>ENA-UOJL01001135-UOJL01001135.1-human-gut-metagenome-genome-assembly--contig:-P47-NODE-1135-length-31162-cov-27.415984_pt1 | contig 31162 bp, 21 predicted proteins | sample MGYA00242347_ERZ723894 | MGnify/ENA metagenome assembly ERZ723894
GCAACAGCTACATACTGGTAGGAGTTATTGAAATTCTGCGTCAGAATGATGTCTACCTCATCACCACCGAATGTGACTTAAACGCCGAACTCATCAACAGCGGGCTGGAGCGTTTTGTCGGCGACCGCTTCACGCGGGCTTCGTTCGGTAAGCCACGCTTTGATGTTCGACTCCCGCTTATGGATCAATTCTGAGGTGTGCCCATGAAAGAATACAAAGTTTGGGCTTTTGCCCGCAGTGCAGCACCGAACCTGCCGGCACTGGAAGAACAGCTTGCAGAAGTCATGCGCGAAGCCGACAGGCGCGGCTACATCATTGTGAATTCCTGCATGGAGCAGAAATACGGCACCGAATTCTGGCGTCCGGCCTTGTTCGCCATGCTAACCGCCGTGCAGCAGGGGCGCGTCAATGCCGTGATGGTGCAGAGCCTTGACCGTTTGAGTCACGACATTACAACCTTATACCGCATCCTGCGATTTCTGCAAAATTACAGTGCCGTACTGATTACGACCGAGACCAATCTACAATATGAACTCTATCTGACAGGGCTGGACGCACGCTTGCTGCGCCGCCACAACCGAAAACCAATTTACTATGTGGAGTGTGAAGAACGATGAAAGAACCTGTGCAAATGCCGCTGCAGGCATCCGCCTGCGAAATCGAGAAAATCACCCTGCCTCAGATTGTCAGCATCAAACAGGCAAGTGAGATTATGAATCTGCCGCCATATTATCTTCGGCGTGTCTGCCGCGAGAATCCGGACCTTGCATTTCAGTCCGGTGTTAAGTGGTACATTAACCTTGGCAAGCTGGCGGCCTACTACAACAATAAAACGGAGCAATCGGAATAATGGCATCGGCAAAACTTATGATTCCCAAACGCAGCGCCCCCTATTATGTACTGACCGCTAATGTGACCGTACATGGAAAAAGGGTGCGGCGATATGGGCGCTTTGACTTTGACCCCACTGTATTGAAAACCCACCGCCAGCGTGAAAACGCTGCCATTGAAGCCGCACTCGTTTTTGAACGCGCAGAGCAACAGAAAGCCGACGATGAAAAAGATGGCAAAAACACGCCCTTTCGAGATGCAGCAAGAGCATACATTGATTCCAAAAAATCGATGCTCGATCCCTCCGTTCGTCTGGAGGGCGACTACGAACAGCATAAGAATAAAGCCAACACCACAGCAGGTAAGGAAACCATGCTGCGCCGAATCTGCGAAATCAGCCCGGCATTTGCAGAAATGCCGATTTCAAAGGTAAATAAGCGCGAATGCGAGAAGTTTCTAGATCTGCTGGGTGAGGCCGATGTGCGCAGCGTGAAAGGGTATGCGGTGCTGAAACCCAACGCAAAGCAATATAAGAAACTGTCCTGTCCCCAAATTGCAGCACAATGCTCCATACAGACAAAATCTGTAGAGCGAGTGTTCCGCGGAGAGCGTACCACACTAAAAACAGCACAGGAAATTGCAGCAGCTCTCAAATGTAAGCCCGAAAAGCTGTTTCATATTGAACTGGATCACCGCCCTATTGCACGAAAAACCATCAAGGAGTATGCCATCTTTCTGCGGCTCGTAATGCAATATGCCGAACGCGAGTACGGCATAGACAACGATACCCAAACACTCGCGGTTAAAGGTTCTCGCAGCCGACCTGTTGACTGCCTGCACCCGGAAGAAGTAGAGGCTCTTTTTAAGGTGCTGCCGCGCTGTTCCACACTGGAGCAAGTCATCGTCATGGGGCTGCTGAATACCGGAATGCGGCGCGGTGAGTTAGCCGGGCTGACATGGGAAGATATTGACTTCGACCACTGCACCGTCCATGTGGATAAGTCACTGCTCATAGTGAACAAAGGCTATCACCTAACGACCACGAAAGAGGACAACGTCCGTGACATAGATGTAGCACCCGAATTTATGGAATATCTGAAAACCTACCGTGACCAATGGCTTGCACAAAAGCACCGTATGGGCAGTGCTTGGCAGACCTGCATGGACGGAAAGTGGGAATCGTACCGGGAATCCCTGCAAAAGCTGCGCGGGAAAAATTTTATCGTTATCAATGATTTCGGCTGGCCCATCAGCCCCGACCACTATGGCAAAATTGTTGACCGCGTGGCCGAGAAAGCGGGCATCCGCAAAATCCACCCGCATATGTTTCGCCACACCTTTGTCAGTATCCTGCTCTCCAACCCGGACATCGGTGTCGCTACAGTGGCGGCTGAGGCGGGTCATGCCCAACCCAGCACGACACTGGCAATTTATACGCAGGTTTACCACAAGCGGCAGGATTCCATCCGCAGCCAGATGAGCGAGACGCTCTACAAGAGAAAAACTCCCGAAAGATGAAAAGAGACGTGCAAACTTTACGCTTGCACGTCTCTTTTTGGTGGGCCATGCAGGATTCGAACCTGCGATAACTCGGTTATGAGCCGAGAGTTCTAACCGCTGAACTAATGGCCCTTATGAAACAACCCATACAAGCAGTTGCGAACCGCCCGTAGATGGGTTGTAGATGAAAGCAAAAAAATCAACTATGGAAATCGCAAATTTTACGATTTATCGAATTTTTACAAAGAGAAAAATCCTAACATCCAATGTTTATGAGCCGGTGGCTTTAACCGTTAAGCTAACGGCCCTTATTATGATGAAGAAGTGCTGTTGATGGCCAAATCGCCAACTCATCGCCAAAGCAGAAATCTTGGCGATGAAGTTCAGCAAAAATCGCGGCACTTCATCATATTTGAAAGTAGAAATGATTGGGTCAGACGGTTATAATCCGTTATGAGCCGCCGACTCTGCCTGGCTGGGCTACCGGCCTACACAGATATAACTAATATTATACCAGAAAAAGTCCGGTTTGCCAAGGGTGCGCGGGCGAAAAAATAGAAAAAAAGAAAAATTACGCATCCCTCAAATCACCGCGGCAGCGCCAGGTGGCGAAGAGGATGAACACAAAGCAGATGACCCAGGTCGTCGGTTCGCAGAAGCAGACGGCGCGGTAGCCCCAGACCGGCACGAGCCAGACAGCAAAAATCACTTTGCCGATCAGCTCCAGGGCGCTGGCCAGCAGCGGCTCAATGGTGTGCTGGATGCCTTGCAGCATATTCCGTAAAATGACCAGCACGGCCATGGGCGGGATGATGGGCACGCTGATTTTCAAGTACAGCAGGGCATTGGCAATAATGATTTCGTCGTCGCTGCCGGTCACGCCGCGGATGGCCGCCTCGCCGCAGAGGAAGGTAAACGCCATGATGAATACCCACCACACAAAATAGATGACCAGCGCGGCCTTTACGCTCTGCCAGATGCGGCTGCGCTTGCCCGCGCCGAGGTTCTGGCTGCTGAAAGTCGCCACGCCGATGCCAAGCGCACCGCCGGGGATAAAGTACAGCTCAGCCAGGCGGCGGGCGGCGGTCTGGGCCGCAATGTAGGCGCTGCCCAGCGCGTTGATGCTGCTTTGCAGGGCAACGCTGCCCAGGTTGTAGATGGCGCTCATCAGGCCCATACTTAGGCCCGCCCAGAACATATGGGTCACGGCATGGCGGGTCGTCTCTTTCAGCTGGGCCGGGCGGAACCGCAGTTCCGGGTAGCTGCGCAGGATGTACCACACGCCCAGCAGGGCGCTGATACCCTGTGCCAGCACGGTGGCGATGGCTGCGCCGCGCACGCCAAGGCCCAGCGGGCCCATAAAGGCCGCGTCCAGCCCGATATTCAGCATGGTGCTGAAAAGCAAAAACAGCAGAGGCGTGATGCTGTTGCCCACGGCGCGCAGCAGCGCGGCTTCCATATTGTAGAGCATCGTCAGCGGGATGCCCAGCAAAATTACGGTCAGGTAGTCGGCGGCACCGTCCCACGTTTCGGCGGGGACCTGCAGCAGAGTCAACAGCGCGCCGCGGCCCAGCAGGGAAGTGGCGGTCAGCACCAGCGAGGTGCCCACCGAAAGCGTGACCATCCAGCCCACGGCGCGGCGCATACCATTTTCATCCCCGGCGCCGAAATATCTGCTGACCGTCAGTGCCAGGCCGTTGTTCATGCCGAAGGCAAAGTTCATGATAAGACCGTACAGTGCGGCGGTCGCGCCGATCTGCGCCAGTGCCGCCGCGCCCAGCAGGTGCCCGGCAAGGGCGGTGTCAGTCAAATTGTAGAACTGCTGCAGAAGGTTCGAGCAGAACAGCGGCATCGAAAATTGCAGCACCAGGCGGAATGGGTCGCCCTGGGTCATATCCAGCACGCGGCTTTTGTGTGCGGTGGTCATGGGGGTGTACATCTCCTTTATGGGGCTTGCAGGGGTCGATGTCTGGCGTCGCCCCTACGGAAGAACCACTATTCTTTCACAATATTCTTTACCCAGACGCCCTTCTTCACCAGCACAAAGCCGATGGTGCATTTGATGATGTCCATGCCGTTCACAAACAGGTAAATTGTGACGATGTTCAGCCCGCTGAAGCGGGACAGGCAGTAGGCCATCGGCACGGACACGGCCCAGGTAAAGCAGCTGTCAAACAAAAATGTGATGAACGTTTTGCCGCCGGAGCGCAGCGTGAAATACTCACAGTTGGCAAAGCCGTACAGCGGCATACACAGCGCGGCCATGCGGATCAGCTCGGTCGCCAGCAGGCGGATGGGTTCCTCAGTGTTGTAGATGCGGGGGATAAAGGGCGCACAAACGGCCAGCGCAGCGCCCATAATAACGCAGCTGGCAAGGCTCAGGGTAATCATCCGCCAGGCGGTGCGGCGGGCACCGGTCAGGCGGTCCGCGCCAAGCTCCTGGCCGACGACGATGGCCGTGGCATTGCCCAGCGAGAGGAACACCTCATTAAAAATCTGTGCAATCGTGTTGCAGATGTTCAGCGCGGCCACGGCCTGGATGCCCCGCACGGAATAGCATTGCAGCAGCACGGCCTGACCTGCGCCCCACATCAGCTCATTGGCAAGCAGCGGCATCGACCGGATAAAGATGCTTTTGACCAGCACGCCGGGAATGGCAAGGCTGTGGTACACCCCGCGCATAAAGGGGTAGCGGTCGGCGCTGCGGTGGGCGCCGGTCGCGACGATGGCCAGCTCCACAAAGCGGGAAAGCACGGTGGCGATGGCCGCACCGGCCACGCCCAGCCGGGGGAACGGGCCAAGGCCGAAAATCAGCAGGGCGTTAAAGATAAAGTTCACGACCATCGCCAGCATACTGGCTTTCATCGGCAGCACGGTCTGGCCGCTCTCGCGCAGGGTACCGGCGTAGCACTGGGTCAGGCCGAAGGGCACCAGTCCCACAAGCATGATGCGCAGATACCCCCACGCATAGTCCAGCGTGGCGGCGGCATCGGCGGGGGAGGTATCGGCTGAAATATACGCTCCAATCAGCGCTGGCCCGGCAGCCAGAAACAGCATAATGGCTGCCGCTGTGATGGCGGTGGACACCAGCAGTTTAAAGCGGAAAGTGTGGCGCACGCCGTCCATATCGCCGCGGCCGTAAAACTGAGCGCCGAAGATGCCAGCGCCCGAGGTGCTGCCCCAAATGGCGAGGTTATACACAAACAGCAGCTGGCCTACCACGGCAACGCCGCTCATGGGCAGGGTGCCCACCTGGCCTACCATGACGTTGTCCAGCAGGGAGACAACGTTCGTCAGGGTGTTCTGCACGATGATGGGCAGCACCACCAGCAGCACATGGCGGTAAAAGGCCCGGTCGCCCAGCAGGCATTCCCGCAGGGTCAGTTTTTCGGTTTTATCCATAAAAGCTCCTTTTTACATTGCACAAAAAAGGCTTCCCTATGGGGGAGGCTTTAAGGGAGCTACTTCCCCATTACATCCCAATGTTTATCGTTGTGGTTCAGCACCTCGCAGCCGCCCTCGGTCACAAGGACGAGATCCTCGACACGGACGCCGAACTCACCGGGCAGGTAGACGCCCGGCTCAATCGAGAAAATCATGCCGGGCTTGGCAACGGCGGTGTTGGCGCTGCTCACGTCGCCCTTCTCGTGGTCGGTCTGGCCGATGAAATGGCCCAGCCGGTGGTTGAAGTATTCGCCATAACCCGCTTCGGTGATCAAATCGCGGGCGGCGGCATCCAGGTCGCACAGGCGCACGCCGGGCTTGATAAGCGCCTCGGCAGCTTCGTTGGCGCGGCGCACCAGGTCGTGTACGGCGGCCTGCTTCTCTGTGGGCTGGCCGCAGAACCAGGTGCGGGTCATGTCGCTGCAATAGCGGTCCTTCACGCAGCCCATGTCAAACAGCACGCAGTCGCCCTCCTTCAGCACCGTGCCGTCCGGCTCGTGGTGGGGGTCAGCGGCGTTCGCACCGAAGGAAACGATGGTGGTAAAGCTCGGGCCTTCGCAACCGTGGGCGCGGAACTGGGCGTCAATGAACTCGGCCACCTCACGCTCAGTCATGCCGACCTTGACGTAGTGCTTCGCAGCCTCGTTGACTTCATCGTTGATGCGGGAGGCCTCACGCATGAGGCGCTGTTCCTCGGCGTCCTTGCAGGCGCGGCAGTCGTCGATGCAATCGCTGGACAGCACGACCTGCATGCCGGGGTGGGCCTCCATCAGCGGGATCAGAAACTTGGCGGGCCACTCTTTGTCGATACCCAGCGGCTTCGCGGCGTTGACCACGGCGGCGATCTGGGCGACCGGGGCGTCAGCGTCAGTGTGCCAAACGGTCTTGCAGGGCGGATTCGGGACATTGAACAGCTTGTTCAAAAACAGCACCGGCTCGCCGTCGGTGGGCAGGTAGAGCGCCAGCAGACGCTCATAGGGTTCCACGGCAACACCGGTCAGATACCACACGCTTTTGGGGTCGCAGACGATCATTTGGGTCAGGCCCTGTGCGCACAGCGCGGCACGAACCCGGTCAATACGTTCCATTTTCATAAGTTCGACAGTCCTTTCGTATGCTTTCCCACTTATAATAGGTAGATGAGCGGGATTTGTCAATATAAAAAATAAGCCCCAAAGTGGGATCTGGTGACGCTTACGCCCCGGCGCGTCGGCGGCCATGGGGGCATCGTGGTTTGCCTAAAACACCCATTGCAGGGGCCGGGCATGCCCCGCCGCTACAACTCTGCGATGGGAAGGGCGTGCCGCTGCCAAATACGTTCTGCTGTTCAGATCACTGCTTGTTTTGCGTTTTCATAGGTGAATTGCTCCTTCCCGCAGCTTGACATGGGGCTGCAACTGCCCTATACTGATATCATACAAGTTAAACCCCGGTTTAAGTCGAGGGGTTCTGCAAAAAGATCAGGAGGCAACTATGGCTTATACGGTGGGCGAAATGGCAAAACGGCTGGGTGTGCCTGCATCGACACTGCGCTATTATGATAAGGAAGGGCTGCTGCCCTTTGTGGGGCGTTCCTCCGGCGGCATCCGCGTGTTTGAGGAAAAGGACTTCGAGTGGCTGCGCATCATTGAGTGCCTGAAAAAGACCGGTATGTCGCTGAAGGATATCCGCGAATACATCGAGCTTGCCATGCAGGGCGATGCGACGATCGCCCAGCGGTTGGAAATGTTCCGCAAGCAGAAGGCCGTGCTGGAAGCCCGCATGGCCGAATTGCAGCAGACGATGGACACGCTGGACTATAAGTGCTGGTTCTATGAGACCGCCAAGGCCCGCGGCACGACAGATGGCATCAGCGATCTGCCGGACGCCAAACTGCCCGAGAACCTGCGCCCGGTGCGCGAGCACCTGCGGGAAGTGGCGGAATGAAGGCCGAATCAAAACGACCCGGCAGGGGAAAGCACACCTTTGGCCGCGCTGAAGGACAAGGGCTGCACCGGCAACTGCGACAGCCCCATCATGGTCTTCTTTGAGGGCATTGTGCCGTTTATTACAACTCACCTGAAAAAATCCCGCCGCGGACGCCATATTTAGTGGCCCGGCGGCAGCCAAAACGCCAGAGCACAGCAAAAATTCCGTAAAAATCACGTTTTCGGTGTTAAGCACAGCACATTTCCAAACGCCTCCCCATGTGGGAGACGTTTTTTGTGCGGAAAAACGCTCCGCCCCAATAGCACACAATTTGCCCCGCTTAGCCACGTTAAATTTTACAAAATCCCCCTGTAAACCCGCAAAACCGCCCAAAATCGCACCCTGCACCACCGCAAGATATGCACGGTTAAATATTCGCCAGAAAACGACTGCAAAATTTGTCGTAAATGCACATATTTTTTATAAAATAACGCAGAAATGCGTAAAATAAAATGGCGATGCGGCGGCATTATCGAACGGCACACGTTGCAAAGCAACAAAAAACTTTGCGAAAAAGGTACAAACTAGGCAACAAAATGTTTTTTGCTGTTTTGCTGTAACTTTATTGAAATTTGGTAAATTGTATGATATTATAACTTCACAGTAAAAGGACGGTTGAAGTCCTTCTGGAGAAATTGGAGGAATTATAATGTTTGATAAAATTCGTAAAATGAAGAATAAGAAGGGCTTCACCCTCGTCGAGCTCATCGTCGTTCTCGTCATCCTGGCCATCCTGGCCGCCCTGCTGGTCCCCGCTCTGACGGGCTATATTGATAAGGCGAACAATCAGAAGGTTGTTGCTACCACTCGTAGCATTGTCGTTGCCGCTCAGACGGAAGTTTCTGAGAAGTACGGTGTTGTTACTTCTAACAATGGCAAACTGAAGGGCGGTTCGCTTGGCGAGTTGACCGTTACCGCTAAGAATGATGATGGTATCGTCCCCAGTGATATCGGCAAGCTGGCCGAGGTCGTTTCTGGTACTACGCCTGCCTATAAGAATGGCATTACTTCTGCAATCGTTAGCTACGATGAGACTGGTCATGTTACTAAAGTTGTTGTTCAACAGAGTGGTCGTACTTGCACTTATGATGCATCCAAGGGAACATATGAGGTTGGTGATACTGCTCCTGTTGCTGGCGGTTCCGATTCTGATACCTAATCTGATTAAATAATTGTTTCCCACCGTCTCCCACTGACGGTGGGATTTTTTATGCCCATTTTCCCTTGCCGCACCGTAGGGGCCGGGCATGCCCGGCCCTGCCGTGTAAGGCAAGCATCCGCCCCCGGCAACGGTAGGGGGCGGCGTCCTCGACGCCCCGGGGACGTTACCGTAACCACCGCATTGCACGGCGGTTCCACTGGACGTAGGGCGGGGTGCCCTCACCCCGCCGCAGATGGAGCAACGCCAAAACCCTGCATTACACAACGAACCGGGGTAGAGGATGTAGGAGCAAACATAGTTCGCCCGCGCCATGTACGGTAAACGGTCGTTTGCGGGAAGGTCGCGGGCGGCATATATGCTGCCCCTACACCGCAGAGATGTTTTCCATCGTGCAATTATGGCGCACGGGCCGGGCGCTGCGTTCCCTTATCTCGCACCTTTAAAAGCGCACACCCTTAAACTTCACTTCAAATTACACCCTTGCAAAATTCGTGCCGATGTGCTACAATCTCATAGCATACCGTTTTAGTGGGAAATCTTCCCGCCACCCCTGCATCACAAAAGGAGAGAACCGCCCCATGTCCGAACGCCTTGTAGGCATCCTTGTGGATTCCTTTGGTAAAATATTGCTGCCCGGCCTGACCGTCACCATCCCGCTGACTGTCATTTCCTTCACGCTGGCGCTGATCATTGCCATTGTGGTGGCGCTGGTGCAGTTTGCTCATGTGCCCGTCTTGCAGCAGATCGCCCGGTTTTACATCTGGGTCATGCGCGGCACGCCGGTGCTGGTGCAGCTGTTTGTCGTGTTCTACGGCCTGCCCGGCGTTGGCATCCTTATCGAGCCGTTCCCCGCCGCGGTGCTGGTCTTTTCCATCAATGAGGGCGCGTACTGCGCCGAGACCGTGCGTGCCGCGCTGGAAGCCGTGCCCCAGGGTCAGATGGAGGCCGGCCAGTGCGTCGGCATGAGCTATTTGCAGATCATCCGTCGTATCATCCTGCCGCAGGCCATGCGCACGGCGTTCCCCACGCTGGCCAGCTTTTTGATCGCCATGGTCAAGGATACCTCGCTGGCGGCCAACATCACCGTGACCGAAATGCTCATGACCACCCAGCGCATTGTGGCCCGCACCTATGAGCCGCTGGCGCTGTACATCGAGGTCGGCATCATCTACCTGCTGTTCTGCACTGTGCTGACCCGCCTGCAGGCCGTGGGCGAGAAGTACCTGAACAGCAAGGGCGCGCAAAGGAGTTAAGCTATGCTGGAAATCAGAAATTTGCGCAAGGCTTTCGGTGATTTACAGGTGCTGAAAGGCATTGATCTGGACGTGAACAAGGGCGATGTGGTCGCCATTCTGGGCGCAAGCGGCAGCGGAAAAACAACGATGCTGCGCTGCCTGAACTTTTTGGAAAAGGCCGACGACGGCACGATGACCTTTGACGGCCAGCGCGTGGAGTTGGCCCATATGACCCGTACCCAGGTCAACGCCCTGCGCCGACGCACCGGGTTCGTGTTCCAGAACTACAACCTGTTCGCCAACAAAACGGCCTTGCAGAACGTCACCGAGGGGCTGATCGTGGCGCGAAAAATGCCGCGCAGGCAGGCCGATGAGATCGCCCGCGCCGCGCTGGTCAGGGTGGGCATGGCCGACCGTGCCGACTACTACCCCAACCAGCTTTCCGGCGGGCAGCAGCAGCGCGTGGCGATTGCCCGCGCCATGGCCGTAGACCCGGAGATTATTTATTTTGACGAACCCACGTCGGCTCTTGACCCGGAGCTGACCGGCGAAGTGTTGGCTGTCATGCGCAGCCTGGCCGAGGAAGGCCGCACGATGCTGGTGGTGACCCACGAGATGGGCTTTGCCCGCCATGTGGCGAACCGCGTGGTGTTTATGGATGGGGGTGTGATTGTGGAGCAGAACACAGCCGAGGCGTTCTTCAACGACCCGCAGCAGCTCCGCACCCGGGAATTTTTGCAGACATACAGACAAAGGAGCCAATTATAATGAAGAACCTTGCCAAACTGACCGCCCTGACCCTGACCGCCGCGCTGGCTCTGACAGCCTGCGGCAGCACCGCCGACAGCGCCGCCCCCGCCGAGAGCACGGCGGACACCGCCGCGACCGAGGAGACCGGCGGCGACCTGTTGAGCCAGATCCAGGCCAACGGTACCATCACCGTTGCCATGGAGGGCACCTGGGCGCCCTGGACCTACCACGACGAGAACGACAACCTCGTCGGCTACGACGTTGAGGTCGCAACCAAGATCGCCGAGAAGCTGGGTGTGGAGCCGAAGTTCGTCGAGGGCGAGTGGGACGGCCTGCTGGCAGGTCTGGACGCGGGCCGTTATGATATCATGGTCAACGGCGTTGACATCACCCCCGAGCGCGCCGAGAAATACGATTTCTCGACCCCCTATGCCTACAACCGCACCGCCGTCATCACCCAGAAGGACAACGACAGCATCAAGACGCTGGAAGATTTGAACGGCAAGACCACCGCCAACACGATTTCCAGCACCTACGCCGAGCTGGCCGAGCAGTACGGCGCAACCGTGACCGGTGTGGACGACCTGAACCAGACCTTTGAGCTGCTGTTGAGCGGCCGCATTGATGCCACGCTGAACGCCGAGGTGACCTACTATGATTACATGAAGGAGCACCCCGACGCGAACGCGAAGATCGCCGTGCTGACTGCGGACGCGAACGAGGTTGCCATCCCGATGCGCAAGGGCGACGAGACCGCCACCCTGCGCGCTGCCATCGACACCGCCATTGAGGAAATGCGCGCCGACGGTACGCTGAAGGAATTGAGCGAGAAGTACTTCGGGACGGATATCTCCACGAATGAGTAAATGAAGCATCCCCCGCCGCGTTGAAACGGCGGGGGAATTTTTGTGTGGGGGAGCTGGATGGGAAAACGGGAAATTGCCGGAAGACTGCGGACCGGGTATGCCCGGCCCGCGCTGCGTACCCGCAGTGGCATTTTGCACAAAGGGATGCGACCTTGTCTTGTGCGCTTTGCACTACGCTTTTTGTAATCTTTTTGTTACAATTACAGATTGTGCGCCCAAAACGACAGCTTATGCAAATTTTGTGCCGCAAAGCCCCTTTTCTGCTACAATAAGGTCAGAACAAAGGCAGGGGCCAAAAGCCCCGCCTTAGAAGGAGAAAAGGAATATGACAAAACAACCCAAAGTTCGCAAGCCGCATCCCGTACTGCACGGGATCGGGCTGGTACTGTCCGTGATCTTGCTGGTCGCGGTCCTGATCGGTACCTACGTGCTGTCCACGATGGCCACCATCATTGACAGCTTCATCGGCGCACCCAGCGGCCACTACACGCACGCCGAGATCGCCGACACCAAGGTCAAGGCCGAGGCCCTGTCCGCAGACGTCGAAGCCGAGGGCACCGTCCTGGTCCAGAACAACGACAACACCCTGCCGCTGTCCGCCGATACCAAGAAGGTCAATGTCTTTGGCTGGGCCTCCACTGCCTGGCTGGGCGGCGGTTCCGGTTCCGGCGGCGTGTCCACCGTCAACACCGACCTGCTGGCCGCCCTGACTGCCTACGGTGTTGAGTACAACACCGAGTTGACCGACATGTACAAGGACTTCCAGGATGGCCGCGAGTACACCCGCACGCTGAGCGCCTGGCCCGAGCAGTCCGGCCGCCTGTATGAGCCGGATATCAACAACCGGACCTATTACACGCAGTCGATGCTCGACAATGCTAAGAACTACTCCGACACGGCCATTGTCGTCATCGGCCGTCTGGCAGGCGAGAGCAACGACGCCACCAAGCAGCAGTACAAGCGCACCGAGAAGGGCGGCGACATTGTTATCGACGACACCCGCACGATGCTGGAACTGACCACCGAGGAAGAAAACCTGCTGAACTATGTCGGCGCGAACTATGCCCACGTCGTTGTGCTCATCAACTCTACCAACGTTATGGAGCTGGGCCAGATCGAGACGATCCCTGGCATTGATTCCTGCCTGATTGTCGGTCTTTCCGGCTCCGAGGGGGCAACCGCCGTGCCCGAAGTCCTGTGGGGCGACAAAGAACCCAGCGGCCGTACCGCTGACACCTGGGCCTACGACCTGACCACCGCTGCCAGCTACGCGAACGCCGGCCTTGAGGGCGTGGGCAAGTACAGCAACGCCGACGGCCTGTACCCGGCTGACGGCACCACCACAGGCAACCTGGACACTCCTTACGCCTACGAGCAGGTCTCCTACGTCGACTATGCCGAGGGCATTTACATCGGCTACAAGTGGTACGAGACCGCCGACGCCGAGGGCTACTGGGATGCCGAGAGCAATGAGCACGGCACCGGCTATGATGCCGTTGTACAGTACCCCTTTGGCTACGGCCTGAGCTATACCAGCTTTGACTGGGAGGTCACCGATGCCTCCGCCAACGGCAGCACGCTGACCAAGGACGGCAATGTGACCGTGAAAGTCACCGTCACCAACACCGGCGAACGCGCGGGCAAGGACGTTGTGGAACTCTACTACACTGCGCCCTACATCGCAGGCGAAATCGAAAAATCCAGTGTCGAACTGGGAGCTTTCGCCAAGACGAAGGAATTGCAGCCCGGTGAGAGCGAGGAAGTCACGCTGACTGTCCCTGTCTCTGACATGGCCAGCTATGACGCCTACGACGCCAACCACAACAACTTTACCGGTTATGAGCTGGACGCCGGTGACTACATCTTTACCGTACGCCACAACGCCCATGACGTGGACGCCGCCGCCAACGCCACCATCACTTGCAACCTGCCCTCCGGCATTCAGTATGCCGAGGATACCGTCACCGGCAACGTCGTTTCCAACAAGTTCACTGGCAGCGATGCTATCGACGGCGTGAGCCTGGATGGCAGCGACTCTGAGCAGAACATCACCTACATGACCCGTGCTGACTTTGCGGACACCTTCCCCAAGGCCAACACCCCGACCCGCGCCATGACCGACAACGTCAAGGTGCTGAACCTCTATACTGCTGATGATGCCAACGGCTACATCAACGACGCCGATGAGACTATCACCACCGGCGCAAAGAACGACATGAAAATTGAGGACAACGGTAAGGTCACCGAGCTTGGCTTGCAGCTTGGTTCCGACTTCAACGACCCCCAGTGGGACGCTCTGCTGGACGAACTGACCATTGACGAGATGGAAAACCTGTACATCAACGCTTACGGCGGTCTGGCCGAGCTGAAGAGTGTCGGCAAGCAAAAAAGCAAAGACGCTGACGGCCCTGCCCAGATCGGCGGCTTCACCGGCATGGGTGCTGGCACCGGTTTCCCCAGCTCCAGCACGCTGGCCCAGACCTGGAATGCAGACCTTGCCCAGGAGGAAGGCCGCACCATCGGCACCCAGGCACTCCAGAACGGTTACACCGGCTGGTATGCCCCTGCCACCAACATGCACCGCAGCCCCTTCAATGGACGTAACTACGAGTATTATTCTGAGGACAGCCTGCTGTCCGGCATCATCTGCGGCAACACTGTGACCGGCGCAAACCAGGCAGGCGTTTACACCTACGTCAAGCACTTCATCTGCAACGATGGCGAGAGCGGCATCTACCGTGACTCTGTCTACACCTGGATGACCGAGCAGGCTCTGCGCGAGACCTACCTGCGCCCCTTCCAGATGCTGGTCGAGGATTATGACGCGGTCGGCCTCATGAGCAGCTACAACCGTATCGGCGCTGTCTGGGCAGGCGGCAGCGAGGCGCTGCTGACCGGCATCCTGCGCGATGAGTGGGGCTTTGACGGCGCGGTCATCACTGACTACTGCGACCACCACAGCTACATGAACGGCGACCAGGCCCTGCGCGCAGGCGGCAGCCTGTGGATGGCTGGCTTCACCGGCGGCGAGATGGCCTATGAGACCGGCTCCAACAGCTATATGCAGGCTTTGCGCCGCGCCACCAAGGAGACGCTGTATATGTACCTGCATGTCCGTGTGACCAACCAGGCTTATGCTGACAGCATCGGCGATACCAGCGTTGTTCGCCACAACTTCACGGCTTCTGTGTTCGGCTGGCGTCACCTTGTCGCCCTGATCGACATTGTGGCTGTTCTGCTCTTCGCACTGGCTGTCCGCGGCGTCGTCATTGACGTCAAGCTGCGCAAGGCGGCCAAGGCTGAAAAGAAAAACTAACCCCATGTGGGCAATGCGGGCACACCTGCGTGTGCGCCCACACTGTTATGTGTAAGGAGTGACTACCCCATGAAACACACAGATAGTATAACCAAACTAAACCTTGAACAAAAATGCGCTCTGCTGTCCGGTGATACCGTATTCACGACGCGGGGCTACAAAAACGCGGGCGTGCCGTCCATCACCCTGTCCGACGGCCCCAACGGCGTGCGCAAGCAGGCCGGGGCGGCGGATCACCTGGGGCTGAACCCCAGCGTGCCGGCCACCTGCTTCCCTACAGCCGCCACCGTGGCGTGCAGCTGGGATCCGGCGCTGGGCGAGGAAATCGGCCGGGCCATGGGCGAGGAGGCCGCCGCGCAGAAGGTCGCCGTTCTGCTGGGGCCGGGCCTGAACACCAAGCGCAGCCCCCTCTGCGGCCGCAACTTTGAGTATTTCTCCGAGGATCCCTATCTCTCCGGCAAGATGGCCGCCGCCTACGTGCGCGGCATCCAGTCGGAAGGCATCTCCGCCTGCCCCAAGCACTTCGCCGTCAACAGCCAGGAGCTGCGCCGCATGGCATCGGACTCGGTGGTGGACGAGCGGACGCTGAGGGAGCTGTACCTGACCGGGTTTGAGATCGTCGTCAAAGAGGCGCACCCCAAGGCCCTCATGTCCAGCTACAATCTTATCAACGGCATCTACGCCAACGAGAACGCCCACCTTTTGCAGGATATCCTGCGCGAGGAGTGGGGCTTTGACGGCGCGGTCGTGACCGACTGGGGCGGCAGCAATGACCATGCGCTGGGCGTGAAAAACGGCTCGACGCTGGAAATGCCCGCTCCCGGCGGGGACGCCGTGCGGGAGCTGCTGGCCGCCGTACGGTCCGGCAAAATCGCCGAGGCCGATGTGGACGCCCGCCTGGATGAGCTGCTGACGCTGGTGCTGGACACCCACGCCGCCGTAGAACGCCACAGCCGCAGTTTTGACGCCGACGCCCACCATGCGCTGGCCCGCCGCGCGGCAGGGGAGAGTGTTGTGCTGCTGAAAAACGACGATGCCCTGCTGCCGCTGGCCGAGGGCACGCGTGTGGCGGTCATCGGCGACTTTGCCGAGACGCCGCGCTACCAGGGTGCAGGGTCCAGCGCCGTCAACTCCATCAAAGTGGACACCTTCTTGGATTGTCTGAACGACAGCGGCCTGCACAGTGTGGGCTTTGCCCCGGGTTTTGACCGCCAGGGCAAACCCGATGCCGCCAAGCAGGCCGAGGCCGTCGCCCTGGCCGCAGAAGCGGACGCCGTGCTGCTCTGCCTGGGACTGGACGAGATCAAGGAGAGCGAGGGCTTGGACCGCGCCGATATGAAGCTGGCCGACAACCAGATCGAGCTTTTGCAGGCCGTGCGCGAAGCCAACCCCAACACGGTGGTCATTGTGAACGCCGGTGCCTCGCTGGAAACGCCGTGGCTGGCCCACTGCAAAGCGCTGGTTTACGGCGCACTGGGCGGCCAGGCGGGCGCAGGTGCGATGGTGGACGTGCTGACCGGCAAAATCAACCCCGGCGGCAAGCTGGCCGAGACTTGGGCCAACGCCTACGCCGACACCCCCGCCCGCGACCACTTTGCAGGCCCTGGCCGCACCGTGCAGTACCGCGAGGGACTGTACGTCGGCTACCGCTATTACCAAACCACCGGGGTGCCGGTGGCGTTCCCCTTCGGCCATGGGTTGAGCTATACGCAGTTTGCGTACAGTGACCTGCATGCCGACGCCCACAGCGCGGCCTTGACCGTGACCAACACCGGTGACCGCGCCGGGGCAGAGATTGTGCAGCTGTACGTGGCCAAGCCGAATGCTGAAATTTTCCGCCCTGCACAGGAGCTGAAAGCCTTTGCCAAGGTGCAGTTGGCGGCGGGGGAGAGCAAGACCGTGACCCTGACGCTGGACGACAAGGCGTTCCGCTACTGGAACACCCGCACCGACAGCTGGGAGGTGGAGGGCGGCACGTATGAGCTTCGCGTAGGGGCAAGCTCTGCGGACACCCGCCTGACCGCTGCGGTCGAGGTCATCGGCACCGACGCGCTGAACCCCTATGCCGGGAAGGCGCTGCCGCACTACCAGAGCGGCAAGGTGCAAACCGTACCCGACGCCGAGTGGGAGACTCTGCTGGGCCGCCCCATCCCTGACGACCGGGTCAAAATTGACCGCAACATGACGCTGGGCGAGCTGAACCATGGACGCAGCCCTCTGGGTTGGCTGGTCTGGGCGGTGCTGACCGTGCTGCTGAACGCCAGTTACAAAAAAGGCAAGCCGGATTTGAATGTGCTGTTCCAGTACAATATGCCGCTGCGCGCACTGGCCAAAATGACCAATGGTGCCATCAGCATGGGCATGGTGGACGGTATCGTGATGGAAGTGCAGGGCTTTTGGGTTATCGGCCTGGTGCGAGTGATTTTTGAGGCCGTCAAGAACGTGATTTTGAACGCGCAGCTGGAAAACCGTCTGCGCAACAGCTGACAGGAGGTGCAGCCATGCAATTTTGGAATACCTTTGCGGCTAAGCACCCCGCCGCGGCCAAGTGGGTGCGTGAGGGCGGCTTGTTCGTCATCGTGTCAAACTTAATTACGGTGTTCAAATACTTGCTTTTGCAGTTTCTGCCCGCCGCATTCAGCAGCCTGCCGGTCGTGGATTTCGGCTGGCCGGGCATCCCGGTAACGCTCTTTGGCGAGACGTTCCAGTGGAATATCTTAGGGTATGATGCCGCCCACGGCGGGCTGCCCTACTTCTGCGCCTACATGATCGCGATGGTGATTGGCGAGTGCATCAACTTCCCGATCCAGCGCAATTTTATGTTCCGCAGCAAGGGCAGCCTGGGCAAGCAAATTGCCTGGTATGTGGCGGCGTTCTGCATCATCACCTGCATCGTCAACTCCATCAACTGTGTTTGGGTGGCGGTGGCTGGCCTGCTGGTGCCGGACTTCATCTACAACATCGGCACGACGGTTTTGAACGGCGGCGTGTCCATGGTGATCTTCTTCTTCGTCAATAAGGTGATTTTCCCCGAAGGGGAAAAATAAGAAAAAGGCGCGTGTGCGAAAACTTCTCGCACACGCGCCTTTTCTTGGCTTCCCCCAAGGGGGGGGGGAAGCTGTCCGCGGAGCGGACTGATGAGGGGCGGCCTTGTCGTTATATGCCGCTTGACCGGGCGGCAGGGGCAAACGTGCCCCTCATCCGGCCTTCGGCCACCTTCCCCCAAGGGGAAAGGCTTTTATTCTACAGCCTCCACCTCTTTGATCATCATCTCGTTCCCCTGCACCAGATGCGTATGTTCGCTCCGGCAGTGGGGGCAGATTCGGCCATACTGCACGGTGGGGTACTGCTGCCTGCAGTCCTCGCAGAGAGTCACGGCGGGGATGGTCTCCACCGCCAGCACCGCGCCGGGTAAAATCTCAGACTTCGCGGCGGCCCACTTCCAACAATCCTGCAGGTAGCTCTCCACCACGCCGGAGACTTCGCCCAGCTGCAATGTCACCCGTCGGATGCGGGATACATCGTTTTGCTTTGCCACATCCTCCACCGTGCGGATGATGTGGAACACAATGCCCAGCTCGTGCATTTACTTCTCCTTTTTGGAGAAACGAATCTTGATTTCCCGCTTCGCCATGTAGGGCAGAATGGCCTTGAACTTGTCCTCGCTCTTGACCATCTTGCTGCACTCGGGCAGGTCGCGGTGCAGATGGATAGCGTCAAATTCGCACTTGGTCGTGCAGACGCCGCAGCCGATGCACTTGTTCGGGTCGACGACGCTGGCACCGCAGCCCAGACAGCGGGCTGTCTCGATTTTGACCTGATCCTCGGTCAGCGTCAGGTGCGCATCCCGGAAGGAACGGTGGGGGTCGATGCTCTCGTCCAGCGCGGCGGTCTGGCGCGGGGCATGGTCGTACTCGCCAAGCGACAGATTGTTCTTGTCCAGCTCGTGGAAATCCCGGCGGTTGCGGCCGATCGTCATGCTGGTGTTGGGCTGCACATAGCGGTGGATGGAGATTGCCCCCTGTTTGCCTGCCGCAATCGCGTCGATGGCAAAGCGCGGGCCGGTGTAGACGTCGCCGCCCACAAACACGTCGGGCTGCGCGGTCTGGTAGGTCAGCGCGTCGGCCACGGCACCCTGGCCACGGCCCAGCTCTACGGCCTCGCCGTTCAGCAGGTCGCCCCACTCGATGCACTGGCCGATGCTGAGCACAACGTTCTCGCAAGGCAGGGTGATGGTGTCGTTCTCGTCGTAGGTGGGTGCAAAGCGGCCCTCGGCATTGTAGAGACCGGTGCATTTTTTCAGCACCACGGCGGTGACATGGCCGTTTTCGGCGATAAACTCCTTCGGGCCGTAGCCGCAGGTGATTTTGGTGCCTTCCTCCTCGGCCTCGGCGATTTCCTCCACCGAGGCGGGCATCTTCTCCCGCGGCTCCAGGCAGACCATTGTCACATCGTCGGACCCGCAGCGCAAGGCGACCCGCGCTGCGTCGATGGCGACATTGCCGCCGCCGATGACAACGGTCTTGCCCTGCATCGTATGGCTTTCGTCACCGCCCACGGTGCGCAGCAGGTGTACGGCAGTCTCAATGCCTGCGGCATCCTCGCCGGGCACGCCCGCCTTGCGGCCGCCCTGGCAGCCGATGGCAATGTAGAACGCCTTGTAGCCCTGCTCGCGCAGCTGGGCCAGCGTCACATCCCTGCCCACGTCCACGCCGCAGCGGATGTCCACGCCCAGCTCCCGCAGTACGTCGATCTCGGCGTCAATGACGTCTTTCTCGAGCTTGAAGGAGGGGATACCGTACCGCAGCATACCGCCGGGACGCTCGTTTTTCTCAAACACGGTGGGCTTGTAGCCCTGGGTCGCCAGGAAGTAGGCGCAGCTCAGGCCCGCCGGGCCGCCGCCGATGATGGCAATTTTCTGCGGCCACGGCCCTTGCAGCGACGGCTGGACGACGTCGGGCACATAGCGGTGCTCGGCGTGCAGGTCTTGCTGGGCGATGAACTTCTTCACGGCGTCGATGGCAACAGCCTGGTCCACGGTGCCGCGGGTGCAGGCATCCTCGCACCGGCGGTTGCAGATGCGGCCGCAGACGGCGGGGAAGGGGTTCTCTTTTTTGATCAGCGCCAGCGCGTCGCGGTAGCGGCCCTGGGCGGCCATTTTCAGGTAGCCCTGCACGGCAATGTGGGCAGGACAGGCCGTCTTGCAGGGGGCCGTGCCGGTGTCATAGCAGTTGATACGGTTCTTGTCGCGGTAGTCGATGGCCCACTTCTCGGGGCCCCACTTTACGGTATCGGGCAGTTCCTGGCGCGGGTAGACGACGCGCCCTTGCTTGGTGCAGAGCTTTTGGCCCAGCTTGACCGCACCGGCGGGGCAGTACTCCACACAGCGGCCGCAGGCTACGCAGTTTTCCGGCGCGACTTTGGCAACGTAGGCCGAGCGGCTCATGTTGGGCGTGTTGAACAGCTGGCTGGTGCGCAAAGCGTTACAGACGTTGACGTTGCAGTTGCAGATGGCGAAAATCTTGTTTTCGCCGTCGATGTTCGTGATCTGGTGTACAAAGCCGTTGTCCTCGGCCTTTTGCAAAATCTGCATGACGTCGTCATAGGTGACGTAGTGGCCCTTGTTCGTCTCCACAAGGTAGTCGGCCATGTCGCCGACGCCGATGCACCAGTCGTCGGGGTCGTCGCCGCAGCCCTCGCCCATGGCGGCGCGGGACATACGGCAACTGCACGGCCCGGCGGCATACTTGCCGTCATACTTTTTCAGCCAGTGGGAGATATGCTCCACATCTACGGACTGGTTCTCGGTCTCGATGGCCTTTTCCACCGGGATGACGTGCATACCGATACCCGCGCCGCCCGGCGGCACCATGGCGGTGATGTGTTCCAGCGGCAAAAAGGTCATCCGCTCGAAGAAGGCCGTGACCTCGGGGTGGTCGGCGATCTGCTGTTTGTTCATATTGAAAAATTCCGCACTGCCGGGCACGAACATCGGCAGGATGTACTGCTTCTCCCGGCGGGGATTTTCCCAGTTGTATTCCAGTAATCCGACCACAGCCATCTGCTGCAGCAGCGGTTCCAGCTCGTCGGCAGGCTTGCCGGTAGCCTTGACCAGCTCGGGCAGGGTCATAGGCTTGCGGACCTTCATTTTCAATGCAACCTCGGCCATCTCGTCGGTCACGATGGACGCAAGGCCCCAGTATTCAGGGTCGTCCTGGGTCAGCGTGCCCTTTTTGGCAGGGATGCGGTCAGTGATCATCTGGCCCAGCTTGGCGATATTTTCCCGGAACGGCTGGTCCTTCGGAATCCGGAAGGGCAGCTTGCTCTCGTCCAGCGGGAACGCAGTGGGTTTGCTCATGGTGTGCTCCTTTTTATGTTGTTGCTCCGTTTGTGCTCCAAAGCCTTCCCCCGAGGGGGAAGCCTTTACCTCTGCCACTCTTTTACCTGCTCCCTCAACCAGTCTGCCCATTCGTCGATGCCTTCCCCGGTCTTGGCACAGATGGGGATGACCTTCGCTTTCGGGTTGCGCATGGCGACGTACTCTCGGCATTTGTCCAGGTCAAAATCAAAGTACGGCATCACGTCGATTTTGTTCACAAGCACGATGTCGCATACCTGGAACATCAGCGGGTATTTCAGCGGTTTGTCGTGGCCCTCTGGCACCGACAAAATCATGGCGTTCTTCACTGCGCCGGTGTCAAACTCGGCAGGGCAGACCAGGTTGCCGACGTTTTCGAGAATCGCCAAATCGATGTCCCCGGTGCCCAGACCTTCCAACCCCTGCCGAGTCATTTCGGCGTCAAGGTGGCACATACCGCCGGTATGCAGCTGGATAGACTTTGCCCCGGTCCCGGCGATGGCGCGGGCATCCACATCGGAGTCAATGTCCGCTTCCATCACACCGATGCGCAGCTCATCTTTGAGGGCTGCAATGGTTCTGCGCAGCGTCGTGGTTTTGCCGGACCCCGGTGCGCTCATCAGGTTGAGCAGAAACACCTTCTTCGCTTTCAGGTCAGCCCGCAGTGCGGCGGCCTGCTCGTCGTTGGAAGCAAAGATGCTCTGCTTCACTTCCAGAATTTTTATGTTGTCCATGGGATGCTCCTTATAAAGTGGTATTATTTATATTTTAACATTGTGTATAAAAATCCGCAATCGACGAATCCGCCAAAAAAGAAAGGGCGGGGTGGGTGATTTGACGAAAAAACGAGGCGTTGCACCCGCTCCCTCCCCGTGTTATAATACAAACAAAAACAAGCAAAGGAGACACCCCATGAAATTCTCAGAAATGCCCTATGCCCGCCCGGATCTGGATGCGGTCAAGCAGCAGTTCGCCGACCTGCGCACCCGGCTGGAAAGCGCCAAATCCTACGCCGAGGCCCGCAAAATCTTCCTGCAAGAGGAAACGCTCAACAAACACGTTGACACTGCCGCCCAGCTGGCCAGCGTGCGCAACAGCATTGACACCCGCGACAAATTCTACGACGAGGAGATGAACTTCTGGAACGAGGCCATCCCCCAGCTGCAGGAGTGCCAGAACGCCTGGAGCCAGGCTATGCTGGCGTCGCCTTTCCGCAAGGAGTTCGAGGCCGAGTACGGCAGCCTGATGTTCGTCAACGCCGAGATCGCCGACAAGGCGTTCTCGCCCGCCATCCTGGACGAGATGGCCCAGGAAAACAAGCTGACCACCGAGTACGGCAAACTCATCGCGTCGGCGCAGATCCCCTTTGAGGGCGGCGTCTATACCTTGAGCCAGCTCTCGCCCTTCAAGAACGACCCCGACGATGCCCGCCGCCTGGCCGCCTGGAAGGCCGAGGGCGCATGGTACAAAGAGCACGGGGCCGAGTTCGACGGCCTCTACGATCAGCTCGTCCACCTGCGTGACACCATGGGCAAAAAGCTCGGCTATGAGGGCTACACCACGCTGGGCTACTACCGCATGGGCCGCAACTGCTACACGAAGGCCGATGTGGAAAAGTTCCGCGCCGCCGTCGTCAAGTACATCGTGCCGCTGGCCGACAGCATCTACCGCGAGCAGGCCGGGCGGCTGGGCAAGCAGTACCCGATGAACGCAGCCGACAACGCCCTGATGTTCCGCAGCGGCAACCCCCGCCCGGCGGGCGACGCCGACGCCATCCTCAAACAGGGCAAAAAGTTCTATGAGGAGCTTTCCCCCGAGACCGGCGTGTTCTTCAACAAAATGCTGGACGACCAACTCATGGACGTGCTGTCCACCCCCGGCAAGGCGGGCGGCGGCTACTGCACGGGCCTGGGTGATTACGAAATGCCGTTTATTTTTGCCAACTTCAACGGCACCCAGCACGACGTCGAGGTCGTGACCCACGAGGCCGGCCATGCCTTTGCCGCCTACATGAACCGTGACCGCATCCCGTACTCCTACGTCTGGCCCAGCATGGAGGCCTGCGAGGTCCACTCGATGTCGATGGAGTTCTTCGCCTGGCCGTGGGCCGATGGCTTCTTCGGCGCGGATGCCCGCAAGTTCCGCTACAGCCATCTGGCGGGTGCGCTGACCTTCATCCCCTACGGCACAATGGTGGATCATTTCCAGCACATCGTCTACGAGCATCCCGAGCTGACCCCGGCCCAGCGCCACGAGGAATGGAAAAAGCTGGCTGCTATCTATCAGCCCTGGATGCGTCTGGACGGCGAGATCCCGTTCTACGGCGCGGGTGAGTACTGGCAGCGCCAGATGCACATTTATCAGAGCCCGTTCTACTACATCGACTACTGTCTGGCCCAGACCGTCAGCCTGCAGTTCTGGGCGATGCTGCAAAAGGACCGCGCCGATGCGTGGAGTCACTACATGGCCTACACGAAGCAGGGCGGCAGCCGCACCTTCACCGAGCTGCTGAAAAACGCCGGCCTGTCCACGCCGTTTGAGGAAAGCTGTCTGCGCGGCGTCAGCGAGGCGGCCAAGGCGTGGCTGGACAGTTACGATCTGACGGGGATCCTCTGATGGCGGACCGCGAGCGCGAGAAGAAAAAGAAGCGCGCCTATCTCGACGACTTTGAAAAGGATCTGAACGGCAATTATCAGTATCGCGGCGCGCATTACCGCTATGCGGGCGGGCACCCTCACAGCAGGGTGCTGGCTTTGCTGTGGCTGTTTTGCGGCGGCGGGGCTGCGCTGACCGTCGGCGCGGGCGCACTGCCCGGGGCCACGGCCCACGCACCTGTGTACCTGCTGCTGCCTTACATGGCGGCACTGGTGCTGGCGCTGTATGCGGTGGTGCTGCTGGTGCGGCTGACCCGGGGCGGTGCGCGTGTGCGGGCTTATATCCATGAACAGACCGCACAAAAATTGCCCTCTTTGTGCAGGGCGACAGCGGTACTCTGCGCTGCTGCCTCCGCGGGGCAGGGGGTGGCTGTGTTTGCAGCGGACGCACAGCTGCTTTGGGGAATGCAAGGTGTTTTTATACTTTTTGAACTGCTCTCCTGCGCCGCTTTTGCCGCTGCTGCGTGGTTCCTCAAGCGGATGCCGTGGGAAAAAGAAGAATAATTATACATTATCATAATAGAGCGTGCTCCGCAGAAAAACGCAGGGCACGCTTTTTTGGATGAGCAGGAAAAGTCTTCCCACAGGGGGAAAAAGACTTTGGGGGTTACAAAATTTTCCTCTCAAATTCGGCAAAAGGTACAAAAAGCAACAAAAGTGTGATTTATGGTTGACTTTTTGTCAATTTTAAGGTATCTTATAAGCTAAGCCATTATCGACAAGTGTACGCTGTAAAGAGATACAGGGTGCGGAGAGGGGGGGGTTCCTCCCCTTTCTCGTGTTGCGCTCTTGGGGAGCGCAACATTGATTTGTGGGTGAAGGCAAATTTATAGGAGGTTTTACCACATGAAAAACACAAAGCAAGCCATTGCACTGGCATCTGCTGCCGCTCTCAGCGTCGGCATGCTGGCAGGCTGCGGCGGTGCTGCTTCTTCCGCTGCGACTGCGTCCAGTGAGAGCAACAGCACGGCCACTGCCGAGGCATCCACCACTGCCGCTTCCGACGGCACGCTCGTTCTGGCCGAGACCGGGTTTGAGAGCAAGTTCAGCCCCTTCTTTGCTGCTTCTGCCGCTGACCAGGATGTCATCGACCTGACCCAGATCGCCCTGCTGGGCGCTGACCGTAAGGGTGAGATGGTCCTGAACGGCATCGAGGGCGAGACCCGCGAGTACAACGGCACTGACTACACCTACCACGGTCCTGCCGACTGCGTTGTCACCGAGAACGCCGACGGCACCGTTACCTATGACATCAAGCTGCGCGAGGACCTGAAGTTCTCCGACGGTGAGCCTGTCACCATCGACGACGTCATCTTCTCGATGTATGTTTTCCTCGATCCTACGTATGATGGTTCTGTAACCATGTACTCTACCCCCATCGTTGGTCTGGACGAGTACCGCAGCTCCATGACCACGCTGTCCAAGCTGATCGCTGAGGCCGGCGAGGACAACACCGACAACACGAAATTCACTGCCGAGCAGCAGAAGGCTTTCTGGGACGCTGTCAACGACGGCGGTGTGAAGTTTGCCCAGGAGATCATCGACAAGTGCGTTGAGAACGGCGCTGCCGCCGACGCTAACGATGCTGCCGGTGCCGCCGCCGCTTGGAACCTTGGCGAGCTGCCTGCAGGCGCAACCGCGAAGGATATGTTCGAGCTGATCGGCGCGAACTACGACTGGAACTTCTCTGCCATGGAGGCCGAGACTGCCGGTACCGCCCTGTCTGACCTGATCCCCGAGGACGTCTACGCCTACTCCACCACCGGTGTCAACGTCGGTGACGCCGTTGCTTCTGTGGCCGGTATCGTCAAGACCGGTGACTACAGCATGACGCTGACCACCACCGAGCTGTCCACCACCATGATCTACCAGCTGCAGATGCCCATCGCCCCGCTGCACTACTACGGCGATGAGAGCCTGTACGACTACGACAACAACTCCTTCGGCTTTGCCAAGGGCGACCTGAGCAGCGTCCGTGCCAAGACCAGCGCTCCCATGGGTGCCGGTATGTTCACCTTCTCCAAGTACAGCGACGGCGTTGTCTATCTGGATGCCAACCCCTCCTACTATGACGGCGCACCCAAGGTCGCCCACGTCAACATGAAGGAGACCCAGGAGGCCGATAAGATCACCGGCGTTCAGGCAGGCACCATCGACATCTCCGATCCTTCCTACTCTCTGGAGGTTGCTGACCAGATCGCCGACATCAACGGCGTCGAGGGTGAGGACGGCCCCGTCATCACCACCCGCCTGAAGGACTACCGCGGCTACGGCTACATCGCCCTGAGCGCCAAGAACGTCAACGTCGGAGGCGACCCCTCCTCCCAGGCTTCCAAGGACCTGCGCAAGGCCATCATGACCGTCATCGCCGCTTACCGCGATGAGGGCATCGACTCCTACTACGGCGACACCGCCACCGTTATCAACTACCCCGTTTCCAACACCTCCTGGGCTGCCCCGTCCGTCACCGACGACGGCTACCAGATCGCCTACTCCACCGACGTGGACGGCAACGAGATCTACACCTCCGACATGAAGAGCGAGGACAAGTACGCCGCCGCTCTGCAGGCTGCCCTGGGCTACTTTGAGGCTGCCGGTTACACCGTCGAGAACGGCCAGATCACGGCCGCTCCCGCCGGTGCCAAGATGGAGTATCAGGTCAACATCGGTGCTTCCGGCAACGGTGACCACCCCTCCTTCCAGACCCTGACCAACGCTGCTGCTGCCCTCAAGACCATCGGCTTCACCCTGACTGTCAACGATATGGCCAACGCTTCTGACCTGTTCGCTTCCTACCAGTCCGGCGCTGCCGAGGGTTGGGTCGCTGCCTGGCAGTCCACCAATGACCCCGATATGTTCCAGCTGTACCACAGCCAGGGCGCTACCAACTACTACGCCATCAACGATGCCGACCTGGATGAGCTGATCATGGCTGCCCGCCAGACCACCGACCAGGAGGCCCGCAAGGCCATGTACAAAGAGGCCATGGAGATCATCCTGGATTGGGGTGTCGAGCTGCCCGTCTACCAGCGCAGCGAGGCTACCATCTTCTCCACCGAGCGTGTCAACATCGACACCATCGCGAAGGATCAGACCCCGTACTGGACCTACAAGTCTGAGCTGAACAACCTCGAGCTGAACTAAGTTCAACCTACCGTTGTGAAAGCAGGTGACCGCCCGCCAAGGGCGGTTGCTTGCTGTCAAGGCATGGGCGGACCAATGCCCGCCCGCGGGGCGTCGAGGACGCCGCCCCCCTACAACTGCTAATATGGTCGTCCCACTCCCACGCAGTGTTTGCGCACTGCGTGGGATGGGGATGCCCACATTACGGCATTTCCCTGCAAAATAAACGCGGTCTAACCGTGCAAGGAAGGAACGAAAACTCTTGCGAAATTACATCATCAAGCGTATCGCGCAGTCGGTATTGATCCTGTTCTGTGTCATGTTCATTATCTACGCGCTGATCCGCAGCCTGCCCAGCTCCTTTGCCGAGACGATGGCAATGCAGCTGGCCCAGGCCCCCGGTGCCAAACCCTATGAGGAATGGCTGGCCCAGCTCAACGCGGCCTACGGCCTTGACCTGGACATTATCCCCGGCTTCTTCACCTGGCTGAGCAAAGCCATCGTCGGCAACTTCGGCGACAGCTGGAAGTGGAACGTGCCCGCCACCCAGAAGTTTACCGAGGTCATCGGCCTGTCTGTCATCATGGGCGGCATCTCCTTTGTGCTGTCCATCGTGATCGCCGTGCCCCTCGGCGTGCTGGCTGCCACCAAGCAGTACAGCCGCACGGACTACGTCATCACGGCTGCGGCGCTGGTCGGTATTTCGCTGCCCACCTTCTTCTTTGCTACGCTGCTCAAGCTGCTGTTCTCGGTCAAGCTCGGCTGGTTCGATCTGTACGGCCTCGTCGGCCGTGACTATGCCCAGCTGGACGCCTGGGGGCAGTTCTGCGATAAGGCCAACCATCTGGTGCTGCCCATCGCAACGCTGGTCATCGTCTCCATCGGCGGCTATATGCGCTACACCCGCACGAATATGCTGGAAGTGCTGAACGCGGACTACATCCGCACCGCCCGCGCCAAGGGCCTGTCGGAGCATACGGTCATCTACAAGCACGCCTTCCGCAACACGCTGATTCCCCTTGTCACCATCATCGGCGGCAGTCTGCCCGGCCTGTTCAGCGGTGCCCTTATCACCGAGACGCTGTTCTCCATCCCCGGCATCGGCTATATTTCCTACCAGTCCATGGTCGCAGGCGACATCCCCTTCACGATGTTCTACCTGTCCTTCATGGCGGTGCTGACGCTGGCCAGCAACCTGCTGACCGATATCCTGTACGGCGTGGTTGACCCGCGCGTGCGCATTTCTTAAAGAAAGGAGACTGCACACCCATGAGCGAAAACACGCAGAACCAGAACCCGAAGCAGGAGCAGTACTCCCTGAACGATGACCGCCGCGTCAAGGTTTTGTCTCCCGGCGCACTGGTCGCCAAGCGGTTCTTCCGCAACCGTCTGGCCGTCGTCGGTCTGTCCATCCTGATTGCCATGTTCCTGTTCTCCTTCGTCGGCGGCCTTGTCAGCCCCTACGGCCAGGACGAGCAGTTCTTCACCTACACCCAGATGTCCAAGGAGTTCGTCGGCGTCACCCGCAACGACACGATGCGTTTTGTCGTGGCCGACGGCCAGAACTTCGGTTCCATCGCCCAGAGCAAGGCCCTCGAAGCCGTGAAGAAGGGCAGCACCGAGTTCAACTATAAGGATACTGACTACACCGTCGATATCCAGAGCGACGACTTCTATGTCGTCTACCAGGGCAGCGACGTCATGGGCTATGCAAGCCGCGACCTCGTCAACGAGACCGACGGTGCGCCGAAGTTCAGCTTTGACGTCAAGCTGGCCGCCCTGACTGCCATGACGGCAGGGGAGAGCGACTTCACCGCCGACGGCGTGGACTACACGCTGAACAAGGACGGCGAGATCGCCGCCAATGGCGAGCAGCTGGGTTATGTCAGCCGCTTTGTCGTCTCCGCCGCCGATTCCAGCGTCGTCGTTACCCGCGACTTCAAGGATCGCCTGGAAGAGGCCATCAACGAGAACGCCGATAAGTTCAACTACACCGACGCCGGGGGGAACGAGGCCGAGTACGATATCGTCTACGATGCCTCTACCAAAGTTTGGTCCGTCAAGCAGATGACCGAGACTTACGTCTACGATCGCTACGCCAGCCCCAGCAAGGCGCATTGGCTGGGCACCGACACCAACGGTATGGATATGCTGACCCGCCTGATGTACGGCGGCCGCGTCTCGCTGATCATCGGCTTCATCGTCGTCGTCATCGAGGCATCCCTTGGTATCCTGATGGGCGGTATCTCCGGCTACTTCGGCGGCTGGATCGACAACATCATTATGCGTGTCGTCGATGTTTTCTACTGCATCCCTTCGATGCCGGTCATCATCATCATCGGCGCGGCCATGGACGCCATGCGTGTGGATTCCTGGAAACGTATGCTGTACCTGATGCTGATTCTCGGCTTCCTGGGCTGGCCCAGCATTGCCCGCCTGGTACGCGGCCAGATCCTCTCCCTGCGTGAGCAGGAGTTCATGCTGGCCACCGAGGCCTGCGGCATCAAGGTCTGGCACCGCATTTTCCGCCACCTGATCCCCAACGTTATCCCGCAGCTCATCGTTACCTGCACGATGGGCCTGGGCTCCACCATCCTGACCGAGGCCACCCTGTCCTTCCTGGGCCTGGGCGTCAAGTATCCGTTCGCCTCCTGGGGCAACATCATCAACGATGTCAACAACGCCTACGTTATGACGAACTACCTGTTCATCTGGATCCCCGCCGGTATCTGCCTGCTGCTGACCGTTCTGGGCTTCAACTTTGTGGGCGACGGTCTGCGCGATGCGTTTGACCCCAAGATGAAACGCTGATTGGAAGGAGAAACACACGATGGCTAAAAATCAGGACGGATATCTTTCCGCCAAAGAGTCGCGGCGTATCTCCAAGGAAAACCGCCGCATCACCGACCAGTACGAGAAGCGCCGCAAGCGCCGCAACGTGCCCGAGAGTGAGTACACCACCCAGATGAAGGACCCCGCCAACGCGGTGGAGTTCGATAACCTGCACACCTATTTCTTCACCGACACCGGCGTCGTCAAGAGCGTCGACGGCGTTTCGTTTGAAGTGCCCATCGGCAAGACCGTCGGCGTCGTCGGTGAGTCCGGCTGCGGCAAGTCTGTTACAAGCCTTTCCCTGATGCAGCTGTTGCAGCGCCCCCAGGGGCAGATCGTCGAAGGCGAGATTCGTCTGAACCTCGGCAATGACAAGGCCTACGACATTGCCAAGACCCCGACCGACAAGATGCAGGGCCTGCGCGGCAACTATATCTCAATGATCTTCCAGGAGCCTATGACGAGCCTGAACCCGGTGTTCCGCATTGGCGCACAGATCGAAGAGGTCATTGCCCTGCACGAGGGCGAGGGCAAGACAAAAGAGGACATCAAGAAGCGCACCATTGAAATGCTGGAGATGGTCGGCATTGCCAACAGTGAGGGTGTCTACGCGATGTACCCCCACGAGCTGTCCGGCGGTATGCGCCAGCGCGTCATGATCGCCATGGCGCTGGCCTGCAACCCGAAAATCATCATTGCCGACGAGCCGACCACCGCGCTGGACGTGACGATCCAAGCCCAGATCCTGGACCTGCTGCGCAACCTGAAGGATCGCATCAACTCGTCCATTATGCTGATCACCCACGACCTGGGCGTTATCGCCGAAATGGCCGACTATGTCGTTGTCATGTATGCGGGCCGCGTGGTCGAGAAGGGCACGGTGGAGGAAATTTTTGCCCACCCGAGCCACCCCTACACCATTGGCCTGATGGCGTCCAAGCCGGTCGTCGGCAAAAAAGTGGACCGCCTGTACTCCATCCCCGGCAAGGTGCCTAACCCGGTCAATATGCCGGATTACTGCTACTTCAAGGACCGCTGCGAAATGCAGCTGCCCTGCTGCAGCGGCGAGTACCCCTGCGAGATCAGCCTGTCCCCCACGCACAAGGTCAGCTGCTACCGCTAC
>ENA-UOJL01001150-UOJL01001150.1-human-gut-metagenome-genome-assembly--contig:-P47-NODE-1150-length-30932-cov-5.355281_pt1 | contig 30932 bp, 29 predicted proteins | sample MGYA00242347_ERZ723894 | MGnify/ENA metagenome assembly ERZ723894
GTATTCCGGTTCGGAATAGCCGTCGCTTATCATAATTCCCTCAACGATATGTGAAACGCATGATAAATAGTATGAACCTTCGTTTACAATATATCTTGAAAGCAAACATGACTTTATCCAGAAGTTAACAGTTTCAGAATCGGAATAGATTTCAGTTGAATCATAGACATATTTCAAGTGTTCGTAAACATAGTCGAAGCTGTCATCCTTGCCGATATTGTAATCAAATTCAAAATCATTGTATGAACCGACAGTCTTATCATAATCGCTTTCATAGTCATAATAGGGATCGGGTTCGTTTATGGCTATTAATTTTTCAATTTCCTCGCCTGTGGATGAATAAAACGACGTTGAATCTTTATCGAACGCCTCCAGAGCAGCTTCCGCCTCATCAGATGAAAGCTCATAGGTTTCCGGCGAATAGAACCGCAGATATACCAGACGATAATTATCATTTTTGAAAATACAGTCGATATATCTTGTCTGACCGTTAAAGTTTTCATACTCAAATTTTTCAGTATATACATATCCGTTATTGCTATAGTTCAGGGAATTACTGAAAGCTTCGGCAAAAGAATCCGGACATTCCGTATTTTCATCATAACAGCTTAAAACAAGTATAATTGCAGTACAGATATTTCGGATAGTCTGATCATCCGAGGGTATGAGCGTGGTGCCGTCTGGTTCTTCAATGATATCCATGGGCTTAAAGCCTGTTTCCTCGCCTGCTATATAAACAGCGTTATTATGATTCTGACTGTATGGGATATGAGTTTGTTCAAGCTGCGAGTTCTGAGAAAACAGATCTGCCAGGTCTACGCTGTAATATCCTAAAGCGAGGATAACCGCAAGAAACAGAATAAAAGCTATCGTATGTTTCACAGGCACTCCTCCCCGGAAACAATGATATAAACCGTCGTTCCCTGACCGAGATGACTGTCGATAGTGAGGACAGCGTTATGCAGTTCGGCGATCTTCACGCAGAGAGCAAGTCCGAGACCTGCGCCTCCGGCTTTTCGGCTTCGTGATTTATCGACCATATAAAACGGCTCGAAAACCTTTTTTGCGTCCTCCTGACTCATACCGATTCCCTGATCGCTTATAGCGATAACTGCGCTTCCGCTGGTCATAGCGGCACGAAGAGTTATCTGCTGTCCTATAGACGAAGCTTTTATGGCGTTTTCGATAATATTGTAAAGGAGCGATTTGAAAAGCTCCTCGTCGGCATAAATCGTTATATCCTCTGAAACGCAGGCGAGCGACAGTGAATTTTTCTGGAGTATCGGAGTAAGCGCCGCTTCGGTTTCCTTTATCATGGAAGGCAGACTGACGGGCTTTTTATCGGTTTCGGTTCCTCCGAGAGCGATAAGCTCCATAAGCTTTCCTGAAAGCGAGCGCAGACGCTTGGTTTCTTCAACTATAACGTTGGCGTATTCAAAACGTTCCTTGTCGCTGACATTTCTTTTTATTCTGAGCAGATCTGCAAATCCGAGAATAGATGTTAGCGGAGTTTTCATTTCGTGCGCAAGATTGGCAATAAAAGTTTGTCTGTCCTCGGCGATTTTTTCAAGTCGGGCGGCGTGGCTTTGGATAGAATCAGCCATAATGTTCATATTTTCAGCAAGTTCACGGAACTCGTGGCTTCCCTTTTTACGGATTCTTATCTTATAATTTCCTTTGGCAATAGCTTTTGTGTAGGTATTTAGCTTACTGAGCGGACGAAGAAGAAATATAATTGTAACAAGAAGAATAAGCGAAATTATGGCTGCGGAAATAAGACTGACTTTTCTTACAAAATCAGTTTGCTGACTTCTGAGAGCATATATTTCGGAAACGTCCGACGCCGTAAGGATAAGATATAAATTATCCTCTATTTTAAGCGTTGAACATACGGTCATATAGTGGATGTCTCCGCATTTGAAGATTTTTATATAGTAATCGCCGACCGAAGTTCCGATGCCGGAAATATATGATAAAAACTCATCAAGACCGAAAAGTTCCGGGAGAGCGCTGCTTTCGATAAGAGTCTTATTGCTGTCATAAACAGCGGCGGCAGATTGTCCCTGAGAACGTGAGCTTACTATATCGGCGGCAATTTTTTTAATATCCTCTTCGGTCATCATTATCTTATCGGCTTTAAGACGTTCATAAACGACCGTATTTGCAAAAGAAGCCGCAAAATATTCGTATTCATTGATAGCGTGCGAGCGTTCACGTTCGATAAGCAGCTTGTGACTGTTGTTGAGAAGGACTATTGAAATTACATTTACGGCAGCTATTATCAGGCACAGAGAACTGAGGAATATTTTTTGCCAGAGCTTCATGTTTTTTCCTGACTCTCAAGTCGGTAGCCGAGTTTCGGGATAGTAATGAGCTTGTCTTTCAGATTAAGCTTTCTTCTTACCTGCTGAACATGGATGTCAACAGTACGGCTTTCGCCCTCGAATTCGTATCCCCATATATTGGAAAGAAGCCGTTCTCTTGAAACGGCGATATCCTGATGCTGGAGGAAATACACGATAACGTCAAATTCTTTTGGGGTAAGCTGAACCGGAACATTATTATCGGTAATGATGTGGCTTGCGATATCGACCGTGATCGAACCGTAAGAGATTATGTTCTGCGTTTTGTTGGAGCGGCGGAGTACAACATCAATGCGTGCAAGAAGTTCCAGAGCCTCAAAGGGCTTGACTATATAATCTTCTGCGCCGAGACGAAGTCCTTTCACCTTATCGGCAACATCCTGAACAGCCGTAAGGAAAATTACGGGAGTTCCGCAGTTTTTTATCTGATTCATGACCTCGAAGCCGTTCATTTCCGGAAGCATAATATCGAGAAGTATCAGATCATAAGAGCCTTTTAAGGCTTCCTGCATACCGCTTTTGCCGTCATAGCAGCAATATCCGTTATAATTTACAATAGAAAGAGTTGCCTTTATCATTTTTGCAATATTCTGATCGTCTTCAATAATAAGTATATTTATCATAATTTTTTACCTCTGTAATTTAAATGTATCAAACCTATTATAATTTTATCAGTTAAAATAAAAGATGTCAAATATACAGAGATATTTTTTGCAAATTTTTTGCATTTATCACAGCTTCTTATTAAAGGCGACCTCTGAATTTATAATCAAAAGCAGGAACATTATCAAAAATATCAAGCGACGGATTTTCACGCATTGATTCCGCCGAGTTTCTTCCGGCTATAATATGGTCGATAACCGTGATCCCGAGAGCTTCGAGCAGAGAAATTATTCTTTTTGTTGAAATAATATCGTCTTCCGATGGCGATGTGTTTTCATTCAGGTGATTGTGTGATATAAACAAACGGCTGCAATTGCTTTTTACGGCAAATTTTACTATTTCACGGCTGCTTGTCTGAACGCTGAGATCACTGCCGGAAGAGGAACGAAAAATGTCAGTTTTTTTGAAATTATCGTCAACCGCAACCACCGTAAAATACTCCTGCGAAGCTCCGATAAAATTTTTCCGGAAAAATTCCTTTGCGTCATCTGATGTTTTAAGATAAGTTATACTATTTTTCCCAAGGCTTGATTCCTGAGATAATGCGCAGATCATTTTCAGAAGAACGGCTGAATTTTCGCTTATTCCAAATTTATTGACGAGAATTCGTGTGTCGGCATCGACGATAGATCTGATCCCGATGAAGTTATTCATAAGCGTATCGGCAGTTTCCGCCGTTTGACTTTTCTGAGCGTAAGAGAGAATAAGCCGAAGCAATTCATGATCGTTCAATGAACCGATGCCGTTTTCAAAGACTTTATCCATAAGAATCTGTTTTTCGGATTTTGACATAATTTTCTGACTCCTTTGTGTGGTGCTGCCTTAGAGCCTGTGTTCATAGGGAAATTGTGCGGATTTTCGAGCATAAATTTGCCGAGAACAAGACGAAAAAGTGAAAGCATACTGACGTATGGTGAACTTTTTCAACGCAGTGATCGGCAAATTTTGCCGAAAAGACGTGTGATTTATCCTATGAGCACAGGCTCTATATTTTTTTGAAGCTGAACGCTCCGCTGCTTCGCATAGAAAAAGCATTTCCACGACCGCAAATAAATACGTCTATAAGCTCTGCTTTTATCGAATCAAGAGCTTCCGCCATAGTTTTTGTAAGATTAAAATCGCTTTGCGTCGGAATAGGAAGACTTTTCGGGCGGCATAATCCAACAATTATCCTGTCTGCTCCGCCCTTGATAACATTTTCAATGAATTCTCTCGAAGAATTTTTGCTGAAAAGGAGCTGTTCAAGAGGAAGACGGCTTATTCCAGTAAGTTCAAGCTGTGCGCTTACGGAAATAATCAAGCAAGTATCGCAGGTGATATTTTTAGTTTTTTCAATAAAAAAATTTTTAACTTCATCCCTGTTCGTAAATTTGAGCTGAAACTCGGACGAATTCAAATATCTCCGTGCCGCTTCAGCCAGGGCGCTTATAATACAGGCGCTGGAAGCACCGATACCGTCCACCTCCATCAGTTCATGAAGATCGGCGGCAAGAACTTTTTCAAGACTTCCGAAATGCTTGATAAGTCTGTGAGCATGGGGATTTGTATTAATTCTTGGAATTGCATAAAATAAGATCATTTCAAGAAATTCATGTTCGTAGAATCCGTTTGATCCTGTTTCGAGAAATTTTTTACGCATACGTTTTCTGTGATTGTTGTGTGTGTCATCTTTTTGCATTATGTAACATTTCCTTTTATTAAATTGTGAAGCGAATAAATCGGTCTATATAAATATAATACCACAAGTTTGCGTATAAAACAATATGATATTGAGTTTTTTATCTGTATATTTTTGAGTCATTTATTTTTTTAAATGTAAATAATTGTGCATAGTAAAAAGCAAAGATAGAGCAAAATGTAATAAAAATGATTCAAAACTTCATAAAAAAATTATTGACTTCAATAATAAATTGTGATAAAATTAAATCAGATAAATAGTACACAGAGTGTCTTTACATTACAATATCAAGAACGGATTTATGTAAAAACACTCTGATTTACATTGATTTGGAGGTTTCTTATGAATCTAAAGAAAATAGTGAGCGGTTTAACTTCACTTGCACTCTCAATTACCGCTTTCAGCGGGATAGGTTTTTCCGGAGCTTTGAAAAATTCAGGAGCTGAGGCGGCTTCTGCAAACTGGAAATTTGATTTCGGAGGCAAGGGTGCGGCAAGCGGATATACAGGGGTTTCCGCTTCCGAGGGATATGATTCCGGAAAAGGATACGGTTTTGCGCAAACAGGCAGCGTCAAGGATGTTGATGCGGCAGGTTCGGGCGCACTCAGCGACGCAGTACAGTTTGTTAGTACGGATGTCAGCAATACATTTAACGTTGATTTGCCCAACGGCTTGTATCAGATAACAGTTACAACGGGAAATACCTCCAGAACGAGCATAAAAGCGGAGGGAATGCTCCAGCTTATGAACCTGACCGGAAATAATGCGGTTGAAACGTTCCAGATTCCCGTTACCGACGGTCAGCTGAATATTCAGGCGACAGAGGGAAGAGCAAATACTCCGTTTACGCTGAGTACGCTTGAAATAACTCAGCTTAACACTACCGGAACAACAAATCCGACCGTATGGCTCTGCGGCGACTCAACTGTCGCAAATTATTACAATACCCCCGATACTGCTCAGCACGGCTGGGGACAGTATTTCGGGAGCTATATTTCCGAAAGCGGATATCAGGTAAGAAATATGGCTGCGAGCGGTCAGTATGCAAAAGGCTTTGTTGATGCGGGACAGTTTGCTCCCATAGAAGCATATGGAAAAGCCGGCGATTACTATATTATTTCAATAGGTATCAACGATACCAATTATTCAAATGCGACAGAATATTATGAAACAGTTACCGATATGGTCAAGAAAACAAAGGCTAAGGGCATGGAAGTCATTCTTGTTAAGCAGCAGGGAAGAAGAAGTGATCTTAACCGCAATCCCCTGCTTGGCGGACGCTGGTTCGGCGGTCAGCTTGATACTATCGGTCAGGAACAGGGAGTTCAGGTCGTTGATCTTTTCACCCCTTGGCAGGAATTTGGTCTTTCTGTCGGCTTTGACGCTATGGAAGCCTATTATGCCGCAGACGATGATCTTCATCAAAGTAAAGCCGGATCGCAGAAGCTTGCCGAGCTTATGTCCGGTCTTGTAACTATCGGAAAAGAACCTGCTGTGATGGATACAAGCAAAACATATATGTTCCGCAATGTAAACAGCGGACTTTATATGGAGGTTGCCGACGCTTCCGCTCAGACGGGCGCAAATGTTCAGCAGTGGGGAGCTTCAGAGCCTGCCGCTCATAACACATGGCGGCTGAAACACAAGGGATATAATTATTACGAGGTATATACATATCTTGACGGCGGTTCGACTTATCTTCTCAATGTTGATTCCGGAAGCGCTGAAAACGGAGCAAATATTGCTTTGAATACAAATACTAACAACGGAGAACAGTGGTTCAGATTTTTTGAGAATTCCGACGGAAGCTATACAATGGTTTCAAGATGCTCTAAAGATAAGGGAGCTGTTGAGATAGTAAACGCAATGACAACAAGCGGAGCAAACGTTCAGCAGTGGGAAATTAACGGACACAGCTGTCAGAACTGGATACTGGAAGCTGTTGAATATCCTCCTGTAACAACAACGACGACTACAACTACCACCACCACAACAACCACTACTTCTGCCACAACTTCAACTGCAACGACTTCAACAAGCCTTGTTATAAAAAAGCATCCGGGCGACGTTAATGTTGATGGAAAGGTCGATATGTCGGACGCTGTATTTATAATGCAAAGCCTTTCAAATCCCGGAGTTTACGGTCTTGGTGCGCCAAAGGGATTAACTGCACAAGGCGCTGTTAATGCGGATATCGTCAATAATGACGGCATTACCAATGAGGATGCGCTTTTTATTCAGCGCTGTATACTTGAGCTTGATACTTTGCCGGAAATCGAGTATTATCCTCCCGAAGAGCCAATTACGACAACTACAGCCGATATTTTTGCCGGATATTATTTCGCCCTTGATCAGACATGGGAATTGGGCGTTGAGGAGTCAAGCAACGCAGGTTTTATGAAAGACGGCTATGTTAATCTTGATAATGTTGTCGACAGCAGCATCACATGGACTGTTGACGCTGAATCCGATGGAAATTATCTTGTAACATTCAGAGTAGCAAACGGTACTGACGCTGACAGACAGATGAAAATTTTCGTTAACGGAAACACTCAGGAATACTGGATGCAGCCGTTTACAGGAACAGGAAGCTGGACAGCATGGGGTGAAAGAGGAATAGTTCTGCCTCTGAAAGCAGGAAAGAATACTATTAAGCTTGTTTCAGCAACAGCCGGGGGCGGACCGAACTTTGACTGCCTTACGCTCATGAAAACCGACGAACCTATCGCCGAGATCTATGATCCAAACAAGGATGATCCTCTAATTGAAACTGATAAGCCGATTATCTACATTGCCGGAGATTCAACGGTTCAGAGCTACAGAGCAAGCTACGCTCCGCAGCAGGGCTGGGGATATTACCTCCAGAATTATTTTGCAGACAACGTTACAGTCTCAAATCACGCAATCGCCGGAAGAAGCTCCAAGAGTTTCTACGATCAGGGAAGATTCCAAACCATAGCCGACAGCCTTAAAGAAGGCGATTATGTAATGATACAGTTCGCTATCAATGATTCGGCCGCAAGCAATGCCGAGAGATATGCTCCGGTATGCGGAAATGTCGATAATCCGTCAGAAGGCTCTTATGAATGGTATTTAACTCAGTTTATTAAATCGACAACGGAAAAAGGTGCAACTCCGATTCTTGTAACAACTGTTATCGGAATGAAAGCGTATTCAGGCGGGAAGTTTGCAGGAAGCTACACAAATTACTGTGACGCCTGCAAAAAACTTGCTGCAAAATATAATATTCCGTGCATTGATCTAAATTCTCTTATGGTATCTCATTATAACTCTATCGGTTATGATTCCGCGCTTAAATATCATCTTATGGGAGTGGTAGAAGGCTCTACGGACGGAACGCATTTCTGTGAAGAGGGCGCAAATAATGTTGCTGCACTTGTAGCAAATGCTGTTAAGGATCAGAAAATCGACGGTCTTGATAAATACGTTAAGTAAGAACTTATTCTAATAATCTGAAAAATCAGTCCTCGGAAAATATCCGGGGACTGATTTTATTCGTCTATAAGGCAAAAATAAAGAGCGTCCCCGAAGGACACTCGATATTTCCGGAATGTATGCTTAAAATTAAGCTCTCTCAACCTTACCAGAACGCAGGCATCTTGAGCAAGCGTAGATATGACAAGGAGTACCCTTGACGATAGCCTTAACACGCTTTACATTTGGCTTCCATGTTCTGTTTGTACGTCTGTGTGAGTGGGAAACTTTAATTCCAAAAGTTACGCCCTTTCCGCAGATATCACATTTTGCCATTAGGTTGCACCTCCTTAAAAAATTCATATAGAAACATTGCTTATAAAATTACAACATTAATACTATAACATATCTTGAAAAAAAATGCAAGAGTTTTTTTAAAAAAAACGGAAATTTTTTTCAAAATTAATTTTTATATGAAGAGGAAATGAAAATTTTCACATATTACTTGAAATATCTGAGAAAATGTAGTATAATAATATTCATGTAACTATGAATAAGAAATGAAAGGGATATTATGGATATTGAATTTTTTCTTAAATATTTCTCACGAATCGTAACGCTTCTTCTCGTCCTTCCGCTTCACGAGGCGGCTCACGCTTTTGTTGCGTATCGATTCGGAGACGATACTGCCGCAAGACAGGGAAGATTAACAGTTAATCCGTTTGCGCATCTTGATCCTATCGGTTCGCTGCTGATAGTTTTAACGGGATTCGGCTGGGCAAAGCCTGTTCCGATAAATCCTATGAGAATGAAAAAGTACCGTGCCGGAATCGCTCTTACGGCGCTTGCCGGTCCTGTTTCAAATTTGCTCGCAGCATTTGCAGCAGCCGTTATATACAGCGTGATCAGGGCAACGGAAGCAGGGTATAATGCTCTTCACACCTATGAGATAACTCCTGTGTTCTGCGTTTTGCTGCTTATGATCTATCTGGTCGAAGTAAATGTCGGACTTGCGATATTCAACCTTATTCCGCTTCCTCCGCTTGACGGATTCAACGTGCTCCGTTATTTCACAAGCGAGAAATTCGACCGTTGGTTTTATATGCATCAGAGAGAGATACAGATTGGTTTTCTCATTGTTATCGTTGGTTTGAGTTATATCCCTGCACAGTATAATCCTCTTTACTATGCAAGAAGCTTTATAAGCGATCTTATCTGGAAATCGGTTTCATGGATTCCGGTTTATACTAAGTAAGAGGCAGATAATGGAAACCATTTCATTCAAACTTGAGGTTTTTGAAGGACCTCTTGATCTGCTCCTTAACCTTATTTCAAAGCATAAACTTGATATCTGCGATATCGAAATATCAAAGCTTCTTGAACAGTATCTTTTGTATATCAATGAAGCGCATGAACAGAATTTAGAGCTTGCCGGAGAGTTTCTTGAAATGGCGGCAAGGCTTATCTATATCAAAACAGCGTCGCTTCTTCCTCAGCCTGAGGTTGCCGAACAGATGAAAAAAGAGCTGGAGGGAACGCTTATTGAGTATTCCCTCTGTAAAATTGCTGCGGCAAAGTTGGCTGAATCTTACGTTGGCGGAAATATTTTCGTCAGAAAGCCAATGAAGATAAAAGCTGATATGACCTATACCCTCGTCCACGAAGCTGAAAGGCTTGCCGAGGCTTACAGAGCCATTTCTTTTAAAAATGTCAAAACTGAAATGACAAAGCAGAAAGTTGAAAACAAAATCAATTCTGTTGTAAAAAGAAGAATAGTATCCGTTATGTCGAAAGTGGTTCATATCTTAAGGGAGCTTTATTCAACAGGAGAGGTTTACATGGACAAGCTTTACGAGGGCGTTACCGAGCGTTCGGCAAGAGTTGCGACCTTTCTTGCTGTTCTTGAGCTTACAAAATCGGGACGGATATCTATCAGCGATGACAATATGATTGTATTTTTTAAAGGAAGAAGGAACGGAGTGAAGAAAACTTGGACATCAAAGAGAAACTCGGAGCAATAGAGGCGGTTCTTTTCGCAAGCGGAGAACCGGTTGAAACATATCGTATCTCGGAAGCCTGCGGAATCGAAGTCGGTTCTCTGTCCGCAATGATAAAGCTTCTCAACGAACGTTATGACGACTGCGGAAGCGGCATCTGTATAAAAAAGTTCGACAGCAGTTACCAGATGTGTACACGAAGTGAATTTGCCCCGCAGATACGTGCCGCTCTTGAAACCAAACGTTCCGCTCCTCTTTCAAATGCAGCCATGGAAACGCTTACGATAATTGCCTATAATCAGCCCGTTTCAAAGGGCTTTGTTGAAAATGTAAGAGGAATAGACAGTTCGTCGGTTATAAATAATCTTATTGAAAAAGGTCTCATTGAGGAAGCCGGGCGGCTTGATATTCCAGGGAAACCGCTTGTTTACCGTACAACGGCAGTTTTTCTGAGGAGCTTTGGTTTAAGCTCCGTTTCAGAACTTCCGCCTCTCGCAGCAAGCAGCGGTATTTCCGAAGAAAAACAGCTTGTAATTGATGAAATGATTTAAATTGCCATTATGAAAGGAGCGGCGGGAAATGATTGTTTTAAAAATATTATTAATTATTCTCCTCGCCGTTTTGGGAATAATTCTTCTGATTTTCATTATTCCAATGGGCGGAGAGCTGAGTTATATTGACGGCAAACTGAAATACAGAGTAAATCTTTGGGTAATAAATATTATGGATTCCGACGGCGGCGGAGTGTTTAATTGGCTCAAAAGAAAAAAATCACGAAAAAAAGTGAAGCCGCCAAAAAAGAGAGCTCAGAAGCCGGAATCTGTTTTAATTGAAAGAGATCTGGAAGGAAATGAATTATCCGAATCTTCTGAATCTGCGGAAACTCCGGCAATCCCCGATGATTCCGACGGAGTGCGGACAGAATATGAGAATGAAACGGATGCCGCAGGATTTGAGAACTCTTTGTTTGAAGAGGAAAAAACTGAGGATTCCGCTGTGGAAATAAATGAGGAATCGGAAAAAACTCCCAAAAGTAAAAAAACAAAATCTGAGGCTGAAAACGAGGAAAAAGATTCGCTTGAAAAGAAATTTAATAAGCTACTTGATATATGGAACAGCGCCAAAAAACCTTTTCACAAGATCTTCAAGGGATTTAAATTCAGCGATTTTTACGTCGATTTTGTGATCGCAAACGAGGACGCATATAAATGCGCATTGAATTACGGAAGAATCAGCGCAGCGTTTTACAGGAGTCTTGCACAGATGAGCCGTCTTTTCACGATAAGGCTGAAAACTGTCGATATACAGCCCGGATTTGGTTTGAACAAGAGCCGCTGGGATATTTCGTTCAGGCTTAGTTTAAGACTTGGCACATTTGTTATAGCAGGTGTATGGTTCCTGATAACATATATTTTCAGAGTATTTCTTCCAAATAAAATTAAACTAAAAAAATCTGCCCAAAAGCAGAAATAATACAGAAGCGAGGTTTATAATATGAATACAGGTAAAACATCAGTCAGCGAGCTTTTAGGAATATCGATGGAAAAGGTTAAGGAAATGGCGGATGTAAACGCTATTATCGGCGAACCTATCAAGCTTGACGACGGTACAACGATAATTCCTATTTCAAAGGTTTCTTACGGATTTGCTTCAGGCGGTTCTGATCTTCCGTCTAAATATGACAAAAACCTTTTCGGCGGAGGCGCAGGCGCCGGAGTTTCTATAAAGCCGGAGGGCTTTCTCGTTGTTTCTCCTGATGGAACGGCAAAAATGGTTCCCATGACTGTTTCAAGCGATCCGATAAGCACTGCTATCGAAAAAGTTCCCGGAATTATAGACAAAGTATCAGGTTTTATCGGCAAGAAAAAATCCGGTGAAGAATCCTCTGAGGAATAATCCCAAAAAAATCATAAAACAGCATAAATCTGCATATTCTGTAACAAATCGGGTGCAGGTCTGCACCGTTGTTACGGAGGTTTAAGAATGAAAAAGCTTTGCGTTTCATTTGCGGCAGCGTTTATTCTTTTGAAAACGCTTCCGCTTGGAGGTTTTTATGCAAATTCGGCGGAAAAACCGGAAATTACCGCTAAAGGAGCTGTTCTGATTTCGGCTGATACCGGAGAAATAATTTTTGAATCCAACAGTTCTCAGAAGCTTCCTATGGCAAGCACCACTAAAATTATGACCACTTTGCTTTGCCTCGAAAGCGGCGATCTATATGACGAATTTATCGTGGACAGCGATGCGATAAAGGTTGAAGGCTCTTCAATGGGACTCCAGGAGGGCGATATCGTTACCAAATATGCTCTTTGCTGCGGAATGCTTCTTCCATCCGGAAATGACGCTGCAAATGCTGCTGCCGTAAAAATTGCCGGAAGTATAGAAAATTTTGCCGTTCTTATGAACGATAAAGCAAAGGAATTAGGGCTTTCGAGAACTTTTTTTGTTACTCCGTCAGGACTTGAAGGCGAGGGGCACGGTTCTTCTGCCTGCGATATGGCTATGCTTGCAAGAGAAGCTTTGAAAAACGAGATTTTCCGTGATATCTGTTCTCAATCGAGCATAGAGCTTGAATTCGGCAATCCTCCTTACAGACGCTGGCTGAAAAATACAAATAAGCTCCTGAATATGTACGACGGAGTTTACGGAGTAAAAACCGGCTTCACGGACGAAGCGGGAAGATGTCTCGTTTCTTCGTGTGAACGGGACGGACTTAATCTCATCTGCGTTACTCTTAACGACCGGAACGACTGGAGCGATCATGCGGCAATGTATGATTACGGTTTTGAAGCGGCACATAATCTTGAACTGAAAATACCGGAGCTTTTTGAGCTTGAGCTTGCCGGAGGCGAAAACGACAAAATTACTGTTACAGCCGGAGACGAGCCTATAAATATAACTACTCTTGCTGCATCGCAGGAGGATTTTGAAATTCAGATTGTCGCATCTCCCTTTGTATATGCTCCCGTTGAAAAGGGCGAAGAGCTTGCCGAGCTTAAAATAAGCTTCAAGGGCAGAGAAGTACGGAGAATTCCTCTGTATTCCGCTGAAGAGGCAGACGTTAAACAGATCGAGAGTTCTTGTGAAAAAGATGAAAAAAATTGGTTTGAAAAATTTATTACAAAAATTGGAAAATATTTTTCCTGATAGAAAAGGTTGATAAAGTGGAAAAAATAAGAATTCAGAAAATGATTGCCGACAGCGGCGTATGTTCAAGAAGAAAGGCAGAGCAGATGATCTCTCAGGGCAGAGTAAAGATAAACGGTCATCCTGTTAAGCTCGGCGACAAGTGCGGATATAAAGATCTTATCACGATAGACGGCGAACGCATAATGATACCGAAAAAAAAGAATTTCATTTATATAATGATGAATAAGCCGAGAGGATACGTTACAACCGTTTCGGATGAGCTTGACAGACGCTGCGTTATGGATCTGCTTGAAGATGTTGAGGAGAGAGTTTATCCCGTTGGGCGTCTCGACCGAAATTCTGAGGGACTTCTCCTCTTCACCAACGACGGCGAATTTGCAAACAGCATTATGCATCCAAGCCGTCATATTTCAAAAACATACCGTGTTACGGTTCGTCCAGACATAAATGACGATCAGCTTGTAGCTTTGTCGGAGGGAGTTGTTATTGACGGAAAGAAAACTCTTCCGGCAAGCGTTGTCGTCAAGGATAAAGAAGCGGGAAGAGTCGTTATTCTTATCACTATTAAAGAGGGCAGAAACCGTCAGATAAGAAAAATGTGCGAAGCTGTCGGACTGGAGGTTGCACGTCTGCGCCGAATCAGTATAGGTCCGCTGAAACTGGGAATGCTTAAACCGGGAAGCTATCGTGATCTAACCGCAGACGAACTGAGAGCGCTCAGAAACGCTATCGGTAAGGAGAACTGATATGCTCGAAATTCGGGAAAAGTTTACCGCAGACGGCTATGAAGAGCTTTCCGGATCGGCAGCATCAGATTCGTTTCACATAACGGAAGCTGTTGATAAAGACGAGGTGATCGGCTTTATCGCATATTCATACGAAAAGGACAAGACTGTCGTTTACGATTATGACGACGACGGAGATCTTATGCTCTGCGACGGACTTGTCCGCTCGGTTATATTCAAAAGCTGCATTAAAGCTGTTGAAACAATGGAATTCCAGCTTTCCGACGAAAAAAAATACGCAAATCTCCGCAAACTGAAATTTCTGCCGGAAAACAGCAAAACTGCGGAAAATATCGACAGATTTATGAACGGCTGTCAGAATTGCAAACACAATAAATAAGAAAGGAGCGATTTGAAATGCCAATAAGAATACCATCTGAACTTCCGGCATTCAAAACGCTTGGAGAAGAAAATATCTTCGTAATGTCCCGTGACAGGGCAGAGCATCAGGATATTCGTCCGCTGAAGGTCGTTATCCTCAATATCATGCCAAAAAAAATTGAAACTGAAAGTCAGCTTTTAAGGCTTCTCAGCAATACGCCGATACAGGTTGATATAGACCTTTTGCAGATGGCTTCGCATACTTCGAGGAATACTTCTCAGCGTCATCTTGAGTCGTTTTACAAAACCTTTGATGAGATTGCAGGAAACCGCTATGACGGGATGATAATAACCGGCGCTCCTGTCGAGCTTCTTGAATATGAACAGGTTGACTACTGGGAAGAGATCACAAAGATTATGGAGTGGTCTAAAACTCACGTTTTCTCAACTCTTTATATCTGCTGGGCGGCTCAGGCAGGACTCTATTATCATTTCGGAATCCCTAAATATCCTCTTGAAAAGAAAATGTTCGGAATTTTTCCGCATAGGGCAGAAGTGAGCAACTGCCAGCTTTTAAGAGGATTCGATGATATTTTTCTCGTTCCGCATTCAAGAAATACAGAGGTAAGAAGAGAGGATATCGAGAAAATTCCTCAGCTTGAGATCCTGACTTCATCCGATATTTCCGGAATCCATATCGTCGCAAACAAAAACGGACGGCAGTATTTTATTACCGGACATTCAGAATACGACAGAGACACTATCGCCAACGAGTATCGGCGTGATTTGGAAAAAGGAATTGATATTCAGATACCGTATAATTATTTCCCTGATGACGATCCGGATAAAATGCCGCTGTTTTCATGGAAATGTACGGCAAATCTTATGTTTTCAAACTGGCTGAATTACTGTGTATATCAGAAAACGCCCTATAATCTTGACGAGCTTGAGATAAGAAGCTGGAACTGGGAGACAAGCCTTTAAGGAGAAATTTATGGAAAATGAAAATAATTACATCGGTTATCCGAACGGACAAGTTCTTCCTGACTCACAGAGAACGGGTCTTGCTATTGCAGCATTTTGCATAAGTCTTATAAATTTTATTATTTTCAGAAGCGTTTTGAGCTTTATTGCCGTACCGATAGCGCTTATAATGGCAATCGTTTCGCTTAAAAAGAGACGTGGAGGAAAACCGTTTTCGATAATTGCAATTGTGGTTTCATCTCTTTCAACGATTTTGTTTGTGTTTTATGCTGTGATAATGGTGAAAATTTATCCGGATATGAAATATTTAACTGATAATTTTACCTCTATTACGTCAGAATATGAGAAAACCGGAGCAATTCCGGAATATTATGATAAATATCGTGATCCGAAATACGACGATTACTGGAAACAGCTCGGAGTTAATTCGTTTGATGAGTTTTTTGAATATATAATGAAACAATTCAATGTTACCCACGAAAAAAGTGCAGCTGAAACTTCCCCCAATGACGGCACTTCTGCAACGACGCAGGAATCCTCCTCAACAGTAACGACAGATGCTTCCGATTACGACCACAGCGGTGAAGAACTCGTAGTTCTTGGATAATTATTTTGTTCACATCAAGCAGAAAATGCTTGATGTGAACTTTTTTATGCTTCTTTTTCACGTGTGAGCATTCGCATATATTCCTCGGTTGAATAAAATCCGCTGCGGTTGTAACGATTCAGTCCGAGGAGCGAATCTGGATTACGGGTTATGTAGTTCATTTTCTCATAGCAGGTCAGAGTGACCAGAAATCCGCATTCTCTTATTACCGGCAGACTTTCTCTGCTTATATAGCCAAACGGATATGCAAAAATATAGGGAGAAATTCCGGTTTTGTTCTTTATTTCATTCTGAAGAAGCAACAGATCGCTCATTAAAATATTGCGGTATTCCTCTTCGCTTTCTCCGGCAAGTTTTGAACAGCCTTTCCTTACTCCGTTAAAAGAATGCATATCGTATGTATGATTACCGATCTCTATTCTTTCGGAGTCAATAAGGGCTGAAATATCTTCCCATGTAAGATAGGAATATTTATCGTTATGAGAATCGTTATATGCAAGCCTTTCCGTGTAGCTTCCGACCACCGAAACAACAGCGCACATATCATATTTTTCAAGCAGGGGCAGCAGAACCGAAAGATTATTATAGTGTCCGTCATCAAGAGTTATTAGTACCGGTTTTTCCGGAAGTTCACCGTTATTTTGAGTATAATCAATAAGCTCTTTTGCCGAAACGGATGTATAACCGTTGGATTTCAGCCATTTAAGATCGCTTTCAAGCTGATTCGGAGTCACGATATATTCAGACGGCTGCTCGCCGTACACACTGTGGTACATTATTACAGGCAGAGAAATAGGGGCTTCATCGTTTTTTTCCTGAGCGGAAGAGAAAAACATTTCCTTTGCTATCAGGAAAAAAACACTGCATATCGAGAAAATAACAACATCCAGGGCAAGAAGCCATAAAAATCTTTTCGCACTGTAAGTTTCATACATATAAATCACCTCGATAAAACATTATGAGAGAAAAGCAAGAAAAATGTCATCTAAGAAATATCAGAGCTTTCTCATGAATATAATCAAATAAAAGGTTATAATAATGAGGTGAGGATATGACACGTCACAAACGTCGTAAAGTTATAGGAATAGTAAAATTCTGCGTACTTCTGACGCTTCCGGTTGCGGTTGCAGCAACTTTTAAGGGAGCGTCCGGATTAAAGTCTGTTCTTTCACAAACCAGCGGATTCAGCGCAGAAAAAACTCCGTCCGCAGCCGTTTCCGCTGAGAACAATGAAGAAACGTCCGTTATCAGCCGTGATTTTTCAAACGAACAGGATGATATTCTCAGCGAAAGCGTGATTTTATCCGAGGGTTACGGATTTAATGAAGAGGTCGCCGAAAAAGGAGTAAAACTCGTCAGTCCGCTTGAAATGGTATCTTCAGCTCCCGGAGAAAAACCTTATCCGTCGGAGAGCGAATGGGTTGCCGGAGGAGATATTATCCGCAATACCTATACTCCATACAGCGGAACCGCTTTCTTTGACCTGGAAAAATGCGGACAGGTCAACAATAAAACTTCGATACCTAATGAAAAGCTTATGGAGGAGAGCAGATACCTCCCGAATTTTACCATAAGCGATACTTCCGAACCGCAGGTTCTTATATATCATACTCACACGACCGAAAGCTTCGAGCCGTACGTCCGGGAAAAACTTGACGCCAATTTTAATTATCGTACAACTGATGAAACAAAAAATGTCGTTATGATAGGCGATGCAATACAGGCAGAGCTTGAAGCACAGGGAATAGGCGTTATTCATGTAAGAACGATTCACGACTATCCGTCTTATAACGGTTCGTACGATCGGAGCAGAGCGTCAATCGTTCCGATTCTGGAGCAGTATCCGACAATTAAAGTCGCTCTCGACATTCATCGTGACGCCATAGCCGGAGAAAATTACGCTTATCAGCCATATGTGGAAATAGACGGAAAAGAGGCTGCTCAGATAATGATAATCTCAGGCTGTGATGACGGAACTCTCGGAATGCCTGATTACATGAAAAATTTTCACTTCGCCTGTAATCTTCAGCAGAAGCTGGAGGGTGATAATCCGGGATTGACAAGACCGATTTTATTTGATTACCGCCATTATAATCAGGACTTGACGACAGGAAGTTTGCTTATCGAGGTTGGTTCGCACGGAAACACTCTCGATCAGGTTCAGTATTCAGGGCAGCTTATAGGAAGATCTCTCGGAGAGCTTCTTAATTCAATGAAATAGGAGAAATAATGCGTAGAAAAAGAAAAAGAACCTTACTCAGAGCAATTTTTGTTTATATGCTCCTGATGATAGGTTCATGGATGTTTTTAAATTCATATTCAAATTCATACAATAGACTTTCGGATGAAAAAATAGCTCCCGCAAGTCTTAATCTCAGCGGGAATACCGCTCATTTTGAGCTTCTTGACCATGAGATAAGCTTCAATCTGTCGGAAATAGCTCCCGACAGCAGATTATACTGCGCCGCATATCTGCTTTCACCTGACGAATTACGTTCAATGTGCTACCTGATTTCGCTTTGTGAGCTTTTTTGAATGAATATTATAGTAAAAATCATTAAGCTCGCCTGAATAAATAAGCGTTGCTCCCGGAAAATTACGGAAATCATCAGGACGGTAGAGGTAAATCGGCTTGTCGAGCTTAATACCGATCTTGCTCATAGTATAGGCGACAAACTGTGAACAGACAAAGCTGTTTTCTCTTTTCAGTTCAATATTGAAGTAAATGGCAAGCAGACCGAGCAGATTGTATGAATACACTCTTCTGTGATTTACAAAATGACGTATAGTACGATTATATTCTTCTTTTTGCTCATGCGTTACAGGTATCCTGTAAATTTCACAGGGAATGAAATCAAAGTTTCCGAGCGTACCTTTTCCGACAGTTTCCTTATTGAAAGTTGCAGGAAGAGGAAAACGGCGATAAGTTCTGCAAAAGCTGTACATTTCAGAAAGAGTTACATCGCCGGAAAGAGAAACGTGATTATATGGTTTTTTCGTGAAGAATCTGAAGAATCTTGCCGGTCTTGTACCGGTTTGAGCGATGATTATGTAAATATATTCTTCCAAGCTGTGACCTCCTTGAATAAAAACAAGTTCTAAAATACATTAGTATTATACCATAAAAATTTTTTTATTACAAGAGATTTTTATGATTATATCTAATTTGTAATTTTTACATAAGGGGAGCTAAAATTTTAAGAACGCTTCCAACTATTTTGTAATACAATTTTTCTTTTTTGATAGTTTCCGGAGTTATACTGCGGCATTTGGCAAGAGTATCCGTAAAATCGTTTTCGATACTTTCAATGCAGCTTGCCTTGTACATATAGGTTGCGCATTCATAGTGATGATAAAGACTGCGGTAATCGAGATTTATCGTTCCGATAACAGCTTTTTCATCATCGCAGACGCAGACTTTCGCATGAACGAATCCGGGAGTATACTCATAAATTTTTACTCCAGCCTTGATAAGCGAGCTGTAATGAGTTTTCGCAAGGGCATAAGCGCCCTTTTTATCGGGAATTCCCGGAAGGATTATTTTAACGTCTATTCCCCTCTCGGCTGCAAATTTTATCGCAGTTTCAAGTTCGCCGTCGAGAATCAGGTAAGGAGTCATAATGTGAACATATTTTGTCGCACGGTTGAGAATATCCATATAAACGTTTTCACCGACTTTGTCATCGTCCAGAGGGCAATCGGCATAGGGCATTATAAAACCGTCGGTTCTGGATTTTTTCTCCGGAAGCGTCAGAAACTCGTCCCACTTGGGATTTTTTTCGCTGATATTCCACATCTGAAGAAACATGAGGGTAAAACTTTGAACAGCGTCGCCTTTAAGCATAACCGCAGTATCCTTCCAGTGACCAAAGCGGACGGTTTTGTTGATATATTCATCGGCAAGATTTATTCCGCCGTTGAAGGCGACATTTCCGTCTATAACGAGGATCTTGCGGTGATCACGGTAATTGTAGTGAGTTGAGATGAACGGCATTATAGGAGCGAAGGCTTTGCATTTTATACCCAGTTTGGAAACTCTTGAAGCGTAGTCAAAGCTGAGTGATGAAATTTCGCACATTCCGTCGTACATTACACGAACATCGACTCCCTGTTTTACCTTCTCGATAAGTATTTCAAGAACCTTCCCCCACATATAGCCCTCGCTGATGATAAAATACTCCATGAAGATGAATTTTTCGGCTTTTTTCAACTCTTCCAGCATAGCTTCAAATTTATTTTCTCCCAAAGGGAAAAAAGTTGTTTCAGTATGTTCGTAAATAGGAAAACACCCGGTTCTGTTGATATATCGGCATAAATCGTCTATACCTGAATTTGCCAGAACCGGATTTTCAAATGTTTCTCTGCTCTGAACAAGCTTATTTTTGGTTTCATTTATGAGATATTCAATCCTGTTTTTGTTAGCCTTATGACCGATACTGTTTCGTGTGTACCATAGAAAAATACTTCCCGGAATGGGAAACAATACTATAATAGCAAGCCATGTCAGTTTAGCGGTTGAATCCATATCGCACCGGAAAAGATAGAATATCATAACAAGGAAGAAAATGGTTTGCAGTATCGGAAAAAACGGAATGTTTTCTCTTATAATGTCATAAATTGAAACAAACAGAAGCAGCTGAAAAGCTATCAGGATTATCATAAAGAATAATCGGCTGAAAATCAGATGGAAAATGCCTTTCTTTTTATTTTTTATCAGTCTTATGATTTTTTCGTTTTGTTCCATAATAAGCCTCCGTCGTGTAATGTGCAGTTTTTGCTGTAGCGCAGCTTTCCATTCATTATATCACAAAAATAGTGCGCTTACAATGCTTTTCGCTGAATTATGAGTATAAATTTTATGATATGAGAAATAATAAGTCTAAAGGAGTTGATTTTATGGACAAATTTGAAATGCCTGTTGGATTAGGAATGGCTCTTGCACAAAATCCCGAGGCCATGCAGAAATTTTCGTCGCTTACCGACAAGCAGAAGTGGGAAGTTGTAAGCGGAACTCATGCTGTTGAATCAAGAAAAGAAATGCAGCAGTATGTTCAAAATATTATTACTGCTTATTGAAAACGATTTTGCTTAAAATATTCATTTCTTTTGCATTTTTATGAGGACTCCTTCGCTTATTGTATGATATATTTTTTGTATCAGAACAATAAATGAAGGAGTTTTATCATGAGTGAAATAATTAATTTGCAAGATGAAAATAAAGTTAAAGAGTATGAAAACTTCGTGAGATCACATAAAAACGGATTCTTTACACAGTCTGTAAAATGGGCGCATCTTAAAGAAAACTGGAATTGTGAAATTATTGCAGTAAGAAATGAAAACGACGAAATAAAGGGAACGGCTCTTATTCTTATTAAAAAGATTCCGCTTATAAGAAAGTCTTTGTTTTATTGTCCCCATGGACCGATCTGCGATTATGACGATGAGAAAACGTTCAGGGAGCTTATTGATGCTATTGATGAGCTTGCAAAAGAACGTCATGCGTATCAGCTTAAAATCGACCCGTGTATTTCCGAAAAAAATACGGAATACATACAATTTATAAAATCTTTCGGCTTTGACCACAAGGAAAACGCTTCCGAACTTTCAACAATACAGGTTCGGGATAATTATATGCTTTATTTCTACGGAAGAAACAAAGAGGAGCTTTTTGCTTCGTTTCACAAGAAATGGAGATACAATATAAGAGTTGCCGAGCGTCACGGCGTAAAATGTTCCGTTTGCGGAAAAGAAGCGCTCGATGATTTCTATGCTCTTATGACTGAAACAGGCGTAAGGGACGATTTTCTTATCAGAGGAAAAAGTTATTTTGCAGATATGCTCGATAAGCTTGGCGATGATTGCAGTCTTTATATGTGCTACTGTCAGGGAATGCCGTTATCCGGAGCAATCTGCGTCAGATATGCCGGAAAATCACATTACGTTTACGGAGCTTCGTCTTCACATATGAGAAACGTTATGCCGAATTATCTCATGCAGTGGACTATGATAAGCGACGCTGTTGACAACGGATGCTTCGTTCACGATTTTCAGGGAATTCCTTTCTATAAGAACGAAAATCATCCCAATTACGGCGTGTATCGTTTTAAAAAAGGATTCAACGGAGAAGTTGTTACATATGCCGGAGAATTTGACCGTTCTTATAATCGTGTCCTGTCCGCCGTGTCAAATTTTGTAATAAGAATAATAAAACGTCTGAGGCAGCATAATTCCAAAAATATCTGAAATTAAACAGGCACTGATTAAATCAGTGCCTGTTTAAATATATAACATAATAAATACAGATGCTCCGTCTTAAAAAGCAGAAAACAAATGAGCCTCCTCGAAAGGAAGCTCACCTGCCATGATATAGGGATTATTGGGGATTTAATAATGCAATGTTGGGGTAAACATTACACTACCATGAAAATCAGCTTCGGGATTTCTCCCTCAGCAATTATTATTATAGAGGGCTATTGTGAAATTTTTGTGATAAATTTGTAAAACTTCAATTAATTTTTATCATTATCAGGTTTTGATCTTAAACCAGAAAATCGAACCTTTTCCAATCACGCTTCTTACACCGTAATCATAATTATGCATCTTCAGAACTGCCTTAACGATTGAAAGTCCGAGTCCTGTTCCTACTACTTCCCGTTTATGATTCTCTGAACGGTAGTATTTATCAAAAATCAGCTTTATCTTATCTTCCTCGATACCGTCGCCGGTATCTTCTATTTCGATAAGAACGCCGTCCTCAAGGTTTTTCTGTCTTACATAAACCTGTTTATCCGCTCCGGTATAATTGATCGCATTGTTGATAAGATTATAAATAACCTGTTCAATTTTAACAACGTCGCAGACAACCATTCTTTCTTCATCCGGTTCAAAGTTGATATGATAGCCTTTTTTCTCAGATATTCCGCTGAAACGATCTATGATCTCCATCATTTTGCCTTTTATTTCAAATTCTGATGGATTAAGCTTCTGCTTACCGCTTTCAAGCTTGGAAAGATCGAGAATATCGTTTACAAGAAGCGATAAACGATCAGTTTCGTTGATGATTATTTCAAGATGCTCATTTCGCTTAACAGGATTGTCACCGGAAAGATCACGAATCATCTCCGCATAAGCTTTTAGCATTGTAAGCGGAGTTCGCAGATCGTGTGAAACATTAGCGATAAGATCACGCTGCATTGTATCAACTCTTGAAAGCTCTTTCTCGGCATATGTAAGCGTATCGGCAAGCTGTTTCGCTTCAAGATAACCTTTTCCTTCAAATCTGGTATCAAAATCGCCTTTAGCCAGTCTTTCAGCAGATCTTGTTATTCCGGTTATAGGTCTTGCAATTCTTTTGGATAGAAACAGCGAAATCACAAACGCCACAATAATAAGTATAGCCGTAATAAGCATAAGCTGACGCTTTATAATAGAAGCTGTTGAGCCGACCGGAACAAGCGCCGAATTTATAAGTATAAATCCGCTCGGATTTTCAGGATCTCCCAGAGTACAGCCAAAAAGCAGCATATCATAGTTGGTTCGGGTATTTTTGATTTTATAACGGATGATCTTATCTTCACTTTGCAGAATGTTAACAATGTACACTCTTGTTCTGTTTTCCTTTCCATGTATGAGACAATCACCGAGAACATCCTTTGAAAAAATTGAACGTCCGTATCTGTCAAGAACTTCTATACATAAGTCATTATCAACCGCAACTTTACTGATAAAGCTGTTGAATTCCGTCTTATCCATTTTATCCTCTGCTTCTGAGATCGCATCCATGCTTTCAGAAGCGTCCTGAGTTTTCATGCTTTCATAAAATTTTTCAAGAAACAATATCTGAAAAATCCAGAGGAGCACAAATACCGCAACTGTAAATACAATAAAATACATCCATATCTTGAATTTAAGAGGAATCCTGCTGTTTGCGTTTTGCAGTTTTTTAATTGGATTCAAATTTATATCCCATTCCTCTCAGAGTAACGATAAATTTTCTGTATTCGCCAAGACTGTTTCTCAGCATTTTTATATGAGTGTCGACAGTTCTGTCATCGCCAAAGAAATCGTATCCCCAAACTTCTTCAAGAAGCTTGTCTCTTGAAAGAGCAATATTCTTATTCTTAACAAGATAAAACAGAAGATCATATTCCTTTGGCGTCATAGAAGCTTTCTGACCGTTTACATAAACCTCTCTGCCGGAAATATCAACCTCCAGTCCCTCAAAAACATATTTATCCTGCTGAGACGCTTCGGCAGCCATTGAATTTCTTTTGAGTACGACCTTTACTCTCGCCATAAGCTCTTTCGGCGAAAACGGCTTTACAACATAATCGTCAACGCCTATCTCAAAGCCAAAAAGCTTATCATATTCCTCACCTCTTGCCGAAAGCATTATAACAGGTATCTGCTTGGTTTTATGAATCTCCTTGCAGGCTGAGTAGCCGTCAAGTCTCGGCATCATAACGTCCATTATGATAAGATCAAAATCAGTATCATGGCAGAGATTTACCGCTTCAATGCCGTTTTCTGCCTCTGTGACCTGATGCCCCTCAAATTCAGCATACTCACGAACTACTCTTCTGATATTCATTTCATCGTCTACAACTAAAATATGTGCCATAGAATTACCTCCGTTTATTTCAGCGCTTGTATTTTTTCTTTTACATTATACCATCTTAACAGACAAAAGTGTATATTATGTGAAATTTTCTTGTAATTTTCCGGCAATTTTATCAAATTTGTATCAGAGCGGCAATTTTTTAGTTGACATTTTCAGTTATTTTTGCTATAATAAATTTGGTATTATTTGGAGAGGAGGCGGTCTTAATGAAAAAAGGTAATTTTAATCTGCTCGCAGCAGTGCTTATAATCACTGCCGCTACTGCCGCAGTAGGAACATACTGCTGTTTTTTTCCGGAACTCGCTCATATCACAATGATAATATATCTTTCAACAATAATATTTCTGCCGCTGTTTCTCTTTCTGCTTACATGGACTCATAAAAACCGTATAAGCACGCTCATTAAACCGGAAGTCGCAGAAGATCTTAACACTGAAATGATTATCTGGAGCGACGATTTTTCATATGTTTTTCTGAATAAAAAGCTTCGTGACCTCCTTGGTATATCTGAAAACGATTCCAATCAGAAGGCTTCTGTCTGGAAAGCATTCGGCATAAATGCTCCGGACAGCGAAGAATTTGAAAAGATCATAAGCAATAATTCTTATGAATCAAGATTTAAAAATGCCGACGGATCTGTAACAAGCATTGCCTGGAGTACGTCCCTTGTAAAAAAATCCAAAAGAAGATGTATTTACCTCAGCACAGGTTTCAATCTTACCGAGATAAAAAAAATGAGAGTAAATCTTGCAAGCGCAAACGACTTCTTCAATTCCTCAATGGAGCTTGCCGAAATCGGCGTTATTATGAGCTCTGATAAGAAAAAATACCGTGCTTCTTCCGAAATGGTAAGGATGCTCGGTCTGAAAAGCAGCATAATTTCGCTGAATGAATTCCGATCGCTCGTACACCCTAACGACAGACTTCAGTTCGACAGCGCTATAAAATCCAACGATACGACCGAAGTTAAAAGCATTGAGCTTAGAATAAAATCCTCCGACGGAGTTTACCGCTGGTACTCCTACCGCTATAAATCAATAGAGCGAACAGACAATACTCTCCCGCTTTTCGGCGGAGCGATACTCGATACAACTCAGGAGCATGAAAAGGATTTCCTTATCGAGCGTCTTGCATATATTGACGAGGTTACGGAAATCGCAAACAGAAATAAACTCGTTGGAAGCGGTCAGGAAATTTACGATACCTGCCGTCTGCTCAATTATTCCTATTGGATAATCGTCCTGGATATAGACCGTTTTCATATCATCAACGATACCTGCGGCTATACTAACGGAAATTATGTGCTCAGAAATTTTGCTCATATTCTTTATAAATTCGTAACTCCGGGAGGACTTGCCGCAAGAATAAGCGGCGATAACTTTGCTCTCATTCTTCGTGATTACGGAGATAACGAACTTCCCGTTAGAACCATAAAATCTATTCAGGATGAATTTGCCAAGCTTGCCGTCGACGAGCTTGCTTCGCTTAATCTGAGCTGTTCCGCCGGATATTCAAGGCTTCCCGAAGACGGCAGTTCTTTTCTCGACATTATGGAACACGCTGAATTTGCGCTTAAATCAAGCGGCGGAAGTCAGGGAAGCATTTGTGCCTACGAATCAAGTATGCACGATTCCATAATCGTAAGCAGTGAAATGGAAAAAGCGCTTGCAATTGCTATTGACAACAACGAGCTCCAGCTCTTTTATCAGCCCAAAATTGATCTTTCTACCGGAAGAATAATGGGTGTTGAAGCTCTTATCCGCTGGATAAAGCCGGATGGAACTATTATTGCTCCCGATGCGTTCGTGCCTCTCGCCGAACGCAGTCATCTCATCGGAAAAATCAGCGAATTCGTTCTCAACGAGGGATGCCGTCAGAATAAGCTCTGGCAGAAAATGGGATATCCAAACATTGTTATGTCTGTCAATTTTACTTCGACCGATTTCTATCAGTCCGACCTGAAAGAAAAGGTTTTCGATGCGCTTGCTAAAACCAATCTTGAGCCTCGGTGGCTTGAAGTCGAACTTACCGAAAGTCTCGCCCTGAACGATATCGACTATGCCGTTTCACAGATGAACAAACTCCGTGAACTCGGCGTCAAGCTCGCCATGGACGATTTTGGAACGGGCTACTCATCACTGAGCTATTTGCAGACGCTCCCGATCACGCTTCTCAAGCTCGACCGCTCGTTTATAACCGATATTGCAAGCGACAATATCGCTTATGAAATAGTTTCAGCGGTTATCAGAATCGCTAAATCGAAAAAAATTGAAACTATAGCTGAAGGCATCGAAAATAAAGTTCAGGAATCTATTCTGAGATCTGCCGGATGCGATTTTGCGCAGGGATTTCTTTACGGAAAGCCTATGCCGCCGGAAAAGCTTCAGGAATTCTTTGAACAGAATATACGTGAATTCGGAAGCTGAGCCAATAAATATAACAAAACCAATTTATCAATATATAACGGAGGTATAAAATCATGAAAAGAAGAATCGGTATTCTTACAAGCGGCGGAGACTGTCCCGGACTTAACGCTACGATAAGAGGCGTTGCAAAGGCCTGCTATGAACGTTTCGGCGAGGATAATGTTGAGATTGTAGGAATTTCCAACGGTTATTACGGTCTTATCAACAATCTCTGCAAAGATATGTCGCCCTCTTCGTTCTCGGGTATTCTTACGCAGGGCGGTACCATTTTCGGTACAAAACGTCAGCCGTTCAAGATGATGCAGGTCATCGGCGACGATAATGTCGATAAAGTTAAAAATATGAAAGAAACATACAAGAAACAGAAGCTTGATTGTCTCCTTACTCTCGGCGGAAACGGTACGCATAAAACTTCCAAGCTCCTTGCCGATGAAGGACTGAATGTTATCGGCCTTCCTAAGACTATCGACAATGATATTTATGGTACGGACGTGACATTTGGTTTCCATACTGCTGTTGACATTGCCACTGATGTTATCGATCGTCTGCATACTACCGCTGCAAGCCATTCGAGAATACTCGTCTGCGAAATAATGGGAAACAAAGCCGGCTGGCTCACTCTGAATGCAGGTATCGCAGGAGGAGCTGATATTATTGTTATTCCGGAAATCCCTTACGATATCGACAAGATCTGCGATGCCGTAATTGCAAGAAGCGCTTCCGGCAAGACTTTCTCTATCCTCGCAGTTGCCGAGGGAGCATTCGATGTTGCAGAAGCTAAAATGAAGAAAAAAGAACGTGCAAAGAAACGTGCCGAAGCCGGTATAATCACTGCAACGAGCCGTATTGCCGCACAGATTCAGTCCAATACAGGTATCGAGGCTCGTGTATGCGTTCCGGGACATATGCTCCGAGGCGGCGCACCAAGCGCCTACGACCGTGTTCTTTCAACACAGTTCGGCGTTCATGCAGCGTATCTTATTGCAAAGGAAAAATACGGCAGAACTGTTGCTAAAATCGGCAACAAGATCACTTCAAACAAGCTTGAGGACATTGCCGGAAAAACAAAATTTGTCGATACGGATAATCATCTCGTTATCGCTGCCCGTGATATCGGTGTTTCTTTCGGAGATTAATAAAATTGCTCAATCTATAAGTAAGCTGCCGTAAATTTTTACGGCAGTTCTTTTTAATGTAAAGAGATTATTTGTTGTATTTTCAAAATATGACAAAAAGCAACGTTTTCAACCGAGTAATTTCTACACAAACCGCAATTATTTTTTCCCTATACTATCATATATCATGCAATATAAAAGCTTAAAATCAACCGTAAATCAGCCCTTTTACAATACAATCACATCAGGCTGCTCTTTTTCATATAGTAAAAACATAAAAATTTATCGCAAAGTGAAAAAAACTCTTTTCAAATTGGAAAAAATGTGATATAATAATCTATATTTCTAATTAGGAGGTATTATAATGACAGAAATGGAGCTTTATAATCTCTGGTGTGAAAACGCCAAGGAGGATGCTGATCTGCAAACAGAGCTTGCTGATATAAAAGACGATAACGACGCCATAAACGATAGATTTTACCGTGACCTGGAATTTGGTACGGGCGGTCTGAGAGGCGTTATCGGCGCAGGTACAAACCGAATGAATATTTATACAGTAAGACGTGCTACACAGGGCTTCGCCGATTACCTCAACCAAGAGTATCAAAATCCCAGCGTTGCTATTTCATTTGACAGCAGAATCAAATCTGACGTTTTTTCAAAAGCTGCCGCTGAGGTTCTCGCAGCTAACGGAATAAAAGTTCATATTTATAAAAATCTCATGCCTACTCCCTGTCTTTCTTTCGCAGTTCGTGCGTTAAACTGTCAGGGCGGTATCATGATAACGGCAAGCCATAATCCGGCTAAGTATAACGGATATAAAGTATACGGCGAGGATGGCTGCCAGATCACTCTCAGGGGAGCCGAGATAATCCTTGAAAAAATAAATTCGCTCGATATGTTCAGCGGCGTTAAATCCTCATCCTTTGATGAAGAACTCGCTAAAGGCAATATTTCGTATATCAGCGACGAAGTTATTGAAAACTTCTACAAAAATGTTCTCGCTGAAGGCATCAATACTGATCTTTGCGCTTCAAGCGGACTTAAAGTTGTTTATACTCCCCTCAACGGAACAGGAAATAAACCTGTTCGTGAGATACTTAAAAGACTCGGCATAACCGATGTTACCGTCGTTAAAGAACAGGAAAATCCTGACGGAAACTTCACTACCTGCCCGTATCCAAATCCTGAGATCCGTGAGGCTCTTGAAGTCGGTCTTAAATACTGTAACGAAGTCAAGCCTGATCTTCTCCTCGCTACTGATCCGGACTGTGACCGTGTCGGCATTGCTGTTCCGGACGGCGACGGTTACGCCCTTTTCTCCGGAAACGAAGTCGGAGCTATGCTGCTTGAATATATCTGCCAGCAGCGTATAGCAAAGGGTACTATGCCTGAAAATCCTATCGCTGTTAAAACTATAGTCACGACTGATATCGTAAATCTCATCGGCAAGGAATACGGTGTTGAAATAATCGACGTACTTACAGGATTCAAATTTATCGGAGAGCAGATCGGTCTTCTTGAAGCAAAGGGCGAGGAAAATTGTTATATTTTCGGATTTGAAGAGAGCTACGGCTACCTTTCCGGAAGCTATGTTCGTGATAAGGACGCTGTAAACGCATCTATGCTTATCTGCGAAATGGCTGCTTATTACCGTACACAAGGCATTTCACTGCTCCAGGCTCGTGAAAATATGTATAAAAAATACGGCGTATTTCTCCAGACGCTCCACAGCTTCACTTTCGAGGGTGAGAGCGGAATGAAGAAAATGGCTGAGATCATGACATCTCTCAGAAACGATCATCCTGCTGAAATCGGCGGTCTCAAGGTTGTCAAATTCGATGATTATCAGACAAGTATTTCCAAGGATCTTGTTTCCGGAACTGATACAAAGCTCACTCTTCCTAAGTCGAACGTTCTTGCATTCTTCCTTGAAGGCGGCTCTAAGGCTATAGTTCGTCCCTCCGGTACTGAGCCGAAAATCAAGACTTATTTCACTGCCAAGGCTGACACTCACGAAGAAGCTCAGGCTTTGGAAGCAAAACTGGCTGCTGATTTCACTAAGGTAATGAAATAATAAACCGAGGGATTTTATGAGTTATTTAGCTTCTTTCTATTCCTCGGCTTCAATACCCGGGATGCTCCCCATGTCAAAGGAGAAATACAAACAGATTCTACATGACTTTCTGAAACTGAACGTCTTTCAGGAAAACGAAATGATAACAAATTTTCCGTTTATCAATGAAAATTTCATTTACGGCGATACACAGCCTGCTATTGTGGTTTCATTATCTCCTCTTGTGATCTCCGCTTATTCCGACGAGCTGGATGCCGTTCTGTTTCTGAAATTTCCCAAGGAACTTGTATCATTATACGATCTCCATGAAGGTATGCGTCTGACCGCTGCCAATTCATATCCGAGCGCTAAATCTCTTTCAAAGGATATTTTCCCCGGACAGAATTATAACGGACATTTTAAGGACTTTAGTCCCAAAATACATCTTTTTCTCAGCTATGACGATGTACGGGCGCTGGAACTGACATCTAATTTCAGTGAGGATATATGGGCATATGTCGAAAGATTGACTGCTGAACGCAAAAAAAGACGCTGTAAGCCTCGTAATGGATTTTATTTCATGATGCCGGAAAAGAAATTTACTATATTTTAATCACTGTATCTATAAATTAAATAAAAAAAATATATTATTCAACTATTGACATTTGATTTTATTCATGCTATAATTAATTACCGTAATAAACGAAGCACTACTGTCTAAGGGAATTGATG
>ENA-UOJL01001152-UOJL01001152.1-human-gut-metagenome-genome-assembly--contig:-P47-NODE-1152-length-30890-cov-25.522199_pt1 | contig 30890 bp, 29 predicted proteins | sample MGYA00242347_ERZ723894 | MGnify/ENA metagenome assembly ERZ723894
TACCGCAACCCGACATTATCGAGCATTTTGGCAACGCAGATGCCGTGCCGCAGCAGCAGGATACTAAAGTACCATTCCCGTGTCCAACTTTATCCGGCAGCACCTTTCTGCAAAATTCAGGCAGGAAGCCGGAGAAACACCGACGGATTTTATAGGGAAACAAAAAAGCGGAGGAGGCAAAACGCCTCCTCCGCGCCAAAATTTTCGGTTGTAGGGAAACACCGGGGGTAGAAAGTGTATTACTGCCATCCTCTTGCCGCAGGGTCGAGCATCTCGGCGGCGGAATACACCAGCGCATTGCAGATGGCGGCGGCAACGTTGCTGCCGCCCTTACGGCCCATGGCCACGATGGCGGGCACGCCATACTGCGTGCAGACGGCAAAAAGGCGCTCCTTGCTTTCCACCACGTTCACAAAGCCCACCGGCACGCCGATGACCAGCGCCGGGCGCAGGCCGTTTTCGATTTCTTCCACGATGGTCAGCAGCGCCGTGGGGGCGTTGCCGACAGCCAGCACCGCGCCGGGGCAGTCCCGTGCGGCCTTGTGCATGGCGGCCACGGCGCGGGTCGTGCCTGCCTGCTTGGCCGCTGCGGCCACAGCGGGGTCCGCCATAAAGCAGAGCGCCTGCCCGCCCAGCCGCGCCAGTCCGGGCTTAGTGATGCCTGCCAGCGCCATATTTGTGTCGGTGATGATCGTCACTCCGCTGCGCACGGCGGCCATGCCCGCCGCCACCGCGCCGGGGGTGAAGTGCAGATTTTCGGCATAGTCAAAATCCGCTGTGGTGTGGATGACCCGCTTGACAACGGCGGCGCTTTCCTCCGGGATTTGCAATCCCCGCGCGGCCAGTTCCGCCGTGATGATGCCCATGCTCGTGCGCTCAATATCAGCGGGCAGATGATGCTGCGGCGTCATTTTTTGTCTCCTTTCGGGTTTGCAAGACCTATGGCTGCGTAGACAGCGTCCATATCCAGGGCGCGGCGCACACCGTCGGCCAGCAGGTCGAATTGCTGTTCGCGGTAGGCGGCCATCGGAATGGGCGCGGCGGCCTCGGGGGCAATCCCCTTTCGTGCGCAGAGGTACGCTGCCAGCCGCTCGGTCAGCTCACCGCTGTCAAACAGGCCATGCAGATAGGTCCCGAACACCGTGCCCTGCACGCAGCCCTCGGATGTGCCGTCGGCGTGGGTGCAGAACGGTGCCCCCTGCACGGCAGTACGGCCTGTGTGGATTTCGTACCCGGTCAGCGCGGCCCCCGCAAAGGGCGCGGCGGCGCTGGCTTCGATTTGGGCGCGGCGCTTGTCGGCGGTAAAAATTGTCTGTGTCGGCAGCAGTCCCAGCCCGCGCAGCGTTTGCGGGCGGCCGCTCTCGGTGCCCTGGCTGTCGTCCAGCGTTTGGCCCAACATCTGGTAGCCGCCGCAGACGCCCAACACCGGCGTGCCGCCTGCCGCCAATTTCAGCAGCGCGGCCTCCAGTCCGGACTGCCGCAGCCAAAGCAGGTCCCCCACCGTGTTTTTCGTGCCGGGCAAAATGACTAAATCAGGCACACCCAGCTCCCGCGCGGTCTGCACGTACCGCACGCTCAGCAGCGGGTGCTGCTCCATTGGTATAAAATCGGTGAAATTCGAGATATGCGGCAATCGCACAACGGCGATATCCAACGGTTTTACGGTATTTTTTTGCTCCAGCCGCGTCGAGAGCGAGTCCTCGTCCTCGATATCCACTTTCAGATACGGCACTACGCCTACCACCGGCAGGCAGGTCTTTTCTTCCAGCATCGCCAGACCAGGGCGCAGGATCTCCACATCCCCGCGGAATTTGTTGATGATAAGTCCTTTGATCCGTGCCCGCTCATCGGGTTCCAGCAGTTCCACCGTACCGTACAGCTGCGCAAACACGCCGCCCCGGTCGATATCCCCTGCCAGCAGCACCGGGGCGTTCACCAGCTTCGCCAGCCCCATATTGACGATGTCGTCGGCCTTCAGGTTGATCTCGGCCGGGCTGCCCGCGCCCTCGATGACAACGACATCGAATTCCTCGGCCAGACTGTCGTAGGCGCGCAGAATATCGGGGATCAGCGCCTTTTTATGGCGGAAATATTCCTGTGCGGGCATATCGCCACGCACCTCGCCGTTGACGATGACCTGGCTGCCAATGTCACTGCTGGGTTTGAGCAAAATCGGGTTCATCCGCACATCCGGCTCCACGCCCGCGGCCTGGGCCTGCACGACCTGGGCGCGGCCCATTTCCAGCCCGTCGCGGGTCACAAAGCTGTTCAACGCCATGTTCTGGCTTTTGAACGGTGCCGTCTTGTAGCCATCCTGGGCAAAAATGCGGCAGAGTGCGGCGCAGAGCAGGCTTTTCCCTGCGCCGCTCATCGTGCCCTGCACCATGATACATTTTGCTTTACTCATGCCAGCACCTCCCCCATGATTTGCAACAGTTTTTGATTTTCGGCGTTGGTACGCACAGCGGTACGGTACCAGCTGCCATCCAAACCCGGATAGTTGGCGCAGCTGCGCACGACCGCACCGCGCCGGCGCAGGGTTTCGCCAAAGTCGGCAGGGGCCTGGAACAGCAGGTAGTTGGCCCGGCCCCCTACCACGTACAACCCCAGGGCACGCAGTCCCGCTGCCAGCTTGGGGCGTTCCTCGGCAATGAGGTTCCGCACACAGTCGGCGTAGGCAGTCTCGCCCAGCGCTGCCAGCCCTGCCGCCTGCGCAAGGCTGGACACCGCCCACGGCTGCCCCGCCGCACGCATTTTGCCCATCAGCGCGGCATTCCCGCACAGCGCGTACCCCAGCCGCACGCCCGCCATGGCGTAGAGCTTGGTAAAGGCCTTTAGGATGATAAGATTCGATGCATCGTGTAAAAGTCGTTTAGCAGTCAGTGCATCGCGGTCGGGTAAAAAGTCCAAAAAGCACTCGTCCACCACCAACACCGCGCCGCAGGCGGCACAGCGGCGCAGCAGTTTTTGCACCAGTTCCGGCGGTGTGACCTGCCCGGTAGGGTTGTTGGGCTGGCACAAAAAGACAGCGTCGATATCGTCGGTCACGGCATCCACAAAGTCATCCGTCACGGCAAAGTCGTTTTCTTCCTGCAAAAACACACGCTGCACTGTACAGCCCACGGTATCCAGCGCAGCGGCATACTCGGCAAAGGTGGGCGCGGGCAGCAGCGCACGGCGCGGGCGCAGGGCCAGCGCCAGGCGGAAAATCAAATCCGCTGCCCCGTTGCCGCACAAAATTTGTTCGGCGGGTACGCCCTCAGCCTCTGCCAGCGCCTTCCGCAGGTCGCGGCACAACGGATCCGGGTAGCGGTCCGCCATTGGCAGCGCCGCCGTGATGGCCGCCGCCACGCCCGCAGGCAGACCCAGTGGGCTGACATTGGCCGAAAAATCCAGCGCATCGCGGCCAAATTCTGCCCGGTAGCCCGCCCAATCTCCGCCATGTACCAACTTCATTTTTGTTGCCTCACAATCCAAACACAAGCAGTGCCCGCACGGCCAGCCCCAAGGCCAGCGCCAGCGTGCTCTCGGCGTACATCATTCGGTCAGCCCGCAGAATATCCTGCGGTTCCACCGGGCGCAGTGGGTCGCCAATCGTCGGTTTATCGTAATACTCGCCAAAATAGTAGGCTGGCCCTGCCAACTGCACGCCCAAGGCCCCGGCGCAGGCGCTCTCGGTCTGGGCGCTGTTGGGGCTGGCGTGGTTGCAGCGATCCCGCCGCCAAATGTGCCATGCCCCCGCCGCGCTGCTGCCGGTCAAGGCCGCCGCGCAGACCCACAAAAGGGCGGCCAGGCGGCTGGGCAACCAGTTGGCGGCGTCGTCCAATTTGGCGGCACAGCGCCCAAAATAGAGATATCTCTCGTTTTTGTAGCCGAGCATACTATCCATCGTGTTTATGGCCTTGTAGGTCAGCGCCAACGGTGCACCACCGATAAGCATATACAAAAGCGGTGCGATCACACCGTCGCTGGCGTTCTCGGCCACTGTCTCTACGGCAGCTTTCGTCACGCCCTCGGCAGTCAGGTTCTGGGTGTCCCGCCCCACAATACGCGCCACGGCCTTGCGGGCGGCGGGCAGGTCGCCCCTTTGCAGTTCCCTGTACACGTTCATGCTCTCCCGCACAAGATCACGCGCCGCCAGCGCCTGGGCGCACCAGAACATTTGCAGCGCCAGCCCCAGCAGCGGATGGATTTTTGCTGCACCCCAGCAGGAAAGCCCGGTCACGGCCAGTGTACCCAGCGGCAGCACCGCCGCCACAATGCAGCCGCCCGCCAGCTCACCCTGCGGCGTTTTGGGCAGGGCGGCACGCAGGCGCTTTTCCAGCGCCGTGATGCACCGCCCCATCAGCACGACCGGGTGCAGCAGCCACACCGGGTCGCCGAAAACGGCATCCAGCAAAAAACCGCCCAGCACCGCCCAAAAAATCAACATGTGCCCTCCTTGGTGTACTGCACGGTCTTGACCAGGTGCAAAATATGCTGCGTCGGCCAGTCGCGGGCGTCCAGCACATAGCCGCCCGCATTGGGGCCGCACCACTCATAATAGTCCTTGTGCGGCAGGGCGTAACGTTCCAGCGCGGCCATCTGGGTGCCGCCGTGGGCCAGGATGACCAGCAGTTCCTCGCCGTCGGCCAGAGCCTTGTCCACCAGCGCGGCAAACGCCTTGCAGATGCGGTCGGAAAATTCGGCCTTGCGCTCGCCGTCGGGGCATTGGCTTTCGCAGTTGGCGGCGACCCAGGCCAGGTAATCAGGGTCGTGCTCCATCTCGACATAATTGCGCCCCTCAAAGCTGCCGAAACACATCTCTTTCAGGGCGTCCACCGGCACGAGCTTTGCATGCGGGAACAGCACCTCCGCCGTCTGTTTTGTGCGCTGTAAGGTAGAAATATAGACGATCTTTGGGTCGATATCCGCTTTGCGCAGCTGGGCCAGCCCTTGCGCCGAGAGCGGGATATCCCGCTGGCCCTGGTAGCGCTTCTGGGCATTATAGTCCGTTAAACCGTGCCGTAAAAAGTAAATCAGCATTCGGGAAGTTCTCCTTTCAGAACCGTGGGCAGGCCGCAGAACATCTGCACAACGCAGTCTGCCCGCGCGGCCAGCAGGCAGGCCAGGCGGCCCGCCGCCTCCCGTGCGGCGCGGTCTGCGGGGTCAATAGGCACAACACCGCCGCCCACCTCGGTGGCAGTCACCACGTCGCAGGCAGCCAGTTCGTCAGCCAGCACCGCCAAGTCAGCGGCATCGGCAGCGCGTGTCTGCACCTCATAAACCTGCCGCCCGCCGAACTTTTGCGCGTAGGTACGTTTTCCGCTGTACAGCGGTCCGGTGATGAACAACATTTACAGCACCCCCAACCACTGGCAGGCAGCCAGCGCCGCCAGCATCCAGATCTCACATTTTTGCAAAAACCACCCGGCCAAATCGCCGGTGGTGCCGCCAAACTGCTTTTTGGCGACGAAATAATACCGCACAAACACGCCCGCCGCCGCCAGCACCAGTGCCCAGCCGCCCAGGGCCAGCAGCGCCGCCGCCACCGCAGCGCACAGCACCACCAGCACACGGCGCACATTCACCCTGTCCGCCGCTGTGGCAAAGGTGTGGGCAAGGCCGGTGTTTTTCGCCAGCGTGAACGCCGCCACAGCCAAGCCCGACAGCGCCCGCTCCCCCACCAGCGCCAGCGCCCAGAGCGCCCCGACGCGCGGGGTAAACTGCACACAGCCGCACAGCGCAAAATACGCTGCAAAGTAGCTGCACAGCCGGATGACCGCGAACGCCCCGCAGTGGGGGTCTTTCAAAATTTCCAGCTTCTTGGCCGTGTCGCCGTAGCTGGACAGAGCGTCGCAGGTGTCGGCGTAGCCGTCCAGGTGGATGCCGCCCGTGACCCAGACCGGCACCAGGCAGAAGCCGGCCGCGCGGGCCAGCGCGGGCAGCGGCAGCATACCGCACAGGCACCACAGCGCCCCGCACACAGCCCCCACCAGCGGGAAAGCGCAGAGCGCGTACCGCATATTTTTTGCGTTCCAGTCAAATTGCGGCATCGGCAGGGCGGAAAACATGGCAAACGCCACGGCGATGGTCTGCAAAGCTGTCATCATCTTTCGCTTCCTTTATAATAGACCGGTATCCCGCACACGACCCGCACCACGGCGTCGGCGCGGGCAGCCGCCGCGTTGTTGACGGCGGCCAGCGTGCGCAGATAACGGTCGGTATCGCCCGCGTAATCGGCCCCGCCGCTGAATACTTCATTGGAGACAAGAATTAAATTTTCGCATTGCTGCGCAATATTCTCAATACCGCGCAAAATCGCAGCGGCCGCGTTTTCCCCTGCACCGTCTGGGTCGTACAGCTCGTTGGCGGCCAGGTTGCCCAGGTCCTCCAGCAGTACGGTCCCGCACCTGGGCAAGGTCAGCCGGGCGAGGTGCAGCGGGCATTCCACCGTGTCAAACTGCTTTTCGGCCCGCATGGCGCGGTGTTTGGCAACGCGGGCTGCGCACTCAGCATCCCACACCTGCATCGTGGCAAGGTAGGTGCGGGGCAGCGGGGCACGCAGGCAGAGAGACTCCGCAAAGGCGCTTTTGCCGCTGGCCGCGCCACCGATGACCAGCGTCAGCATTGCAGGGTGTACGGCGCAATGCCGCCCTCCGTGAAGGAATAGCAGTGGTTGTAGACGGCCAGCGCCATATCCCACAGCGGCAGGCTGGCCACCGCACCCGTGCCCTCGCCCAGGTGCAAATCTGCGGTGATCAGCGGCTTTTTGTGGAGCGCATCCAGCACCAGCTGGGCGGCGGGTTCGCTGGAAACATGACTGGCAAACACGGCCTTGGCCGCAGCCGGGCACAGCCGTACCGCGCACAACGCCGCCACACCGCTGATGAAGCCGTCCATGATGACAGGGATTTTTTCCAGCGCACCGCCCAAAAACACGCCGCACAACCCGGCGATATCGAACCCGCCCAACGCAGCCAGCACGCCCAGCGGGTCCGCGGCATTGGGGTGGTTGACCGCAATGCCGCGCTCGATCGCATGAATTTTGCGGTGCAGCCCTTCGTCGGACAGGCCCGCGCCGCGCCCTGTCATCTCTGCAGCCGGGCGGCCCAGCAGCACCGCCGCCACCGCGCTGGACGTCGTCGTGTTGCCGATGCCCATTTCCCCAGTTGCCAGCAGCTGCACGCCATTCTGCTTCTGGGTGCGCACCAATTCAATACCCGCCGCGACAGCCTGTACAGCCTGTTCACGGGTCATAGCCGGGCCTTGGATAAAGTCCCGCGTGCCCGGGGCCACGCGGCGATCCACCGCGCCGGGCACAGGTACACCCGCAATGCCCATGTCCACAGGGACGACCTCGCAATGGGCCGCAGCCGCCATACAGCAGACGCTGGTGCGGCGGGTGGTCAGGTTTTCGAGCACCGCCCGGGTCACACTGGCGTCGGTCTGGCTGACCCCCTGCGCCACAACGCCGTTGTCGGCGCAAAGCACCAGCACGGCACGGCGGGTGAAGTCGGGCGCGGGGTCGCCGGTCAGCGCGGCGGCAGCCTCGACCATCGTTTCTAACTGGCCCAGTCCGCCCAGCGGTTTTGCCAGCGCGGCCCAGTGGGCGTGTGCGGCGGCGCGGGCGGCCTCGTCGGGCGGGGCCACGGTTTTAAGCAGGTTTTTTAGTTCCGTTTCGGTCATGGTCGTTCCTTTGTATAATGTTCGGCGGCGCACACAAAGCGCTGCGGCAGCGGTGTCCCCGCCCAGTACAGATGTGGGAATCCAGCGTAGATATGTGCATTGGCAAACCCACACGCCCATTGCCGCCCATTAGCCTTGGCGGCAGTCAGCGCATCTCCGTTGGCAGTGGAATCCCAGTGGTGAAACTCGTGGGCCGGGATGTGCTCTCCCGCCGCAAACAGCATACTGTCAGTGCGGGCAGTCAACGTTGCGTAGCCAAACCGCATGAGCCGTCCAACTTTACCCCCCTGTCCGGGCAGCACACCCGCCATCGGGTGGGGCGTGCCGTTGGCATCCTCCAGCGTTTGCCCCAGATAGAGAAAGCCGCCGCACTCGGCCACGGTGGGCAAGCCGCTCTCTACTGCGTTTTTTATGGCGCGGCGCATCGGCGCGTTGGCGGCCAGCTGGGCGGCGTACAGTTCGGGGTAGCCGCCCGGCAGGTACAGCCCTCCGCTGTTTTCCGGCAAGGCCGCATCTGTCAGCGGGCTGAAAAAGCACAGCTCCGCGCCGTTTTCCCGCAAGGCTTCCAGCGTTTCCGCATAGGTGAAACAGAACGCGGGATCCCGCGCCACGGCGATGCGCACCCGGGTGGCGGGAAAATTCTGTGGTATGGCGGCCGGGGCGGGGCGGCCGCAGAGCTTTTCCAAAAGCGCCCAATCGATGCTGCGCTGGGCGGCGTCTGCCAGCAGTGCAATTTTGCGCTGCAAGTCCGTAATCTCAGCGGCGGTTTTCAGTCCCAAGTGGCGGCTCTCAATGGCAGCCTCGGGCAGCGTCGGCAGGTAGCCCACCACCGGCAAGCCGGTCTCTTTTTCCAGCATGGGGCGCAGCATTTTGTACAGGCTTTCCTTACAGTCGTTGAGCAAAATTCCTGCGATATGATGCGGTGTGCGAAACGCCATCAGTCCCCGCAGCTCGGCCGCCAGCGTCAGGCTGGCCCCTTTAGGCCGCACGACGAGCAGGGCAGGCAGATTCAGCGTATCCGCCAGGTGCCACGCGCTGGCCGTGTCGGTCACACCGCCCAGGCCGTCATAGTAGCCCATGGCCCCCTCGACGACCGCCGCGCCGTGGTCCGCCGCGTGCCGGGCGTAGAGTTCCCGCACCGTTTCCGGTTTTGAGAAAAACAGATCCAGGTTGTGGCTTTCCACGTCCAGCACGGCGCGGTGGAACATCGGGTCGATGTAGTCCGGCCCGGATTTGAAGGCGCAGGGAGCCAGCCCGCGGGCCTGCATGGCTGCCAACAATGCACAGGCAGCCGTTGTTTTTCCGCTGCCGGAGCGCGGCGCGGCCAGGACCAGTTGCAGCATATTACTCCCTCGCGATCAAAAATACCGGGTTATTTGCCATCAGCAGATGCAGGCCGCCCGCCGCCCTGCTGCGGCTGACGGCAATCTGCGTAACCTGGGCAGTCAGGCCATGGGCGGTCAGTGCGGCGACGGCCTGCTGCAAAGTTTCCAGCGCAATGGCGCTGATGCAGAGCCGCGCGGCAGGGTTGGCCGCCAGCGCGGCGTCCACGATGGCACGCAGATTGCCCTTGCTCCCGCCGATGAACACGGCGTCCGGGGCAGGCCAATCGGCCAGGGCTTCCGGCGCCAGCCCTTGGGTAAGGTGCAAATTTTGCACGGCAAATTTTGCGCGGTTCTGGCAAATCAGCTCACACGCATCGGCGTCACATTCAGCGGCATAAACGCGGCCCTCGGGCGCAGCCAGCGCCATTTCCACACTGACACTGCCGGTGCCCGCGCCCACATCCCACAGGGTATCGTTCGGGCGCACGGCCAGCTTTGCCAGCACGGCGGCGCGGACCTCCTGCTTGGTCATCGGCGTTTTGCCGCGGAGAAACACTTCATCCGGCAGGCCGGGGGTGCGGCGCGGCGGCGCGGGGCAGCGCTCCGCCAGCAACACGCTCAGCGGCGCGAACTGCTGCTGCGCCAACGCGGCCACTGTGTCGGTCACAAGGCGCTGGGCATCGCTGCCAAGGTTTTCCCCCACGGTCGCTATGACCTCGCCGTACCCGGCTGCTGCCAGCCGGGCGCAGAGTGTCGCGGGCGTCTCACTGCCGCCTGTCAGGAAGAACGTTGGCACGCCCTTTTGGCACGCAGCTACCGGATCGCAGGCGCAGCCGTGGGCCGATACGAGCTGCCAATCCTGCCAGGGGCGGCCCAGTGCCGCCGCCAGCAGCTGCACGCTGGACACGCCCGGCTCCACCGTATAGGGGGTACCTGCGGCGTTCAATGCACGGCAGAGCGCCCCCGCCCCGGAGTAAAACCCGGTGTCCCCGCTGAAAACGACCGCCGCCTGCTCGCAGCCGGCTTCTTGCAGCAGTGCGCAAATTTCGTCCGTTTTGTAGAGGGCGGTTCGGTTGTCGGTACAGCCATCGGGCAGGTTTTGCAGCAGGCGGCGTGCCCCGATGATCAGCCCCGCGCCTTGCAATACGGCCAGTCCGCGCACCGTCAGGCCTCCGGGTGCCCCACTACCCATGCCCACCAATGTGATCCTCATAAAATCTCCCTGCATCGCTGTAAAATCGTTTCGGCGCTCTCGCCCTGCTCCTCCGGGCGGCGCAGCACGATGAGCCGTACGCCGCACTGCGCAGCGGCTTCGGCCTTTTCGGCAAAGCCGCCTGCGACCCCGCCGTCCTTCGTAACCATATAGGAGATGCGGAACTGGCGCAGCAGCGCGGCGTTCAGTTCCTGGGTAAACGGCCCCTGCATCGCAAGGATATTGCGATGCGGGATGCCCGCAGCTTCGCACGCAGTGATGCCTGCCAGCGTCGGCAGCACCCGGGGGTACAGCCGCGCCGGGTCCAGCACCGCGAAGGCGGGCAGTTCCTTGGCCCCGGTCGTCAGCAGGACATTTCCGGGTTTGTCCGCCAGGTAGGCGGCAGCCTGGGCGGCGGTTTGCAGTGTCACACTCCCCGCCGGCAGGGCGCTGGCCGGGCGCAACAGGCGGTGATATTCCACCCCCACAGCCTGGGCCGCTGCACGGATATTGCGCGTTGCCTCCGTGGCATAGGGGTGGGTCGCGTCAACGCAGAGCGCCGCACCGCGCAGCAATGCCGCCATCTCGTCAGCGGTCAGCCGACCGGCGCAGACTGTGATGCCCTCGGCGTTCCCCTGCTCCTCGGCACCGATATCGGTCGCCACGCAGACCGTGACCGCCGCGCCCAGCGCCGCCACCTGGCAGGAGAGAGCGCGGCCCTCGGTCGTGCCGCTGAAAATCACCACATTCATACGCCGTGATACCCCCTGGGCGTCACCATTCTGCCGCGCAAATTCTGCGTAGCATCGTTTCCTATATACACCGTTGTGAACATATCCACCGACGTGCTCTCGAGTTCGGCCAATGTCAGCAGCCTTGCGGTCTGGCCGTCACGGCCTATGTTGCGCACAATGCCGCAGACCGTCTCGGGGTGCTTGCCGTTTGTCAGCAGGACGCGCACGGCCTTGGCAAGGTAGTCGGCGCGGCCCCTGGACGACGGATTGTAGAGCGCCACGCAGAAGTCCCCCGCCGCCGCGCAGGCCAGCCGCTTTTCAATCACTGCCCAGGGCGTCAGCCGGTCGGACAGCGAGATGACGCAAAAATCATGCGCCAGCGGTGCGCCCAGCACGGCCCCGCCGCTCAATGCCGCGGTCAGGCCGGGGACGATTTCGACTTCTACGTCCGGGTAGTTCCCTGCCAGCTCCAGCAGCGGGCTTGCCATGCCGTAGACCCCCGCGTCGCCAGAGCAGACCAGCGCCACTGTTTTACTACGCTGCGCTTTTTCCAACGCCCAGCGGCAGCGGTCGATTTCCCGCGTCATGCCGGTGGCGTAGACCTCTTTTTCAGGGAACAGCGGCCGCACCAGATCGATGTAGACCGTGTAGCCGCAGAGCACATCGGCATTTTGCAGCGCGGCCCGGGCCTGGGCGGTCAAAAACTGCGCGTTGCCGGGGCCCAGGCCCACCACATACACAAGGTTACGGTTCATCATTTTTCCATCTCCAGTCCGGGGCAAAGGGCGCACATGCCACCGCGAAGGTCACGCCGTCGTGCGCCCACTTCGGGAGCAGCAGCTCACCGCCCGACGCCAGCACCGCCGCGCGTTCACAGACATTGTCCACGCCGGTGACGCTCTGCACAAAATTGGACGCCGTAAAATTCCCCGGTGCCGTGCGCAGTTCATCGGCGGTATAAAAGTCCATGGGCCAGCCGTGGGCATGGCAGAACGCCGCCAGGCCCGGCTCATCCTGTTTCAAATCGATGCTGGCGGCCTGCATAATGCCCTGCAGGGCCAGACGATGTTCCGCACAGAACGCCGCAAACACTGCTTCCAGCTTTTCCGCTGATGTGCCGCGCTTGCAGCCGATCCCCAGCGCCGCAATGCGTGGGACGATGTGCAAGGCTTTGCCCCGGGGCGTCAGCGTCAGCGCAAAATCTGCGCAGTCGGCGGTGTCGGTGGGCATCACACCTGCGGGCGGGGTACCCTGAATGGGCCAATCGGCGGCATAGCGCACCGGCTCACCCGCCAACAGTGCTCCGCTGATTTTCTTGATACGCTCCGGCTCGGCCACAGCGCAGTTCTGGCGCCTGGCCCATTCATCCACAGCAAAAACACCGCGCCCATCGGTGGCCGTCGTGATGACCGGCACCGCGCCGCAAACCGCCGCCAGCCACCGCGCCAGGTCGTTTGCGCCGCCCAGATGCCCAGACAACAGCGGGATAGCAAACTGACCGCCCTCGTCCAGTACCACAACGGCAGGGTCAGCGGCCTTGCTGCGGCAATGGGGCGCGATGGCCCGCACCGCAATTCCGGCAGCCCCCACAAAAATCAGTGCATCACTTTGTGCAAACTGCCGAGCCGTCCAGTCGCCCAGCGGCACGCCGTCTGCGCCGCCGCGGGCCACACTGCCAGGGCACGCGGCCGCCAGCCGTTGCGCCAATGCCAGCCCCCGCGCCGTGAAGGCGATATACGCGCAAATCATGCGTCGGTCCCCCTGCGGAACGCAGTGGTGAACGCCGGGTCGTAGAGCTTGCTGCGATCGTACCGCGCGGCGAGGAAGTCCCCCACGACGATGAGCGCGGTTTTGGTGATGCCGGCCTCGCGGGTGCTCTGCGCCAAATTTCCAACGGTGCAATGTACGATTTTTTGTTCCAGCCAGGTGGCCTTGTAGACGACGGCGGCAGGGGTCTGTACCGTATATGCACCCTGCAGAAGCGCGGCCTGGACTTTTTCCACAAGGCCGATGGAGAGGAAAATCACCATCGTGGCCCCATGGGCGGCCAGTGCGGCCAGCCGCTCCCCCTCCGGGACCGGGGTGCGGCCCTCCATCCGGGTGATGATGACGGTCTGGCTGACACCGGGCAGGGTGTACTCGGCATTCAGTGCCGCCGCCGCGCCGCAAAAGCTGGACACGCCGGGGGTGTCGTCATATGGAATGCCTGCGGCGTCCAATGCGTCCATCTGCTCACGAATTGCGCCATACAAACAGGGGTCGCCCGTGTGGAGCCGCACGGTGGTTTTGTGCGCTGTTTCGTTCTCTTTCATCACGGAAAGCACCTGTTCTAGTGTCATTTCCGCACTGTTGTAAATGGCGCAGTCCGCCTTTGCAAGCCCCAGCAGCGCCGGGTTGACTAGGCTGCCCGCGTAGATGATGCAGTCCGCCGTTTGCAGCAGCGCCGCACCGCGCCGGGTGATGAGATCCGGTGCGCCGGGGCCAGCCCCCACAAAATGTACCATGTCAGGTTCCTTTCCATTTTTTTAACAGTGTATCGGCGGTTTTTGTCTGGCCCAGCGGCCCCGCCTGGTTGGAGAACAGCACCGCCCCCACCCGAAACGCCTCCGCCGCGCGGCGGTCTATATGCGTTTGGATGGCATCCAGCAGGCTAGCCATGACCGGCTCGCGCAGGTTGGCAGCGTCCAGAATTTCCAGGCAGGCGTCGGTAGTCGCTGCGTCCATCAGGGCGCGGCAGGTGGCCGCATCCGCCCCGCAGAGCGCCGCATGGGCGCAGAACAGCTCGGTGCGGCAATCAGCCTGCTTGGAGTGGGTGTTCATAATGCCGCCCGCCAGCTTGACCAGCTTGCCCACATGGCCGACGAGCAGCACTTCCGCAAAGTGTTCGGTTGCCGCCATATCCAGCGCCTCACCGACAAAATTTGAGATTTTGACGACGGGAATTCTGGCCAGCTCCGGCATATGCGCGGCCAGATAATCCAGCCCATAGTTGCCGGGGGCCAGGATCAGGCGGCGGCTTTTCAGCGCGGCCTGATGGATTTCGATTTGCAGCGTGTCCAAAAGCGCCTGCTGGCTCATCGGCTCAACGATACCGCTGGTACCCAGTACGGACAGCCCGCCCTCGACCCCGATATGCGGGTTGAAAGTGCGCTTGGCCGCAGCCGCGCCGCCCTTGATGGAGACAGTGACCGCGAAGCCGCCGCCATAGCCCACGGCGTCGGCCTCTTTCAACAGAGCCTCCGTAATCATCTGGCGCGGCACATGGTTGATGGCTGCCGCACCCACCGGCTGATCCAGCCCAGGCTTTGTCACGCGGCCCACACCTGCGCCGCCGTCGATGGTGACGGTGCGCGGCGCATCCGGCAGCAGCGTGACCGCGGCAACGACCGGCAGGCCGGTGGTGGCGTCGATATCGTCGCCGCCGTCCTTGACAATGGCGCATTCTGCGCCGTCCGCCGTGGGGCGGCAGAACTGCGGCGCGACCTCGACCACGATGCCCTTGGGGGTGCGCAGGCCGACAGATTCCGGCACATGGCCGGTCAGCAGCAGCCGCGCCGCCCCCGCCGCCCCCAGCGCCGCACAGGTGCCGGTGGTGTAGCCGCAGCGCAGCAGCTTTTGCCCGCTGCGGATATAGTGCTCAAACTTTGGCTTTGTATCGCCATTTTTAAACAGCATGGCGTACTGTTCGGCAGTCAAATCAAACAGTCTGCGGATGTTCTGCTCGGCAAAGGCCTCCTGCGGCGTCAGCACGCCGGATACCCCGGACGGCGCAACGCAGACGACGGCATCGGCCAGCTTTTGCGCCAGTTCCAACTCGTGCAGCGTCACGATGATAGCGACGTTTTTTTCATGGGCCAGCGTTTGCAGTATGGCCATCAGTTCTGCTTTGCCTTTTGCGTCCAAAAACGACGTAGGCTCATCCAGCAGCAAAATCTCCGGTTGCTGGCAGACGGCACGGGCCAGCAGCACGCGCTGGCGCTGGCCGTCGCTGATCTTGGTAAAATCCCGGTCAGCCAGCGGTGCGGCCTGCACCAGTTCCAGCGCGGCCCGCACCTGCTGTTTGTCGGCGGCAGAGAGCACACCCAGCCGCCCGGTGTAAGGGTAGCGCCCGGCAGCAACCACGTCAAAGCAGGTCGTCAGCTCGGTGCGGGCCGTGTGGGGCAGCATCAGCGCCAGCTTGCGGGCGCGGGCGTTGGGGGTGTAGGCGGCCAGGTTTTGCCCGTCCAGCAGCACCGCACCGCCCTGTGTTGGCAGCTGCGCCGCCAGCGTCTTTAATAAGGTGGACTTGCCCGCGCCGTTGGGGCCGATAAGGGCCAGTATCTTGCCGCGCTCAGCGTGCAGAGCAATGTCCCGCAGCAGCGGTGCGCCATAGCCGATGGCGAGGGCCTGTGTTTCGCAATAGCTCATGCTGCCCCCTCCCCGCTGTGGCGGCGCACCAGCAGCCAGATGACCACCGGCGCACCGAACACCGCCGTGACCGAGCTGATCGACAGTTCTGTCGGCGCAAACAGGCTGCGGGCGATCAGGTCACACAGCAGGCAGAACGCCGCGCCGCCCAGAGCGCAGCCGGGCAGCACATACAGCGGTTTTGCACTGCCCAGCGTTTGTTTTACCAAATGCGGCACCGCGATACCCACAAAGGATATCGGCCCGGCAAACGCCGTGACGCAGGCCGCCAGCAAACTGGACAGCAGCACCAGCGCCACCGAAAACACCCGCACCGGCACACCGACGCTGGCGGCGTAGCTTTCGCCCATCTGGTAGGCAGCCATCGGCTTGGAGAGCAGGAACGCCGCTGCCAGGCAGGGCAGCACAATGGCCGCTGCCGTGGTGACGTTGCCCCAGGTCATGCCGGAGAAGCTGCCCATCGACCAGTTGTGAAGGTTGACGATGTTGGAATCCTGCGCGAAGGCCACGACGATATCCGTGACCGCCGAGCAGATGTAGCCGATCATGACGCCGCAGATGACCAGAATACTCATCCGCTGCACGCGGCGCGCCACAGCCAGCACAAACAGCATGGCCGCCATGGCCCCGGCGAAAGCCGCCAGAATCAGCGTCCATGAGTTGGTGAGCAGCCCGCGGTTGAGGAACACGACCATCGTCAGTGCGACGGCCAACTTGGCCCCGCTGGAAATGCCCATAACGAACGGCCCCGCAATGGGGTTGGCAAAGAATGTTTGCAGCAGGTAGCCCGCCGCCGACAAAGCCGCGCCCAGCAGCACGACCATAACCGCCCGGGGCAGCCGCAGCTGGTACAGGATGTTGGCGGTCAGCGCATCGGGGGCGCGGCCCAGCAGCGCGGCCACGACCTGCGCCGGGGAAAGCGCCACGCTGCCCCAGAAGAGATTGAGTGCAAACAGCACCAGCAGGGCCGCCGCCATGGCGAAATATGCGATTGTCAGGCGTGTTCGGGTGTGCATGGTATCGTCCTTATTGCAATTTCGTCAAAAATTTCAATTCATCGGCATTGGGGTTGCCCTCGGTGAACACCTTATTCATGTCCAGGATCAAATCCGGCAGTTCCATACTCTGCTGGAAAAGGCTCTGCGCGGTACACCAGACATTGCCGCTTTGCACAGCCTTGAAGTCGGCCAGCATTGGGCATTTGGCAATCAATTCATCGATAGAGCGCAGTTCACCCTCAATCGTACTGTTATAAATCAGCACGTCGGCATCCTTGGCCCCGGCGTAGAAATCTTCCAGCGAAATATTCACGGTCGCCAGGTTGTTGCCGCTGTCGGTCAAATCGGCAAAGGCGTAACTGCCGCCCGCCATCCTGATCATTTCGGCAACGTAATCGCCGCCTTTGCGCACAGTGGCAAGGTTGTTGGAGGTGATGGAGAAAAACGCGACGGTTTTGCCGGTGGGGGCTTTGTCCGCCAAGGGGGCGATGCGCTGCTCGGCATCCGCAAAAACACGCTCTGCTTCGTTGGTTTTGCCCAGCAAAATGCCGTAGAGCTTGACCCATTCCATGCGGGCCAGCGGACCGCTCTCGTAGCTTGAGCGTTCGACCAGCACCGGCACACCGAATTTTTCCAGCTGCTCCTTCACCTCGGGGGTGTGGTAGATCATCGTGTTTTCGATGGCAAGGCCGCAGTCGGCGGCCAAAATCGTCTCGTAATCCGGGGCGCTGTACTTGCCCGCGTAGACAATTTGGCCCTGCTCCATGGCGGTGCGGGCAGCGTCGAGATACCAGTTTTCGGCCTGCGTGCCGGAGAGTGCCACCGCCCCCAGCCCACCAATGCTGATGATGGGGTCCATGGCGGAGGAAGAAACGAGGTAGATATTCTCGATAGGCTGCTGCAAAACGACAATGTCGCCGTCCAGTTCGGCGGGCACGGCGGCCCCTTCGGGTACGACCAGATAGCGGCTGCCGTCGATGGTGATAAGGCTGTACCCGCCCGCGCATTCGTCCACCGTGAACTGCTGCGCATAATCGAGAGGGTAGCGGCTTTCTATCGTAAGTGCGTCGGTTTGTGTTGGTTCCGATGCCGCCGCGCAGCCTGCCAGCAGCAGGGCGGGCAGGGTCAAAAGTAAAGTGCGCTTCATTCGGCTGCAGTCAGCGTTGCGCTGTCAAAGGTCAGCGTGTAGTCGATCTCGTGCGGGGTGCTCATGGCGACAGTGTCTGCCGTGACGGCCAGCGCCGTGTCCAGTGCGGTGACAGGGATCTCAAACGTGGAATTGCCTTCGGTGTTCGTGGGCAGGTACTTTTCACCGTCGATGATCATATAGTCGTAGTTCGGGCTGCTCCACACGATGGTGGCGGTCATCGCGCCGTCGGCCACGGTCAGGGCGGCAGGGCTTTCGACGGTAGCGCGGCCGCTGCCGCCTTCCAGCGTCACGGCACAGGTATAGCTGCCGTCGGCGGGCGTCTCAGCGGGGGCGGCGGTTTCGTCCGCGGCGGGCTGGGCATCGGCCACGCTGACGGTGTGGTCGTACCAGGTGCCCTTGGTGCCCAGAATGGCCAGCTGGAAGTCGGTATCCACGGCCTGCACCGGGATATCAAAGCCGTAGACCTCGTCGCTGGTGCCATCAGAGTACGTCACGGTGTCAACGGTGGGCTGCAGCCAATCGCTCTCGTGGTCGGGGGCGTCGGCGGCCATGCCAAGGTACAGGTTGACGATTTTCTGGGATTGCAGGCTGACGTGGAACGTCATAACGCCGTTTTCCACAGTCAGGGTACCCATGCCGTCCACGGCCTCGCTGGCATGGAACATACTGCTGTCGGTCTTGAACTCGGCGGTGTAAACGCCGTCGGGCAGGGCGGCAGGTTCCTCGGCGGGGGCTTCGGTGGCGGCGGGGGCGGTCTCCACGGTGGAGGCAGCCGCGGATGCACTCTCGGCGGTGGTGGATGCGGATGCGCCGCAGCCCGCCAGCAGCAGGGCGGCCAGTGTGATGGATGCGAGTTGGCGTTTTTTCATGGTTACCTTCCTGTCTCTATTCTAACATATATAAATTAAGGGAACACCGCACGGCAGGGGCCGCGCATGGCAGCACACGGGGAAATCGAGCAATAACGGCATACGGCGCGGGCGGGATGAATCCCTCCCCTCTCCACCGAAAATGGCTTTCTATCCCCCAAACCCAAAAACTGCCCGAAGGCGTTCCCTTCGGGCAGAATGTATCAAACTTAACCGTTCAGGGAGTCGATAGCTGCCTTGGTGTGATCAACGTAGAGCTGCTGGACATCGGCGATCTCGCCCAGACCGGCGATCTGGGTGTCGACACTGTCAAAGCAGCCAGCGGCGTTGAACTGGCTCAGCCAGGAATCCTCGTCAGAGCCTGCCATGTCATTGTTGGCGTGGTCACCGGCAACGACCATCAGCGGGCGCAGGATGACCTTGGTGTAACCGGCCTCCTTGACCTTCTCGATGACAGCGTCGCAGGCGGTGTCCTCCGGCTCGCCCTCGACAGTGCCGATGAACACATTGTCATAGCCCAGGGTCTGCATGGTGGTCTGCATCTGGCTGTAACTGATCTTGGCGGTGTGGGACGTGCCGTGGCCCATGAACACAAAGGCGGTGCCGTCGGCAGCGGCAGCAGCGGCATCGTCATACCCGGCGACCTTGACGGCCTCGGCGGTGATGGCAGCGGCAACAGCCTCCTTGTCGGCGTTGATGACGGTGGCATCCTCGCCAACCTCGCCCAGCAGCGGTTCGGCGATGGCAACGCTCTCGAACTTGTCCTTGTACTGCTCAACGGCCTCGCACATCTCGTCATACTCGGCGCCGTGCATCAGATGGGTGGGCTGGACGACCAGGTTCTTAACGCCGTTAGCAACGGCGCGATCCAAAGCCTGGCCCATGTTGTCGATTTTCTCGCCGTCGCGGGCCTGCACATGGTTAATGATGATCTGCGCGGTGAAAGCGCGGCGCACGCTCCAATCGGGGTTAGCGGCCTGTAAGGCATCCTCAATGCCCTTGATGTCAGCGGCGCGGCTGCCGTTGAAGGAGGTTCCGAAGCTGACGACCAGCAGCTCGTTCTCGCCGATCTCATCCTCGTTGCGGGGGTCGTCGTTGCCGGCGTCGCCGGTGTCACGGCCGAAATACTCGGGGTCGGCATTCTCGCCCTCGACCATTTCCTTCTGGGTGTCGGTCAGAGCGTCCCAGGCAGCCTTGGCGGCCTCGCACTGGGCGTCGGTGTCGTCGGTGCGCTCCTGCACATAGATGGCGTCGATCAAATCAGCGCAGTTTTTCGCGGCCACTTCGTCGGCATCTCCCTCATCTGCGGTTTCCTCGCTGCTTACGGCTTCGCTCTCGCTGGCAGCGGTGCTCTCAGCCGTGCTCTCGGTGGTAGCGGCGGTGCTGCCGCAGCCAGCCAGCAGTGCGGTGGTCAGGGCCAGGGCTGCCAGCACGGCAGCAGGCTTTTTGTGGTTGCGTTTTCTCATGTGTTTGCTTCCTTTCCTGTTGAAAACGTTGCATGGCACGGAAAGGCACAGCAAAACACACCTATCAAAAAACGAGGCCTTTTTGCGTGCAGAATGGCAACACAAAAAGACCCCGTACTTTCAGCAGGCTCTTTGCGGTACAACCAATTCCTCGTGATTTGGAGCTGTGCGCCCCCGTACCCGGCAGCAGGCAGGTTTCCTGGCTGAAAGATCAACACCCACCGCCGCCTTCCCGGGCTGATGCCCAGTGACCGGTGCAAACGCACCCTGGCGGCAGGTTCCCTTATCACAGTGACGAGATCGTGCGGGATTTGCGCCCGCTTCCCTTTTACCCTTTTCTGTGCGGCGGAACCGCGCAAAAAGGCACCTGCTGTCGTATTCAATTTTACGGTGTAGAGTATAACACAATATGGGCAGAAACGCAAGGGGCTGTTTACACAAGTTTTTCACCGTTCGCCCGTTGGAGATCGCGCCGCCGCTGCTCACGCCCGGAGAGCGGTGCACGGTCTCGCTGGCGGTGGGCTGCACCTTCCCCGCCGGGCTGCCCCAGGCCATGGAGAGCGGGCAGACAATGTATATAACGCCCTAAAAACAGCGCAGCCCCCGCAGAAAGGTCAACCTTCTGCGGGGGCTGCGTATTTTAGTCAGCTGTTAAGCTGCGCTCAAATCAGGCCCATCAGGCTGGGCAGGCCCAGAGACAGAGCCGGGATGTAGGTGACGGCCAGCAGGGCGGCCACCAGTGCCGCAAAGTAGGGGATGAGCTTGGACGTGACCTGCTCGATGGAGACATGGCCGATGCCGCAGCCGACAAACAGAACCGAGCCGACCGGCGGGGTGATGTTGCCCAGGCACATATTGAAGATCAGCATAACGCCGAACTGGATCTCGGTCATGCCGAAGCTGGTGGCGATGGGCAGGAAAATCGGGGTGAAAATCAGGATGGCCGGGGTGATGTCCATGAACATACCGATGACCAGCAGAATAATATTCATCAGCAGGAAGATGATATACTTGTTGTCGGTCAGGCTCATCAAACCGTTGGAGATAGCCGCCGGGATGCCGGAGTAGGCCATGACGAAGGACATGGCAGAGGAAGCGGAAATCAGGAACAGGATGATGCCGCTCGTCTTGGCAGAGTTGAGCAGGATATTCAGGAAGCCCTTGAAGTCGATGCTCTTATAGATGATGGAGAGGATCAGGCAGTACAGAACCGCGATGCCTGCGCCCTCGGTAGCGGTAAAGACACCGGAGACGATGCCGCCGATGACGATGACGATGAGCAGCAGGGACGGAACCGCGTCCCAGACGGTTTTCAGCACGCTCTGGCTGTGGTCAAAGCCGGTGGCCTTCATGCCGGCCTTCTTTGCGCCGATGAACGCAACGATCATGCAGCACAGACCCATCAGGATGCCGGGGATATAACCGGCCATGAACAGGGTGGAGATGGAGACACCGCCCGCGACGGTGGAGTAGACGATGAAAGCGGAGGTCGGGGGAATCAGCAGGCCCGTGGGGGCAGAAGCAATGTTGGCAGCGGCAGAGTAGGCAGGGTCGTAGCCGTTTTCCTCCTCAATAGGGCTGATGCAGCCGCCCATGGCGGACGCAGCGGCGACGGAGGAGCCAGACAGCGCGCCAAACAGCATATTGCCCAGAATATTGGCCTGCGCCATAGAGCCGGGAATTTTGCCGACGAACAGCTGGGCAAAGTTGACAAGGCGCTTGGCGATACCGCCGTTGTTCATGATGTTGCCGGCCAGAATAAACAGCGGCACAGCCAGCAGGGAGAAACTTTCGACACCGGAGTTCATCTTCTGCATCGTGATAAAGGTGATCTGATCCCAGGACAGGGTGGACATAGCGGTCACGATGGAGGACGCCACAATGCTGATGGAGATCGGCACGCCGAGGAACAGCAGCACGCCGAACACAGCGAAAAGGATAACGGTGGTCATGGTGATACTCATTTGTCTGCACCCTCCTTGGATTCTACTTTTTCGCCGGTGATGTCCTCATAGATGTTGATGATCTGCGCAATCACAATGAACACGCCGGAAATCGGGGCGATGGCGTAAACCAGACTGCGGGGGATGCCCAGCAGCGCCGAGAACTCGCGGCTGGCGGAAACAGCCAGCTTAAAGCCGCCGATCGTGAAAACGAAGATCGCCATCAGGAGGATCAGGCCGTCGATGGCCACCAGCAGGGCGGCGTGGGCCTTGCCGGTGAACTTGTCGCGGACGAGGGTCAGCGACATATGCTCGCGGGTGGAGAAGGCGTAGGCCGCGCCGATGAAGCCGGTCCAAATCAGGCTGTAACGGACAAGCTCCTCGGTAAAGGCTACGGGACTGTTGAGCACATAGCGGGAGAACACCTGGATAAGCACCAGAATGGTCATGAAGGAAAGCAGAATCGCACAGGCGATGCTGAGAATTTTATCCATCCAGTATTTGATGGCTGCGAAGGTGTTTTTCATGACTTACTCCTCCCCTCTTGCCTTTTCAATGGTATCCATCAGCGTCTTGACGCCGGGATACTCTTCTTCGTAGGCTTCGATCATGGGCTGGGTCGCCTCGCGGAAGGCTTCCTTGTCGACGTCGTAGACGAATTCGACGCCCATCGTCTCCTGTGCCTCCTTGACGGCCTCCTCCACGGCGGTGTCCCACATGACCTTGTGGGCGTCGGTGGAATCGTGGGCAGCCTCAAGAAGAATCTGCTGATCCTCCGGGCTGATGGTCTTCCAGACCTTTTCGCTCATGATCAGTACATCGGGGATCATGGCGTGCTGATCGACCGAGTAGACCTTGCAGACCTCGCCGTGCTTGCCGGTGGTCAGGGCCGTCTCGTTGTTCTCGGTGCCGTCGATGATGCCGGTCTGCAGCGAGGTGTAGACATCGCCGTAGGACATGGCGACCGGGATGCCGCCGAGGTAGCTCATCATATCGGTCTGGCTCTTCATATCCTGCACGCGGATCTTCAGGCCCTTGAGGTCTGCCGGGGTGCGGATGGCCTTGTCCTTCGTGTAGAAGGAACGTGCGCCGGAGGTGTAGTAGGTCAGCGTGACAAAGCCGTCGTCGCCGGTCGAGAGGAAGAAGTCCTGCATCTCCTGGGAGTCCATGACGTTGTAGAAGTCGGCGGTGTCATTGAAGATATAGGGCAGGCCGAAGGCATTGAACGCTTCGTTGTAGGTGGCCAGGCCGGGGGCCGAGACTTTCGTCATGGCGATAACACCCGCCTGCAGCTGCTCGAGGTTTTCGTTCTCGCTGCCAAGCTGGCCGTTGGGGAAGATCTTGACCTGGATGCGGCCATCGGTCTTTTCGTTGACCTCCTCCGCAAACTGGGTCATGGCGATATGGACGGTGTGCGTCTCGGACAGGCCGTGGGCCAGCGTCAGCACCAGCGGGTTCTCGGCGCTGTAACCGTTGGTGGCCGTGGTGCTGGCAGCGCCGCAGCCAGACATAAGCCCGACGCACAGCGCCGCCGCAGCACCCAGGGCTGCAATTTTCTTGAACATAATTTTCTCCTTCTGATATATGTGGTCGCTGCGGGCAGGTGCAGCGGGGAATCCCCCAGTCCGCTTCGCGGACAGCCCCCTTTGACAAGGGGGCCTTTAAAGCCTCCCTTGTCAAAGCGAGGGCGGAGGGATTCCTCACCGCCGCTTCCCCCTTACATCCCAATCAAATCAAACTGCTCGAACGAGACAAGCACCTCGTGGTTTTTCTTGGGGTTGGGGTACTTAATCTGCACGCTCTTGAGGCGCTGGCTGTAATACCAGCCGCTCTCGGCTTCCTCAAACTTGCGGCGGTGCAGGAAATGCGGCAGCTCCTTGCCGTCGACCTGCACATAGAACGGGGACTTCTCGCGGTGGATCATGTCAAGCGCCATGCTCTCCACGGCGGTCTCGTAGCTACCCTCGTTCGTGAAGGTCACGACCGTCTTGACGCCTGCCTTGACGTCGATTTTCGTCTTGAGGTATGCACCCTTACGGTAGTCGTTCGTGCGGCCGTCGTCCTCGTACAGGGTGAACGCAGAGTCAACGTCCGGGGCCATCAGGATATCCAGGGCCGTGGTTTTCTCGGTCATCAGGTTATGCAGGGCGTTGCCACTCATCGGGATGATGGCGCCGCTGCGTACAAACAGCGGGATGCTGGCGATGTCCACCGGCACTTCAATCGTCTGGCCGGGGGCGTAAGCCTCGCGGGTGTAGAAGTCGTAGAACCGCTCGGCTTCGTTCTCGGTCTTAGGTAGGTAGACCGGGCGGACGGTCTGGCCCTTCTCGACCACGTTTGCGACCAGCAGCGAGTCGCCGAACATAAAGTCCACACCCTCGTCGTAGGTGGCCGGGTCGTTCTGGAACACGCTGAACGTCGGCTGCCAGATGGGCAGGCCGTTCTCGTGAGCGCGTTCCATCAGCGAGTAGAGCGTCGGGCTGAGCTTGTAGCGGAAGTCAATGGCGTCCTTGATGTACTGCTTTTTGTCGCTGTACATCCACGGCTCGGTGACGGTGTTGTCGGTGTTGGTCGAATGGATGGAGAAGCGCGGCTGGAAAATGCCGTTCTGCACCCAGCGCACGAACAGCTCACCCTCCGGCGCGGGGCCGAAGAAGCCGCCGATGTCACAGCCGTGGTTGGACACGCCGCAGAGCGCCATGCCCAAGATCGTAGCAATGTTGTATTTCAGGGTATCCCAGCAGGTCAGGTTGTCGCCCGCCCAGACCTGTGCATACCGCTGGATGCCGGCGTGACCGGAGCGGCAGACCGAGAAGGGGCGGCAGTCGGGGTCGTATTCCTCGATGGCCTCGTTGGACAGCTGGCACATCAGGTTGCTCATGACCGGCTTCATCGTGCCGATGGTGCTGCCCTTGCCCTCAAAGTAGACCTTCGCGTCCTTATCGACGAGGGAGTCATACTCGCAGTTGTCGTTCCAGATGGAGCGGCAGCCGTACTTGAGCAGCGCGTCCTTGATGTACTGCTTCCAGTGCAGACGGGTGGATTCCTTCGTGTAGTCAACAAACAGCCCGGGGCCGCCCCACCAGGTGCCGACGGCCAGACCATCCACACCGGTGTTGTCGTCGGAGGCGGGCAGGAACATCCCCTTCTGCTTCATCTCGTCCAGCAGCGGGTGGACCAGCAGCATACCGGGCTTGATGTTGGGCGAGACGACAATGCCGCGCTTTTCCATCTGGGCGAACCAGTCTGCCGGGTTCTTGAACCGCTTGTGGTTCCAGGTGAAGGTGCAGCGCTTGATGCCCTCGGGCGTCTCGACCGCGCAGTAGCCGCTGGACAGCTGGAAGCCGTCTGCGGGGATGCCCTCCTCGCGGGTCGTGTCGATGAAGTCGAGCACGGCGTCATCGCTGTTCTCGGGCAGCTCGGGATAATACATCGAGCTGCCCAGATAGCCCAGCGCGGCCTTCGGCAGCATGACGCTCTTGCCGGTCAGGTCGGTGTAGCGCTCGATGACCTCGCGGATGGACGGGCCGGCGATCAGGAACAGGTCAATGTCGCCCGCGTCGGTGCGGTAGGAAGAATAGCGGTGCCAGTAGTTGCGCTTTTCGCGGCCCATGTTGAAATCACACTCGGCCGTGTTGTGGTAGAAATAGCCCACAGCCTGCCTGGTGCCGCGGTTCAGGCGGATGTAGAACGGAATATGCTTATAGAGGGAGTCGGTCTCCTTGGCGTTGTAGCCCATGGCATCGCCGGGGGCCATGTTCATGTATTTCTCGGCCTTGTTAATCTCGCCGGATTTCTCGCCAAAGCCGTAGAAGCAGTCGTCAGCCTCGATCTGGCTGGCATGGATGCGGCGGTGGTTGCTGTCCTCGCGGTAGGCCAGGTCGGGAATGTCGGCGTGCAGCAGGCTCCCGTCCTTATCATAGACCATGATGCGGAACGGCGCTTTCTCGATGACGACTTTCAGCCGCTTGCCCTGGATGACGGCCTGCTTGCCGCCGTCGGTCAGCGCAGCCTCGGCGGGCTGGACGCGCTTGCGGCAGTCTTTCATCAGTTCGTCGGTGCGGGAGTCCCACGCCGTCATGGTCAGGCTGTAAGAGGCTTCGTCCCAATCGCCGTCAAAGCCCGCACGGATGCGCAGGATGTCGTCGGTCAGGAACCAGATGCGCAGTTCCACGGCGTTAGTAGCCACAGCATAGTAGCTGCCGTGGTCGGTGACTGCGCCACCGGTGTAGCACACTTTCATAGATTTTTCCCTTTCTTTGTGATGCGGTGGTTCGGGCGTCAATAGGCAATATGCACAAAAATCGGATATAATTTTTGTGCATCTATAAGTTATTCGCCCTGTTTCGACTTTATAATAACAAATTGTTCATGAAATTTCTTCTGCATTTGTGGCACGAATGTTGCAAAATGTGATATAATCGTTTTAATTAAGGACAAAAATTGCAGGAGGGCCGACGCCATGATTATCCAAAAAGTTCCACACTATGTAGATTCTGTTCTGACACAGGAGGTCGCCAGCGCCGCCCTGCAGGGCGGTGACGTAGTGGTGGCCTGGTACACGAACCAGGTCAACAGCCAGTCGGTCGTCCACTCCCACCCCTACTATGAACTGATTTTGCCGGTGGCGGGCAGCAGTGTCCGCTATTCCGTCGGCGGCAGCGTCTACGATTTACACCTGGGCGAACTGATTTTGTTCCCCGGCGAAATGTACCACTCCTGCAAGTTCAACATCACGGCGGATACTTCGGAGCGGCTTGTCGTGCAGATCGCGCCGGGCATCTGGGATCGAGCCTGGCAGCAGAGCGGTCTGCCCCGCCGCGCATGGAATCGCGACCCCATCATCTTGGATGCAAACGCCGTCCTGCACTGGGATTTCCGCGGCCTGCTGGAACGGATGGCACAGACTGTCTCACTGGACGAAAGGATACGCCCCATCGTGGCAATGCTGCGAGGTAACAGAGCTGATTCTGCTCGCCAGCCATGTCATCACCCGGCGCAACGCTGCACCGCCGCCCTCGGCCACCAGTCTGCTGATTGCCAAGGCCGTTGACTACCTGCAAACCCACTACACCGACCCCGGGCTGACCGTGGCACAGCTGGCCAAGTACACCTACACAAGCCGGGAGCATCTGTCCCGCGTGTTCAAGGAGTACACGCTGGAAAGCGTACACGGCTACCTGACCAACCTGCGGATGCAGCACTGCCGCAACGCCATTGCGGTCGGGGCCAGCGTGCTGGACGCCTGCAATGCCAGCGGCTTTACAAATTACAGCAGTTTTTTAAAGAGTTTCCGTGCGCTGTACGGCGTTACCCCAACCGAGTACCGCGCCCAGCTGCGGCAAAGCCTGGCCCCCAACTAGCTTTACACTGGCGGCAAATCGGGGTATACTTAGCATACTACTGTAAAGAGGGGGGGCACACTGCATGACACCGTTGGAGGCGCTGAAACGCTATTTCGGTTATGATTCCTTCCGCCCCGGGCAGGCTGAAATTGTGGACGCCATCCTGGCCGGGCGGGACGCGCTGGCTATCATGCCCACCGGCGCGGGCAAATCTATCTGCTACCAGGTCCCGGCGCTGCTGCTGCCGGGCATCACGCTGGTCATTTCGCCGCTGATCTCCTTGATGCAGGACCAGGTCAAGGCGCTGAACGCGGCGGGCATCCGAGCGGCATACATCAATTCTTCCCTGTCAGAAAGCCAAATCAGCCGTGCGCTGAACCTGGCCGCCGAGGGCAGCTATAAGATCATCTACGTTGCGCCCGAGCGGCTGGAAAGCGGCGCGTTCCGCAGCTTTGCTGCGGCAGCGGATATCTCGATGGTCACAGTGGACGAGGCCCACTGCATCAGCCAGTGGGGCCAGGATTTCCGCCCGAGCTACTTAAAAATCCTTGATTTTGTGGACAGCCTCCCGGAACGCCCCATCCTGTCCGCCTTTACGGCCACTGCCACGCGGGAGGTGCGGGACGATATCATCTGCACGCTGCGGCTGCATGACCCGGAGCTGCTTGTCACCGGTTTTGACCGGCCGAACCTCTACTTTCAGGTGGAGCAGACCCACCGCAAGGATGATTTTGTGCTGCAATACCTGCGCGACCACCCGGGCGAGAGCGGCATCATCTACTGTGCCACCCGCAAAAATGTGGACAAGCTGCAAGCCCTGCTGGCCGACTACGGCTTTGCCGCCACCAAGTACCACGCGGGTCTGGCCGCCGAGACGCGCAAGAAGAACCAGAACGATTTCATCTACGACAAAGCCCCCGTCATTGTGGCGACGAATGCCTTCGGCATGGGCATCGACAAATCCAACGTGCGGTTCGTGCTGCACTACAATATGCCCCAAAGCATGGAGAATTATTACCAGGAGGCAGGCCGCGCCGGGCGCGATGGACTTCCGTCCCAGTGCGTTTTGCTCTTTTCGGCGCAGGATGTGGTCATCAACAAGTTTTTGCTGGACCGCAAGGATTTTTCGGAATCCGACGACGAGGACGCCGAGCTTTTGCGCCAGCGCGACTTGCAGCGGTTGCAGACGATGGAGCGTTACTGCAAGACAACGGCCTGCCTGCGCAACTATATTTTGGAATATTTCGGCGAGCACCCTGCCGCGCCCTGCGGCAACTGCGGCAGCTGCAACAATGTGTATGAACAGGCCGACCTGACCGCCGCGGCCAAGTGGATGATCAACTGCGTGGCCGAGACGCGGGGCCGGTTTGGCAAGGCCATCGTCTTTGGCACCTTGCAGGGGGCTAACCGCGCCCGGCTGAAAGAGATCGGCGCGACGAATTACAAGAGCTACGGCCAGCTGAAAGACCTGCCCCGGGACACACTGGACCGGCTGCTGGCCCAGCTGTTGGAAGATGGATATTTGGTGCAGACCGACGACCAGTACGCCGTGCTGCGGATGGGCGATATCACGCCGCTGAAACAGCCCGGGGCGCAAGTGCTGGTCAAGCTGCCGCCCCGGCAGGAGCCGGAGCGGGTGCAGCGCCCCAAAAAGCGCAGCGTGATGGACGCCCTGACCAAGGCCGGGCTGGAGCTGTACCAACAGCTGCGCACCCTGCGGTTCGAGATCGCCCAGCGCGAGGGGCTGCCGCCCTACGTCGTGTTCGGCGACAAATCGCTGGCCGATATGTGCCTGCGTGCCCCCGCAACGGTGGAAGGGATGATCGGTATTTACGGCATGGGCGAGCGCAAGTACGAGAAGTATGCCGACCAGTTCTTTGCGGTCATCGACGCCTACCGCGCCGACCACCCCGACGCGGTGCTGAGCCTGGATGCCCCCGATCCGGAGCCCGCACCGAAAACGCCCGCAAAAACCGCCAAGCCCGGCAGCAAGGCCACCAAGGCCGTATTCTGTCTGACCGAGGAACGCGCCGCGGCGTTTGCCTACCAGGACACCCTCTCCCCTGCCGAAATGAAGGAGGCGCTGGCCGCCGTCGCCGCGCCCGACATGAAAGCCCCCACCATCAAGGATATGGAGGGCTGGCTGCTGGACGAGCGGTTGATTGCCATGGAAAAACTCCCCACCAAGGGCTTTTATTACGTGCCCACCCCCGCCGGTGTAGATGCCGGCCTGCGCAGCGAGGACCGCGTCAGCGCCCGCGGCACGCCCTACTCGGTTTTGCAGTTCACTCCCCTGGCGCAGAAGCTAATCGTGGAGCATTACATCAAAAAATAAGCTGTACATCGCGTAAATTGCGAAAAAGGCACACACCGACGCAAAATCGGTGTGTGCCTTTTGGAGTTTTATGCCATTACTTCCACAGCAGAAACAGGATGAGCAGCAGCACTGCCAGCCCCGCCAGGTAGACCCCGGCAATCAGCAGGGTTGCTTTCATGGCACCCAGCACGGCCCAGAACTTTTCCTTGGCGGTCCAGTCAGGGGCTTGCTCCCATGGGCGGTCGTTGGCCGGTTCTGGGGGCATGGTGCCCGCCTTGCGGCGGTGGGGGCGCAGCATCGGCGCAGGGCCGATATCACTCATATCGGCGATGGTGCGGCCATCGTCCTCAAAATCGTCGTGCTTCCTCATTTGTCGTACAGGTGGCAGACCACGTAATGGCCCGGCTCGGCCTCACGCTGCTTCGGTGCTTCGGTCTTGCAGCGCTCGGTGGCGTAAGGGCAGCGGGTGTGGAACTTGCAGCCGGACGGCGGGTTGGCCGGGGACGGGATCGAGCCCTGCAGCACGATACGCTCGCGTTTGACCGTCGGGTCCGGGATGGGGATGGCCGAGAACAGTGCCTTGGTGTAGGGGTGCAGCGGGTGGGCGAAGATATCATCGGTCTCGCCGTACTCCACCAGGTTGCCCAGGTACATAACGCCCACTGTGTCCGAGATATGCTCGACGACGGACAGGTCGTGGGAGATAAAGAGATAGGTCAGGTTACGCTTTTCCTGCAGGCTCTTGAGCAGGTTGATGATCTGCGCCTGAATCGAAACGTCCAGCGCGGAGACCGGCTCGTCGCAGACGACGAACTCAGGGTTCAGCGCCAGGGCGCGGGCGATGCAGATACGCTGGCGCTGGCCGCCGGAAAATTCGTGCGGGTAGCGGGTCTTGTGGTAGGGCTGCAGACCGCAGTCGTCCATGACCTGGTCGATATAATCGTTAAATTCGTTTTTCGGCACCAGGTTGTGCTCGCGCACAGCCTCGCCGATAATTTCACCGACCGGCAGACGCGGGGACAGGCTGGAGAACGGATCCTGGAAGATGATCTGCATTTGGGTACGCAGCGCACGCATTTCGGCCGGGGTCATGTCGTAGACTTCCTTGCCGTTGAAGAGCACCTGGCCGCCGGTCTTTTCACCGCCAAGGCGCAGAATAGTACGGCCAGTCGTTGATTTTCCGCATCCGGACTCACCGACCAGGCCCATCGTGCAGCCGCGGCGCAGGTTGAAGGTAACGCCGTCCACAGCCTTAACATAGCCCACAGTCTGGGACAGCAGGCCGCCCTTGATGGGGAAATACTTTTTGAGGTGGTTGACCATCAGAATATATTGAGGGTCGTAGGTGACGGGGGTGTAGTCGTTTTCAACCAGAAGTTTTTCCTTCTTTGCCATACGTCACTCACCCGCCTTTCTGTTTTCTTCATAGTAGCGGTAGCAGCTGACCTTGTGCGTGGGGGACAGGCTGATCTCGCA
>ENA-UOJL01001154-UOJL01001154.1-human-gut-metagenome-genome-assembly--contig:-P47-NODE-1154-length-30849-cov-73.246964_pt1 | contig 30849 bp, 39 predicted proteins | sample MGYA00242347_ERZ723894 | MGnify/ENA metagenome assembly ERZ723894
AATTAAACAGGATATCTCCGACAAGGAGATATCCTGTTTTTAATTGTATCTGAACAACCGATATACATTTATTTTTTATTTACCCTCTCTCCCATTTTCTTGTCAATTTTTACAAAGCTGTTTGCCAACGGACGAAGGTATGGTACAGATTGACAAAATTGATTTTATTTTGCCGAAATACTTGAATATTTATGCATATAGTAGTATATTATTAGTCAAATAGTTGAATAATTTTGCACCGTCGGCGAATATCGGATCGTTTTTATAAACGCCGTGTTCGCCGAAAGCGCATTAAGCGGGAGACACCATGAAAATATTTATTGACGGCAGCGCCGGCACGACCGGGCTGAGAATAAAAGACAGACTGATGAAACGAAGCGACGTTGAGCTGACAACGCTCAGCGAGGAGCAGAGAAAAGATACCGAGAGCCGCAAGCAAGCGCTGAACAGCGCGCAGGTCGCTTTTCTTTGCCTGCCGGACGCCGCCGCAGTTGAGGCGGTCGAACTGGTTGAAAATCCGGACACTGTTATTATAGATACCTCGACGGCGCACCGCACGAGCGAGGGCTGGGCTTACGGCTTCCCGGAGCTGTCAGCAGAATTTGAAGATAAGATAAAGAACTCCAAACGCATCGCCGTCCCCGGATGCCACGCCGGCGGGTTTATCGCGCTTGTTTATCCGCTTGTTGAGGCGGGCGTGCTCGGAAATGATGCACTGCTCAGCTGCTATTCTCTGACCGGCTACAGCGGCGGCGGCAAGAAGATGATTGCCGAATACGAGAGCGAGAATAAATCTCCCCTGCTCTTCGCACCCAGACAGTACGGGCTGACTCAGCAGCACAAGCACTTAAAAGAGATGAAAGGCATAACGGGCATTGAAAACGCCCCGATATTCTGCCCCGTGGTCGATGATTTTTACAGCGGAATGCAGGTCACAGTGCCGCTGTTTGCGGAGCAGATAAACTGTTCTTCAAGCGAAATCGCCGACATCTACAGAGCGAAATATCAGGGTCCCGTCGTGACATTCTGCGACAAATCGGACAACGACGGCTTTCTGTGCGCGGGCGCGCTCTCGGGCACGGACGGCATGAAAATATCGGTCTACGGCAACGATGAGCGAATACTGCTGACCGCCGTATACGACAATCTCGGCAAAGGCGCATCGGGCGCCGCGCTCGAAAATCTGAACCTTGTCATGGGCAAGGACAAGGCTTTCGGACTTGATATCTGAGGAGGTAAAATAAAATGAAAATAATATCGGGCGGCGTCTGCGCCGCAAAGGGATTCAAGGCTTCCGGCGTTCACTGCGGCATACGCAAGAACAGGACGAAGCGCGATCTCGCGCTCATATACAGCGAAAAAGTCGCCAACGCGGCGGCTGTCTATACAACCAACCTCGTCAAGGGCGCGCCGCTGGTCGTCACGAAAAATCATATCGCAGACGGCAAGGCGCAGGCGGTCATATGCAACAGCGGAAACGCGAACACCTGCAACGCGAACGGCGTTGAGATAGCCGAGCGCACGAGCGACCTGCTCGCGTCCGTGCTCGGAATAAAGCCAGCCGATGTCGTCGTCGCTTCGACAGGCGTTATCGGCCAGCCGCTGAACATCACTCCGATAGCCTCCGGCATACCCGCTCTGAAAGCGGGGTTGGGCGACCACTCAGATCAGGCGGCAGAGGCGATAATGACGACCGACACGATTCCGAAGGAGATTGCCGTCAGCTTCGAAATTGGCGGAGTTGAATGCAAAATGGGCGGCATCGCCAAGGGCTCGGGCATGATTCATCCCAACATGGCGACGATGCTCGTTTTCATAACCACCGACTGCGCGATAAGCAGTGAGATGCTCCAGAAAGCTCTGTCTTCGGACATTGCGGAGACTTTCAATATAATAAGCATCGACGGCGACACTTCGACGAACGACATGGTGACAGTGCTCGCAAACGGGCTCGCCGGAAACAAAGAGATCAACAAAGAGGGCGAGGACTTCAATGAATTTATGAAAGCCCTCAACACTATAACCGTGTGGCTCTGCCGCAGGATTGCCGCCGACGGCGAGGGCGCGACGAAGCTGCTCGAATGCAAAGTCAGCGGCGCAAAAGATAAAGAAACAGCCAAGACTGTTGCCAAGAGCGTTGTCTGCTCGTCGCTGACGAAAGCCGCCATGTTCGGCTCGGACGCCAACTGGGGCAGGGTTCTCTGCGCCATCGGCTACAGCGGTGCGGATGTTGACGTCAACAAAATTGACGTTTGGTTCAAGTCAGATAAAGGCTCGATCCTCGTCTGCGAAAACGGCGCGGGAGTTGATTTTTCGGAGGAAAAGGCAAAAGAGATACTCTCCGAAAATGAGATAGATATTCTTATTGATTTAAAGAGCGGCGACGCATCTTCGACGGCGTGGGGTTGCGACCTGACATATGACTATGTCAGGATAAACGGCGACTACCGCACCTGATTGCGAAAAACGGAGGGAAAGATATGAACATTTCAAACGCGGAGCGCGCAAGGGTTCTTGTCCACGCGCTGCCGTATATACAGGATTACGCAGGCAAGATAGTCGTCGTCAAATACGGCGGCAACGCGATGACGAGCGAAAAGCTCAAGGATTCCGTCATGCGCGACATCGTTCTGCTCTGGCTCATTGGCATAAAAGTCGTTCTGGTTCACGGCGGCGGCCCGGAGATAACGGATATGCTCCAAAAGACCGGCAAGAAGAGTGAATTCGTCAACGGTCTGCGCGTCACAGACAAGGAGACCGCCGATATAGTGCAGATGGTGCTCGCCGGAAAGGTCAACAAAAGCCTCGTCAACCTCGTTGAAAACAAGGGCGGCAAGGCGATGGGACTCTCCGGAATAGACGGCCACATGATTGAAGCGAAGATAAAAGACGAGAAGCTCGGCTTCGTCGGCGAGATAACAAATGTAAATATTCAGCCGATACTCGACGTTATCGACAAGGGATATATCCCGATCGTTTCGACCGTCGGCTGCGACAGCGAGGGCAATGTATATAACATAAATGCAGACACCGCCGCGGCGAAGATAGCCGGCGCGCTCAACGCGGAGAGTCTTATATCCATGACGGATATCAGCGGCATTCTTCAGGACAAGGACGACCCGGACACGCTCATCTCGGTCATAAAGGCGGACGAAGTTCCCGCGCTCATAAAGAGCGGCATCATTGGCGGCGGCATGATTCCGAAAGCCGAATGCTGCATCGACGCGATAAAATGGGGAGTTCACAGGGTTTTCATTATTGACGGCAGGATACCGCACTCAATACTTATTGAAATGCTGACAGACGAAGGCATGGGCACGATGTTCACGGCATAAAAAGGAGATATAATGGATATATTACAGCAGCAGGACAAGGAATACATAGCCGGAACTTATGCGAGGTTCCCGCTGACCATCGAGGGCGGCAAGGGCTCCGTGGTCTGGGACGACGCGGGGAAGATATACACCGATCTGTCCTCGGGCATAGCGGTCAACACCTTCGGCATAGCCGACGACGAATGGATAAAGGCGATAACCGAACAGGCGGGCAAAATTCAGCACATGTCGAACCTCTACTACACAGAGCCTTGCGTGAAGCTCGCGCAGATGCTCTGCGACCGCACGGGCATGAAAAAAGTTTTCTTCTCGAACTCCGGCGCAGAGGCCAACGAATGTGCAATAAAAGCGGCGAGAAAATACGCCGCAGAGAAGCACGGCGCGGACTGCTACAACATAGTTACACTGAAAAACAGCTTCCACGGCAGGACGATAACCACCCTCGCCGCAACGGGTCAGGATGTGTTCCACAAAGATTTCCTGCCGCTGACCGAGGGATTTATCTATGTTGAGCCAAATGATATCGAGAAGATTGAAAAAGTTCTCTTTGAAAATCGCTGCGCCGCAGTCATGCTCGAAGTCGTTCAGGGCGAGGGTGGCGTTATGCCGCTCGACAAAGACTATCTCCAATCGCTCGAAAGAATCTGCCGCGAGCGCGACATTCTGCTCATCTGCGACGAGGTTCAGACAGGCAACGGCAGAAGCGGCAAGCTCTACGGCTACATGAACTACGGCATATTCCCCGACATCGTATCAACCGCAAAAGGACTCGCGGGCGGTCTGCCGCTCGGCGCTACACTGTTCAGCGAAAAGACAAAGGATGTTCTCACCCCCGGCTCCCACGGTTCCACTTTCGGCGGCAACCCGATATGCTGCGCCGGCGCGATAAACATTCTTTCGAGGCTCGATGAAAAGACTCTCGCCGGAGTCCGTAAGAGGTCGGAATATATATTTTCGGAACTCAGCGGCGCACCGGGCATAAAAGAAGTCTCGGGACTCGGGCTGATGATTGGCATAAAGACCGAAAGAGACGCCTCCGAGGTCATAAACGCCTGCATAAAGAAAGGCGTTCTCGTTATCAAAGCGAAAGACAAGGTCAGACTGCTCCCGGCGCTCAACATTCCCATGGAGCTGCTCGAACAGGCAGTCGGCGTTATAAAAGAAGTCTGTGCAGACAAGGAGGCTTGAACATGACATTCAAAGACAGAGATTTTTTGAAGCTTTTGGATTTCACTCCCGAAGAGATTGAATATCTTATCGACTTCGCCGCCTCTCTCAAGGCGAAGAAGAAGGCGGGCATACCGCACAAAATATGCGACGGCAAGAATGTTGCGCTGATATTTGAAAAGACGAGCACAAGGACAAGGTGCAGCTTCGAAGTCGCGGCACGCGACCTCGGCATGGGCACAACTTATCTCGACCCATCCGGCTCGCAGATAGGCAAAAAAGAGAGCATCGCCGACACGGCGCGCGTGCTCTCGGGCATATACGACGGCATTGAATACCGCGGCTTCGGCCAGTCGATAGTCGAGGAGCTCGCACAGTATGCGACCGTCCCCGTCTGGAACGGTCTGACGAACGAGTTCCACCCGACGCAGATCCTCGCGGATTTTCTGACGATAAAAGAGCAGTTCGGGCACCTTAAAGGCATTAACTTCGTCTACATGGGCGACGCCAGATACAACATGGGCAATTCGCTCATGGTCGGCTGCGCAAAGATGGGCATGAACTTCACCGCCTGCGCGCCGAAGAAATATTTCCCCGACAAGGCGCTTATTGACACCTGCATGGAAATTGCCGCGCAGACCGGCGCTGAGATAAAATTCTGCGAAAGCCCCGACGAGGCAGTAAAAAACGCCGATGTAATATACACCGACGTGTGGGTCTCGATGGGCGAGCCTGTTGAAGTCTGGGAGGAGCGCATAAACGACCTCGCGCCCTATCAGGTCAACTCCGAGCTCATGGCAAAGGCATCGCCGAACGCTGTATTCATGCACTGCCTGCCCTCTTATCACGACATGAAAACGACGATAGGCAAGGAGATGGGCGAAAAGTTCGGGCGCGACTCAATGGAGGTCACTGACGAGGTGTTCGAGAGCGCACAGTCCGTTGTTTTCGCCGAGGCGGAGAACCGCATGCACACGATAAAGGCTGTCATGGCGGCAACGCTGACCGACGAGAGATAATATAATATATATTAATGTATAGGAGCTGTCAAAAATGACGGCTCCTTTTTATCGGTTCGGCAAACAGGGATTTGTCGCGAAATCCGCACAATTTTATTGATATGTAGCTTGTAGGGTGCGACGACTCGACGCACCGCTGCCGCGTGAGCGACACGAAATCTTCGGAAAAGCCCGTTTTGCAGACCGTAGGGGCGAACTTCGTTCGCCTTTCAAAATCCGCACAAATTTTAGACCGCGTACTTCGTAGGGACAGCCCTTGCGGCTGTCCGATATCGGCGAAGCCGATACAAAGTTATAGTAAGGCTGAATTGTTGCTAATTGGTTTCTACCTTCGCTACACACCATAATCAAACAATATATACTACCCGCATTTCGGCATTTTCTTTTTATTTGAAAAAGAAAACGCCTGCAAAAGAAAAGCAAACGAGCCGTTCCCGCTCGACACCCGCAACGCCGCGCCGCAGTACATCGCTCACGGCTCTCAATCAGTTGCTCGGCACATTCGCCCGCAAACGCGCCGGAGCTTGAACGAGTGCGGGCTCGTGCGTCTTGCTTCGCAAGCCGTTCCCTCGCTCCTATCAATCGGCTTATCGAACACTGCGGAGCGGCTACTAAAAGCCCGATTATAAGAATTAGATAAGTCGCTTGCTTTTACCTTGCTATAGCTTAAGTTATAGTCAAATCCAATCTTCCGCTCCGTTTATCGCATCATGCGGCTTCGATATACACAGAAAAAGTCCCGGCAGACATTCCTGCCGGGATTGAAGCTGTTTTATGAACACCCTGCTTTTTATTCTTCCTCTGTTTTGCCTTCGGCTTTGTCGTTCTCGTTGAATTTGTTGAGAAAATAAAGATAAGTCTCGGCATAGACGCGCTTTCTTGTCTAGAACCTGTCGCCGTCGTTATGATGACGCGTATATTGATCGATATCGGGCTTCAATATCTTCGTTATCTCCAGCGCTATTTCCTGATTTGTCATTTTATCGCCTCCGCAGTTTTCATCTATATATTACCACCGAAGTAAATATTTTTTCAACTATCGGGGCTCATTATTATTACTCAAAAGAAGCAATTATTAAAATTATAAAATGACGGTTCACGATTCGATAAGAGAATACTTTTTTGTGCATTCTTGCTATTGACTCACAAAAAACAAGGTAATATAATGACATTGATGTTAAAAAAGACACCCGATGCAGCAAATTTTCCACTGTTTTAAGGAAGAAGATTGCTACACCAACCATCAAGGAGAGGAAGATCTATCCATGGAAAACAAGAATCAGCGCATCTGCATCATCGGCGGCGGCCCCGCAGGCACGAGCATGGCTATGTACCTGGAGAAAAAGGGCTATGACAACTATGTCATCTATGAGAAATCCGGCAAAGTCGGCGGCAAGGCATTCTCGCCCATGATGAAGGTCAAGAACGCACAGGGCAAATGGGAAGATCGCACCATTGAAATGGGCGCGGTCATGGGCTGCGACACTTACTTCGCAGTTCACGAGTGCGAAGAGTTCGGCGGCACGACCCATCTCGACGGACCGCCCATGGGCAGAAGATTTATGAATGTCGACGGCACGCCCCAGAAGTCTTCTCCCCTCGCACTGCTCAAGAAGATCATGAAGATGAGGAAGCTCTCAAAGCTCCTCGAGACGAAGTACAAGGGCTACGATGTCAACGGTCACAGAGGTGTGTCCGAGGGTCGTTATGAGGGTCCCTGCCCGTCTCCCGAGATGAAGCTTGCTCACATCGAGGGCGAGAACCCGAACCTGAAGGATCTTTCGATGCCCTTCTCCGAGTTCCTCAAGCTCAACCACTGCGAGGACGCAGAGCTCGTCTGGAAGGGTCCGTTCACTTCCTTCGGCTACGGCTACTTCGACGAGATCCCGGCGGCTTATGTTCTCAAGTATCTTGATGCTTTCACCGTCAAGCAGTTCCTTTCCACCGGCAAACTGTGGACTTGGTACAACGGCACCCAGAGCATCTGGGAGGGCGTCAACAGCCACCTGAAGCATCCCGCTCTGCTCAACTCCGAAGTCACTAACATCAAGCGTGAAAACGACAAGGTCTATGTCACCGTAAACGGCAAGACCGAAGAGTTCGACAAGCTCATCATCTGCACCCCGCTCGAGCTGTTCCTCGGCTACGGCGATCCCCGCCCGGAAGAGAAAGAGCTGTTCTCCAAGATAGTCCACAAGGAGTATTTTACCATGGCTGTCCGTCCCGAAGAGGGCAACGCGCCTGACATCTCCTACTATTTCTTCGAGAACATGACCAACGAGACCCGCGGACATCTTATGGTGTTCTATCATCGCTGGTCCGACGGCGTCACCGATCAGCCGCTCGTTACATTCACCCTGCGCAACCACGAGGGTATGGAGGATGTTCCGTTTGAGGACGCAAAAGCGACTACCCTTGCAGACATGGAGAAGTGCGGCCTGAAGGTCGACAAGATCGAGCGTATCGACGACTGGTATTATTTCCCGCATGTCAGCAGCAAGGATTACGCCGACGGCTGGTATGAGAAGGTCGAAGCTATGCAGGGTAAGGACAACACCTACTATGCAGGTGAGGTTATGGCATTCGGCGACATGGAAGAGACCGTTGAATACAGCCGCGACCTTGCAAGAAGATTCTTTTAATTGAAGAGGTAAAATCATGCCGGAACAGAATAAGAAAATAATCAGCAAATATCAGGGTGACAAGAACCCCGATGAACGCTATCTCAAGCTCGGCAGAAAGATAACCGATGCTATGGGACATAAAATCTCCGGAGTGACATCCGACGACCCGGAGTATTGGGGACTCAGAGAAGTCCTGACTCCCGAGATGTGCGATATCGCCAACAAGATGAAGCTCCGCCAGCACTACACCTTTGAGCAGCTGCTCGAGATGAACCGCGACTACGAAGCTATCGATCTGCAGAAGATACTCGATGAGATGTCTTACATAGGCATCCTTGAGTATGACTACGGCGACAACTACGACCACACTCACGAGCTCAAGGATCGCCCGCGCATCAGACGCTACAGACTGCCGTTCTATGTCCCCGGCTCCGCCGAGCTGTTCAACTCCTCGGTTGACAGAATAGCAAAGAACCCCGCAGTTGCCTCGTTCTTCGAGCGCATGACCTTCATCCCTCTTGCGGGCATAACCCAGATGGTGCCGCCCGGAGGCGACGGAATCGGAATGCACGTCATACCGGTTGAAAAGGCCATTGACGCCGAGAGTCAGTCGATAGACCTTGAGCACATCTCTTATTGGCTCAAGAAATACGAGGGACACATCTCCGCAGGTATCTGCTCCTGCCGCGCTTCGCGCGCAGTGCTCGGCGACGGCTGCACCGACGATTTTGACGATTGGTGCATCCAGCTCGGCGACATGGCGGACTACACCGTTGAGACCGGACGCGCTCACTACATAACCAAAGAGCGCGCTCTCGAGATACTCGAACTTGCCGAGAAGAACGGCTATGTCCATCAGATAACCAACATCGACGGCGAGAACAAGATTTTCGACATCTGCAACTGCAACGTCAAAATCTGCAACGCTCTGCGTACTTCTCTGCTGTTCAATACGCCCTATCTTTCGCGCAGCTCCTATACCGCAAAGGTCGAGAAGGAGAAGTGCGTAGCCTGCGGCAAGTGCGTTGAGACCTGCCCGGCGGGCGCCGTCAAGATGGGTCAGAAGCTCTGCCGCAAGGACGGCTCCGAGGTCAAATATCCTCACGCTCCCCTGCCGGACAACAACATCTGGGGACCCTATGCATGGGATGAGGACTACCGCGACACCGCGCGTATGTCCAACACATATGCCAGCGGCTCCGCTCCGTGCAAGGCGGCATGTCCCGCGCACGTGCCCGTTCAGGCTTATCTGCGCCTCGCCCACGAGGGCAAGTACCGCGAGGCTCTCGCGATGATAAAGACCGAGAACCCGTTCCCGGCTGTCTGCGGACGCGTCTGCAACAAGAGATGCGAATCCGAGTGCACCCGCGGCAAGATTGACGCTCCCGTTTCGATAGACGCGGTCAAGAAGTTCGTCGCCGATCTCGACCTCAACGCTGAGGACAGATTCGTGCCCGAAAAGACCGTTCAGTCGACCCACGGCGCGTTCGACGAGAAGATTGCCATCATCGGCGGCGGTCCTGCCGGTCTGAGTGCGGCATACTATCTCGCACAGATGGGTTACAAGCCCACCGTTTTCGAAAAGAACCCGATCCCCGGCGGTATGCTCACATACGGCATCCCCAGCTACAAGCTCGAAAAGGATGTTATCGCCGCAGAGATCGATATCATCAAAGAGCTCGGCGCCGAAATCAAGTGCGGCGTTGAGGTCGGCAAGGATATCACGATAGCGCAGCTCAAGGAGCAGGGCTACAAGGCGTTCTATATCGCCATCGGCTGCCAGGGCGGCAGACGCCCCGGAGTCAAGAACGACGACGCACCCGGCACACATATCGCTGTTGAGTATCTGCGCCACTGCTTCGAGCACCGCGAGGATACATTCGATGGCAGCGTAGTTGTCATTGGCGGCGGCAATGTCGCTATCGACTGCGCAAGAAACGCTCACCGTCTCGGCGCTTCCGAGGTCAGCATGTTCTGCCTCGAGTCGCGCGATGAGATGCCCGCGAGCCGCGAAGAAGTCGCAGAAGCCGAAGAGGAGAACATCAAGGTCAATCCCTCCTGGGGTCCCAAGGAAGTCCTCGTCGACGAGAGCGGCAAGGTCACCGGCATCGTGCTCAAGAAGTGTGTGCGCACAATCGACCCCGAGACCAAGCGTTTCTCGCCCGTATATGACGAGAACGAGACTATCGAGGTCAAAGCAGACAAGATTGTCTTCGCTATCGGTCAGGCTATTGAGTGGGGCAACCTGCTTGAGGGCACGAAGGTCACTTTCTGGCACGGCAACTATCCAGTCGCAGACAAGTTCACCTATCAGACCGAGGATCCCGATATCTTCGTCGGCGGCGATGTTTACACAGGTCCGCGCTTTGTTATCGACGCTATTGCCGCCGGTCATGAGGCAGCAGAGAGCCTGCACCGCCACGCCCGCCCGGACGCTTCCATGACCATCGGACGCGACCGCCGCAGCTTCACTCCGCTGAACAAAGACGATATCAAATTCCCGTCCTATGACACGGCAGGCCGTCAGGAGGCCGGTATGGACGAGTCGATAGACGCGAAGATGTCCTTCAAGGACGCGCATCTGGATCTGACCGAAGAGCAGGTCAAGATTGAGACCGGGCGCTGCCTCGGATGCGGCGCATCGTATGTCGACTACAACAAGTGCATCGGCTGCGGCCTCTGCACGACGAAGTGCAAATTTGACGCTATCCACCTCGTGCGCGACCATCCGGAATGCTCGAAGATGTGCGTTGCCGAGGACAAGGTCGGCGGACTTCTGAAATATTCCGTCAAGCGCGCCTTCAAGATTCTGGGTCACTTAGGCTCGGACGAGGCGAAGGAGATGGCGAAAAAGCGCAAGGCCTATAAGCAGGCTCAGCAGAACAAGGATTGATTTCATGCATGAATTAGGCATAGTTCTCCATGTCATAGATCAGGTGGAGGAGCTCGCCAAGGAAAACAATGTCAGCAAGGTGACCCGCCTCACGCTTGAGGTCGGCGAAGTGTCGTCGATAGTTCCGTCGTATTTTTCGGACTGCTTCGAATGGGCGAAGAAAAAGACGGAATATATGCAGGATACCGAGCTTGAAATGATTATTCTCGAGGGCGTCTCCTACTGCAAAGACTGCAAAAAGACCTACAAGACAACGGAATACGCAAAAAAATGCCCGCACTGCGGCAGCGACAACACCTATCTCGTGACAGGCAACGAGCTGCGCATAAAGGACATTGCGGTTGTTGACAAAAAATAGCCGTGCGGTAAAACAAAAGACAGCACCGTTTCTCTTTTTGAAACGGTGCTGTAATTTTTTATTTTTCAGTGTCTCTCGTCAAAATTTGAATAGGTCTCGCAGAAGCGCGCCTGGAACGATGCCGGTTCGTCGCCTGCATAGAGGTGAGAAATATCGCCGAATGCGTTGCATCTGAAAACAGCTTTCCCCTGCTCGCGCTCCTCGGTTATCAGCGTCGTCACCGAGGTCGGCAGTGCAACGAAATTATGCCAGAGCACAACGGGCGATATCTTTAAAATATGCGAGAGCAGAACGCACTCCACGCCGAAATGGCAGAAGAGCACCACGGTGTCGCTGTTCTCCCGCTCGACTCTGTATATCTTGCCGTCATGGACATAGCCGTGGCGCGCAAGCAGCTCGTCTATGCCGTCGCAGACGGCTTTGTATTTTTCGGGCACGTCTCCGCTGCTGTAAAACGGGGTTGATATCCACTTGTCCTTGTCGTAATAGTCGTCGTTTTCGCTCAGAAACGCAGGCGTTCTGTCCCAGGAATAGGTGTGCTCCCCGCTCTCCGGGTCTATTACATAGCCGTCGAACTCGCGCAGCCAGTCGAATATCTCCGCCGTTCTGCCGAGCGCGTTGAGCGTCGCTTTTGAAGTGTCCTTCGCCCTGCCGAGCGGCGAGCAGTAGAACGCCGCAACATCGAGCTTCGTCAGCCTGTTTTTGAGCAGTTCTGCCTCGTGCCAGCCCTTCGGGGTCAGGGAATCTATCGAATAATCCGGATCGCCGTGGCGAACAATGAGAAGTTTCATTCAGGTTACCTCCGCAGTTGAGTCTTTTAAAATTATATTACTTTCGTCGGGATTTTTCAACAGGAGTGAATATTAAAAAAAGCCGAATGTAAATAAAAAAAGATCATGATCCGTAAACCATGACCTTTTTGCTTTCTATGTCGTGCGTAGCTCTCGTTTATTCCTCGCCGACTACGTTTGAATATGCGGTAGTCACGCTGAGCCCCGGAACGGTTCCGAGCTTTTCGGCAAGCGAAGAGATAGTCTCAAGCGGCGCGTCGAGGGCGACGGAAACTATATTCACGCCCTTTGCGCGGTAAGGGATGCCCATTCTGCCGATTATATGCTCGCCGAACTCATGCAAGAGAGCGTTGAGCTGCTCGACGGATTCCTCTTTTTCCACTACGATTGAAACAACCGCAACTATTGTCTGCATAAAAATATCTCCTTACTTGAGAATCTTTATATTTCCGATAATCGGCAGCTCCTTTGCAGTGCCCTTGGCGGCATTGATGATTCCGATTACCGTAAACACCGCAAACGCGATGTTAACCAAGCTGCACACGCCGCCGATAATAAGAGAAACGGTTTCGTTGACGGCTCCGACAGCGCTGACTATTATTCTGCTAACGAACGTCCATGCGAACTGGGCTATCGCGAGGACAAGTCCCTGATTCGTGTGGAAGCGCGCATATCTCGATTCCCTTGCGGCAAAGAGCGGAACAAGCACGAGTATTCCCAAATAAGCGAGTACCGCCATAACCTTGTTCGACTGAATGTCGTTTTGGTCGAACTCGGACGTTGTGTCGGGCGTGTTATTGAGCTCATTGATTTTTGTTCCGAAATCCTTCTTTTCCTCTTCCCACGGCTCTGCCTTAGGCGCTTCGGGCACAACGGGTGCGCCGCAGTCGGGGCAGAAGCGTGCCTCGTCATCTATCTTTGAGCCGCAGTTGGTGCAAAATGCCATTATTGTGTATCCTCCCTGATTCCTTAAAGTATTCTAATTATACCAACATTCCGCAAAGTTTACAAGTGCAAAGCGGCACTCGCTCTCAAAGCTCTCTCTGTGCATCGTCGAGCAGGCTCTCTTCCTCCCTGTGCCAGAGATATGCGAGCGTGCCGATGTAGCCCTCTTTCCACGGCTTGTATTTGCCGTTATAGTGAACAATAGAGCAGTTCTTCTCAATCCACTCGTGGGTCTTGAGGCTGTGGAGCGCGGTCTTTTCGTCGAGGTTATATATCTCCGGCGAGACATAGCGCGTTTTGGTGCAGTAGAGCGCGTTTATAACATCCTGGTCGCCGAGAGGCAGGTTATCGGCGTTCTTGTCGATATAGTCGAAGAGCTCCTTTGATGTGTAGCTGCGCCTGAGCTCATCGAGGTTCATCATCAACACGCCCGCGTTGATATAGCGCGAGCCCTCAGGCATACCCAGGCGGATATGATTGATATCCTCGACCACGCCAAAAGTGTGGCTCGCCCCGGCGAAGCAGAAGCAGTCGAGATCCATGTTATAGAGATCGGATATGGAGTTGAGAATCAGCGTGTCCGGGTCGATATAAAGTATTCTGTCGAGCTCTGCGGGCAGAAATTCGTGCGCGGTGAGCCGATAATATGTCTCTTTGGTTATCCTGTCCTCCGTCGGAGCGTCGGCGTTGAGCTCGTGGGAAAGGCGGATGGAATGGACATTGAAGCGGCTGCGGTCGATGCCGCGGAATATGCTGTCGATATTCTCGTCGGTCAGCGACGAGTGGGCTATGTATAAATCGAACTTCGGGCAGTCGTCCGCGCGAACGAGCGAATGGAGCATCACGGACAGCGGCCGGATATAATTGGCGTCAAGCGTTACGAGTATGTTCATCAAAGACCTCCCGGTTATAGATTCAATTAGATTATAATATATTTTTCCCTCCGTTTCAAGCGCAGAAAACGCCGCCACAAAGGACGGCGTTTTGTACTTTATATTTTCTTCTGCGCGCAGGCTTCGATAAGCTTATCGTGTAATCAAACCTTTCGGTCATGCTCACTCCACCTGCAGATGAAGTGAACTTTGACACGTTGTTGTTACAAGCAACTTGCTGGTATAGATTATGATTTTAGTTTTTGTATCACTTCCTCTTTATGCAGAGTTAAAGAATAAATCCCCCCTAAGTTGTCAAGAATAAATGATTTACCGCGATTCACAGGTGGGAGAATCTCTTCTTTGAACGCCCTCTCAAAATATGGTCGCAACTCTTCTTCCGTATATTCCTCGTATTCAACTTGAGCAGTCATAAATTGCTTTCCGTGAAAAGTTTGCTTTCTAGACATTACAGCAATCCTTCCTTGGATGTCACTTTCGTCGTGGGTTGGATAATCTGTAATATTCTTAAACTCTCCTATAAAATAGTAATAATTAACGTAGTAGGCATCGCCATAATAGGATTTTTGCAAATCAATCCCACACAAAAGATCATATCCAGTCAAGTAAAACATGTTCCTTTGTTTTTTAAATCCTCGTTCCGTAAATTCATTTTTGCAAAACTCCTTAAATTGTTTTCTATCCATATATTAACCTCAATATAACTCTAATCTCAAGTCAAAGCCTCCGCCTAAAGCTTTATTATATTTTTGCAACTGACTAATACCACTTCTAGCTCCTCTTGGATTCATTGGCTTCAGCTCATAAATAGTTCTCGTGTTGAAATCAAGATAGTCTGGACGAATACCATTTATTCTACGATACTCTTTTCCTATGCTAGAAAAGTTATGCGTTGTTTCCTGAATCTGCAAATACGTTACCTCCTCCGCGAACATACGATATCGCTTGCGAGTAAGAAATTGATTTTGTTGGTATATACACCGTTACAATATGTAACATATGATGCAATCCAATAATCGTAACGTTTCCTTATACTTCGATGCAAGATTGTCCTTGCCATAATCAAATTTTTCGGTCATGCTCACTCCGCCTATTTTTTGAAGAAGGCATAGAGAATAATAGAATAAAAAATCAATGTCATGATTGGAAGAAGCGTCACTCCGACAGTTACGGTCTTTCTGTATTTCTGCTCAATATATCCGCGTTTCAATCCCCATACCTGAGCGCACCACAATGAGACAAACGCTAACAGAGGCAAGAAAAGTTGTATTTTTGATAAAACATCGGACACCGGTCCCGGTATGTAAGCCCGAAAGAATCTTTCTACCGCGGCAAATATAGCGCAAAAAATAAACGCCGGCATAGCATAGAGCCACGATTGTTTGCCGATCTCCCCCCTTTTCACCTTGATTGCATAACGAACCGTTTCAAAAATCAATATCCCGGTAAATACAAGAGTCACCGCAATAAAAGTCCCGGGCGGCAAATAGCTCAATATTATGTACCTCCTAAGCCTGCATATGAATTAAACGCTTATTATAAAGTTCAATTTTTTTCGATATAATAATACAAATCTGCGGCGGCATATGCTTTATACAAATCCCCCGTTTCACGGTCTACGATATACCAGCCATGTGTAAACGTAAAATCTCTTCCGACTGTATATGCATGAGCCAAGAAATACGGCTTACCATTTATAACTACCTTATGGTCGATTTCTCTTATCATCTTGTCATTGTCTGGAGAGATTCTCGCATTAAGTATTGCTATAGCCTGCTTTTCTGTTAACAATTTGTCGTTATCATCGCCGGGCATTGTTTCGCTTTCCCTTGGATAATAATCTTCTCTTGTCTTAGCTATAATCCATTTCGTATTCTCGTCCGTCGTTTCCAGTAAGGCACTGACCGCTTCGGAGAACTCCGTTGTGCTTTCTGCATCGGTCGCCTCTGATGTCGTATTTCCGTCAAATGTTTCGCTCGGCGCAGAACTTGTGTTTGACCTGCAAGCCAATAACAGCCCAAAAGAAACGCACAGAAGGAAAATAATTATTGCTGTAAAAAGCAGATATTTCTTATCTCTCGATTTAGTCATTTTAATTTATCCTCCTTCGCTTCTTGTACTCCATTCAATAGCCTACAGATTTTTCAAACTCAACAACTGCTTTCTCCAACTCATCTCTCGAAAACGAGTCATTGCATTCAAACAGCTTCCACGGAGAATCAATGTACCATCGGTCATTTTTCATTGAAAAGCTTATGAGCGGATTTTCATCTGTATCTACGCAAAAATAGTTCATATCTTGAGATTTATCTTCATTGAAAATCCACTTATCGGCATACATCAGAAACTCATTAACTGAAAAATTCGGCTCATCAAAATACAGTCTGCCATTTACTTCAATTTGAAAAAGCCCCTCTTTTTTCAATATTTCAGGATATCTTTTTAACTTTTGACTTGTAATTTTCCCTTTCTTTATAATTGGACTGTAAAAAAACACTATCAAATTATTCACCTACTTTACCGGAAACGCAGTCCATATTTTGCCGCTAGAATCAAAAACAACCTTAATAATTTGTTCTCCCTTAGTTCCAATTGTCCTACCAAAATTATACAAAATATAGTATGATCCATTACTACCATTTGGATAAAATTTTGCTGCTGACGAGGTTAAAGCTTACTGAATTAACACCGTATATTCTAAACAAGCTGATAAGCAAAATTGAAATCGGTTGTTTAGAAACAATTGATGGTGAAAAGCAACAAATGGTTAGTGTGGAGTGGCGTTTTCAGATAGGTATATTTTAGTAAACTACCTATCTGAAAACGGTGAAAATACATTAAAAAAACTTTTTACGCAAAATGTAGGTTATAATCAAAATTATTAAACATACGAACATAAATAGCCAAATACGCTCAAAACTCCACGGAATTTTTAATTTTTGGAGTATTTTTTCGTAGCTTGCCGGCCCAAACAATTCGTATATTATCCCACTTGCCCCAAACAACAAGACTAAAACAAAAGAAATTATATTTATTATTAACAAAGTCGCTTTCAGAAGACCCTTATCATAAAACTTCCTAAAGCCGGGATATATTTTATGCCTGTCTGCATTTTTATGTTTGTCCATATTTTAATCCCTTTCATACCGCACGTATGCTTACAATGGTTGATATCTGATTGGAGTGATATCTCGAACTATTCTGCCGCAGTTCTATAAAATTTACATCTCTCTTCCATGCAAATTTTCAATAATTTTTCTCGCAATCGTTTCGCACTCCTGCGGACTTTTGTCAAATGTCTCGGCATCGAAATCCCGGACAAATATATTATATATATCGTTTTTCAATGTTTCAACATCGGTATCAAAAGTCAGTATTTGCGCCAGTTCAATGCTGATATCGTCGTATTCATCGGAGGGACAGTGGCAGCAGGTCAAAAGATCGACCGGATCCCACCCGTCGATTATCGCTTTTACTTTTTCAAATGCCTCGCGCATAAAACATCCTCTTTTCTCTCACTTCCTGCTTCAATTTTTCTATTTATATTCGATATTCTTACCTGCCCCGTCGTAAATGCGAATAACATCCCCACGCCAATTACAGACAAAATAGTAGTCTATCGTAGACGTTTGCTCGAATAACACGAATCAATTAATCTTATGCCAGTCCCTAAGACTCAATAACGGTTTTGACATTTTATTGTAAGGCATAATAATTTGATTTCCCTTAGCATTTATCTCTTTGCAAACTTTAGCAAGTCCATTGCCGTTTTGATAACAGGGAAAGCTTTGATCAGATAACACTATAAAGTCAGTTCTTGAAAATGTTCCTTCAATTAGTGATACAATTTGATAGTAAATAAGAGTATCGGAATTGATAGTACACTTTCGCTTTCCACTAACAGAACACATAATAAATTGATTGTTGCTTACTTCAACATAGTCAAGAAGCTTCAATGCGTTTAATTGCAAGCAGAAAGAAAGTATAACAAAAAATAATGCTCCAATTATTAAAATATAATCTTCTTCATCATAACTTTGGATGCAAAATACAGCAGTTGCAACAGTAATAATTGCAGAAAGGCATACTATAAATATGCTGCTTTTTCTCCAATAGTTTGATAAATATATTTTCATACAATCATCACCAATTAAAACAGGTTTCTCCTATGTAAATCTTTAATAATTTTTCTCGCAATCGTTTCGCACTCCTGCGGACTTTTGCGAAGCTTTTCACAACCGTTCATCACTTCGTCAAAGAAATACGAAATACTTCCTCATTAATTTTTATCTCATATCCATCCTGAATCCTCGGGACATAAGCATAAAATGTATATGCACACATCTCCGTTCCCGGCGCAGGTGTTTCTATGCAAAAGAAATCGGAGTTTCTGCTGTCCGAAACCTTAATCTCATTATCAAGAAAGTTGCTGTTAACATTAACATAATAATCATCTGTTTCTTTTACTCTAAAAATTGTTATCGTACATTTTGTATTTTCAGATCTTTTGAAATAAACCGTTTTGAATGTCGATAACGTTTCTAACTGCCAGCCATTTTTTCCTTTGGCTATAAGACACTGACCCTTTTCGCCTTCATCCGTATACAGCACCATTGCCGACCTCTCGCCCTCTATAACTTTCACTATCTCACCCTGCTGAGAATAATTAAATACCTCTTGCGGCGACGAGAATGTTCGCAAAAATTTCTCGGGCGGAAGCTCCGACATAAGTGCCGAGCCTATAGCAAAAACTAAAACGCCGGCAATTATCGTAAGCCATTTTTTCCTGCCATTACTTTTTTTGATTATCAATACAACCGCAACAATTACGGCAAGAGAAAATAGTAGCCTGATGATTTTAAACATTATTTTTCAACCTTAATTTCATTATTACCGAGCCAATGTTTTAATAAGCACGGACGTTTTCAATATAATTACCCGCCACGCCATTCACGCACACTGAATTAAATTTAAGTTTCCTGGTTTTTCACTCGGCTTTATGACAAACCAGCGTTAATTTGTTCAGTGTTATTTAAACGTAAACTCTCCCCAAAAGAAACCAACAAATCGTCCTTTTTTATCGCGCGATGTTATATGCGAAGAATAAAAAATGGCCGTCGCAATCGTAGTTGCTTCGTGAATTGCGAAAGTTACTATAATAGCCCAGTTAATTTCTCTTGTAAGATAATAAGCCATACTCACTATCGCAAAAGTTATTATAGAAACAACAATTGAAACCACATCCGCAAGATGATACTTCTCGATATTGGGGCTAAAATTCTGCTCCGGAAGGTTCTTTATCGCCGCTCTTATGTAGCGCATGGTTTTTCTTTTGAAATATTTCTCTTTTCGCCACGCACGCTTTTGTCGGTTTGTCAAACCCTTCTCAAATAAAAAGGTCACAATAAATTTATATATCGAATGATTATAAATTCCGTTTATGATAATTGCAATTATTATAAGGCTTATAGGAAACTGCCCTATTTCATCTAAAGGAAGTATCATCTATTTATCACCTTACTCTTTTCAATCTCTGTCCTTGATTATAAGTATAACAGCAAATAATTCTCTTATCAATAACAATTGCAAAAATTGACACTTTGCGCAGACGGGCGCGCAAGTTTGCCGTATATAAAAACTCCGCCCGGAGAACCGGACGGAGCTTTCGGCATCTGAATTGTAGCAAGTCCATTATTTATATATCATTTCCTGTCCGATACTTCCGAAAAACGTCAGAAGAATCATCGGTTCGCAACAGAGAAGATATTATAGCCCTGAACCGTCGCCGATTGTCATTTGCATCTTCTCAAAATTTTATTTTCTCTTTTTCGGTCGGTACGATGCTTCGCACCTCGCAGCGCGCACCGAGCCCAATGCTAAAGCTTGTTGTTATATTCCGGGTCGCCCGGAAATTTGATTGCACAGTTTTTGTTAGGCGAACCACTCGATTATTTTGCCTAATACTCCGATGACTGTCATTCCGAAAAAGCCGAGTGCCCATATGCCCGAAAAAATGACCAGCCAAAACGCCTGCTCAAACGGGTTCATATTCAACGGATTCATTTTCGTTTCCTCCAAATTATTTTTTCATGTACCGCACGATTAATTTTTGTTCCGCCAAAAGTTTCTTAGCCCATCGGAATCACATCCTTTACTTTAAAATTGCACATATAAAAAATTTTCTCTAACCTGCTTTTGTTTTTATGTATTTATCTCCCGCTCCGTAATGTCGCACAGCGGGCAGAGGGTATGTCCTCTGCCGCTGCGCTTACATAGGAGTAGAGAGGTGGTTGTCATTTTCAAGCCGCGAATATGCGAAACAGGCGGCAATATATTTTGCCATACGCCCGCCTTTTCGGGATAAATTATAATGCAAAACTGCGTTCTATGTAGCCGCCGATGCAAAAGTATAGATAAAACATGCGAAAAAAGAGATTTTTTGTTATCAACTATCCTACATATATAGTCTGTGAAAATGAAAAAGGTTACACTTTTTTCAAAAAATTTTTTTAATTTTTGGGCGGGTATTGTATTTACTGAATTAAATAAAAAACTCCGCTCGGAGAACCGGACGGAGCTTTTGATTTAGATTTACGCGTTGTGCTTCTTGATAGCTGCCTGTGCCGCAAGCGATACATAGCGCCAACTATTTCATACCCACACGCTCACATTCAAATCCACCTACTTATAGACTCTCCTGCGGGTCGAAAAGCTGTAGATAGGACAGTAAATCAACGGCTGCTTCAAATAAATGCACCGTGTTTATCGGCTCTTTTGCAAGCAATCGGAACGAATATCGCTTGTCACTTCCCGAAGCGTCCTGCTTGAAAGTGCTTCCGAGCGTGCTGCGCAAGGCGGCATACTTTGGCGTTCCGCTTTTATCCTTGCCCACAAAAACAGCATTGTGATAATCGGCGCTTCCATAAATCGTGCCGTCTGCAATGCACTCCTGTATGAGCTGATAATCAATGCCACGCCTGAAAAGATACTGCATTACTCGGTTGCAATCCCTGTGCTTCGGCGGCAATAGCAGAACTTTCGGCTCGTCTTTTTTCGGCGTTTGCGGCGGCGTCCATTCAACCGCACCCCCTGCCAGAGCTTCGACGGCTTCGACAAATCCGTAATCCTTGACCTTGATAAGATAGTCAAGGGCGGAAACACCGCCGAAACCTCTCGACCACCAAAACCATTTGCCGTTAGAAATCTTTAAGCTGTCGTGTTCTCTGGTGCAGTAAACGCTGCCGCCGACACGCACGAGATTGCTCGGCTCAAATTCACGCAAACAGGATAACAGGTCAATCTGGCGTACCCGTTCAAGCACATCGGGATCAATCTGCACATAGGGTCGGTTAGTTCTCAATGGATAAAATCACCTCCAGAAATAGAAAAAGCCGAGGGGCTTTCGTTAAATGAAAACCTCTCGGCTATGTAAAAATGGGCTATATTGTCAACTTCATTTCATTCTCATATATCTCATTAAACACACTTATTCCGTTCCATATATATTCAGACAACTTGTTTTCTTTATCCATTGCTACTAAAGATTTTATAAATTCCATTTTATCTTCCTGTGTTCTTGCTACGGTATCGCTATCTAAATTTAAGATTATAGGCAAATTTTGATAAAATGATTTCGTCACATCATATTTGTCTTTATTTAAGTGCAACTGGCTAATTATATCAATCGTAGTAACAACATTATTTTCTTCAAATCCTAACAGCCGAGCTACATCTATTTTTCCTGCATCATACTTCTTTAACTTAGAGGAAAGTTCATCTACTTCTCTTTTCAAAGTATGTACAGACAAAACCATAGTTGACATTATTCTTTCTATTCGCTTTACAAATGACCTCCATATATCAATCGTAACATTTTGCGGTTGAATTGTGTTGAATTTGGGTTTTGTACTGCTGTCAATAGAAAAAGCGCCAAACGCTGTCTGGGTTTTGCTACCGTCCATATGATACAAATATAGTTCAAATAGCAAAGAACGAACATCGTGAAAACACTCATTAGGAGATTTGCAAATTCTTACTCTATACGAAATCGTCTTCCAGAAATCAAACACAACATATCTATATCCGTCAACATCATCATACTGAAAAAAAGCATTTGTTCCTATTTCTGATAATTTATCCATTGCAAAATAATAATTCCCATCAATTATGACATCAACAAAATCCCCGTCTTTATTGCCTAAGATATAATCTACTATTTCACAGTATTCTTCCTTAAATTCCTCTATGTTATTAACATAGCAATACCACTCGTATGCCATTTTTGCCATACTATGAATTGCATAAAAACCCAAAAAACTATCTGCTTCAATGGTTTTATGCACAATAACATCACTTATATCAACTGTTGATGCTTTCCCTTTGCTTATTTTCTCTATTCTTTCCATTGGAGCCATTAAAATTTTGTTTCCATTATCATCAGTTCCTGCAACAACATCTTTAGGTGCATACAAAGACTCTCTATTACTGATTTTAACATTGTGTAGCTCTGTTCCATCAACTGATATATCTGCCTTATACTGAATTGGTTTTCCATCACGAGTCGTAAGACCTAAATGATTTCTGAAAAAATCCAAATCAGCTACAAATTTTTTCTCATAATTATCATTTGTAAATGCATTATGTGTTTTACAAACAAATGATTTGGTTAGCTTTGCTCCTGTAATTGCATAAGTTATAATGTCAGATGATGTTAGTTCTGCTTCTGAATTACAATAAATACATTTCATCGTTTATTTTCTCCATTCATCATTTTATCTCACATTGTCCTTATAAGGCTCACATCAAGCTTTATTTAGATAACTTTATCAAAAAATTATCCAAAGTATCATTCCATATGTCCAATCTTGAAACGCACTTTTTTAAGTTATCTCTGTAATTCACTTCATCTATATCTAATACCTCAAACATTATTCTTCGATATAATAAGCTCATTTTCAAGGCATATAAAACCGATTCCGCTCCATTAAAATATATGCCCTTCTGTTCACGCTTAATATGCATTATTCTAACTCTGCTATTGACCAACGCTGATAAAAACTTTTCATAGTCGTTTGACAATTCCCTTTCAAAAATATCTACACCATATTTCGTAATCAAAGCATCCAAACAGTTTTTAAGAGATGTTCCACGAGTCCCTGGTGTTAATGAAGCATAAAAATTAGTGTGCTTTTTTACGATTTCAACAAGTGGTTCTGCTAACTCAATCAAAAATGCACACTTAATATCTACCGTCAGTCCGCTATTACTTAAAGAATAGAGATACATTTGATGTGCCATATCTAATTCATCAAGCAAATTTTCCCATTTACAAAGCAAATCCGCTGTAATGATAGAGTCAAATCCAAGCATTTTCTCTACATCGTAGCTACAAAAATCAGCAGACACAAAACAAGATAAACGCATCTTCATAAAATGCTTTTCACATAAATGTAATACCCTTTCGTCAGTGGTGTCAGACATAGTTAGTTGAATTTCTGATAAAGAAATAAACACCCCATCAAGCAACATTAACAACCTTTCAACGTATGAAAACATTGCATATAAATCAAATACAGAAACATCCACATCTGATGTTAATGATATTTTTCTGATTCCGCATTGTTCCACATCAATATGAAAATTCTCGCCTTTATTTATATCAAAGCCAACCTTACGTGGACCATCTAACATTATTTTGTCATCTCTGAAAATAGCTATTAAAGATTTACATTTTGCAACTTGCTCCATAATATTTCTCCCTCGTACTTTGGTTTACTCCTTTATTATACCATTCCATTATTAAAAAATCTATTATGACAAACAACATCAGTCCCTATACTTTCATTTTTTATGTAAAAGCGGCATCAGCTTTTCGCCAATGCCGCTGTTTCCGGTTATAAAATGCCTGCCTTTTTCAGATAGCCAACGCTGTCATAGCAGCCTCGGAAATAAATTGCTTCCTGCTGCATATCGCAGAGCCTCGCCCGAAGCTCCAGAATTTCTATCAGCGCCGTACATTCCTGCTCGGATAAATCGCTTGATTTCTCCGTATCGAATACCGCCATCACTTTCGGATACTGCCTGTAAAGGCTCTCTATCTTTTCCTCTATGGAACGGTATTCGAGATTGGTTTCTCGCAGATTGGATATAACGGAGCTTAGATACTCCTCGAAAATATTGCTGTGCGCATCGACAAAGGTTTCAAATTTGAAATTATCAAGCACGGTTTTCACCTCCGATTTAATACTTCTTGTACCTATTATACTGCCCCAAAAAGGTCATTACAAATATACAAACAGCATTATCTCTCCCGATTTGCACATTTTCTTTCGGGTTGTTCCTCGCTCTGGTCTGGCTCGGTGTCCATAATGGAACGGTCTTTCTCATTCAGATTAAGCTCGATATTGAGAGCGTTCAGCCGTTCCGTCTTTTCCCGCAGCTCATCTTCAAAGGCAAAAGGCTTTTCAACCTCTGCTTTTGCGGTTTGTAGCTGCTCGATGGTTTCCGTCCGTTTTGTCTTTGCGACCTCCAGTTTTACAGGGATTTTCGCAAGCTCATTTTCAATTCGGGTCAGATTGCCGAGCGCATCGCTGCCTAACTCCACCTTGTGTTTTGCTTTTCCGCAAAGGTTTAGGCAGTAATGGGTGTTGAGCGTATCATAATAAACCTCCATTCTGAAACCACGGTAGCTGCCGATTTCCACGGGATTGTCAAGAATGTTTTCCTTGCAGACGGCAAGGAGCATTTCGCCTGCGGCTGCTTTCTCGGTAAAGGTCACGCCTTTTATGGTCATCGGGCAGAACTTATCCTCGCCCTCGGTGTGCGGCTATCTTTCGTGCGCTTTGTTCCGTTGCAGGTGTCAGTTGTAAAACTCCAACGCCTTGACAACAAAATCCGTTTCCTGTCCTTGGGGAATGGTTTTCGGAATGAGATTGGTTATCCTTTCGTCACGGAAAGCAGGCTTTTCCTTTTGGTTAGGCTTTTCTTCCTCCATAATGGATTGGATAACCTCGTCCGTCAGCTTTCCGTCTTGATTAAACTTCTTCATTTTGATGGCCTGCGCCAATGAGGGAGTGGCGTCGTTATAGCTCATCGCTTCAAACAAGGTGTATTGCTGTTCCTCGGCAAGATAGGAAATCCCCACCGCAGGATTGAAAGCAATCTGCTTTTCATCTACCATCTGGAGAATTTCGGGTACAAGCTTGGTCAAGCGGATAAAACGGAAAATCTGATTTTTACTTTCGCCCATTTTTTCTGCAAGTTCATCACTTGACTTCTTTCTTTGCAACTTATTCCCTAATGGGGAACAAGTTAAATCGTTCCTCTGTCCTTGTCTGTTCATTGCATCAAGTCGCATTTTGTAGGCAAAGGCTTTTTCGCTCGGCAGAATAACAGACCTTTGCAGATTGCTTTCCACCATAATGATAATGGCTTCATCACGGGTAAGGTCTTTGACCTCGCATTTGAGAGTTTCAAGACCCGCAAGCTCACAAGCCTTTTTGCGCCTGTGACCGCTGATAAGCTCATACCGCCCGTCCTCTTTCAAGCGCACGGTCGCAGGGGTCATTACGCCGTTCCGCTTAATGCTCTCAACAAGCTACTCCATATCCTCGTCCATTAAAACCTTGAACGGATGGTCTGGAAACTCGTCAATCTCCGATATGGGAATATCCCGTATCTTGCTTAAAGCTGCTTCCGCACGGCTTTCGTCCGTCTGGAACAGATCATCGTAAGCGGTCAGCTCGATTTTGATTTCTCTGTTTCTCGCCAAGCTCTGCCACCTCCTTTGAGAACTGTTCATACGCTGCGGCAACCTTGCCGCCTTTGTCATAGGCGAAAATGCTTTTACCCTCTGCGGTTGCTTCCACCGCACGGATAGAATGAGGTATCTCGGTATCAAACACCTTGATTTTCTGACCGTAGGCGCTCTTGACCGTCGCCGTGATTTCTTTTGAAATGTTGGTACGTGGCATAACCATTGTCATTAAGATACCGTCAATTCTGAGTTTTGGATTGATTTGCCGCTTGACCATTGACACGGAGCGAAGCAACAGCTCTAAGCCTTTTGCGGAAAGATAGTGGGGCTGCGTTGGGATAACCACGCTGTCAGCCGCCGCCAATGCGTTAATGGTTATTATACCTAAGCTCGGCATACAGTCGATAAGCACATAATCGTAGTTTTTCTTAACCTCATTCACATAGGTTTTCAAAACACGCTCACGGCTCATCGCATTGATTAGCCTTACTTCAAAGCCCGATAACTCAATGTTTGACGGAAGCAGGTCAACGCCCTCGCTGTGGGATAAAATCCCTTGCGAAACATCAAAAGATTTATCATCTATGATGTTCTGCATTATTGTGGCGAGCGTAATGGGTAAATCGTCTGGTCGGCTGTAACCCAGAGCCATTGTGAGATTTGCCTGTGCATCGGCATCAATCAACAGCACTCTTTTTCCTTGCTTCGCCAGACCCACGCCCAGATTGACCGCCGTTGTGGTCTTGCCAACACCGCCTTTCTGGTTGGTCAGAGCAATCACTTTGCAATTTGACATAGCTGAGTCCTCCTTTCGCATAGATTTAGCCGCTTTGTCAAGGCGGCTATGTAAATCGTACAGAGAACGCAAAAAAGCCGCTTACTCTTATGGAAAAGAATAAGCAGCTCACTCTTGAATTGCCTTAGACATATTTAATTTCATTTTCTTTATGGGCGCATTGGCTACTTTGAAAATGAGTTCGTCAACGCAGTCCGTATATCTGCCTTGCCGTATGAGAGCGTTTTTCAGCTCCACAAGGCTATGTAATATCAGCGTCCTTTCGTGACTGTCTACATATAGATGAGTGGTTTTGTCTTTCATACGCTCGACCTCCTTGCTAATCTTATTATATAAAAGAGCAGAGGGAAGAACAACTTTGCAAAGAGATAAAAAAATAAGCGTATCACTATTTCTAATGATACGCTTATTATAGTTCGGTTTTCAATCAAGGTCGATAAGCACCCTTACGGTGGTATCTCTCCATTGATTTTTCCTTAAATACTGTCCGTTAGCCTTTCGATAGGCTTCTGCTTCCTTGAAACCAAGCGGTAATTCAAAGGAAAGAGAACTCCTACCTACTTTTGATAGCTGCCCGTGATGCAAGCAATACATAGCACCAACTATTTCATATCCACACGCTCACATTCAAATCCACCCACTTATAGACTCTCCTGCGGGTTGAAAAGCTGTAGATATACTTCTTCGCATCGTCGATGGTCAATGTAAAGGAACCGATTTTGATGTGGTCATCAGGGTCAAATTCGCCTTCCGCCTTGTTTCCGGTTCTCAGATACCAGCGAAACTCATCCTTTGACACCCAAATGCGCTCAATAAACGCCTCCACAATGCTTTCGGGGATAACCGAGTAGCCAAATCCGGTGTACTCCTTCAAACGCTCCCGCAGTTTCAAGAGTTTGACGGAGTAGTCCTCGTTGCTTGTCGGCTCCTTCTCAGGCTGCAAGCCTTTGATTTCTTCCGTGAGCTTGGCAACACGATCCTCGATCTCCTGCTTCTTTGAGCGAAACATTTCCTTATCAATGTCACCCTCGGCTCTCATCTCAATCAGGTTTGTCCGCTTATTCATTAGCTTCTCGATTTCGCCTTGCTTGCGCTGGATAACATCTGTATTGTCCGGCAGTTCTTCCTGATCGGCAATGTGCTTTTCGAGCATCGCATAGGACAAATCTATCACTTTGTCTGCGTTTTCGATGTAGCGGTCAAATACCTGCTCCGCCATCATTTCCAGCTTCCAGCCCTGAATATAAGGCGATTCACACGAATGCTCAATGGAGATGCCTTTGTTCAGACGCTTGGCAACGCTCCCACGGTTTACCGATGTGTAGCACTGGTAATCAACGCCGTCTGTCCGCCCATCACGGGAATGAAACCGCAAGTTAAACTTGTTTCCGCACTGACAAATCATCAAGCGTCCGAAAGCAGTGGTATGCTGCATTCTTCCTACTCTGCGTTTTCCTTTGTTATGGTTTTTCATGACCACCGACTTGGCATCCATCAGTTTCTGAACCTGCTCATACTCCTCGACGGTTACGATCGGTTCGTGCGTACCTTGAACCTGAACATACTCCAAATCACCGTAATTCTTGATTTTCTTCTGCTTCAGAAAATCAGGCGTATATTCCTTGTGGTAGGTTATGATGCCGCAATAAAAGGAATTGCGAAGCATTTTCGCAATGTACGATGAAAACCACCGTTCCTTTCCCATTGCTGTCAGCCGTCCCGCTTTTTCAAGCTCATACTGGATGGCTGTCACCCCCATTCCACTCAGGTACATATCGTAGATCATTCGCACCGTCTTTGCCTGTTCGGGGTTGATGACCATCTCTTTACCGACGCGGTCATATCCGAGGATATTCCCGTTGCCGTAAAAGACACCGTTTTGCATAGAGGTTTGTTGTCCGGCTTTTACACGGATGGATGTTTTACGGCTTTCATCCTGTGCAAGCGTCGCCATTATCGTAAGCCGCAGTTCGCCGTCGCCGTCAAAGGTCTTGATGTTATCGTTGATAAAAAATACCTCAACGCCGTACTCCTTCAACAGACGTGTATATTGAAGCGTATCCACCGTGTTTCGGGCAAAGCGGGATACCTCACGGGTGATAATCATATTGAATTTCCGCTGCCGGGCATCCTCTATCATCTGCATAAAACGCGGACGTTTTTCAGCAGATGTTCCCGTTATACCCTCATCAATATACTGTGCTGTTAAAGTCCAATCAGGTCGTGCTTCTAATATAGGTTTATACCAATCCATTTGATTTTCCAAAGCAGATAGCTGTGCTTCGTGTTCAGTCGATACACGCGCATATATAGCTACATCTCGTTTTTGAAAATCGGAGTTCAGTCCATACATTACTTATTCTTGCCTTTCTGCTTTTCTTTTTTGTAACAAGTGAAATCGACAATGCAAACGTTATCCTTGTATTCTTGAAGGATGTTTCTAAACACATAGCCGGAGATTTCACCATCAAGATAAAGCTGCTCAATGAGTTTCAGTGCACCGAAAATATTGTTTTCTTTATCTGCTTTAATCATATCCGTTTTCAGGCACCTCCTCAACGATGCGATTTTTTAAATCGCGCACTTGACTTTCTCCAAATGGAATAATCTAGTCCATATCGCTGATGGCAAATATCACACATATGCAATTCGTCCTGAAAGATTTCTGCCCTTTCAATCCAATATGTTGGATCGTCGTAATAAACACTTGCGCATCGGCGGCATAAGCAAAGCTCGATATATGGAGAGCGATTCTTAAAATCATTCATTTATAAAGCCCTCCCTGTTTTGCGACAGAAGCAGTAATCCGCTTGTTTATGCGAAGAAATCTTTTGTTGATTGCATCCTTACTGGTGTGAAAAAATTCTGCAATTTCTACCTGGCTATATCCATCGATATATAACAGCGTCAACAATTCTTTTTGCTGTACCGCAAGTTTGGAAATTGCGAGATACAGCACGCTATTTTCTATTTCTTCAATCCACTCAAATCGACTGCACTCACTCATATCCATAGAACAAGTCGTCGAAGTTACAAACTTCTTATATAGGCCGTTTCTGCTTTCATCATTTTCCAATGAATCAATAGATTGGGTATGAATTGAAAAAATACGATTATTTCGATACTCTCGCAAATCTAATGCATATATTTCTTGTATCTGTTCATCGGTCATTCCAAGATCTTTAAACCTTTTTGCCTGTCCAACCTGTTTTCGTTCAAACTTTTTTCTTTCATATCCGTCATTCCAGCTCATAATGATCTCCTTTGATTTGAAAAATTTTAAAAATAATTAAAATTTTTCAAATCAGGGATACTGAGCTATATAACAAAGCCAGCTGTATAGCACTTCAGAGCTTCCCTTCTAAATTCTTAGCCGGAAGCTCCTATTCAGTTTTCCTATCCAAATAAAACAAGCCACCGGCAAAACAGATTTAGCCTGTGGCTATCTGCTTTGTCGGTGGCCTCTCATCTCTGTTTGCACAAGCTTGGTTTAACCAACCGAAACAATCAATGCATATGACCTGATAAGGATTTAATGTGGCCCTGTTTCAGCCTGACCTTACCGTCGTTATGCTTGTATTCAGTTTTCCATTTTTCTATCCGTCAGGTGCATATATATCTATAGTATCGTGACGCCTACTCTTTTGCACTCGGACAAACTTAATCATGCATTTGCTGCACTCATATTTGATTTTTCCGTCTGTGTTTTTGTACCCATAGTTTATCTTACCGCAATTCGGGCAAAACATAGGGTATGGTTTCCACAGCTCGTCCATTGTATAATCACCTCGCTATATTTAATAACAAGCTAAAATATTTCTCAACGTGCATGACAACTTCTAATGTTGTGACTCTATTATATCCGAACAAATGTTCGCGCGCAAGGATTTTATTATTATAAAAATGAGTTGGGCGTTTTTACGCCCAACTCATTTTCAAGTACTATTTTCATAGCCTGTACAACCACGACTATCGCCCAACGGTTACAGCTCTGCCTTCCAATGCGTTCCTAAGCATTTCGCGATATTTTACTATAACCGGTTCAGGTTCTGTAATTTTTATATCTCCATTAAATTGAAAAACCCACGCAAAAAACGTTTGACTTACAGACACCTCTGCAACGGCCTCAAAGTGTTCGCAATCCACTGGTGATGTTTTCACCTCATCTCCAAACCTATCTATGACATAATTCATCATATCGTTCTTACAAAACAGCGTAAACATCGGTGTACAAGGGGTACAAACAAGATAAAATAGAAATGAGGGGCGATAG
>ENA-UOJL01001163-UOJL01001163.1-human-gut-metagenome-genome-assembly--contig:-P47-NODE-1163-length-30685-cov-5.066601_pt1 | contig 30685 bp, 26 predicted proteins | sample MGYA00242347_ERZ723894 | MGnify/ENA metagenome assembly ERZ723894
AAATAGAGTATAATGAGTTATAGAAATTTTTGAAAAAAGAGAAGATAAATTGGCGAAAAGGAAAAACAAATGTCAAAAAGAGTATTGGCGGGATTGACAAAAAGATAAAAATATGCTATATTTATGTTTAATGATACGCCTATTAATTTTCCGAAGTCTTTGTATAGATAAATTTTTTCGTCTTGAAAGTTAACGAGGCGCTACTTTTTGGAGAAAAGTATGAAAAAGTTTTTTGATGTCGCTTACGATTGTGGCGAAAAAAATAAACTCGACGCATACCTGCCTGACGGAAAAGAGCTTCCCATTATCATCTATTTTCATGGTGGTGGACTAGAAGCCGGAGACAAGGACGATGAAAATTTTCGGGAAATCGGGGAGAGCTTTGCGGACAGTGGATATGGTTTTATATCGGTAAATTATCGTTTGTACGGCGACGGAGCCACTTTTCCGGATTATATCAATGACTGCGCTAAGGCAATAGCATACATAAAGAAAAACCTCTCACATTTTTCGGGAAACGGGCAAATCTTTGTCGCGGGACAGTCTGCCGGCGCTTGGATTGCCTTGATGCTTTGCCTCAATCCTCGTTATCTGAATGCTCTGAATCTCTCGCCTTTGGATATTTCCGGTTGGATTATCGACAGTGCTCAAACCACTTCCCACTTCAACGTTATTAAAAGGGAACGAGGTGAGAATCCTCTTTTACAGAGGATTGACGAATATGCCCCGCTCTATTATGTCGATGAAAATACGCGTTTTACCCGCATGCTTTTAATGTTCTACCGCGAGGATATGCCTTGTCGTCCCGAACAAAATCGGCTTTTTGCCCGCGCAGTCTCCACTTTTAATCAAAATGCGGATATTCGACTCATCGAATTGCCCGGCGGACATTGTCATGGTTCCTCCGTAAAGGATTCCGACGGACAATATCCCTTTGTCAAGGAAACCTTGAAGTGGCTCGAACATAATTCTTGAAATAAAAGCTCTATATGAGCTTCTTCCAAAAATACTTGGAAGAAGCCATTTTTTACTTTTTTAGCGGAAAATGAAAAATTATTAAAATTTATAAAAAGGTAGATGTTTTTATAAGTCAATTAAACTTACATCAAATACTTGCCTTTTGTGGATGATAGTATGTAACGCGCTGTAAGGTATGGCTTACAAAAAAAGGATAGTAACTATTTTGTGTGCCGGAATGAAGTTGATATACCGCTTACCTCGGTTGCTTGTGGAGAAAACGAACCGAACGAGAAGGAGGACGGCGCCAAAAGCGATTCGATGAGCGGAAGTGAAAGAGGGACTTCGTCACCTGTTTCTCGGGAGTTATCAACGCGATACGGTAATGGAATCGACTCTGGGCGGATAAAGAACATTTTACGGCCTGTTTTTACGCACTGTAAATAGGTACGGGAGCTCTCGGAAAATTCTTTACACATGTAAAATTTAGGGAACCTGGAAAATTCGTTATTTGATGCTTGACTTTTTTATTTTTATGGTCTGCTCCGGTCCAAAAGTAGGGGAATGCCGCTGGGACGAGAAAAGCGATGGATAAATATCTTGAAAATTTATATTATGAGCATGAGTCCGTTATAGCCGCCGATTTGGTGTATATTAAACGATATACGATAGAATATTTCGGGAACGATTTATTCCTTGAAACGACAGGGATTGCCTCTATCAGAACGGAGCCTGTTGTTCTTGACGGGGCTCGAAAAGAAAGTCCCCTGCAAGTTGAAGCATATCCTCCGCGAAGCGGTTTATGACGCTCTGCGAAACAAAGTAATGGATGTTATGAATATGCTAATGCCCAAAAGGCATGAGTCCGCGCCCGATGGGCTCGGAAACGTTTAAGGCCGTCGGAAATTGCCGACGGCCGATTTTTTATAAAATGAGCCCGCCCGATAAAAAATTCGGGCGGGCTCGAAAACATAATGTATAATGTTCATCAATCTTTGTTTTCGCGTTCCTTTTGCGCTTCTTCTTCCTTTTTGCGGGTGCGATAATCTTTGTATCCGGCGCGGTGATTATCGCCCTCGTCCCATTTCTTACCGCCTACGGCAACTACGGAAATCACCGCGGCCAGCGCGATAATTACCGCAATAATCGGCCAAATATAGCTCTTGGGAAGGGAAAGGGCAAAAATGACGCTGACTGCGGCGATGATAAGGAGCAGTGCACCTAAAAAGATATCGGATTTTTTAAGGATACCTGTCTTTCTTGCGCCCAAACCGCGGAAAAGAAAAGCAATTCCCGCCGTTCCGCAGATGACGACGATAGCCCAATTAATATTGAAAAATCCGAACGTATCCGGCTTGATTACAGACAGAAGCCAAAGCACTGCCGCTGCCAGCCATGCCAGCGCGATGAGAAGTTTTGTAAAGAAATGTTTGCTCATATTTTCTCCTTTCGGGTGATAAACCGATTATGAAAACGGATAAAGTAAACCCGCCTTAGCTTGATATTATTTATCTCAGAAGGATATACCGTAAAGTTACAGTCTATCTTAAAATTACCGGAGCGGATACGGCGGTAATTTCCTCGCCTTCCGCCAGCACCACGCTGTCCCCGTGCGCGAAGTTTTTGACAAATCCTCCGATACGGAGCTTGAAATTTTCTTCCGATCCGCTCGCCGAGAGCGCCGTATAGACTCCAGGAAGGAGTTTTCCGCCCTTTTCCGCACGGTAAGTCTCGCCGCGGACGAGTATGAAATCTCCCGGCGCGTGAGTGACGTTCATGCCCTCGCCGTCCGCGATTGCGTCGTCTTCGCTGTATCTCACGCCCTTTACGATTTTAACTTTGTCCGCGTGTTTTTCCTCCGCTTCCGCGCGTTTTCTGATGATATTCAGGCGAAAGGACACCGCGACGAGCGCAATCAAAAAAATGATGGCCAGCCCGCAGACGACAAGGAGCGCAATATCCTTGCCGCTCATAGCGAGCAGGGCAGGTATCTTTGAAAAAACGAGTGCTGTAATTCCCATAAAATTCCCTCCTTATGGCTTTTCAGCCGAGAAAATGCACGAGTAAGCCCACTGCGGCTATGAGAACCGCTCCGATCGCTACGGCCAAGGATACCCTGAACGGGGAGACGGGGGATTTTCCCGTCATTTTTCCGCTTCTGCCGTTTATATAAAAGGAATAGGGCTTGTTTTTATAGCTGTAATTTCCGATATACATCGGCAGCAGCATATATTTATAGGTGACGTTGGCATAGGAAGTCCTGACGTCCAGATACTGTACGGTATCGTGCGAATATTGTGACAGGATTCCGCTCCTGACATTGTTTTCCGCGATTCTCTGTGCGTCCGTCCAGCAAATTTCTCCGTTTCTCGAATAAAGAAGGGCGGAAAAACCATACAGAAAATCCTCCTGATAGGCGACGCAACCGTGATAGTCATAGTGCATGAGTTTGCTCATGACTCGCGGCGGGACGGCGTCCGTAGCATTCACCGCGATATCGTCGAAAAACTCCCGATAGTTTCCGGAGACGGAAAAATATCTCGTACGCTGTTCGCGTACGCTCTTTCCGTTTCGTCTGACGGTCACGTAATAATATTCGCCCAATCTTCCCGAATAAGAGGAATATGTATCCGCGTCGAACGTGAAAGCAGGTAAATATACGCCGTTGATCGTTTCGGGGCGAAAATAAGTCTTGAAGTCCTTAGGGGCGAACCATTTTTTCTTTGCCCATACCGAAACGATTTTCGTTGCGTCGTCCTTATCGATTTTGAAGGGAAGAAGCGCGTTCGGACGGAGTGTATCTATCTCCTCCCGTTCGACGACCGAAGGCGAACCACAGAAAGGGCAGATATGGGCAATTTCCCGCCTGTCTAAAACTTCCTCGGCGTTGCAGTTGGAACAGTGATAGATGTGCGTTTCGTTCTGCCAGCTGCCGTTTTGCCCTACGAGGGAGGAAAAAGCAATTTCTTCTCCCGCCCGCGTAAGAATTTCCTTTTCCGTCCCGCAGCTGGGACATTTGAGCTTTCCGGTTTCGGGATCGAATTCGAGGTTATCCCCGCAGCCCGGACATTTTTCGCCGCTGACCGCTGTCCGTTCCCGTTCGGAATCGAAAAAAGCGTCTTTTGTCGATTCTATTTCCATAAAAATCACCTCGATGTTTCTTTACATTTTTCGTAATTTTTCTCTCGCGATACTGTCTGGTGGGCAATTATTTTAATTTTTGTCCGCATTCGGGGCAAAACTTTGCATTTCCCGAAAGTTTTGCTCCGCACTTCGGGCATACCGACTGCGTGGGGGTACCGCATTCGGGACAAAATTTCGCGCCGGGAGTGAGTTTCGCGCCGCATTTTGCGCAGATTCCTCCGCCGGCGGCTTCGTCCATGCGCGCGCCGCAACGCGTACAAAATTTTGAATCGGCGGGTACCTGTGTGCCGCATTTCGGACATGCCTTCGTCGCGGCGGCAGATTTTCCCATATTGCCCATCGCGTTCATCATTTGCATGCCCATGCCGAGCCCCAGTCCCGCACCCATTGTACTGCCGGCCATGCCGGGATTTTTGGCCGCGTTTTTCAACGCTTCCGCCTGCGCGAGCTGCGTATAGACGTCTACGTTCTTGCGCATCATTCCGAGCCGCGCATTTTCGTCCATGGCTTTTTCGAGCTCTGCGGGCAGAGATACATTTTCAAAGTTGAAGTCGGAGAGTTCCAGTCCCAGCTCGTCGAAACGTTTTTCGAGAGTCTTTTGTACCTCTTCGCTCAACTCCATGAGGTTGGAGGCCATATCCACTACGGGAATTCCGCTTTCGCCCATCGCGTCCGAAATCGCCATGACCAGCATGCTGCGAATATGATCGGAAATATCCTCCGTGCGATAGGTGGAATGGGAGCCGGAAAGCTCAGTCATAAATACGTAAGCGTCCTTGACGCGGAAAGAATAAGTTCCGTAACCGCGGACTCGCACTGCTCCGAAATCGGGATCGCGGAGCATGATAGGATTTGCTGTACCCCAACGCTGTTTGGTGAAACGGTTTGTATTTACGAAATAGACTTCCGATTTGAAGGGAGTCTCGAAACCGTATTTCCAAGATAACAGGGAAGTGAGAATAGGCAAACTGTCCGTATCCAGCTTATAATAGCCGGGCTGAAAGACGTCGGCCATACGTCCCTTGTCGCAGAATACTGCTACCTGTCCCTCGCGGACAGTCAGCGCGGAACCGCGCTTGATTACATTTTTCCTCGTATCTACTTTATATACGAGCGTATTGGACGAATTATCCGCCCATTCGATTACTTTAAGAAGTGCCATGATATTTCTCCCTCCCGACGCGCAGAAATTCCGCGTCGATTTCTTCATACTATTAGTATACTACTTTTCGTAAATAATGTCAAATGCTGTTTATAAACATCTTTTGTTTCCGAAAAATTCTATAATATTCGTTTTTTTCGCACTTATTTTTTCCGCTTGACTTTTTCAGGATTTTTCTGTATACTTTTTTGTATACATTCTCAAATACCGGAGGCGGAAAATGAAAATGATTGAAAGAGCGGTAAAAAAGCTATTCTTTTTGAGTATGCTCTTTTCCGTAATGTTTGTCGCGGGGATTCCCATGATTGTACTCGGCGCGTCGAAGGGAATCATGCCCGTAATGATTATCGGAATTATATTCACTGCGCTGGGATTTTACGGAACTCCCATGTTTTGGGTGTCCTATGGAGGAAAGGTCGGGCTCAAACGGCTCGTGTATGCCGTCACGGAGGAACATCTTCTCACGGTACAGGAAATTGCTTCCCAGCTCTCAAAATCAGAAAAGGAGGTAAGGAGTTTGCTCGATACTTGCTTCCAAAAGGGATATCTGTCCGGATTCGTTCGCAAGGGCGACGAGCTTGCGCTCAATGAAGCGCAGGCTCCCTCCGAAAAATTACACGCGGCGGAATGTCAGTATTGCGGCGCAAAATTTACCTATAAGGGCACAGATGCTGTCTGTCCCTATTGCGGCGCGATGAACGAGGAAAAAAAGCGGGTATGAAATGCAATAAGATTTTTTGTGCCGCTTTGCTGGCTACCGTCTTTGCGGGCATGGTCGGCTGTTCGGGGAAAAACTATTCCATAGAGGATAAGGAATGGCAATTTTCTACGCTTCAAAATACGAGCGACGGAAAAGTGTTGTATTGTTCGGAAGAACTGGCGCAGAATTGGCCGGAGGCAGAGGTTCTCGACATGGTCTGTGAGGCGGTGGACGGGGCGATAACATTCGTTTCGGGAGAAAGGGAATGGAGTGGAACTTATGAAAAATACGGAGAGGAAGCGATCGGAGCTTCATTGTATCGGGCCGATTTCGGCGAGGGGGAGGCGACTTTTCTGACCGTGGGCGCAATAGAGTACGCCGACGGAACGAGAGCGGAAACTTTGATCGTGTCGGGGAGAAAATATACCTTGAATTTTATCGCCGCGCCCGACATACGATAGAGAAGCGAACATATCGCGGAAAAGAAGGACGATAGAGAAAAAAGAGAGCGCAGGCTCTCTTTTTTGCGGACAGGTATTGCTTTTTTCGGTCGAATGTGATATAATAAATATATAGTTATCCGAATGATATATTATCATGCTGCCCGTTCGGGCGGAACGGAAAAAATTTTTCGATCGTAAAAAGAGAAGAATAAAAAATCAGTCGGCGTCAAAGCCGAAAAGAGGTATTGTTATGGGAAATTACATATTGAGCTGTTGCTCCACGGCAGATTTGACCAAGGCACATTTTGAAGCCAGAGATATTCATTACATTTGTTTCCATTATGCGCTCGGGGAACAGGAATACCCCGACGACCTCGGTGAGACCGTCCCGTTTGACGAGTTCTATCGCCGTATGGAGGAAGGGGAGATGACCCGGACTTCACAAATCAACGTCGAAGAATTTGTAGAATATTTTACTCCTTTTTTGGAGTCCGGCAAGGACATCGTGCATGTTTGCCTTTCCTCAGGAATTTCCGGCGTATATAATTCCGCGACTGCGGCGGCGTCTCTTCTCAAAGAAAAATTTCCTGAAAGAAAAATTTATATCGTGGATTCCCTCGGGGCTTCCTCCGGTTACGGGCTTCTCATGGATAAACTTGCAGACCTTCGCGACGAGGGCATGTCCGCGGCAGATCTCTTTTGCTGGGCCGAGGATCACAAACTCAATGTGCATCATTGGTTTTTTTCCACCGATCTCAAATATTATGTCCGCGGCGGCCGCATTTCCAAGGCTTCGGGCTTTATCGGAAATCTCTTGAAAATTTGTCCGCTTCTCAATATGGACGATCTGGGCAGACTCATTCCGAGATTCAAAATCCGCGGCAAAAAGCGCGTCATCGAAGAAATCGAAAAGAAAATGGAGGAGTTTGCCGAAGACGTTCTCGATTATTAGGGCAAATGCTATATTTCCAATTCCGCCTGTTATGACGACGCCCGCGCGGTTGCGGATATTATAGAATCCCGCTTCAAAAAATTGAACGGAAAAGTCGAGATTTACAGCGTCGGAACGACGATCGGCAGCCATACGGGGCCGGGAACGGTAGCGTTGTTCTTCTGGGGCAAAAAGCGCACGAGATAACGATAAACATGGGAAATTGCGATAAATATATGAGACGACTGTCAATATACGAGGCGGCTTAGAATAACGATAAGCATACGAAATTTCATATCGGGAAAAATCCCCGCCCGCCGCAGGAAGCGGCGGGCGGGATTTTATTTGACATTCAACGGGCAGGGGCGAGCCGAAGGCCCTTTTTTCGTTTGAGCCAAAGAACCGTATCGCGGAGAGTTTCGTATAAATCTCTCGGTTTGTAACCGAGTTCTTTCGTCGCCTTTTCGTGAGAAAATTTGTCGTTGCTGGAAAGCGTATACAGGGAATATTTCGTATACAGCGGACGGCGTTTTTTGAGCTTTGCGCCGAGCCTGACGAAAGGCAGTCCCAGCTTCGCCAGCCAGACGGGAAGGACGGGGAGTTTTCTGCCGCCGGAAAGCGATTTGACAATATCGAGAATTTCACGGATTTCGTAGTGACGGTTGGAGAGGATAAAACATTCCCCGTTTTTTCCCTTTTCCGCCGCGGCCAAAGTACCTGCCGCGACGTCTCTGACGTCCACGAAGTCGTAACCGCCCTTGACGCAGGCGGGGAGTTTTCCCGAAACGTAGTCGGAAACCAGCTGTACGAGATGATTTCCCGAGCAGTCGTAAGGACCGAGGATTCCCGACGGGTGAACGACGACGGCATCGAGTCCGTGCCTCGAAAATTCCAAAACCGCCTTCGTGGCGAGGGCTTTCGTCTTGGCGTAGGCGCCGTGAACGTTTTCCGCAGAGAAATCCGACGTTTCTTCCAGTACGTGCAGGGGCTTTTCGGGAATGGCGTGCACGGAGCTGACGTATACGAATTTTTTGATATGGTTTTCGAGGGAGAGGAAAAGGAGATTTTTTGTCCCCTCCACATTGACTTGCAGGAGTTTATCGGTCACGCGGTCCGCAATCGTGACGATTCCCGCGGTATGAAGGAGGACGATTTCTTCGTCCTCGCCTTTGAGAAAGAGCGGGCGCAGGGAAGCCGTATCGGTCACGTCGCCCTTGATGTATTCGACGTTTTCGGTAAATTCGGGGACTTCGGTCGGAAGGATGAGTCCGCGGACTTTTTCGCCGCGTTCCGACAATAATCGCACGATGGTATTTCCGAGGTGTCCGTTTGCTCCCGTTACTACGTATAACTTTTTCATAAATATCACCTCTTTTTTGCAAAGCGTATTGATTTTTAGGTTCAAATTTATTATAATATAGTTAGAAGAAAAAGTAAACAGTCAATTTTAACGTCGCTGCGGAGTTTTTCCCGTAAAACGGTTGTTTTGGCAGGTTATTCGACGTTTTTTCAAAAATTGTCGGACAAGAAGAGCCCCGCGCGGGGACTCGGCGACGTGTGCTTTTCAAATTCATTTTATGATAGGAGGCCGAACGTATAATTATGGAAAAAGATTATCGGGTACGAGTAACAAAAATGCTCATTCGTAAGGAATTTACCGAACTCCTCAAAAAGAAACCCATTCAGGAAATTACCGTACGGGAAATTTGCGAACGTACGGGCATCAATCGCAGTACGTTTTACAATCATTATCAGGACGTATACGACCTTTTGGAACAAATCGAAAATGAAATGCTCGGCGAGCTTGCCGAAAATCTCAAAAACGTCGTTTCCGAAAACGATCCCATGAATATGGAGCTCTTCAAGGGAATTTTCAGAAGTCTCATGGAAAATTCGGACATGTGTGTGATTATGCTGGGCGAAAACGGAGATAAGAGTTTTTTATACAGAATGTTAGAGACGGGAAAGGAGAATTGCGTCGCCGCGTATACGAAATATTTTCCGAAAGCGACGGAAGAACAAATCGAAGATTTTTATTCTTTCGTCAGCAACGGTTGCGTAGGATTAATGTCGCGTTGGATTCATGCGGGCATGAAAAAGACTCCCGACGAATTGGCTTCGACGGCAAAAGCGATTATGACGGGTGCGCTCAAATATTTTGAGAACGTATAAAAATACTCTGAATTTTTGGGAGACGGTAAGAAAAGTATATCAAAATCCCGAAAAGTAAAGCTCGTCAAAAAAGTAAATTCCATAGAAAAGAACAAATTTCTCCGAAAAAGGCGTGTGGCTTGCGCGGCTACACGCCTTTTTGCCGAAAAAAGGGCGTTACCGTTGACTTTTTTATATTCCCGCCGTACAATAAAGCCGTAAAAAATTTTACGGGAGGATTTTCAGATGAAAGACAAAAAATCATTCGGACGATTTATCGCCGAAAAGCGAAAGGAGCGCGGCCTCACGCAGGCGGACGTCGCCAAAGCGCTGTATGTGACGGTTACCGCCGTCTCGAAATGGGAAAGGGGCGTCACCTATCCCGACATTACCTTGATTTCCGATTTATGTGAAATTTTGGACGTAAGCGAGCGGGAACTAATAGCGGAGGGCAACGACGCCGAATTCCGCCGCATGAAAGCGGAAGCGGAAAGATACAGAAAAATTTCCGACGCTTGGTTCTACGGGCTGACGGGAACATATCTTCTCGCCTTGGTGATCTGCTTTATCTGCAATCTCGCAATAAACAAAACCCTGTCATGGTTCTTTATTGTACTTACTTCTTTAATGACGGCGTTTTCTCTGTTCCCGTCCTGTGCGAAGTTCGTCCGCCGCGGAAAACTTCTCGCCGTGAGCGGAAGTTTTGTTATCTCTTTGCTTCTCTTACTTTTAAGTTGCTGTATCTATACGCGCGGGGATTGGTTCTTTATTGCTCTGACCGCGGTTTTGTTTGCGTTTTCCGTAATTTTTCTGCCGATTTTTATCGCTTTGTATCCCGTTCCGAAGGCTGTGAAGCGGAATAATCCCATAATCAGCGTGGGTGCGGATTTTGTGCTGCTGCTCGCGTTGATTTTAACCTGTCAATTCGGACAATGGAGCGGATTTTTGCGGGGTGTGGAAATTGCCGTACTGTGTTTCGTGCCCGTATTTGCGACTGCGGCCATTCTTTCTTACGTGAAGGCGAACGGCTGGACGAAAGCGGCGTTTTTATGCGTCCTGTGGGGAACGTTCTTCTTATTTGCCGACGCTCTGGTTTCCCTGATTTATCATCAGCCGTATGCGTTCAAAATCAACCTCGCCTGTTGGGAGGAAGAATATCTCAACGGAAATATCATTTTTGTGACTTGGCTCTCCGCCTTTTTATGCGGTTTGGCCCTGTTTATCGTCGGAATCGTGAAAAGCTGCGAAAAGCGGAAAAAGTCGAGAGAGAGCAGTCATAATTAACGGCGAAAACAGGAACGCGGAGAGGCCGCGCGGATAAGAATCGAACGGAAGGCAAGGGGGACAAACACTCATAAAACCGAACGGATAGGCATATTAATAAACGAATAAGCCTTGGAAGGAGCGGTTTCATGAAAGAACAGATTTTGTCCCGCGGCAGCGTCGCGGGGCTGACGGACGAACAGGTGCTTGCCTCCCGTCGGCTCCACGGCGCCAACACCCTTACGAAGCGAAAGAGAAAGGGGTTTTTTCGTCAATATTTGAGTAGTTTCGGCGATCCCATTATCAAGATTTTATTGGTCGCCTTGGCAATCAACGTCATTTTTCTTTTCCGAAATTCCGATTGGATGGAGTCTGCGGGAATCGCCGTGGCGGTATTTCTCGCCACCTTTGTTTCCACTCTGTCCCAATACGGCAGCGAATCGGCCTTTATCGAATTGCAGCGCGCTTCGGCGAACATCGAATGCCGCGTACGGCGTGCGGGCGGAGTCCGTTCTCTGTCCGTCGGGGAGCTCGTCGTCGGAGACATCGTTCTCCTCGAAGCGGGCGAAAAAATTCCCGCGGACGGCTTACTCCTTTCGGGGAAGCTGAGCGTAGACCAATCCGCGCTCAACGGCGAAAGCGCGGAAGCGGAAAAATTACCGCTGTCTGCCGGCGGGGATTGGGATCTGATGCACAAAAATCAGCTTTTTCGCGGCAGTATCGTCTCCGCGGGGGAAGGCGTCATGCGCGTGGAGCGCGTGGGAGATAAGACCTTTTACGGAGGGCTGGCGCGGGAGATGCAGGACGAACCGCCCGAAAGTCCGCTTCGCGTCAAGCTGGCGGGACTTGCCAAGACGCTCAGTCGTCTGGGATATATCGCGGCCGTTCTCATAGCCTTGGCGGATCTCTTCAACAGCTTTTTCATCGATAACGGAATGAACTTCGCGCTCGCCTTTGCGGATATGCGGAATTGGAAAGTCTGCGTTCCCCGACTCATGCACGCCCTCACGCTGGCAATTGCCATCGTGGTGGTCGCGGTGCCGGAAGGGCTGCCTATGATGATAGCCGTCGTTCTCTCATCGAATATGCTGAGAATGTTGAAGGATAAAGTCATGGTCAGAAAGCCCGTCGGCATAGAGGCTTCGGGAGGGGTGAATATCCTCTTTACCGACAAGACGGGCACGCTCACGAAAGGCGAATTGGAAGCGGTAAAATACATAGACGGGAGCGGACAGGTATTCGACGGCGTCGATTCCTGCGGAAAAATTGTCGCGGAGCTTTTAAGACTGAACGGAGTATTCAATTCGGGCAGCGTCGTGTCGGCGAATAAGGCTTTGGGCGGAAACGCCACCGACCGCGCGCTGCTCAAAGGCGTTTTGCCGCTCTCCTTCCGCGCGGAGAATTATCTTAAAGTCAGCGCCTTTCCTTTCGACAGTGCCCATAAATTTTCTGCGGCTTGCGTGCGCGCGGAAAACGGCGGAAGCATGCCGATATTCGGGGCAAAATGCACCTTCGTCAAGGGCGCGCCCGAAAAAATTCTGCCGTTTTGTCAAAATTACGTGTCTCCGAACGGCATGCTTTGTCCCTTCGACGCCGAGGAAATGAGTCGAAAACAACGCGCCATGACTTGCAGGGCGATGCGCGTGCTGGCAGTGGCGGTCACTCGTTCGGACGTGACGGGGGAAAAGGATCTGCACGGGCTTACCTTTGTCGCGCTCGTCGGAATCCGCGACGATATTCGCGCGGAGGTCCCCGCGGCGATAGAGGAGGTGCGGAGAGCGGGAATTCAGGTCGTCATGATTACGGGCGACAATATCGAAACGGCAAAGGCAGTCGCGGAAGAAGCGGGACTTTTACAACCGTTGCGAGATCTCGCGCCCACGGCAAAAAATAAGGGATTTTCGCATTTCGCGCACAGGGGACGGAACGGATTCAACAGGAAAGACGGAGAGAAAAACCGTACGGGAAATTCTGCGGAAACGCGCATGAAAGACTATGCGGAAAATTCCGTGGGGGATCGCGTAGAAAAGAATCGCTTGAATTTTGCGGCGGATAGGGATAACTCCCCGCTGGTGATTACGGGGAAAGAACTGGCGGCGATGACGGACGAAGAGGTTTTGAAGCTGTTGCCGCGGCTTCGCGTGGTGGCGCGGGCGCTGCCGACGGATAAGAGCCGTCTCGTCCGCTTGGCGCAGTCCAGGGGGCTGGTTACGGGCATGACGGGGGACGGAATCAACGATGCGCCCGCGCTCAAAAAGGCGGATGTCGGCTTCGCTATGGGAACGGGCACGGAAGTCGCCAAGGAGGCGGGCGACATCGTTATCCTCGATAACAATTTTGCCTCGATCGCAAAGGCGATTCGCTACGGCAGAACGATTTTCAAAAGTATCCGAAAATTCGTCGTCTTTCAGCTGACCATGAATTTATGCGCCGTCGGCGTGTCGCTCATCGCTCCGTTTATCGGCATAGATACTCCCGTCACGGTCATTCAGATGCTTTGGATAAACATTATCATGGATACGCTGGCGGGATTGGCGTTCGCGGGAGAGCCTCCTTTGAGGGAATATATGGAGGAACGTCCCACTAGACGAAACGAGCCCGTTTTGAGCCGTCACATGATTCGACAGATCGTTTTTACGGGCATCTATACCGTGGGGCTCTGTCTCGTTTTTCTGAAAGCGCCCTTCTTTCGGGAATTTTTCCGCTACGAGGAAAATAAGCTGCCCTTCTATACGGCGTTTTTTGCGCTGTTCGTCTTTTCGGGCGTGTTCAATGCCTTCAATGCGAGGACGGAGAGAATCAATCTGCTCTCGCATTTGAAAAACAATAAGACTTTCGTCGTCTTTATTCTCATCGTCATCGCCGTACAGCTTCTGCTCGTCTATTTCGGCGGCACGCTCTTCCGCTGCTGCGGGCTCGCGCCCAAAGAGCTCGCGTTGACGCTGGCGCTCGCCGCGACCGTCATTCCCGTCGATTTTATCAGAAAGGTTCTCTATAAAAAGGCGGTAAAGAGTCGGGACCGCATTCTCGGCAAACGCTTGACGAAAGGGAAGAAATACGGTATAATAAAGAAAAACTTAGGGGAGGAAAGAATTTGACGGAAGAAGAAAAATTTGCGGCTTACGAAAAAATGCACGAGTGGGTAAAAGACGAGGTCGCGCGGCTGACGGAAAAGCTGGAAAAGCTCAAATCGGAGGGAAAGACCAAAACGGTCTCTTACCGTGAGACTTTGGGCTGGCGGACCTATTACAAGGAGCTTTTGGAGCTGTATGAAAGATTCGGGCTTTAAGGGGAAAATTTTTCACAAAGGATTTACAAAACCCGCACATTCCGCAAACGAATTAAATTGACTTTTTTCGCAAATAATAGTACAATCAAAGCATGAGTAAGATTTGCCGAAAATGCGGCTATGAGGCCGACGATAACGCGAAATTCTGTATTCGCTGCGGCGCGCATTTTTCCGAAGACTCCGAGGATAAGACGGAAGCGGAAACGGAACGGGCGGCGGGCGGAACGCAGGAAAAAGCTCCCGACGAAAATTTGTCGGGACAGGATTTTTCCACGCCTCGGGACGAGAACGAGACAAAAATCGGGGCGGAGTGGCAGGGGAACGGCTGCCGTTGGTACGGTTCGTCGCCCTATTCGGATTCCGCCGACGGAAAATTTTCTGCGGAAGATTATGAATCCCGCCGCAGAGAACAGGTCGAGGCGGCGAAAAAAAAGCGCCTTACGGAGCGAAGGAAGATACTGTTTGCGCTGGCGTTCGTGGGACTTTTGCTCGACTTTATCTGCGGCATCGGTTTTCTGATGTGCCTGCCCGTGGCGATCGTCGCTTCGGTGGACGCAAAGCGGCTGTACGTCTCCGAAAAAAAGACCAGCGCGCAGCTCATCTGGGCCATGGTGGTGGGATATGTCGGCGCGGTGCTCGGATTGATTTTCTTTATTCTTCTCATATAGACGCGGCGTTTCGGCGCGTAGCATAGACATAGCGGGCTTTTTGCGACTTTGATAAAATTTCATAGGCGTTTCGGCGCGGAGGTACATAATTCTGCATATGGGAGTGCATATGTTGGACAAAAGGACCTCCGCGCTTTTACAATCCATCAACGATTTTTGTTCTTCGGGAACGTACAAAATTTTTTCCGAAGAGGATTTTCTTTCGGCTTTTCCCGAAAAGTGGGGCGTCACCGCGGAAGCGCTGGCGCAGATGCTCGATTATCTGTCGGAAAACGGCTACATAAACGTCAAGTATTCGGGCGGGGGCATGTACTGTATCTGTCCTCTTCCCCTCGGCCGCGGCTATTGCGAACAGGAGGCGGAAAAGCGCAGCGAATGCGTTTTGCAGCTCAAATACTTCATGTCCGCGGCGTTTTTCGGTTCCTTCGCGGGCTCGGTGCTCGGCATTTTGATTTTCGCCGTCATCTATCTCATCATGCGATGAGTGAGGCAGGAGTGCGCCGAAAGGCTTGACGGGTAAAAAAACGGACGGATTGTAAAAAGACCGTACTGCGGAATCAAAGGGGGAGGAATTATGCTGAATAGAAGGGAAAGCGAAGTAATGCAGGCGGTATATTCCCTCTGTCGGGAAGACGGCCGCTGTCTCGTCGCGCCGGCGGATCTCTTGAAATTGTTGCCGAAAAAGGAAAAATGCACCGAGGAAAAGCTGGAAAAAATTTTGAAGGCTCTCGAATTAGACGACTATTTTGAAATGATTTCTTCGGACCGAAAGGGCGAAAAAATGTACGTCATCACGCTGCACCCCAACGGTTTCGCGTTCAAGCGCTCTTCCGTGCAGATGCGCCGCGATTTGTTCTTCAAAGTCTCCTGGACCATTCTTTCCGCCATCCTCGCCTTCCTCGTCGGTCTCCTCATGAAACGAATCTTTTGAAGAAATTGCATTTATATGCCCGAATCGGTTTACTTTTTCGGCATAATATGCTATAATACAAACGAATGTTCGTAAAGTATGGCGATAGGGCGCCGCTTCGGGAAAAGGGGCATGAGAAGCGCGAGGTCGCCTGCAACGGAGGAAGAGTTATGGAATTTAAGCTTCATTCCCCCTTTCAGCCGACGGGCGATCAACCGCAGGCGATAGAGAAACTGACGGAAGGGGTGCTGGACGGAATCCGCACGCAGGTATTGGTGGGCGTGACGGGGAGCGGCAAGACGTTCACGATGGCGAACGTCATCAAAAACGTCAACCGCCCGACGCTGGTCATCGCGCATAATAAAACGTTGGCGGCGCAGCTCTGCAACGAGTTTCGGGAGTTTTTTCCCGAAAACAGGGTGGAATATTTCGTTTCGTATTACGACTATTATCAGCCGGAGAGCTATATTCCCTCCACGGATATTTACATTGAAAAGGACCTGAGCCTGAACGACGAAATCGATAAATTGAGGAATTCGGCGACCTGTTCCTTGATGGAGCGCAGGGACGTTCTCGTGGTGGCGTCCGTGTCCTGTATTTACGGACTCGGCGCGCCGGAGGAATATTTCCGCCTTTCCGTTTCGCTCCGCCCCGGAATGGAAATGGAACGGGACAAACTTTTGAGGCGGCTCATCGAGTTGCAGTATTCGAGAAACGACGTCGATTTCAAGCGCTCTACCTTTCGAGTCCGCGGCGACGCCGTGGAAATTTTCCCCGCATCCAATTCGGAAGTGGCGATCCGCGTGGAATTTTTCGGGGACGAAATCGACAAACTTTACGAAGTGGAGGCGCTGACGGGAAATAAGATCAACGAGCTGGCGCACGTGGCGATTTTCCCCGCGAGTCAATACGCCGTGGGTACGGAAAAGCTGCGTGGCGCTCTCGCCATGATAGAGGAAGATTTGAAGGGCGAAGTGCGCGCTTTCGAGGACGCGGGAAAGATTCTGGAAGCGCAGAGGCTTAAACAGCGCACCGAACACGATCTCGAAATGATGCGGGAAATCGGCTATTGCAGCGGCATCGAAAATTACAGCCGCTATTTCGACGGCCGCAAACCGGGCGAACCGTCGTTTACGCTGCTCGACTATTTCCCCGCAGGGAATTTTCTCGTCTTTATCGACGAAAGCCACATGACGATTCCGCAAATCCGCGCCATGTATCACGGGGATTTTTCGCGCAAGAAAAACCTTGTGGATTACGGTTTCCGCATGCACTCCGCCTACGATAACCGCCCTCTGACTTTCGAGGAATTCGACGCGCGGGTGCCGCAGCTCATCTGCGTGTCCGCGACTCCCGCCCCCTATGAGCTGGAACAGGCGGGGCAGAAGGTGGAGCAGCTCATTCGTCCTACGGGACTGCTCGATCCCGAAATATCCGTCCGTCCCACCAAGGGACAGATAGACGACCTGCTTTCGGAAATTCATACCGTCGTAAAGGACGGGGGCAGGGTATTGATTACGACACTGACGAAGAAAATGGCGGAGGAGCTTACCGACTATCTCAAAGAACATTCGGTAAAGGTCAAGTACATGCACAGCGATATCGATACGCTGGAAAGAATCGACATCGTAAACGGGCTGAGATTGGGCGAATTCGACGTCCTTTGCGGAATCAACCTGCTGCGCGAAGGGCTGGACCTTCCTGAGGTGAAGCTGGTGGCGATTTTGGACGCGGATAAAGAAGGCTTCTTGCGGAGCGACACGGCGCTCATACAGACCATCGGCCGCGCCGCGCGAAACAGCGAAGGGCGGGTTATCATGTACGCCGATACGATCACGGACAGCATGAAGCGGGCGATCGGGGAGACCGAGCGCCGTCGGAGGATTCAGAACGAATACAATAAGGCGCACGGGATTATTCCGAAGACGATTATCAAGGAAGTCAAATCCACGCTCAATATCACCAAGAAGAAGGCGGAGGGCGAGGACATCAAATTGAAGGATATTCCCGAGGAGATAGAAAAGCTGAAAGCGCTCATGAAGGTGGCGAGCGCGCAGCTGGACTTTGAACGGGCGATAGAAATCCGCGATAAAATCGGGGAACTGAAAGCCAAGCTCAGAAAGGCGGAACGCAAAGGACAAGCGTGACGCGCGGGAAAATGAAGGGAAAATACGACAGACGGAGCATAAGGATATTAAGGATATGCAGGAAGAAATCGTAGTAAAAGGCGCAAAGGAAAACAATCTCAAAAATATCGACGTAAAGATTCCCCGCAATACCCTGACGGTGTTCACGGGGCTTTCGGGCAGCGGAAAATCGACGCTGGCGTTCGACACGATTTTTGCGGAGGGGCAGCGGCGGTATGTGGAGAGTCTCTCCTCGTATGCGCGGCAGTTTTTGGGGCAAATGGAAAAGCCGGACGTGGAGAGCATAGAAGGCTTATCGCCCGCGATTTCCATAGACCAGAAGACCACTTCGCACAATCCGCGCTCGACGGTGGGCACGGTGACGGAAATCTACGATTATTTCCGTCTCTTGTTCGCGCGCGTGGGAGTGCCGCACTGCCCCAAATGCGGCAGGGAAATCCGCCGTCAGACGGTGGACGAAATCGCAGACAGAGTCATGGCCATGCCCGAAGGGAGCAAAATTCTCGTCAACGCGCCCGTCGTGCGCGGCAGAAAGGGCGAGTACGTCAAAGAGCTCGCTTCCTATAAAAAGAGCGGCTACGGCCGCGTGAAGATAGACGGACTCGTCTACGATTTACAGGAAGACATCAAGCTGGAAAAGAACATAAAGCATCATATTTCCGTCGTTATCGACCGCCTCGTCGTAAAGCCGGGGATCCAGAAGCGTCTGACCGACAGCTTGGAAACGGCTCTCCGCCTCGCGGACGGGCTGGTCGTCATCGACGATACGGGCGCGGGAAAAGAGGAGCTGTATTCCGTCAATTATGCCTGTCCCGATTGCGGCATTTCCATCGAGGAGATAGAGCCGCGTTTGTTTTCATTCAATACGCCCTACGGCGCATGCCCCGAATGTCTCGGGCTCGGCTTCCGCCAGACGGTAGATCCCGACCTCATCTGCCCCGATAAGACCAAGACGCTCCGCGAGGGCGCGATTCGCGTTTCGGGCTGGAATCTCGACTCCTCCACGCAGACGCAGATGTATCTCACCGCCCTGTCTAAGCATTACGGCTTCTCCATGGACGTGCCCGTCAAAGACCTGCCCGCGGGGATTTACGATATGCTGATGTACGGCAACGGCGGGGAAAAGATCGATTTGAACTATCATACCCGTTCGTTCAGCGGGAGTTATAAAACGTCGTGGGAAGGCTTTGTCGTCAATTTGCAGCGCCGCTATTCCCAGACTTCCTCGGACGGCGTGAAATACGATATCGAAAGATATATGCGCACGGCGCCCTGCGCCGCCTGCGGCGGAAAGCGCCTGAAAAAGGAAGCGCTGTCCGTCTATATCGGCGGGAAAAATATTTGGGATTTGTGCGAAATGTCGGTGGACAATCTCTACGATTTTGTGGATAATCTCGTTCTGACGGAAACCGAACACAGGATCGCCGACGCCATCATCAAGGAAATCAAAAACCGCATCGGCTTTCTTCGGAACGTGGGGCTCAACTACCTCACGCTGGCGCGGACGGCAAATACGCTGTCGGGCGGAGAGTCCCAGCGGATTCGGCTGGCGACGCAGATCGGGAGCGCTCTGACGGGCGTGTTGTATATCCTCGACGAGCCGAGTATCGGGCTCCATCAACGGGATAACGAAAAGTTGCTCAATTCTCTCAAAGGCCTGCGCGACCTCGGAAATACGTTGATTGTCGTCGAGCACGACGAGGACACGATAGAAGCCGCCGACTATATCGTGGACATCGGGCCGAAAGCGGGCGTGCACGGCGGCGAGGTCGTGGCGTGCGGAACGCAGGCGGACATCATGGCGGAGCCGCGCTCCATTACGGGCGACTATCTCGCGGGGCGGAGAAAAATAGAGGTGCCCGAGGTCAGGACACCGACGGGCGACAGGTGGCTGACGGTATACGGCTGCAAGCAGAACAATCTCAAAAATATCGATATTCGTATCCCCGTCGGATTGATTACGGCGGTGACGGGCGTTTCGGGCAGCGGAAAATCCAGCTTTGTCAACGAAATCGTCTATCCCGTTTTAGCCAATCGCCTGAACGGTGCGCGTCAGCCGCTCGGCAATTTCGACAAAATAGAGGGCGTGGAATATTTCGACAAGGTCATCGCGATAGACCAGTCCCCCATCGGGCGGACGCCTCGGAGCAACCCCGCCACGTATACGGGCGTATTCAACGCGATCCGCGATTTGTTCGCCATGACTCCCGACGCGCAGGAGCGGGGATATAAGGCGGGCAGGTTTTCGTTCAACGTTTCGGGCGGTCGGTGCGAGCACTGTTTCGGAGACGGCATTATCAAGATAGAGATGCACTTTTTGCCCGACATTTTTGTGCCCTGCGAGGTATGCGGCGGAAAGCGCTATAACCGCGAGACGTTGGAGGTAAAATATAAAGGAAAGAGCATTTCCGACGTCCTCGAAATGACCGTGGAGGAGGCCTGCGAGTTTTTCCAAGCCGTTCCCTCCATTTACAATAAGCTGAAAACGCTGAACGAGGTGGGACTGGGGTATGTCAAGCTCGGACAGAGTGCGACTACTCTTTCGGGCGGCGAGGCGCAGCGCGTCAAGCTCGCCACCGAGCTTTCCAAGCGTTCGACGGGCAAGACCTTCTATATTCTCGACGAGCCGACGACGGGGCTGCATACCTACGACGTGGATAAACTGATCAAAATTTTGTTGAAGCTCCGTTCGGGCGGGAATACCGTGCTGGTCATCGAGCATAATCTCGACGTCATCAAGACGGCGGATTATATCGTCGATTTAGGCCCCGAAGGGGGTGCGGGCGGCGGAACGGTCGTCTGCACGGGCACGCCCGAAGAGGTCGCGAAAGTAAAAAAGAGCTATACGGGACAGTTCTTGAAAAAGGTGCTCGCAAAAAAATAGCTGGCAGATTTTGGTATAAAAAGGGCTTTGAAAGCGCATAATAAGCGTATGATTAAGCCTACCAAAAACATAGCGGACATCAAACAAATGGTAAAGGACTGCTCCTATAAGCACGTAGCGGTACGTGTAAATCTGGGCAGAAACAAAATTTTGAGCTATTCGGGCGTACTGTCGGGAATTTATCCCGCACTGTTTACAGTGAAGCCCGACGACGATGATTTTTTGGGCAAGACGGCGTACTCTTATTCCGACGTGCTCTGCGGCAGCGTCAAAATCAAACAGATACAGTAATTCAGAAAACTGCGACGAAAAACGGCGAAAAAGAAATGCAGCGATTAACGGAAGAGAACGATGGGAATTCAATCGACGAAAGATAATAACGAGCAAAAGAAAACAATCGGCAAGGAAAGAAATCGTTAAAACTTGTCGGCCAAAGAAAAATGATTCCGAAAGAGGTATCTGTTCAGGTCCGTCGGGTTTTCAGACGGACTTTTTGCATGCTTTTTTCTCTTTCGACAAAAAGCCGAAAAACTTGCGGGGATTTTTCTCTCGGGAAAGTCATAAATCGGATTTGCGGCACATAAAATGATAAGGCAACAGAAAACAAACGGGGTAAAAGCAAAATGTCTATAAAACCGCATTTCGAAACTTATCGCTATACGACGGAAATCTGCCGCACGGGCAGTCAGTCCATCGTCGAGTGCCGTCTGCCGGGGAGTGAAATTTCCGGTATACTCGCCATTTACGCGAAGGCGGTGCCCACTGAATGTACTTGTGCGGACGGGGAGGTTCGCTATAACGGCAAGCTCTTTTTGAACATCGTATACGAGGATGCCGAACGCAAGGTCTGCCGTGCCGAGCGCGGCGCCGAGTTTTCCCACCGTGCGGAATCCGAGGCGGTGACGCCGGCGTGTTTTGCGCGGGCGGAACTGAACACGGATAACGTGTCTTATCGTCGGGAGGGTTCGGGACTGTATATTTCCGTAATTATCGGGGCCGATATTTCCGTATACGGGACGGCGCAGGCGGAGTATCTTTCGGACGGAGAAGGGCTCGTATCGAAAAAATGTCCGCAGTCGATCGTCAAGACGGTATGTGTTTCGGGAGAATCGGAAACGGAGGACGAATTTGAGACGGATTACATAGGCGACATTCTGATGCACAGCGAAAACGTGTGCGTGAGCTATGTCGGTGCGGAAGCGGGACAGATTTCCGTTTCGGGGGAAATCAGTCTGAACATCTGTGCGTTAAAGAGCGACCTGTCCTTGTGCTCGTACGAGCGCCTGATTCCCTTCCGTCTGGAAATTCCCTGCGACGAATCGATGCCGAAACTTCCCGCGTCCGCGAAAGTGCACGTGAAATCGGCCGTGCTCACGGCGGGGACGGACGAAGAAAAGGGGAAGTGCAAGATCGACGCGGAATTTATTCTGAGTGCGGATTGCGAATTGTATATCCGCGACGAGCTTCCCGCCTGCGAGGACGTATTTTCGCCCGAATGTGAGATTACTTATAAAAAAGACGCGAAGAAGTGCAGATACGTTGCGGATATTCTCCGTTTTACCGAGCGGGTGAGCGGTTCTGCGTCTTTATCGGTTCCGATAGATTATTCCTCGGCGTTGCAGGCGGCGGTGCTGCCGCGGGCGGAGATTTCGTGCAAGCGCGGCGAGAACGGCGGGGAAGCGGAAGGCGCGGTATTTGCGCACGTCAATCTCTGAGAACCGGACGGCGTGCACCGCAGCGCGGAGCTCTCTTTGCCCTTCCTGTTCCCCGTCAAATTCGAGGAAGGCTATATCGCCGAAGCGGAAGCCACCGTCTGCGGCCTGAGCGTCCGCCAGCGCCGCGAGGGGGAAGCGGAGGCGGAAGCTACGTTGAAGGTGACGTTGAAGCTGTATAAGGAGACGACGGCGGAATATATTTCGGAAATCGAAGAAGGGGAAGCGTATAAGGAAAACGATAGTGCAATATCCATATTCATTCCCCGCGCGGGCGACGGATTGTGGGAAATCTCCAAGCAGCTCCGCCGTCCGCCCGAGGAGGTGGAAAAGAGCAATCCCGAACTGAAATTCCCCGTGAAAGAGGGGGAGAGAATCTTTATTTATCGCCAAAAGACGGCGGATAATTGATTGAAAAAGCGGGATAAAACGCCGAAGCGCGGAAGCGCGGCCGAAGGATTTTGCGGAAAAATAGCGGTAAATGTGTGCATTAACGGGTAAAATTTCCGCATAAAAAACGGCTGAAAACCGGAAAAAATCGGAAAACGGGAAAAAATTTCGCAAAATCCTTCTAAAATCTTGAAATTTGGGGAAAAGTATGGTACAATAGAAACAGAAATTTCGGCGGCGGGGATTTCCTCGCCGCTGTCCTCGGAAACCGCGCATGAATACCGTAAAAGTAAAATCGTATGCAAAAGTCAATTTGACGCTGGACGTCGTGGGGACGGCGGGCGGGTATCACCTCATCGATTCCCTCGTCGCGAGCATAAATCTTTACGACCTCGTGTGCGTGAAAAAGCGTAAAGATAACCTGATTTCCGTATCCATGCACGGCATGGACAGCGAGGGGATTCCGCCCGAGCAAAACAATGCTTTTCGGGCGGGCGAAGCCTTTGTGCGCCGCTTTTCCACCAAGGGCGCGGATATAACCGTGTATAAAAATATCCCGATAGGCGCGGGACTCGGCGGTTCGTCCGCCGATGCCGCGGGCGTGCTTTCGGGACTTGCGCGGCTTTACGGCGCGGACGACGAAAGAGCGCTTTGCGAAATTGCGGATTCCCTCGGCAGCGATACCCGATATATGCTGAACGGCGGCTATTGCCGCATGCAGGGTCGGGGCGAGAAGCTCACTCCTCTGCCTGAGCCCGAACGTCCCTTGAATCTTTTTTTGATTTGCCCGCGGACGCCCGTTTCGGCTGGGGCGTGCTATAAGGCTTTCGACGAAGGGGAAAAAATTGCCCCTTCCACGGAAAATTGTCTCGGGGCGTTCCTGAAAGGCGACGCGGAAGGCTTGGGCAGGGGATTATCCAACGCGCTTTATCCCGCTGCCGCAAGGTTGAACGAGGATGTGGAGACGGCGCTTGAAGAGGCGCGGATTTTTTCTCCTCTCGGAGCCTGCATGACGGGATCGGGCAGCGGAGTTTTCGCTTTGTTCGAGACGGCGGAGCTGTGCGATTGGGCGCGCAGCCGTTACAGGGGCAAATTCCGCACGTATACGGTAAAGACGGTCGTGCCGAAGGAAAAGAAAAAGTCGTTCCGTTCGCCGTTCGCGCTGACGGACGAGGAACGGGAATTATCCTCAGACGAGGAATAAACGGGAGACAAGCTATGGAAGAAAGAATTATCGACGACGAATACGCGAGAGGTATCCGCCTGAAAAAGACAAAGGACGGTTATGTGGACGTAACGGACGAGCTTTCGGAGGAAGCGAAAGAGACGCCTCCGGAGACGGAAGAGGATTCCGTATTGGAAGGCGAGCTGACGGAAAGTCTCGAAGACCCGGAAGCGGAACCCGAGGAGGAAGTCTCCTTTGAATTTCCCGAATTGGAGGAGGACGACGAGGATCTCGTCAATCTTACGCCCGAGGAAGCGATTGCGCTCCGCAAGAAAAAGGAAGCGGAGGAAGCGGCCCGCAGGGCGGAATATAAGCGCCTTTGCGAGGAAGGGGAAGAGCTCCTCCTGTCGGGCAGTTTTAAGGCTGCGGAACTGAAATTTGAAAAGGCTCTGCCGTTGGACGAGGAAGCCGCGGACGCCGCCGTCGGATATTGGCGCGCCAGGACCTCCGATTTTTCCGAGCCCGACAGTCTCGCGGAAGAATATGCGGAGACGGGCTACGACAGTCTGGAAAACGACCTCGGCGACGGAGCGGTGGAAAAGCTCAAAGCGAATTACCGCGGTATGTTTGAAAAGCGGATCGCGGAGCTCGAAGCGGAAGAAGGTCCGCTGGCGAAGGAAGTGGAGAGCAAGCAGAAAAAACGGCGCGCGATTTTGAAGGCGCGCATTTCGTCCGCCCTGAAAAAAGTAATCGGGACGGGAATCCCCCTTCTCATTTTTGTCGTCTGCACGGCCGTTTTCGGGCTTCGGATAAACACCCGTCCCGATATGTTGTTTCCCGTTCTCACGGCGGTGTTCGGCGTTCTCGCCGTCGGCTGTTTCGTCGCGTTCGGGATTTTTACCAACAAACTGGTGAACGCCCGTCGAATCAATCGCGACAACGAGGATTTGTCTTCGACGGAGGACGGGGAAAGACTGCTGAAAATTCGGGCATATAGGGAATTATATTCGCATTTCGTCGATTGACGCGGCTTAAACGCCCCTGCGTATAGGATAGGCGCTCAAAAAAGAGCGGGAGAAAATTCTCTCCGCTCTTTTTGTTCGGTCGGAAATTCTTGATTTTTCCCGTTAAGCATGTTATAATGAATCGATACCGTAAAGCGCCTTTCGTGCGGTAAAACAATGGATAAAGAAAGATTATGAAAAAAATTCTACCCTATTTCAAGCCATATAAGGTACAGAGCATTCTCGGCCCGCTGTTCAAACTTCTGGAAGCGTCGTTTGAACTGATCGTGCCCGTCATCGTCTCTTTGATCGTCGATAAGGGGCTGGGTGCATACGTGGACGGCGGATACCCGAACGCGGATCGTTCCTATATCGTTTCCATGTGCCTCGTGCTTTGCGCGTTCGGGCTGGTCGGATTGGCCTGTTCGGTGACGGCGCAGTATTTTGCCGCAAAGGCCGCCGCGGGCGTGTCCGCTCAGGTACGAAAGGCGCTGTTCGGAAAATTGCAGTCCCTGAGTTATTCGGATATGGATAAGCTGGGCACTTCGGCCATGCTGACGAGAATGACCAACGACGTCAATCAGTTGCAGGCGGGAATCAATATGGTTCTGCGTCTCTTTTTGCGTTCGCCCTTCATCGTATTCGGAGCCATGATCATGGCGTTTTTCATCGACCCGACTTCGGCTCTCGTGTTTGCGGGCGCGATTCCCGTCCTTGCCGCCGTCGTGTTTGCGATCATGCTCGTGTGCATGCCGCTCTATAAAAAATCTCAGGCGAAGCTGGATAAAGTTCTGCTCTCTACCCGCGAAAATCTGACGGGCGCCAGAGTCCTCCGCGCGTTTTGCAAGGAGGAGGACGAAAAGCAACTGTTTTCCCGTCGCAACGGGGCGCTTACGAAAAGTCAGAAGTTTGTAGGCGGCATCAGCGCCCTCATGAATCCCCTTACTTACGCTCTCATCAACGTGGCGATCGTCGTACTCATCTATGTGGGTGCGCTCCGCGTCAATTCGGGACACATTTCTCAGGGCAACGTTTTGGCTCTCTACAATCTCATGTCTCAGATCCTCGTCGAGCTCATCAAGCTCGCCAACCTCATCATTACCGTTACGAAATCGGCCGCGTGCGGCAGCCGCATCGAGGGCGTGCTCGTCATGGAAAGCTCCTTGCAGCTTTTTCCGTCCTCGGATTTTGAATCGGAAAAGCAAGCGGAAAGGAGCGGAGCACGCGCGTCCGATTCTGCCGATTCGGTCACTTCTGCCGATTTTACCGATTCTGCCGCTTTTATCGAATTCGACCACGTGAGCATGCGCTATCAGGGGGGCGGGGAAAACGCGCTCACCGATATCGATTTTTGCTTGAAGCGCGGGGAGACGGTGGGGGTCATCGGCGGGACGGGTTCGGGAAAGACGACGCTCGTCAATCTCGTGCCGCACTTTTACGACGTGACGGAAGGGAGCGTGAAGGTCGCGGGAAAGGACGTGCGCGCTTACGACCCGAAGGCGCTTCGGGACAAAATCGGAGTAGTGCCGCAAAAGGCGCTCCTCTTTAAGGGGACGATTCGGGAGAATCTGCTTTGGGGAAAGGCGGACGCGACGGACGAAGAATTGATGCTCGCGGCGAAAGCGGCGCAGGCGGATAAAGTGATAGAGGACAAGGGCGGGCTGGATGCGCCCGTAGAGCAGGGCGGCCGCAATTTTTCGGGCGGACAGAAACAGCGCCTGACGATTGCCCGCGCGCTGGTGAGGCGTCCCGAAATTCTCATTTTGGATGATTCAGCTTCCGCGCTCGATTACGCGACGGACGCGGCGCTCAGAAAAGCGCTCAAAAATCTCGACTATTCCCCGACGGTGTTCGTGGTTTCCCAACGCACTTCCGCCATGAACGGAGCGGATAAAATTATCGTTCTGGACGACGGAAAAACGGCGGGAATCGGCACGCAGGAGGAGCTTTTGGAAAATTGTTCCGTATATCGGGAAATTTATCGCTCTCAGCACAAGGAGGAAAAAGCATGAACGCAGTTTCTTCCAAGAAAAATAAAAGGGCGGTTTCCCCCGAAAAGCATAAAATAAGAGCCAAAAAGGGAACGATAAAGAAGATTTTCCGTTACGTCGGAAAATACCCGATCGCTTTGGTGTTGACGCTCTTGCTCGCCGTCGTGACGGTGGCGTTAACGCTGTATGTCCCCATTCTCATCGGCGACGCGATCGATTGCATCATCGGCGAAGGCAATGTGAATTTTTCCGCTCTGAAAACGATTTTTCTCAAAATCGGGATTTCGGTGGCGATTACCGCCGCGGCGCAGTGGATCATGAGCGCGCTGAATAACCGCATCACCTATCAGGTGGTGAGAGATCTCCGTTCCGACGCCTTTTCGAAGATTTCCTCGCTCCCTTTGAAATATCTCGATTCCCACCCCCACGGAGAGACGGTCAGCCGCATTATCGCGGACGCGGATCAGTTCGCGGACGGGCTTTTAATGGGCTTTACGCAATTTTTCACGGGCGTCATGACGATTCTCGGCACGCTCGCGTTCATGCTGGTAATGAATTGGAAAATCGCGCTCGTCGTCATCTTCGTCACGCCGCTTTCGATGTTTATCGCAAAGTATATTTCTTCGCATACTTATGCGTTTTTCAAAAAACAATCGGAGACGCGCGGGGAACAGACCGCCTTTGCGGAAGAAGCCATCGCGGGGCTGAAAACAGTTCAGGCCTTTTCGCACGAAAGGGAGAACATGGAAAAATTCGACGAGATCAATACCCGCCTCGAAAAGAGCTCGCTGAACGCCTCGTTCTATTCCTCTTTGGCCAATCCCGCGACGCGGTTCGTCAATAATATCGTCTATGCTTTGGTGACGCTCATCGGGGCGTTCCATATCCTTTCGGACGGTGCCTTTACGGTGGGCATGCTCACGATTTTTCTCTCCTATGCCAACCAATACACGAAACCGTTCAACGAAATTTCCGGCGTCGTCACGGAGCTGCAAAACGCCGTGGCCTGTGCCGCGCGCATTTTCGAACTTTTGGACGAAAAGGAGCAGCCTTCCGACGAAGGCAAGAGAGAACTTCCGAAGGCGGAAGGGAACGTGGAACTCGACGACGTTTATTTCTCCTACCGTCCCGAACAGAAGCTCATCGAGGACTTTTCCCTGTCCGTGAAGCCGGGCCAGCGGGTCGCGATCGTGGGGCCGACGGGCTGCGGCAAGACGACGCTCATCAACCTTTTGATGCGTTTTTACGACGTGACGGGCGGGAGCGTAAAGGTGGAAGGGGAGGACGTGCGGGACATCACGCGCAAATCCCTACGCTCCAATTACGGAATGGTCTTGCAGGAAACTTGGTTGAAGAGCGGCACCGTGCGCGAAAACCTCAAAATGGGAAAGCCTGAAGCGACGGACGAGGAGATGATCGCGGCGGCGAAGGCCTCCCATGCCGACGGATTTATCCGACGGCTGCCCGAAGGATACGATACCGTGCTTTCCGAAGACGGCGGAAGCCTTTCGCAGGGGCAGAAACAGCTTCTTTGTATTGCGAGAATCATGCTTTGCCTGCCGCCCATGCTCATTTTGGACGAGGCGACGTCCTCTATCGACACGCGCACGGAGATGAAAATCAGCGACGCTTTCGACACGTTGATGAAGGGGCGGACCTCCTTTGTGGTGGCGCACCGACTTTCGACCATTCGCACCGCGGACACCATTCTCGTGATGAACGCGGGGCATATCGTCGAACAGGGCCGACACGAGGAATTATTGGAGAAAAAAGGTTTTTACTATAAACTGTATAACAGCCAATTCAGTTGAGAGGGGCGCTATGTCCGAAAAAAAGAGAAAAAACAGAGGCAGCGTTTACAGAAACGCCGTTCAGCTCGTTGCCGTGGGCGCGGTGACGGGGATTTTTGCCGGCGCGGTGGTCACGCTCTATAATTTATTCGCATCGTCGGGAGAGGAGATTTCCCGCGATATTTATGCCTACATTCGTCAGAATCCCGTCTTTATTCCTCTGCTTTTCGTCGTATTGGCTCTGGGCGCGTTCCTGTTGAGCGCGGCGGTGCGGCTGGTGCCCATGATCAAGGGCAGCGGGATTCCCCAGACGGAGGGGGCGACGCGCGGCATTATCCGCTTTCGGTGGTATCGGGAAGCGGTGGCGATGTTCGCCGCCAGCCTTCTAAGCATTTTCATGGGCCTTTCCGCAGGCAGCGAAGGTCCCAGCGTGGAGATCGGCGGCGCCTGCGGCGACGGAGTCGCGTGCATGCTCCGCAGAAACGAGATGGTGCGGAGGTATCAGGTTACGGGCGGCGCGTGTACGGGGCTTGCGGTCGCGTTCAACGCCCCTCTGACGGGCATGGCGTTCGCCTTCGAGGAAGCGCATAAGCGCTTTACGCCCGAAGTCTTTATCTGCGCTTTTTCCTCCGTCATCATGGGGCTTCTCACCCGCACGGCGATCTATGCCATGTTGGGAAAGACGCCCGCAAATTCCTTTGCGAGCTACGTCTTTTATGAAATGCCCGTCTCCGTCTATGGCTTCGTGTTTCTTTCCGCGATCGTGTGCGGACTGTTCGGCGTGGCTTTTTATCATTCGGTGTTTCTCAGCAAAAGATTGTTCGGAAAGATTTCTGCCCCGAAACCGTGGATCAGGGATTGGATGAAAATTCTCGTCGCCGTAGTTCTCGGCGGGATTTTCTCTTTCGTCGCCATAGACGTTATGGGCGGGGGACATGGCCTCATCGAGGGACTCGGAACGCACGGCGGCGCCATTGAACCTTCCGTGTCGGGACTTTTCGGACTGCCTTTCGTCGCGGCGCTGACCGTGGTGCTGGTCATGAAATTCGTCATTACCTGCGTCAATATGGGCGCGGGAGTGCCTTGCGGCGCATTCATTCCCATGCTGGCGATAGGGGCGTGTATCGGAGCGCTTTTGAGTCGGGGCTGGATTGCACTCGGAATGGACGAAAAATATGCCGATCTGTTGGTTATGATTTGCATGGCCGCCTTTTTTACGACCATCGTCCGCGCGCCGATTACGGGCATCGTCATGGTCTGCGAACTGACTTGGAGCTTCTCTCCCCTTCTGCCCGTAGTCATCGGGGTATCCGTCGGGTATTTTATTGGAGATATTTCCCGCACTGATGGCATTTACGAAAAGCTGCTTTCGCTCTTTGAAAAGGAGAACGGAATCCGTGAGCGCGCTCAAAAGGAGATTTTCACGATTTCCGTGAAAGAGGGCTGTATCGCGGAGGGGCGCTCTGTCCGCGATATCCTGTGGCCCGCGGGAGCCGTCGTGACGGAAATCTCCCGCGGCGGTGCGAGAATCCTTCCAGACGGAGACACGGTAGTGCACGGCGGAGACATTTTAACGGTGGTCTGCCGCACGGATCGTCCCGAAAAGGTGGAAGAGGATCTGCGCGATATTGCGGGCGACGAGAAAAATAAGGACGAGGAGCCGCCCGAAAACGACTGATTGAAAAATAAAAACGCAAGGGAAAAAGTCCGCCCTTTCTCTTCACGGGAAAGAGCGGGCTTTTCATATCCTTGCGCGGCGCCGCATACAATAGAAGGAATAAAACTTTGTAAAAAGGTGCGGCGGATGCGGTTATATAACGAAATTCTGAAAAAACTCGGCGACGGGGAGTCGGCGCTGTCTGCGGGCGCGCGGTATACCGTTCTGCCCGGCAGAGGCGGGTATTTCCAAGGCGTAAAGACGGTGAGCGAATTTTCTTCCGAGCGTGTGATTCTCGGCTTTCGCCGCGTCGTTCTGGAAATAGAG
>ENA-UOJL01001174-UOJL01001174.1-human-gut-metagenome-genome-assembly--contig:-P47-NODE-1174-length-30455-cov-12.495592_pt1 | contig 30455 bp, 29 predicted proteins | sample MGYA00242347_ERZ723894 | MGnify/ENA metagenome assembly ERZ723894
TTTTGCCCCGTTTAATAAGTGCAGGTTTGGGCAAAATTATTCGCCGCCAGCCTAAGTCTATTTATTCATATATGCCATATAAAAAACAGCCGCGCCTGCAAAACGACGGCGGCGGCTGTCTCTGTTACATCGAAGCGCTCTCCGTCATGAGTGCCTCACGGACTTCCTCCGGTATGGTGTTCCACTCGCCTTTTCTGTAAAACAGAATGGAAATTACCGTCGCCACCATCCAGCCGATGGGCCAGGCGCACCAGATGCCCGTGGAACCGAGCGCCGTCCCGGACAGCACGAAGGCCAGCACCACCCGCAGAATCAGGTCGGTAAAGGTCGCCGTCATGAACTGACGCATTTTCCCCGTTCCCCGGAGAATGCCGTCCGCCACCAGCTTGGCGGAGACCACAAAGTAGAAGGGGGACAGTATCCACAAAAACCGCATTCCGCTGCCCAGCGCCGCCTCCGTGGCGTCCTCCATGAAGAAGTTCATCAGCGCCCGGCCGCAGGTGCAGTACAGTGCTGCCAATGGCAGGCAGATCAGCCACACCATTTTCAGCGCCGCCCGGAAGCCCTCCTGAATCCGCGTCAGTTTGCCCGCGCCCAGATTCTGGGCGGCATAGTTGGAAATGCCGTTGCCGATGGTGGTAAACGAGGTGATGACCAGATTGTTCAGCTTCACGGAAGCGGAATAGCCCGCCATAATGTCCGTGCCGAAGCGGTTGATGACGCTCTGGATCAGGATATTGCCCACGGAAATGAAGCTCTGCTGCAAGACGCTGGGAATGGCGATGACCACGAACCGCCCCAGCAGCTCCCCGGAAAACAGTACCATCTTCCCCTCGCTGGGCAACTGCTTCAACCGGCGGATGACCACGGCCACCGCCAGCACGCAGCTGATGCCCTGGCACAGGAAGGTCGCCCAGGCCACGCCTGCCACGCCCATTCTGAAGGCCGTGACGAACAGAATGTCCACGGCGATGTTGCTCAAGGAGGACACCGCCAGGAAGATAAAGGGCGTCTTGCTGTCTCCCAGGGCGGAGAAAACGCCCGTGGCAATGTTATAGAAAAATACGAAGGGCAGACCCCAGACGTAGATATCCAGATACAGCGCAGAGTCGGCGAACACTTCCTCCGGGGTGTTGATCAGCGTCAGCAGGCCGTCGCAGCCGAGAATGCCCACCAGCATCAGCAGCAGGCAAACCACGCCGCTGGACAGCGCGGCGGTGGACACGGCGGTCTTTACATCGCCATATTCCCGCGCGCCGAACAGCTGGGATACCAGCACGGAGCAGCCGATGTTGCAGCCGAAGGCGAAGGCAATGAAGATCAACGTGATCTCATAGCTGTTGCCCACGGCGGCGAGGGCATTCTGCCCGATAAATTTCCCCGCCACCCAGCTGTCGGCAATGTTGTAAAGCTGCTGGAACACGATGCTGCCGAACAGGGGCAGACAGAATTTCCAGAGAACCGTTGACGGATTCCCCACCGTTAAATCCTTATTCATGATGACCTTCCTTCCCGTGGAAGCGGACGACGCTGCCATGAACGTCCCGCAGCGGTACGCGGGGGCAGAATCATCCGCAATTCCACGATAAAAACCTCCAATTTCTGATTGACTTCTAGCCAAAGGCACATTATAATCCAAATGGAACGATATGTAAAATATATATTTCTTATGGCGTAATATCAAATTGATATGGAGAAATCTATGAATATCAGCTACGAAGCCTACCGTGTTTTCTACTATACCGCCAAAGCCCGAAGCTTTACCCAGGCAGCGAACGCCCTGGGGAACAGTCAGCCCAACATCACCCGGATCATTAAGAATCTGGAGCGGGAGCTGGGCTGCACATTGTTCCTTCGGAACAACCGCCATGTGGAGCTGACCGCCGAGGGGGAGACGCTGTACCGCCACGTCAGCGCGGCCTTTGAGCAGCTTCAGGCGGGGGAGGAAGCGCTGCTTCGCGGCGGCGGACTGGACGGCGGAATTCTGCGGATCGCGGCGACGGAGATCGCGCTGCACGTTTTCCTTCTTCCGGTGCTGTCCCAATTCCGGGGACGCTACCCCGGCGTCCACATCAAGCTGTTCAACGGCTCCACTCCGGCCGCCATTGACGAGCTGAAAAACGGCCTTGCGGACCTGGCCTTCGTCACATCGCCCATCGACATGACGGACAAGCTGCGAAGCACTCCCCTGGCGGATGTGCAGGAGATCGCCGTATGCGGCAGCGCCTACCGCGCCCTGACGGGTACTCCGGTCACGCTGGACGTACTGGCGAAGCACCCCATGATCTCTCTTGGCGCGGATGGCAGCGGCTACCGGTTCTACCGGCAGTTTTTTGCGGAGCATCACGTCCCCTTTGAGCCGGACATCGAAGCGGCCACGGCGGATCAGATACTTCCCATGGTGAAGGCAAATTTAGGAATCGGCTTCGTCCCGGCGTCCTTCCCGTCGGAGGAAGACTGGGGACATTCCATATACCGCATCGACCTGACGGAAACCGTCCCGCTGCGCAAAGTCTGCATGGTAGAATCCACACAGCACCCCGCCGCCGCGGCTGTAAGGGAGCTGAAAAGCATTTGTCTGGCGCAGACAAAGTCATAAGCAAGCACGTCTACCCCAAATTGTACAACGCCGCCGCACGTTCCGGGAACGGAATCGTGCGGCGGCGTTCTTCTGCTTATGACGGTCCCGGCGGTCGGTGCAGTGGCGCTTGGTGCCGGGAGGGCAGATGCAGTGCGCCCGGCAGCTGATGGCCATGTCCTCAATAAGGCGAAGAGGCTGCTCCTCGGAATAGACGGCCTTCCATTTCCGGATGTCCCGCTTTTTCAGCTCCCGGCGCATGACCCGCGCCGGAGGATCAACCCGGGTCTTGTAGATATCCGCCACCCGGGACGCGGCAAGGCGCTCCATGGCGTCCCTGCCCGGCAGCAGCTCGGTTCTGGAAAATGGATTCAACATCCTGATTCTCTGTTATTCGTAGTCGAAGGATTTGAGAAACGCCTTTGCCCGGTCGGTAGCAGGGCTTGCAAAGAAGGCCTTCGGGTCGTCGGACTGCTCTACCACCGTGCCGTTTTCGATGAACAGGATCCGGTCGGCAATGGCCCGGGCAAAGTTCATCTCATGGGTGACGATGACCATGGTGCTGCCCGCCTTTGCCAGAGACAGAACCACATCCAGCACTTCCCGCACCATTTCCGGGTCAAGAGCAGCGGTGATCTCGTCCAGCAGCAGAATTTCCGGGTGCATACACATGGCCCGGACGATGGCCACCCGCTGCTTCTGTCCGCCGGACAGCTGCCGGGGATAGTCGTCCTTCCGGTCGGCAAGTCCCACCCGTTCCAGCAGCTCCAGCGCTTCTTTTTCCACATCGCTGCGGGGGCGCTTCTGCACCTTCATGGGCGCTAGCAGGATGTTTTCCAGAATGGTCTTGTGGGGAAACAGCTCATAGCTCTGGAAGACCATGCCGATCTTCTGCCGCATCCGGGTGATGGATTTGCTTTCCCGGAGAACCGGTTCACCGTCCAGCAGAATTTCGCCCCCCTGGATCGGCTCCAGGCCGTTCAGGCAGCGAAGCAGGGTGCTTTTTCCGCAGCCGGAGGGGCCGATGATGACGACCACCTCCCCCCTGTGGACGTCCAGGTCAAAATTTTCAAAAATCATGTGGTCCCCGAAGGCTTTCTTCAGATGCCGCACGCTTAACAGCACATTTTCCATAGTTACGACCACCTTTTCTCCAAGTACCCCGCCAGGCGGCTGATGGGCCAGCAAATCAGGAAATACAGCAAGAATACCACCCCGAAGACCCCGAATGCGGCGTTGGGGGAGGTGCGCCGGTTGGCCTCGATGATCTGCTGGGCGACCTTCAGCACCTCCACAATGCCGATCATCATCACAAGACTGGTGGTTTTCACCATCCGGGTGATGAGGTTGATGGACAGCGGAATCAGCCGCCGGACGGTCTGGGGCAGAATCACCAGGGTGTACACCTGAATGGGCTTCATGCCCAGCGCCTGGGCGCTCTCCCACTGAATAACGGGGATGCTTTGCAGCGCGCCCCGCACCAGGTCGCCCATTTCCGCCGTCCCCCAGAAGCTGAACACGATGATGGCCGCCGCTTCCGCTTCCAGATTCCAGCCGAAGACCCGGGTGGTGCCGAAATACACCACAAACAGCAGCACCATCTGGGGCATGATCCGGACGATTTCCAGGTAGATCCGGAAAATAACCTTCAAAATCCGGCTTTTGGAGGTCATGAGCATTCCCATCCCGATGCCCAGCACGATGCTGATGGCGACGGAAATCAGGCTGATGCGCAGCGCCACCCACAATCCGCCCAGCAGCCGCAGGAAGTTCGTCCCCTTGAACAGAACGTCAATTCCCAAACTCTGCATAGCGCAGCCTCCTTTCCAGCCAGCTTCCCAGAACGGACACGGGAAGGAGCATAACCAGATAAAAAGCCACGAGCATAGTCAGGCATTCAATGGTTTTGGCGTACATGCCGATCAGGTCTTTCGCGGTAAACATCAAATCCATGAGACTGATGGTGGAAAACACGCTGGTCTCCTTGAGCAGAAAAATCAGATTCGCCAGCAATCCGGGAACGCTGGAGGTCACTGCCTGGGGCAGAATCACATAGCCGAACACCTGCGCCGGGCGCAGACCCAGACTCTGGGCGCTTTCCGTCTGGATAATGGGAATGTTTTCCAGTCCGCTGCGGAAGGTCTCCGCCATATACGCGCCGCCCAGCAGCCCCAGTCCCAGCTTGCCGCAGGTTTCCGCGGAAATGCGGACGCCGATTTTGGGCAGCGCGAAGTACAGGAAAAACAGCTGCACCAGCAAAGGCGTATTGCGAAACAGCTCAATATATCCGCCGACAATCTGCCGCAGCACGGGAATTTTCCAATGTACCGCCACCGCGCAGGCAACGCCCAGCACCAGCGCCAGTGCCACGCCCTGCCAGCCGATGCGAAGCGTCAGCAGCAGCGCGTCCCAGAACCTTGGCAGATAGGCTTTCATGACCTCAAAATCCATAAGCACCCTCCGGTTTCCGCCTGATACGGAACTTCTTTCCTGTTACTTTCTGTGATCGATCTTCCGCGCCGCCAGGTTGCCCATGCCCTGCAGCAGCTGCACAATGGCGACGATGAACACCAGCGTTACCAGCATGACCCCGGTGTCGTAGCGGTAGTAGCCGTAGCGGATGGCGATGTCGCCCAGTCCGCCGCCGCCGATGACGCCCGCCATGGCGGAGTAGCCCAGCACCGTGCCGAGAACGATGGTACCGCCCACCAGCAAGGAGGTTCTGGCTTCCCCGATGAGCACCTTCCGGACGATGGTGCCGGTTTTTGCGCCCATGCTCAGCGCCGCCTCAATGACCCCGGCGGGAACCTCTTTCAGAGAGGACTCCACCATTCTCCCGACCAACGGCGCCGCGGCCAGCGTCAGAGGAACGATGGTAGCCGTGGAGCCGTAGCTTTTCCCCACAAGCAGCTTGGTCAGGGGCATGACCGCAATCAGCAGAATCAGGAATGGGACGCTCCGGGTGACATTGATGATGATATCCAGCACCCGGTAAACTGCCCGATTGGGGGTAATGCCGTTTTCGTCCGTCAGCGTCAGGGCGATGCCCAGGGGCAGGCCGATGACGTAGCCGAAAAAGGTGGAGACGAGGGTCATGTAGCAGGTGTCCCAAATGCCCTGAGCCATCATTTCGATCATCGCTTTATCCAGCATAGCTTTCTTCCTCCTCATCTTCGATCAGCAGCAGCAGCCGCTTGGCCGCCCGGGACGCGGGATGGGCAAAGATGTCGGCAACGCTGCCCTCCTCCTGCACCAGCCCGCCGTCCAGCACCGCCACCCGGGTGCAGACCTGCTGAATCACCCGCATTTCGTGGGTGATGACCACGATGGTGATGCCAAACGTATCCCGGATGCTTTTCAGCAGCCTCAGAATGGTCTGGGTGGTCTCCGGGTCAAGGGCGCTGGTGGCCTCGTCACACAATATGACCTCCGGCTCGTTGGCAAGCACCCGGGCGATGGCCACCCGCTGCTTCTGGCCGCCGGAAAGCTGGGCGGGATAGGCGTTCGCCTTGTCCGCCAGCCCCACCTTTTCCAGCAGCTCCAGCGCCTTTTCCCGCCGCTCCTTTCTGGGAATCCCCCGGATCTCCAGGGGAAAGCAGACGTTTTCCAGCACCGTCTGCTGCTCCAGCAGATTAAAATGCTGGAAGATCATGCCGATTTTCTGCCGGCGCAGGCGGAGCTGCTCTTTGCTCAGCTTCAGCAGACTTTCCCCGTTCAGCAGAACGTCCCCGCTGTCGGGGCGTTCCAGCAGATTCATACATCGTACCAGCGTACTTTTGCCCGCGCCGGACAGGCCGATCACGCCGAAAATTTCCCCCTTGCCGATGGAGAGGGACACACCCTTCAACGCCTCCACGCTGCCGTTTTTCGCCGTGAAGGTCTTACATAGATTATGAACTTCCAGATAGGTTTGCGCCATGTCGTCACCCCATATTCAAGATAGCACAGCAGGGCAGCCGCATTCTGCGGCTGCCCGCTTATTTGTCAGTCCTCGAAGGGAATCACCGCACCGTCATAGGTGTCGTTGATGAACTTCTTGATCTCGTCGGACTTGAGAACCTTGACCAGCGCCTGAACGCCCTCGTTATTCTCGTTGCCCGCCTTCACCACCAGGACGTTTGCGTAGGTCTTGGCGGCGGCGGAGGCGCTGGTTTCGTAGGCCACGGCGTCATGGGCGACGGAGAAGCCCGCCTGCAGCGCGTAGTTGCCGTTGAGCACCACGAAGGCCACCTCGTCCTTGACCCGGGAAACCTGGGCGGCTTCCAGCTCCTGAATCTTCACGTTGTGGGGATTTTCCACAATATCCTTGACGGTGGCGGCCAGACCCGCACCGTCGGCCAGCTTGATCACGCCGTTGTCCTGAAGCAGAAGCAGAGCGCGGGCTTCGTTGGTGGTGTCGTTAGGAACCGCGATCACGTCGCCGTCCGTCAGATCGCTCAGCGCGGTCTTGGTGCCCGGATAGATGCCGAAGGGCTCATAGTGGATGGCGGCCACGGCCACCAGATTGGTGCCCTTCTTCTCATTGAAGTCGTCCAGATAGGGGGTGTGCTGGAAGTAGTTGGCGCCAATTTCGCCGCTGTCTACCACCAGATTGGGCTGCACATAGTCCTCAAACTCGGTGACCTCCAGCGTCCAGCCTTCCTTGGCAAGAATTTTTGCGGCTTCGGCCAGGATTTCCGCGTGGGGCGTGGGAGAGGCGGCCACGGTGATGGTGCCCTTGGGCTCTACGGTTTCCGCGACCTCGGCACCGGCGGCTGCGCCGCCCTCTACCACCAGGGTGTCCTCGTAGTCCTTACCGTAGGTGTCCAGCAGGGTTGCCTCGTAGTCGGCGTGGAAGAAGTTTTCCTTGCCCAGGGTCTTGATCTCGTCGTTCAGCCAGTTCAGCAGGGTGGTGTTGCCCTTGGTGACGGCGGGGGCGATGGTGTCCGCGCTGCCCAGAGAGGGGATGCCTACCACATAGCCGGGATTCTCAATGGAGAAGGCGATGACTTCGGTGTTGTCGTTGGCCCAGGCCACGCCGTTGCCGTTTTCAAAGGCGGTCTTGGCTTCGGCGTAGGCGTCGTACTTCTGCAGTTTGATCTCGGGGTTGTTCTTTTCCAGATAGGTCTCGGCGGTGGTGCCGGAGATCACGATGACCTCATCGTCAGCGCCGATCTCGTCCAGGGATGTGATCACCGCGTCCTCGGGGAAAACGACGCCCAGCGCCACGTTCATATAAGGAAGGGCGAAGTCCACTTCCTGCGCCCGCTCGGGGGTGACGGTGAAGTTGGCGAGAATGATATCCACCTTGCCGGTCTGCAAATACTCAATGCGGTTGGCGGCCTCGGTGGAGACGTAGTTGATCTTCACGCCCAGATCCTGCCCGATGCGGTTGGCGAAGTATACGTCATAGCCCTGGTACTCGCCGTTCTCGTCCACGTAGCCGAAGGGGCTCTTGTCGGAGAATACGCCAATGTTGATGGTGCCGCTGGACTTGATCTCCTCCAGCGTGCGGAACGCGCCCTTGTCTGCAGATGCATCAGGTTCGGTCGTCTTTGCGCCGCAGCCGGCAAGCAGGGAGGCAGCAACGGTCAGGCTCAGGAAAACGGCTCCGATTTTCTTAATCAGATTTTTCATAAAAAAGTCCTCTATTTTCGTTAAAATCAATAAAAGCAGGGAATCCAAGCACAAAAAAATGCCGGGGCTTCTGGTAGCTCCCGGGCAAATGGCGTTATGATATCCCTTCGGAAAAATCATGTTTCAGGTGCAGAAAAGCGTATACGAATGCACCCCGCCATACGGATATGCCCGGGAGATACGCATTCGACAACAAGACTGTGCTGCATAAGAATTGACTTCAAACATTGCAATCCGCTCCTTTCGTTTCGCTGCTCAGATTCGATGGCTAGATAGTACACCCACTTCCCTATCTTGTCAATAGGTTTTGAAAAAATATTTTCCTATTTTTCTGATAGGAAATATAGGCTTATCGAATTGTTGGATAAAAGCCCGCCCCACGGAATTGAACAGCACCCCTTGCCTCTCCTTATGGGAGAGGTGGCTGAGCGCAGCGAAGACGGAGAGGGGAAACGGGGGTGTAACGCCCTCTCAGTCACCTTCGGTGACAGCTCTCCCAGAGGGAGAGCCAAGTGGCTGTACCTCCTCCCATCAAGCGCGGAACGGGCAGGTTCGGTTCAGGCAGCACCGCACAATTCGGCAAGAAGTCTCAGACAGGATTTTTGCTCCAATTCAAAGTTTGGAAAACGAAGGAATACTGTATGTACCCGCAAGGGGTATGCCGCATCCGTAAGCCAGCTTGCGCTGGCAACGGCTGCGCTATATTTCTCGTTTTTCAAACTGAAGAAGTGGGGCAAAAAGACGGCTGAGACTCGCAGACGCAATTGTGCGGTGTTGCCTTCATATTACGTAGTCGTCCCCCGCGGGACACTGCTCGATCAGATCGGCAAGGGTCACGCTTTCCAGGTAATCCTGAATCACCTTATCCAGCCCCTGCCACAGCGCCAGCGTGCGGCATTTCCCCGATCGGGAGCAGGTTCCGGCGTTCTCCTCCAGACAGGATACCGGGGCGAGGGATTCCTCCGTCAGCCGCAGAATGCTGCCCACCGTGTACTGCTCGGGTTTTTTCGTCAGCCGGTATCCGCCGCCCTTGCCCCGCAGGCTCTCCACGGCCTTCGCCTTTACCAGCATCCGGATGATGCTCTCCAGATATTTCTCGGAAATCTCCTGCCGCTGGGCAATCTCTTTCAGGGAAATAAACTCCCCCGACCGATGCTCGGCCAGGTCTATCATCACGCGCAGGGCATACCGCCCCTTTGTGGAAATCAACATAACAGGTTCCTCCAGATAGGATTCTTTAATTCCTATTATACAGCAAGGTTTATAGGAAATCAAGAGGGATTTGCCGGAGAAATTCGCTCCGGAAAACGCCTCTAAACCGGAAATATCCTGATTTCCCTGCCATCCGGCGCCGCTGTGCGCGGACGTGGCAGACCGTTGCCGAGAAATTGAGAAAGCATTTTCCTTTTTGGCAGAGAATATGGCGGTGATTCGTGATTCAATCCTCCGTTAATCAGCGGCAATTTCATATGTATTAAACAAAATCCCCTAACTAAATTGCAGCAAATCCACAATATACTGCAGAGAAATTACTTTCGCAATCCGGCGTTGACGATTGGAAAAACAGATGTTATATTGGGCTTACCAACAAAAAAACAGGAGGTTAAACCATGAAAAAGATGTTTGCTGTTTTGCTGTCCGTCATGTTGCTTCTCGGAATGCTGTCCATGACGGCTTTCGCGGACGAGAGCGCAGGCGAAACCATGATCCCCGTGGTCGTCCAGGTTCCGGAGAGCTGGGGCGTCCCGAATCTGTGGGCTTGGGCGGATGACGGCACCAACGCCTTTGCGGCGTGGCCCGGCGAGGAAATGGACGCTCTGGCCGAGGGCTGGTATTACACCTATGTCCCCGCCTTTGTCCAGAATGTCATCGTAAACGCCAATCAGGGCACCGATGCGGCTGTCCAGACCGAAGGCATCGTGGTAGAGGCCGGTAAGGAAGTGTGGATCACGGTCGCGGAAGATCTGACTGCCTCCGTCTCCTACGAGGCGCAGCTGCGGGGCGAAATTCCCGCGTATGTGGAAAAGTTTGTCGTTCACGCCTATGTTCCCCTGTCCTGGAAAACCGTGAATCTGTGGGCGTGGTCGGCGCCGGACGGTACCAACGCCTTTGAAAGCTGGCCGGGCAAGGCCATGCAGGAGGGGGACAACGGCTGGTTCACCTGCAAAGCCCCCACCTGGGTCAACTCCCTGATCATCAATGGCAACGAAGGAACCGTCCAGACCGAGGACGTCAGCATCGAGGGGAAGGAGCTGTGGATCACCGTCTATGAGGATCTGACCTACGAGCTGAGCTACGAAGACCCCGACAAGTCCGTGGAGGACGTGACCGTACACGCCCAGGTTCCCGCAGATTGGGCTGACCCCAGCTGCTGGGCATGGTCCGCGCCGGACGGCACCAACGCCTTTGCTTCCTGGCCGGGCGAAGCGCTGACCAAGGACGGCGATTGGTACAACATTCAGGTTCCCGGCTGGATCAACTCCGTAATCATCAACGCCAACGAAGGCGCTGTCCAGACCACGGATTTGTCCGTCGAGGCCGGCAAGGAGGTCTGGGTTGTGGTGACGGATGCCGAAAACGCCCAGGTCTTCTACGAGGCGCCTGCGCAGGATGCCGCAGCCACCGAGCCTGCGGCGGAGACGACCGTCCCCGCTTCCACGGAAGCACCTCAGGAAGCGGCCAAGAGCAGCAATACCGGCGTGATCGTCGGCATTGCCGCCGCAGTCGTCCTTCTTGGCGGCGGCGCGGCAATCGTGGCAAAGAAGAAAAAGAGTTAAAAATACGCAACCGTATCCCCGGCGGGTACACGTCAGCCGTGTACCCGCTGACGGTCTATCAAGGAGGCTTTTATGAAACGGTTTCTCACTGTGATAGTATGCTTTGCGATGCTGCTGAGCCTGACCGCCTGCGGCGGCAAAACGGGCAGCGCGGACGTAAATAAGCTGGTCATCTGGCATGACAAGGAAGACGCGGTAGTCACTGCCCTTTCCGATTATCTGGCGCAGGCCGTGCCGGAGCTGGACATCCAATTTGAAAAGAAAACCAGCCTGACCGATTCTCTGAAGCTGGTGGGCAATGACCCCGCCGCCGCTCCGGATCTTTTCCTGTTCGCCCACGATAAAATCGGCGTTTTTGCCGAAATGGGGATTCTGGCGCCGGTGGAGCCGCTGCTGGAGGAAGGGACGCTGGATAGCTTTCTGCCCATGACCCTTCAGGCGGCCACCTACAAAGACACCCTGTACCAGCTGCCGCTGTATTTCGAAACGCTGCTGTTCATGTACAACCGCCGTTATATGCAGGATAATGAGGTTCCCGCCACAACGGAAGCGCTGTACACCTATATGGAGAACAATACCGGCCGGGGGCGCTACGGCTTCGTGGAGCAGCACAGCACCGCCTACTATTCCGCCGCCTGGATCCACGGCTTCGGCGGCTCCATCATTGACAGCAGCGGCACCCCCTTCCCCGACGGGCAGGCTGTGCAGGACGCGCTTTCCTATCACCTGAAATTTGTAAAGCTGATGCCGGGAGAGACGGAATACAATACCGTCAACACGCTGTTCCTGGAAGGGAAAGCGGACGCCACCATCGGCGGCCCCTGGATGGTCCCCTCCGCCAGAGAAGCCGGGATCGATCTGGGCATTGCCCCCATGCCGACAGTGGATGAGACCGGGCTTGCCCTGGCTCCCTATTCCGGCGTGCAGGGCGTTCACGTTCTGAAGGCTGCCGCTGAGGGGAAAACCGGGGCGGTAAAGCAGCTGCTGGCGGCTCTGGCGAAACCGGAGATCGGCACGTCTCTGGCGCTGGCCAGCGGATGCGCCCCGGCAAACAGCAGCTGCTATGAAGACGCCCGCGTCGCGGAGGACGCGCTGGTGCAGGCCATGCGGCAAACCGCGGAAATTGCCGTTCCCATGCCCAACATCCCCGAAATGGACGTCATGTGGACGGTGGTCAGTAACCTCCTGACCGATGTGAACCTGTCCGGCAAGGATATTCCCTCCAGCTTCCGCTCAGCCGAAGAGCAGGCGGAAAGCCTGATCGCGGGAATGAAATAAAGGGAGTACGCCATGGAGAAAAAGAAACGGAAGGAGTGGATACGCTCCTACGCCTGTTCAGCGCCCTCCCTGCTGCTGATCGGGCTGATGGTGGTATTTCCCATTCTCTACACCTTCTATATCAGCCTGACCAATATGAATGTCTACCACTGGTTTGACTTCACTCTGGTGGGACTGGATAACTACATCCGGGCGCTGTTCGTGTTCGATTCCGGCTTCCTGTCCGCACTGCTGGCAACGATCCTTTGGACGGTCGTCAGCATGGTTTTGCAGCTGGTCATCGCCTTTTTGCTGGCGAACCTTCTGAATATCGAAAAGCTCCGGCTGCGCAAGCTTTACAAAACGGTGCTGATGTTTCCCTGGGCGATGCCCGGATATGTGGGGATTCTGCTCTGGAAAACCGGGATGTTCAACACCCAGTTCGGCCTGCTGAATCAGTGGATGGACAAGCTGGGGCTTAGGGCGGTCAGGTGGCTTTCTTCCGACGTGTCGGCGTTTCTGAGCTGCACGGTGGTCAATCTGTGGCTGGCGCTGCCCTTCATGATCATGATTATGGACGGAGCCTTGCAGAGCATCGACAAAAGCTACTACGAAAGCGCCATTCTGGACGGCGCGGGCGTCTTTGCCCGGGCAAAGTACATTACCGTCCCCGCCATGCGCCCCATCATTGCCCCGGCTGTCATTATCACGGTGTTTACGACCTTCAAGCAGTTCGACGTCGTCTACCTGCTGACGCAGCAGGCCGGCGCGAAAACCGGCTCCGGGTTCCACACCATCCTGACCTACGCCTACGAAAATGCGTTTATCACCAACAATTACGGCTATTCCTCGGCAATTTCCATGATTATTTTCGCACTTTTGCTCCTGTTCTCCGCAAAATTCCAGCTGAAGGAGGATGCCTGATGACAAAACGCAGATGGCGGGAGGGCGTTGGGCTGACGGCGCTGAATGTCTTTTTCATTGCGCTGTGCTTTCTGACGCTGATTCCCATTCTCTATGCTCTGAGTGTCTCCTTTAACGGGTCAAACAGCCTGCTCAGCTCCGATTTTTCCTTTATCCCCAGAAATTTCACCCTGAAAAACTACCGGGAAGTCCTCTTTGGGGAGAATATCACGCTCTGGTTCCGGAATACCGTTTTTCTGGCAGCTGTGACCGTATTCCTGTCCCTGCTGGTGGCGGTTCCGGCGGCCTACTGCTTCTCCCGCCGCCGCTTTCCGGGAAGAAAAGCCATACTTCGGTGTCTGGTTCTGCTGAATTCTTTCCCAGCGATTCTGTCCATGTTCGCGATTTACCGTCTGCTGCGGCCGATGGGGCTGGTCAATACCCGGCTGGGGCTGATTCTGGTTTACACGGGAACCATGGCGGTGTTCAGCCTGTGGAACACCAAGGGCTACTTTGACACCATCCCCACGGAAATTGAGGAGGCTGCCAGAATCGACGGCGCTTCCGACGGGCAGATCGTCCTGAAAATCGTCATGCCCCTGGCAAAGCCCAGCATCATCACCACGGCGCTCCAGGTGCTGATTTATGTGTGGAACGAATACATCTACGCAACGACCTTCCTGACCGGAGAAAGCAAGTATACCCTGGCCGCCGGGCTGAACGCCCTTCAGGCAACGGAGATGACCGGCTCCTGGCCGGTATTCGCGGCGGCGGCCGTTACCGTATCTCTGCCGGTGCTGGTGATCTTCTTCCTGTGCCAGAAGTACATGACCTCCGGGCTGACGGCTGGAGGTGTCAAGGGATGAAGCTGGACGCTGTTTTGCACATTCCCATGTCGGAATACTGCTGCGGGCTGGATGAGCGCCATATTGTTTACCGCCTGCGCTGCGCCAGAGGCGACTTGCAGCGGGTGACGCTTTTCTACGCCGACACCGCGTGCCGGGTCAATCCGATTCTGTTTACCTCCGTCCCCATGGAAAAGATTCTGTCAGACGCCTGTCACGACTACTGGCAGGTGATTGTGGACAGCCCCTATAATCGGGTCTATTACTACTTTCAGCTGGACGACGGTGCGGAGACGACGCTGTACTACAGCAATCTCTTTACCGACCGGCTCGCGCAGGATCGTTCGGAATACTTCAAGCTTCCCTTCAACCACCGCAGTGACATTGCCCGCGTGCCGGCGTGGGTGAAGGATGCCGTCGTGTATAACATTTTCCCGGACAGCTTCGCCTCCGGCAAATGCGAAATTTCCGGGCAGCCCCGGTCACAGCGATTTAAAGAGCAGACCGTGCGGGGAAAGCTCGGCGGAACGCTGGAGGGGGTTGCACAAAATGTGGATTATCTGAAAGCGCTGGGTATCAACTGCGTTTATCTGAATCCGATCTTCACCGCCGGGGAATACCACAAGTACGATCTGCTGGACTATTACCATGTTGACCCCTGCTTCGGCGGAAATGACGCCTTCCGGAATATGGTCAATACGCTCCACGCTTCCGGCATCCGGGTTATTATCGACGGCGTGTTCAACCACTGCGGCTGGCATTTCTTCGCCTTTGAGGACGTGGTTAAACATCAGGAGAAGTCCCGCTACAAAGACTGGTTCTACGGCCTGACCTTCCCCGTGCATCGCCCCCAAACCCCGGAGGAAATTCCCGGCTACGCCTGTTTCGCCTATGAACGCATGATGCCAAAGCTGAACACCGCGAACCCGGAGGTGCAGAAATACTTCTGTGACGTGGGCGCTTACTGGGTGCGGGAATACGGCATTGACGGATGGCGGCTGGACGTGGCCAGCGAGGTCAACGATGGCTTCTGGCGGGCGTTCCGCGGCGCGGTCAAAGGCGAAAACCCGGAGGCGCTGCTGATCGGCGAGGTATGGGAAAGCGCCGGGCACTGGCTTCAGGGAGATATGTTCGACTCCACCATGAACTACGACTTCCGGAAGCACTGCTGTGCGTTTTTCGCCGAAAAGCGCATTGACGCGGCGGCCTTTTCCGGGCGCATTACGGATATGCTCATGCGCTACCGGCTGCAAATGCTCCCGGCGCAGCTGAACCTTCTGGACAGTCACGACGTCAGCCGTTTTCTGTCCCTGTGCGGCGGGGATACCGCAAGCTACCGTCTTGCGTTCCTGTTTATGATGTGCTTTGTGGGAATGCCCACCATTTTTTACGGAGACGAGCTTGGCGTTCAGGGCATCCGGGAGGAAGAATACCGCGCCCCCATGCCATGGAAGGGCGGCGATATGGCGCTGTCGGGATTTTTCCGGAAGGCCATCGCCATGCGGCACGCCTTGTCTCCCCTGCGGGATGGCACTTTTCAAATGCTGTCCGCCGAGGAGGGCAGCCGCGTGATCCGCTTCCGCAGGGATACCGGGGCGGCGTCCGTGATGGTCTGCATCAACGCAGGAAACACCGCTACCGCAATTCCCCAATCCGGGGAAACGCTGTATTGGGCAGAGGGGCTGCAAAACGGCATCCTGTCCCCCGGCGGATTTTCCGTAACTTATCGATAAATTTTTTCCCCGACCCTTTCAGGCCGGGGAAAACTATGCTATACTGGAACGAAGGTGGTGAAGAAGGATGGGTGTAACCATTAAGGATGTAGCCGAGGCGGCGGGGGTCTCGATCTCCACTGTTTCCAAGGTTCTGAACGGACATTACAGCATTTCCGAAAAGACGGCCGAACGCGTTCGCGGCATCATGCGGGAGATGAATTATTATCCCAACGCCAATGCCCAGAGCTTTGCCAGCGGCTCCAATCACACGGTCGTGCTGCTGGCAAATCTTGCCCCTAACGCCGCCTTTCAGAACCCCCATATGTTTGAAATCATTGCCGGTCTGGAAGAAGCGCTCTGCAAACGGGGGTACCGGCTGATCCTGCGGGGTACGGATGCGACCTCTGCCTGCGGCATTGCGGAGGAGATCATTTCCCGCCGTAGCGCGGACGCCATTGCCGTCCATGTGGGCGTCGTGTCCCATCCTCTGGCCGCCGTGCTGACCCGGCTGCAGTTCCCCCACATTGTTCTGGGCGCGCCGGATTTTGACAGTCAGGTCTGCTGGATCGACAACAGCAACACGTATTCCGGCACGGTCGCCGCAAGCTTTCTTCTGTCGCGGGGGTATCAACGGCTTGCCTTTATCGGCGGAAAATCCTATGATTTGGGTTCCGCTCTCCGGTTGCAGGGCGTGAAACAGGGGCTGTCCAACGCCGGGGCAAAGCTGGAAGACCAATACATCTGGCTCGGGGAATCCACCCGGGCGGATGGCTTCCGCATGGTGGAAAATCTTCTGAGTCAGAAAGAATTGCCGGACGCCATCATCTGCGCCAACAATTACATTGCCCTTGGCTGTGTGGACGCGGTCGCAAAGAAGGGATTTCGCATTCCGAAGGATATCGGCGTTATGGCCTTTGACAATTTCCCCTTTTCCCAGATTATCGAACCGCCGCTGACAGTGGTGGACATCAACGTCCGGGACATGGGCGCCCAGGCGGCAAAATTTCTGACAGACATCATGCGCCATCCCAATACGCAGATTCAGACCTATATCACCACCTCTAATGTGATCGTAAGAGGGTCTACGCGATAAAAAATCATATGTACCCCTCATACTATAAATGGTATTATCATGCACGATCACATTAAAGAGGGGGCATCCATGAAGCAAGATACCGTTACCGGCATGGAATACAGCTTCCGTAAGAAGAAAGCCAAGCGGTAGGAATTTCCGGAAAGCATGGACGAGATCATCCCCCGGGAGGAATGGGCGGGTGTCATTGAACCCCATTATCCCAGAGGGAAGCGTGGGCAGAAATTCCCGGAGGATTTTCTGTTTTCTTCAAAAAATCCTTGACATTTCTGCCGTTTTCCTGTAAACTAAACTGGTCTGCGAATGCGGACATATCCTTGCTCCCGGCGCGTCCGGGGGCCAAAAGTCCAAAAGGAGGTGCAATCAACATGGCTAAGATCACCGGTAAGTATGAGGTGCTCTACATCATCGACCCGACCCTGGGCGAGGAGGGTACCGCAACACTTGTGGAAAAGTTCAAGGCAATGGTGGAGGCGGAGGGTACTCTCGCTTCTGTCGATGAGTGGGGCAAGCGCCGTCTGGCGTATCCCATCAACGACATGGCCGAGGGCTACTACGTCCTGATGAACTTCGAGAGCAAGCCCGAGTTCCCCGCGGAGCTGGAGCGTGTTATGAAGATCACCGAAGGCGTTATGCGCTGCCTGACCACCGCTGTGGAGGCGTAATTTATGCTGAACCACATTGTCATCATGGGTCGCCTGACCCGTGACCCCGAGCTTCGCCGTACCGGCAGCGGCATCGCCGTTGCCAGCTTTTCCGTGGCTGTCGATCGTGACTTCGGCGGCAGAGACGGCGGCGAAAAGGAAACCGACTTCATCGATTGTGTTGCCTGGCGTCAGACGGGAGAATTTGTCTCCAAGTATTTCACCAAGGGTTCCATGATCGTGGTTTCCGGTCGGCTCCAGATCCGCAACTGGACCGATAAGGAAGGCAACAAGCGCCGTTCCGCCGAGGTTGTCGCGGACAACGTCTATTTCGGCGAAAGCAAGCGCGGCAGCGAGGGAGCTTCCAGCTATAACAGCAGCTATGGCAGCAGCAATAGCGGCTATACCGGCAACCCCGCGCCCGCACCCAGCTACGGCGGCGGATATTCCGCCCCGGCCGCTGCTCCCGCATCCGACTTCGCGATGCTGGAGGACGACGACGCCCAGCTGCCCTTCTAAAATTTTCTTGACTTTTCTACTAAGACTTACAAGGAGGGAAACACCATGGCTAACGAACAGCGTATGCGTCCGCGTAAGCGCAAGAAGGTTTGCGCGTTCTGCGTGGATAAGGTGACCAGCATCGATTACAAGGACACCGCTAAGCTCCGCCGTTACCTGTCCGAGCGCGGCAAGATTCTGCCCCGCCGTACCACCGGTACCTGCGCCGCTCACCAGCGTGACCTGACCACCGCTATCAAGCGCGCCCGTCAGATCGCCCTGCTGCCCTACGTCGCTGACTGATTGTTATAATCTGCACCCCGGGAGATTTCTTCCGGGGTGTTATTTTTCTTGCTATTTTCCCCATGGGAAGGTATAATAGTAGCAGATTGCCCCGGGAGGGATATTTTTCCTCCGTTTTTGGGCTTTCGCAACCAAAATGTTGTGCGAGGTCGCCAATGACTGTAAAGAAAAAAATCCTTCTTCTCACCACCGGCGGCACCATTGCGTCCGTTCCCGGCGGGGAAGGACTGGAACCCCGGCGCTCCGAGGTGATGGAGCGGGAGCTGGAACAGCTGCGTACCTATTACGACATCTCCGTGAAGGATGTGATCTGTCTGGATTCCTCCAACATCCGTCCGGAGGAATGGCAGCTGATCGCCCGGCACATTTTTGAGGATCGGGCGGGCTACGACGGGATCGTGGTCTCCCACGGCACCGACACCATGGCCTATACCGCCTCTGCCGTGACCTTCATGCTGCCCAATATTGATATCCCGGTGGTGTTCACCGGATCCCAGCTGCCACTGACGGACATGCTCAGCGACGGCCCGGACAACCTGCGCACCGCCTTTGCCATGGCGGCCTCCGGCGCGCCCGGCGTATTTCTGGCCTTTGACCGGAAGGTCATGCTGGGTTGCCGGGCGGTAAAGGTGCGGGCGTCCGGCTTTTCCGCCTTTGAAAGCGTCAACGCCCGGTATGCCGCCCTGGTCAGCAACCGGGGGCTGGTGGTGGACGCCGACGTGCTGCCCCGGCGAACCGGGGAAAGCAGGCTCCTTTCCGATATCAGCAAGGAAGTTTTCCTTCTGAAGCTCACCCCGGGACTGAACCCGGCTGTTTTCGACATGCTGGCGGCCATGGGCTACAAGGGCATCGTCATCGAAGCCTTCGGTCTCGGCGGCGTCAATGTGCTGCACCGGGGACTGCGGGGCATCCACCGCTGCGTGGAGGACGGCGTCAGCGTGGTGGTGACCACCCAATGTCTGTACGACAGCGCCGATTTGCAGGTGTATCAGGTGGGCAGTAAGCTTTTGGAGCTTGGCGTCATTCAGGGGCGGGACATGACCTCCGAGGCCGCCATGACCAAGCTCATGTGGGCGATCGGTCAGGGCATGGGTCAGGCGCAGGTTTCGGAGCTGTTCAGCCAGAATCTCGCGGGAGAGGTCACCGTCTGACCCTTCCCGACAAAGTAAGGAGGTTACCTTATGGATCCCATCTATGTTACCGGCCACCGGAACCCGGACACGGACTCCATCGTGGCAGCCATTTCCTACGCGGCGCTGCGCAACGCCTGCGGGGAGCGGGAGTATGAAGCGGCCTGCCTGGGGCGTGTCTCCGACGAGACCCAGATTGTGCTGGATCGGTTCGGCGCTCAGCCTCCGAAGCGAATCACCGACCTGTATAACCAGGTGCGGGATCTGGATTTTGACAAGCCCCCTATTTTAAGCGGCGGCGTGACCATGGGCCGTGCCTGGGATGAGTTCCAGGCTTACCCCGCCATCGCCTCCATCCCCGTGGTCAACGAGGACGGCACTCTGTACGGCGTGCTGTCCCGGTCGGACATTGCCGACTACAACATGTCCCGCACCAATTCCGGCGTGTTGGAGGAGGTACCGCTGTTCAACGCCATCTCCGTCCTGGAGGGCAAAATTCTCAACGACGCGGGGGAAAACACCGACACCATCTCCGGGGAGGTCACCATTGCCCTGCCCCAGAGCCGGGAGAATCTGCTGTTCCATTCCCGGGAGAGCATCGTACTGTGCGGCAACCAGCCGGACATGATCCGTCGGGCGCTGGAGCTGAACGTCAGCTGTCTGGTGCTGTGCCAGACGGAGATTTCGGAGGAGCTGCGCACCCTGCCCACCAAGACCTGCATTATTTCCACCCCCTACGATGCGTTCCGGGCGGCGCGGCTGATTTTCCAGTCCATCCCCGTGGGGCGGATCAGCAACACCCAGGGCGTGGTCAGCTTCCATCTGGACGACCGGGTGGACACCGTGCGGGATATGGTGCTCCGGTATCGCCACCCCAGCTACCCGATTCTCGACAGCAATGAAAAGGTTGTGGGCATTCTGACCCGGTATCATCTGCTCCGCCCCCGGCGCAAGCAGGTGGTTCTGGTTGACCACAACGAGGCCTCCCAGTCCGTCCCCGGTCTGGAGGAGGCGGAAATCCTCGCCATTATCGACCATCACCGACTGGCGGACATTCAGACCGGCAACCCCATTTACGTCCGCAACGAGCCGGTGGGTTCCACCAATACCATCATCGCGGAAATGTATCAGGATCGGGGACTGATGCCCTCGGCCAAGCTGGCGGGCATGATGGCGGCGGCCATTCTCTCCGACACCGTCATGTTCAAATCCCCCACCTGCACCCCCCGGGATATCCGCACGGCGGAGCGCATGGCGCGGATCGCCGACGTGTCCCTGGACGAGCTGGGGCATGAAATATTCTCCGCCGCCGTGGACAACAAGTCCGCCGAGGAAGTGTTCTTCACGGATTACAAGGAATTCCACATTGCGGGACACAGTCTGGCCGTGTCCCAGCTGACCTGCGTGGACAGCCCCAGCGTACTCAAGCGCAAGGACGAATTCCTGAAGCTGATGAAGAAGACCGCCGAGGAAAAGATGTTCGATCTGGTGATCCTCATGCTCACCGATGTGCTGCTGGAAGGCACGCAGATCCTTTATGTAGGCGACGACGACACCATTCGTCAGGCCTTTAGCGTCATTCCCAAGGACAACACCGTCTTCCTGCCCAAGGTCATGAGCCGGAAGAAGCAGATCATCCCCATGCTGTCCGTGCTGTGGGGCTAAGCGACAACAGACAATTCAAGGAGGTGGGAGCCGTGGGCTTTGACGCTCTGCTGGGAAACGACCGGCTGAAACAGAATCTGACCCGGAGCCTCGCCAAAGGGCATGTCTCCCACTTCTACCTGATCTCCGGACCGGAGGGCTCGGGCAAGCACACATTGGCAAGGCTGCTCGGGGCGGCGATCCTCTGCCAGGGCGGCGATAAGCCCTGCGGCCGCTGCACCCCATGCCGCAAGGTGATGGATGGCAGCCACCCGGACTTCATCACCGTGGACGACCCGGAAAAGAAGACCGTGACGGTAGACCTGATCCGGCAGGCGCGGGCGGATGTGTACATTCAGCCCAACGAATCGGAGTACAAAATTTACCTGTTCCCCCGGGCGCAGGACATGGGACTTCCCGGGCAGAACGCATTGCTGAAAATCCTGGAGGAACCGCCAAAATACGGCGTGTTTCTTCTGCTCACGGACAATCCGGACAAATTGCTGCCCACTGTCCGTTCCAGGTGTACGGAGCTGACTATGCAGGCGCTTCCGGAAGATGTTCTCCGCAGCCACCTCCGCCGGGAGTTTCCCCAGGCGCAGGAGGAAGACATTACCGCCGCCATCGACCGCAGCGGCGGCTTTCTGGGGCAGGCCATGTCGCTTCTGAGCGGCGGCGGCGAGCTGCCCCAGCAGACCCGGGATTTTGTTCAGGCGTTTTCCGCCCGGGACGCTCTGGGGCTGATGCAGACCCTGACGTCCATGGAAAAGTGGAAGCGGGACGCCCTGGCGGACATTCTGGAAAGCTGGCGGGAGCTGCTGGAAAGCGCCCTGGCCAGCCGAAGCGGCATCCGGGCGGTGTCGCCTCTGTCCCGGAAACTTGCCCAGAGCCGCAGCAGCCCGGAGCTGCTGAACGCCGTGCAGTGCCTGCAAAAGGCGGTGGATTACACAGTAAGCAACGTCTCCCCCGCCGCCGTGTGCGGCTGGCTGGTTTGGGCATTGCGATAAGTTGGAAATAATCAGGAAGCCGTATAGGGCATCCTGTATGATACTAAGGAGCAAATTTCATGGAAGAACAAATCAAAATGGCGCCCCAGACGGATGTGGAGGTCGTGGATATCCAGTTCCGTCCCGGGCAGAAAATTTACTTTTTCGCCCCTGACGGCCAGCGCTTCGCGGAGGGCGACCACATCATCATCGACACCGCCCGGGGAGAAGAATTCGGCATCTGCGTGGGCGGGAATCACAAAATCCCCCCAAAAAACGTGGTAGCGCCCCTGCGGAAGGTGCTTCGCAGGGCTACCCCCCAGGACGAAAAAACGATACAGGAGAACCGGGCGAAGGAAAAACGCGCCTTCGAGGTCTGCCAGCAGAAAATCGCGGAGCATGGGCTGGATATGCAGCTGGTGAGCGCGGAGGTGGCCTTCGACGGAAGCAAAATCCTGTTCTACTTTACCGCTGACGAGCGGGTGGATTTCCGGGAGCTGGTGAAAAATCTGGCTTCGGTGTTCCGCACCCGCATCGAGCTGCGCCAGATCGGCGTCCGGGATAAGGCCAGAATGGTGGGCGGCCTCGGCATCTGCGGGCGTCCCTTCTGCTGCGCCAGCTTCCTGGACGATTTCCAGCCGGTTTCCATCAAAATGGCGAAAACCCAGAACCTTTCTCTCAATCCCACCAAAATTTCCGGCACCTGCGGGCGGCTCATGTGCTGTCTGAAATACGAGCAGGACGCCTATGAAGACCTGATCCGCAGCAGTCCCCGGATGGACTCCTTCGTGGACACCCCGGAGGGCCGGGGAACCGTAGTAGAGGTGGAGCTGCTGCGCCAGCGGGTGAAGGTTCGTATGGAGGATAATCCGGAGACAATCTCCGTTTTTTCCAATGAGGATATCGCGGTCCTGCGCAGCGGCAAGGCCAGGAAGAACGATCCCCCCATCCCCGCAGATCTTGCCCCCATTTCCGGCAGCGGCAAGCGTGCCCGCCGGGAGCAGGCGGAGGAAAAGCCCGTTCTGGAACCCATTCGCTTCCGCTACAGCACGGAAACGATCGTGGACGACCCGGTGGACGAGAAGCCGGAGATCGCCGAGACCCCGGAGGCCAAAGCGCCCCGTTCCCGCAACCGCCGCCGCAAGCCCCGTCCCCAGACCCAGGACGCCGCGCCGGAGCAGGCCAAGCCTGCGGCGCAGGACGCCGCCGCGAATCCCGAAGCCGCCGGCGACAGACCCCGCCGCCGTCCCAATCACCGCCGCCGCAAGCCGAGACCTGCAGGCGACGGCCAGTAAATTTCCGCTATCGTAGGAGAACATAGAAAATGCGTGCCATAAAGAAAGATCCCGGCAAAGGGAAAAAGGTTTTACAGAGCATCCCCATTCCCGGATGGCTGTTTACTCTGGTGACGGTGGTATACTGCGAGGTGCTGCTCCATCTGTGGACGATGGACGGTTTTTCCTTCGGCCGGTTCGCCGCAGTGGTGCTGTTCGCCCTGGGCTTTGGCGGGCTGCTGGGGCAGATCGCCGGCTTCATCGGCCATAAAAAATGGGGGAAATGGATCACCGTCGCGCTGGCGGCGGTGGTGTCGGTACTCTACATTGTGGAATACTTCGTCAACGACGCCTACCGGAGCTTCATGCCCATGCGTATGCTGCTGGGCGGCGCGAAGGGCGTCACCACGGATTTCGGCGGCGTGGTCGTTTCGCTGGTTCTGAACGGCTTCTGGCGAATCTTAGTCATGCTGCTGCCTGCGCTGCTGTATGCGCTGCTGGCACGTCCCGTCCGGACCACGTGGAAAATCCGCTGGTTTCTGTTGGCGGGAGCCGTTACGGCGTATCTGCTGGGCTTCGGCGTTGTCCGGGGTGTGGGGACGGATGCCGCCCGGCTTTCCGACGCCTATAATTTTGACAGCGCCGTCCGTGTGTTCGGATTGAACATCGCCATCCCCCTGGACGCGGTCAACGGCGGCGAGTCCTCGGAGGAAACGCCGGGATTCCTCGTGGTGGAGCCGGTCGCTGCGCCTACGGAAGCACCTCCGGCGGTTTCGACCCCCGTGGGAGAGACCGCCCCGGCGGAAACGGAGCCGGCGGCCTACGGCGACAACGTGATGGACATCGACTTTGACGCCCTGATCGCAAGCACCGAAAACAGCCACATCAATGCCATCAGTCAGTATGTCTCTTCCCTGACTCCCTCCAAGAAAAATGAATACACCGGTATGTTCGCCGGAAAAAACCTGATTCTCATCACTGCTGAGGCTTTCTCCAAGCAGGTCATCGACCCGGAGCTGACGCCCACCCTGTACCGGATGGCCACCAAGGGCATTCAGTTCACCGACTATTATCAGCCCGCCTGGGGCGGCAGTACCACCACCGGCGAGTTTTCCAATGTGACCGGTCTGGTTCCGGCCGACGTGGGCATGTGCATGAAGCAGGCCGTCTATCAGGATCTGTTCCTGACCATGGGGCATCAGCTTCAGAAGCAGAATTACTATTCCGCCGCCTACCACAACCACAACGCGGACTACTATGACCGGAACAAGACCCACACCAAGCTGGGCTACGACCGGTTCCTGGCGCGCTACGGCGGTCTGGAGGGAATCACCCCGGTCTGGCCGGAAAGCGATCTGGAAATGATCGACATTTCCGTACCCCAGTACATTGACCAGCAGCCCTTCAGCATTTATTACATGACGGTTTCCGGCCACTGCGGCTACTCCTTGAAGGACAATGCCATGTCCCGGAAAAACTACGACCTTGTGGATTATGACGGCTCCGAGGCAGTGAAGTGCTATCTGGCCTCTCAGCTGGAGCTGGAAAAGGCCATGGAGTCCCTGATCCGTCAGCTGGAGGAGGCCGGAATTGCCAACGACACGGTGATCGTCATCAGCCCGGATCACTATCCCTACGGTCTGGAGCGGAGCGCCACCTGGAAAAACGCCAAGAATTACCTGAAAGAGCTGTACGGCGTCACGGAAATGAATCGGTTTTCCAGGGACAATAACGCCCTGATCATCTGGAGCGGCTGCCTGGAGGACAAGAATCTGAAGGTGGAGACGCCGGTGTACAGCCTGGATATTCTGCCCACCCTGTCGAACCTCTTCGGCCTGGACTATGACTCCCGGCTGCTGGTAGGGCGGGACGTGTTCTCCGATACGGAGCCGCTGGTTCTCTGGCCGGAGTTCAGCTGGAAAACCGACAAAGGCACCTACGAAGCCGAGTCCAGGACCTTCACCCCCGCCGAGGGCGCGGACGTTGAGGACGGCTACGTAGACCGCATCAATGCCATCGTGTCCAACAAGATCAGCTATTCCCGGGAAGTACAGAACATGAAGTATTTTCAGGTTCTTTCCGACTACCTGAACGGGAAATAATACTATTTCTTCATAAAATGATTTCATCATTTTATGAAAGCCGTTTCACGGCAGACCGCCTGGGCGGCGGTAAGAAATGTATTGACTTCGTTTTTTAGCGGCAGTGGCCGCTGGCCGCAATCCTGCGGCCGAATAAAACGCTTTTAAGCGTTTTATTAAAGGCAGCACCGCACAATTGCGCCTGCGAGTCTCAGCCGTCTTTTTGCTCCACTTCCGCAGTTCCGAAAGCGGGAAATACATACAGTATTCCTCCATTTTCGGAACTTTGAATTGGAACAAAAATCCTGGCTGAGACTTCTTGCCGAATTGTGCGGTGCTGCCTAAAAACTTGTATAAGGTAACCGACGCGCTCCCTTCTGCGTGGGGGGCACGTTTTCCTGTCCGGCCGCTTCCCAACCGCCGGTTGTCCGGGGTTCAACCGGGAATCAACCTCTGAGTTATGGATTCAACCGGGGAAACGTGATATTGTAAGCCCATCAAACAGAAAAGGAAATCGTTTATGAATCGGAAACTATGGAACAAAGATACCATCCTCATGCTCCAGGGAAACGCCGTCAGCGCCCTGGGAGATATCCTCTACAGCGTTGCCATCGGCTATTGGGTTTACGAGAAAACCGGCTCCAGCGCCTTGATGGGCATTATGTCCTCCATCTCCATGTTCATGACCATGCTGGTCATGCCCTTCAGCGGCAGCATCATCGACAAATGCAGCCGTAAGCTGATCATCGTGGGCATGGACACGCTGCGGGGCGTGATCATGCTGGCGTTGGGGGTTCTGGCCTTCGCGGACAGCCTCAGCGTCCCCGTGGTGCTGGCGGCGGCGTTTCTGGCTTCGGCCTGCTCCGTATTTTTCTCCCCTGCGGTCAACACATTGATGCTGGACATCATTCCCCATGACGACATGGTGCGGGGGCAGTCCGTGTTTTCCGGCGTGAACTCGTTTATCAATCTGGTGGGCAAGGCCATCAGCGGCGCGCTGGTCGCGTTCCTGGGGGTGCCGCTGATCGTGCTGCTCAACGGCGTCAGCTATTTGGTTTCCGCCTTTACCGAACTGTTCATCACCGTACCGAAAACCGTGCATCAGGGGGAGAAAATCACCCTTGGAGGGATTTTTTCGGATTTCCGCGTGGCGGTTCGGGAAATTTTCAGGAACCGGTACCTGAAGCTGTTCATCCCCTGCGCGCTGATTCTGAATCTTCTGAGCGCCGGCTCCATGACGCTGATGCTGCCCTTTACCCTGGAAAAGGGCTTTACCGTGGACATGTACGGGTATCTTATGAGCGTGGAAACCGCCGCGTCGCTGCTGTGCGTATGCCTGCTGGGCATTGTGCGGCTGAAGCCAAAGGCCCGGTATTGGGGCATGAGCGGCGGCTTTCTGAGTGCGACTCTTTTTTTCGTTCTGACGTATCTGACAAAGAATTATGCCGTCATGTGTGTGAGCATGTTCCTGGCAAGCTTTGCCAACGCGATGGGCAACAGCGTCTTCAACGCGTCGATGATGCTGGCGCTCCCGAAGGAAAACCGGGGGGCAATCCTGGGCTTCATCAGCGCCGCTTCCACCGGCGGGTGCGCGCTGTCCTCCGTGATTTTCGGCGTTCTGGGAGACGTTTTCCCGCTGTATCTGGTGTTTACCGCGGGTTGCCTGCTGTCCGTCCTCCCGATGGCATACATGTGCCTGCATAAGCACGCACGGGAATTTGTGCTTATGAATTGATCTTCCTGCCCCGCTGCCATTTGGCAGCGGTTTTTTTCGTCGCGTATTTCGCTTTATACGAGTTTTTAAGGCAACACCGCAGGATTGCGGCCAGCGGCCACTGCCGCTAAAAAACGAAGTCAATACATTTCTTACCGCCGCCCAGGCGGTCTGCCGTGAAACGGCTTTCATAAAATGATGAAATCATTTTATGAAGAAATCGTATTATGTGCAACATTTGCTTCTTTTGCGGATAAGGTCGCAGGATGTAGTTTCGTCTTGCAGAAAGGATGATGAAATGAAGATAGCAGAAGTACAGATCAGCGGGTGCCGGTGTGAGACTGTGCGTCTGGAGCCGGTTCCCAGGGGGATTGTGGGCGCGGTGGTGTCTATCGCGTATACGGATCCCGCGTGGGATTCTCTTCGGAAAACCGTGGTTTTCCGGGGGGCGGTGACGAAGGATGTGCTGAACGCCGGAAATGAAGTGGCGATTCCGACGGAAACGGTCAGCAGCGCGGGAGTGACACTCTACATGGGCGTATACGGCGTGGACGCGGAAAACAATGTGGTGATCCCCACCGTCTGGACGGAGCTTGGGGTGGTGCAGGGCGCGGCGACACCCTCCGGTGACGCTTCCACCGATTCGTCCCTGCCGGTCTGGGCGCAGGTTCAGGACATGATCGGCAATTTGGATGCTCTGAACTCAGAGGTCAAATCCAATCTCGTGGCGGCAATCAACGAAGCTCTGGCGAAGAGCGGTGATGCGGAGACAGTGCAAAAAATTGTGGAGGAGTACCTGAAAGCAAATCCGTCCGAAGCCGGTTCGGGTGGCATTACCCCCACCATCGGCGAAAACGGGAACTGGTACTTAGGGGACACCGACACCGGAAAGCCCAGCCGGGGGACGGACGGTACGGTCCCGAACATTCAGATCGGCACGGTCACGACCCTTCCCGCGGGCAGCGACGCGACGGCCAGCATGGGCGGTACGGCGGAGAATCCACTGCTTGACCTGGGCATTCCCAAGGGTGCGGACGGGCAGAAGGGCGACACCGGAAGCGCAGACATTTCCCTTGGCGTTGCATCGGCCGAGGTGGGACAGTTGGTGCGGATCAAGGCCGTGGACGCCGACGGAAGACCTACCGAATGGGCGGCGGAGAAATGGGAGAAGATCGCAGAGATCACCATTCCCGACGGCGCGGAAGAAACCAACGTGCTGACCATTGACAAGGATCTGAGCGGACAGCCCTTTGCCCTGCTGAAAGCCCGGCTCTGCGGGAAGTTCCCCAAGTATACCGGCACGAGTACCATCCCGACCAACAGCTTTGCCATGCTCAACGGGAGAGCCGAGGAATGCCCCCGGCCGACGGCGTATACCGGCCTCTGGTCGAAAGTCAAGACCGGAAGCTGCACGGGCAGCGTCTACGAAGTGGACGTTTCCGGCGTGCAGATGGTGGAGTGCGTGCTTCGCGCGCCGGCGGGCGGCTGGAGCGACGACACCGACAAGGACTACAACACCTACGGCGCTACCAGCAGCGTCTATTCGCGGTACTATACCGATTCCCTTTGGGCGAAGCCCATTACCTCCATCGGCGGAACCGGTATGCTGATCTATCCCGGCTGCCGGTTCGTGCTGTATGGCGTAAGGGCGTGAGGTACGGCCTTTGACGGCGAAGCAAAAGCAGCATCTGCTGGGGTATCTTGGGTACTATGCGGGGGAGATTGACGGTGCCTGGGGAGAGATGTCCCAGGCGGCCACGAGGGCTTTCCAGCGGGATTACGGGCTTACGGCGGACGGGATATTCGGCGTCGGGACGGAAGCGCGTATCCGGGAGGTGGTCGCCTCCGGGGAGACGCCCCGGCACACCCAGGATGTCCCAGAGACAGGCGGCGCAGACTGGTGGAAGGATATCCGGTATTTCAAGCGTGCCGAATTTCGCTGCCCCTGCGGCCGCTGTGGCGGATTCCCGGTGGAGCCGCAGGAATCCATTGTGCGTATCGTGGACGAAATCCGCCACAGGCTTGGCATCCCGATATCCATTGTGGACGGCGGCGGTTCCGGCGTGCGGTGCGCGGCGCACAACGCGGAGGTTGGGGGTGTGTCCGACTCCCAGCATCTGTACGGGCTTGCGGCAGATCTGCACAGCGCCGCAAGTCCGGCGCAGATGCTAGCCGTGGCAGAGGATGTCATGGGACACACAGGCGGAATCGGCCTGTACAGCTGGGGCATTCATGTGGATAAGCGATCCGGATATGCCCGATGGAACGGATAGGAGAAGTGGAATTTTCAATGGATTTGGAACATGAGCAGAGACTGACCGCCGTGGAGGAACGGTCGAAATCCAACAGTCACAGACTGGATAAGGTGGAGGCGTCCACCGCAGCGATAAACCGGCTTGCAACCTCCATGGAGGTCATGGCCAGCAGGCAGGAACAGGTCGCGGATACCGTGGACAGGCTGGACGGCAAGGTCACGGCGCTGGAAGGGAAGCCCGGAAAGCGCTGGGACGGGTTTGTGGAAAAGCTGATCTGGGCGGTTGCCGCCGCTACAGTGGGGTTCGTCCTGGCGCAAATCGGGCTGGGCTAATTTTTCAGGAGGGATGATTATGACGAGGGAAAAAGTGATTGCATGGTTGAAGGCCGCGGGGGTACGCGCGCTGAAAACGGTTGCGCAGACCGCCGCTGCGACCATCGGCACCGCCGCGGTGCTTGGTGATGTGAACTGGGTCATGGTTGGCTCGGCTGCCGCTTTGGCGGGAGTTCTGAGCCTGCTGACCAGTGTGGCGGGGCTTCCGGAATTGAAGGCGTGACGGCGAAATAGTTGTCCCCACCCCGGATGGTGCTGAGCCGTTTGGGGTGGGGATTTTTTTGGTGGAGGGCTGCGTATTGAGACGAACTGCGGAGAAGGAAGGATGCTTTCATGCCACAGCCCTACGGGCTGCGTCTTGAAAGCATGGGACTCTCCCCCGAGCTAAAAAAGTGTCCACCGGACACTTTTTTACCCGCCCTTCGGGCGGGTCGCTCTCTTCGAGTCCCATTCCACCCCATAAAAACAGCACCATCCAAAGGATGGTGCTGTTTTTATGGGGTGGATAATGGGACTCGAACCCACGATCTTCAGAGCCACAATCTGACGCCTTAGCCAACTAGGCCATATCCACCATATTAAATTGCTGAATGGCACGCCAGGAGGGACTCGTTAAATCAAGGAGCCGCTCGGTCAAGCCCTCGCGGGCAACAGTCCACCGGACTGTTGCATTTTATGGTTCGAGTCCTGAGAAAGACTTCATCGAACCGCAATGCAGTATTCTACCTGACGCTTGCAGCAAGTGGCACGCCAGGAGGGACTCGAACCCCCGACCTACTGCTTAGAAGGCAGTTGCTCTATCCGGCTGAG
>ENA-UOJL01001186-UOJL01001186.1-human-gut-metagenome-genome-assembly--contig:-P47-NODE-1186-length-30215-cov-10.238097_pt1 | contig 30215 bp, 28 predicted proteins | sample MGYA00242347_ERZ723894 | MGnify/ENA metagenome assembly ERZ723894
CGAAGAATTCGCAGGATAAAATGGTGTTAACCATTTTATCGAGAAATAGTATGAGACTCGCAGGCACAATTGTGCGGCGCTGCCCTAGGCCGGGGCATATCTGAAGGCCGGTAAAACAACCGGATATTTTGACGGCTTTCAGATAGACCCTGGGGAAAGGACATTCCTATGGATTTTCGCTCTACCCTCTCCGTCGTCGCGGACTACCTTCCCAGCGACGTGGAGAACGTGCTTGCCGCCGCCTCCGCCTACCTGCCGGACGATCTGGAAAAGGCGATTTCCGGCGCGGCGTCCTACATACCAACGGAGATCGACCTGGCCGGTACAGCGCAGTTCATGCTGTTTTTTGCCGCCGCTTCCCTGATGCTGGGCTTTATGGGGCGGGTTTTTCTGGGCAAACGCTCCAGTCTGAACCATTCCCTGTCTGCGGCCATGGGCATCCTGTTCGTCTATGCGGTGGCCATTGGGGTGTACACCTTCAAGCCCTGGTCGCTGGACGCGCTGCTGTCTCCCCTGCCCTTTGTCCGGTTTGCGGGAGAGCATCTGCTGATCATCCCCTTCCAGGGGTCGCCGATGACCATTGTGTGCAGTGAAATTCTGTCGCTGATAATCCTGGCGTTTCTGGTCAATCTCCTGGACACGCTGATTCCCCGGGGGAACTCCGCCGTGGGCTGGTTTTTCCTGCGGATTTTGATGGTATTGTTCGCCATGGTGCTGCACATTCTGGCTGACTGGGCGTTCAAGACCTATCTGCCCAACGTGCTGGTGACCTATGCGCCGACCATTCTGTTGGTGATTCTGGCGGTCGCACTGCTGATGGGTCTGATGAATCTGGTTCTCAGCGTGGTTCTGACGGTGGTCAATCCGATTTTCGGTGCGCTGTATACCTTCTTCTTCTCCAACATCATCGGCAAGCAGCTGAGCAAGGCCGTGTTCACCTCCGGCATCATCTGCGGCGTGGTGTTCCTGCTGGGATATTTCGGCTGTACGGTGATCTGTGTCAGCGCCGCCGCTCTTTCCGCGTATATCCCCCTCGCCATCGTTTTACTGCTGCTGTGGTTCCTGATCGGCTGGGTTTTGTAAAAAACAAAACGTTACCCTCCGCTTTCAAGCGGAGGGTTTTTGACTTTTTTCGACAGTTGTGCTAGAATGTCTGCCAGGCGGACATGCGCCGCCCTCCCATTCCTGGCATTTCGAGGTACAACCATGAAACGATTCTCTATTTTGCTTTTACTGCTTTTTCTCACCGGCTGCGCCGCTGCCCCGGTGGAGACGTCGGAGCCGACGCTCCCGACGCCCGCGACCGAAGCCCCGGTTCCCACAGAGACGACCGTCCCCATCACCACGACGCCCCCCGACCCGATTCAGGAGCTTCTGGATTCCATGACGATTGAGGAGCGGGTCGGCCAGCTGTTTCTGGCGCGCTGCAACGCCGAATCCGCGTTGACGGACATCCAAGAGTACCATCTGGGCGGATTCGTCCTGTTCGGGGAGGATTTTGAAGGGCAGACGCCGGATTCCCTCCGGCAAACGCTGTCCGGCTATCAGGCCGCCGCGGGCATTCCGATGCTGCTGGCCGTGGACGAAGAGGGCGGAACCGTCACCAGGATCAGCCGCTATCCCGCTTTCCGTTCCCAGTGCTTCCCCTCTCCCCGGGAAGCCTTTGCCGGCGGCGGACTAACCCAGGCGCTTTCCAACGAGGAGGAGATCTGCCAGCTGCTGCAATCTCTCGGGATCAACGTCAATCTGGGGCCTGTGTGCGACATTTCCGAAGACCCCAACGCCTTTATGTACCAGCGCTCGCTGGGGCAGGACGCCGCAGCCACCGGGGATTTTGTCGCCGGAACCGTCAAACTGATGAACGCCTACCAGATCGGCAGCGTTTTGAAGCATTTCCCCGGCTACGGCAACAACGCCGACACCCACACCGGGCTGGCGGTTGACAGCCGCTCCCTGCAAGCGCTGGAAAGCAGCGATCTTCTCCCCTTCTCCGCCGGAATCGAGGCGGGCTGCGGCGCGGTGCTGGTCAGCCACAACATCGTCCAGGCGCTGGACAGAGACTCCCCCGCGTCCCTCTCCCCCGCGTCCCTCTCCCCCGCCGTGCATCGGTATCTCCGGGACACCATGGGCTTTGACGGCGTGGTCATGACCGATGATCTGGTGATGGAAGCCATCACCGACCGCTACGGCACCGGTGAGGCCGCCGTGCTGGCCGTTCAGGCGGGAAACGATCTGCTTTGCTCCACGGATTATGCGGAGCAGTACAGCGCTGTATTGAGCGCCGTACTGGACGGGCGCATCGATTTTGACGCCCTGAACGCTTCCGTTATGCGTGTGCTGAAATGGAAGCAAAGTCTGGGATTGCTGTAAAAAAAGAACCCCCCAGGGGGTTCTTTTTTACGCTTCCGTTTTCTCAATGGCTTCCACAGCCGCGGACAGTGCTTCCGTGTTCACCGTTTCCATCTGGCCGTTGTCGTAGGCCTCCGCCACGGCGGGGTCGATGGGCAGACGTGCCAGAATGGGCAGATTGAACTGGGCGGCGATCTCGTCCAGATGGCTCTTGCCGAAGACGCTGATCTTCCTGCCGCAGTCCGGGCAGCGGAGGTAGGAATAGTTCTCCACGAAGCCCAGCACGGGAATGTGCATCATGTTCGCCATTTTCACCGCCTTCGCCACGATCATGGACACCAGATCCTGGGGAGAGGTGACGATGATCACGCCGTCCACCGGCAGGCTCTGGAACACCGTCAGGGGTACGTCACCGGTTCCGGGGGGCATATCCACAAACAGATAGTCCACGTCCTCCCAGATCACGTCCGTCCAGAACTGCTTCACCGCGCCGGCGATGACCGGACCGCGCCATACCACCGGGTCGGCGGGGTTGTCCAGCAGCAGATTGATGGACATGACCTGAATGCCCGTGCGGGTCAGCGCCGGGTACAGGCCGCTTTCGTCCGCGCCCTGGCACTCCGTGACGCCGAAGGCGGTGGGTGCGGAGGGGCCGGTGATATCGGCGTCCAGAACGCCGACCCGTTTTCCCTCCCGCGCCATGGCAACGGCCAGCATGGAGGTGACCGTGGATTTGCCCACGCCGCCCTTGCCGGAGACCACGGCAATGACCTTCTTCACGCTGGCGTTGGGGTTCAGCTCCGCGAGCAAGCTCTCGGGCTTGCGATCGGCGCAGTCAGAGCCGCATTCGGAACAATTTCCGTTACAAGAACTCATGATTCTGTTGCTCCTTTTTTCTTGATACTTCTATTATAGGGTGTATACTGAACTGTGTCAACCGTCAAAGCTTCATTCTTCACGCCTGTGCCTGTTCCCACTGCTCCATCAAATCCATGAGCGCCGCTTCGGCTTCTTCCTTTTCTCCCAGCAGACGGGTCAGCTCCTGATAGTCGGCGGATGCCGCTTCGATTTTCTGGTCAAGGTCGGCGACGACCTGCTCCTGCTTCTCAATCTCCCGTTCCAGCCGCCGTATCAGCTTGTCCGCGTCCTTGGTTCCACCTTTGGGGCGCTCCTTTTTGGGCTTCGGCACGGCGGAAACGGCCGGTTTCGCTGCGGCTTCATGCTCCAGAATGGAGCGGTATTTCTGATATCCGCAGGGGAAATCCCGGATTTTCCCGTCCTCCAGCAGCCAGATGCGTTCGGCAAACTTCTCGATAAAATACCGGTCGTGGGAGACGAACAGCAGCACGCCCTCGAATTCCTCAATGGCAGCCTCCACCCACTCCCGGGACGCAATGTCCAGGTGGTTCGTCGGCTCGTCCAGAATCAGGAGGTTGATCTTCTCGTCCATCAGCATACAAAGCCGCAGACGGGACTGCTCGCCGCCGGACAGGTTGCCCACGGTCTTGAACACGTCCTCCCCCTGGAACAGAAACGCGCCGAGACGGTCTCTCGCCATCTGGGGCGTGCAGTTTTTCTCGTAGAGCATGGTGTCGTAGAGGCTCCGCTCCGGGTGGTCAAAGTGGATGATCTGAGGGAGATACCCCCATTTCACCGTGGGGCCGAACTGGATTTTCCCCTGGCAGTCCTCCTCCCCCAGCAGGCACTTGATGAAGGTGGACTTGCCGGTGCCGTTGTCCCCCAGAAGGGCAATGCGCTCGCCCCCCTCCACCAGCAGATTCACGTCGGAGAACAGCGTCCGGTCGCCGAAGGATTTTGACACGTTCTTCATTTTGAATACCACGTCTCCGGAGAAATCCCGCTCCCCGAAGCTGGCCTTCATCGTTCTCTCCGCCTTGGGTCGTTCCGTCTTGCGGATGCGATCCATCCGGTGCTGGATGGACATGGCGCGGCGGTAGAGGGTGCGGTTATTGATGCCCCAGCCCTTCATCCGCTCCACCGTGTAGCCCAGCTGCTTCAGTTTCGCCTGCTCCTGCTCGTACTGCTTCATTTGCAGGTCGAACCGCGCCTGTTTTTCGTCCATGTAGAAGGAGTAGTTGCCGGAGTAGAATTCCGCGTGGCCGTCGGCGATCTCGATCACCCGCTGGGCGATCTGATCGATGAAATAGCGGTCGTGGGAAATGGCAAGCACTGTTCCCCGGAAATTCTGAATATACCCTTCCAGCCATTCCACGCTTCTCAAATCCAGATGATTGGTCGGTTCGTCCAGAAGCAGAATGTCCGTCTTTTCCAGCAGAAGGCGGGCAAGGTTCGCTCTGGTCTTTTCGCCGCCGGAAAGGCTGTCGAATTCCTGGGCGCGCTGTTCCGCCGGGATGCCCAGGCCGTTGCAGACCTTGTCCACGTCCACATCCATTTCATAGCCGCCGCCGGATTGGAAGCGGTTGGACAGGCTGTCGTATTCCCGCAGCTGCTCCGCCGTTGCGCCCCCCGCCATGTCCGCTTCCAGCCGCTCCATTCTGGCTTTCAGCTTCATGAGGCCGGCGTAGGCGGTGCGCAGCACGTCCTCCACGGTGTAGCCCGCCGGGAACTTGGGGATCTGGGAAATTAACCCCAGACGCTTGTTGGGGTTGACGTAGACCTCGCCGCTGTCATAGTCCATCTGGCCGGTAAGGATGTTGAAAAGTGTGGTTTTTCCGCAGCCGTTGCGGCCGAGGATCGCCACCCGCTCCCCTTCCTGAATTTCAAAGCTCAGGTCGTCCAGCAGATTTTCTCCGATTACAAAGAATTTTGTCAGATTCCTGACTTGTATATCAACCATACTCGTTTCCTTTTACCCGATTCCGGATTCTTTCAGTATTTGCTCCAATTCTTCCCGGGTGTATAGCAAATTCAACGCCTGCAGCATGGCGTTGGCGCTCATGTGTTCCGGCAGATTCAGCTTTTTCAGAAGCGCTTTCCGCTTCTCTCCGGCATTGCTCCCACCGGAAAGCCCCAGCGCCATGATATCCTGCTTGGTAATGCCGCCGGTAGAGGTCGTTTCCTCCCCCTCTATGGTGGCTCCCGCGTTTCGCAGGGCGGCGAGAATGACCTCCGGGGTCATGCCCTCTACCCCCAGCTTGCCCTCCCGGCCGGGGGCGGATTTCCGCCGTTCCTTGCCGGGAATGTCCGGGATGTAGGCATGCTTCAGGTATTTTCCGGGGATGGCGCTTTTGATGTGGTTGCGGATGACGAAGCCCGCCCCGTCGGAGTCCGTGAATACGATCAAGCCCCGTTTTTCCGCCACACGGCGCAGCAGCGCCATCTGCTGTTTGTCCTTAAAAATGCCGAACCCCGCCGTTTCCAGAATGGGGGCGTCCACCACCTGGCTGAGGGTGTTTTTGTCGTAGCGTCCCTCCACCACAATGGCTTCCCTGATTTTAACCATTGCGTCCCTCCTGCGCCAGCTGCAACAGAAGCAGCTCCAACAGGCGTTCCGGGTCATCGTAAGAGGTTTTGATCTTATAGTCCGTTTCCAGCACCAGCTCCGCCGCCCGGCGGCAGAACTCCGGCGTGAACCGTCTGGCCGCCTCCATGGTCTTTCTCGCGGGATAGTCCGGGATACCGCAGAGCCTTTGCAGGTCGGAGGCGTTTTTTCCGTTGTCCAGCAGCGTCCGCGCGGCGCTGACCCGGCGGAAGTGGTTGCCCACCGCCCCCAGAATCGCCAGCGGCTCCTGCTGCATTTTCAGCAGCTGCTGCAGCTTCACCAGTGCCTGGTCGAAACGCCCGGCGCTGAGCATATCCGTCATCTGGAACACCACGGCGTCCAGCACCGGCTCGGTGACGGCGTCGATGTCGGTCTTCCGAATCTCGTTTGCGCCGGAATAGGCGCAGATCTTGTCAATTTCGCCGCTCAGCGCCGTCATGGTACCGCCGGTGATGTCGATGAGGTACAGGCACAGATCCGTGGAAATCCGCTTGTCCCGGGCCATAAAATGCCTTGTGACCCAGGCTGCCAGATCTTTCTGATTCTGTTTGGCAAATTCCACGATCCGCCCGGCGCCGTCGATCGCCTCCCAGAGTTTTTTCAGGCGCTTGTCCGGCTTCCAGAGGGTCGTCTCGTAGGTGAACACCACCGTGCAGTAATCCGGAATATCCGATAAAATCTCCGCAATTTTGTTCCGGTCGGACTCCCCCAGCTTGAACAGATCCACCTCGTCCACCTGAACCATGGTATGCTCCGCCATCATGGGCAGATTCTCCACGGCATCGGCAAAGGTCTGCAAATCAAAGGTCTCACTGTTCATCCGGTGGAAGTTGAAGGACTCCGTCAGCGCGTCCAGCAGCTGCTTCTTCATCTGCTCCAGGTAGTGGTGCAGCAGAAAGACCTCTTCCCCATGGAAAATGTACAGCCGCCCCAAGTCCTTGCTTTTCAGCTGGGTTTTCAGTTCCTGTAAATTGCCCCCGGGGGCTGTTTTTTTTGCCATGGTTTCACCTTCTGATGGTAATGGTTCCGTCCCGGTCTGTCCGGTACACCGTACAGCCGAAGCTTTCCAGCCGCTGCAAGGTCTCCGCCGCCGGGTGTCCGTAGAGATTGTCCTGGCCTACGCTGATGCAGACCGTCTGCGGTTGGGCAGCGGTGAGCAAATCCTCGCAGGTGGAGTTTTTGGAGCCGTGATGTCCGGCGATCAGCACGTCCACCTCCGGGATTTTCCCGGCGTGGAGCAGCATCCGCTCGCCGTAGGCGCTCCGGTCTCCCGTTATGAGTATATCACAGTTTTCCGTATCAAACAAGACGCACAGGCTGTTTTCGTTTTCGCTTCCATGGGAATCGGCGGCGAAAATGTGCAGATTTGTTTTCCCGTAGGTCAAAAGCAAGTCCTGCCCAGCGTAAACTGCCTCATCGTTATCCGGCATCAAAATGCCTTCCTCCGGTGGGAGGATGAGGACATCCGCTTTTACCCGGCTCAAAAGATTTTCCGCCGCGCCGGTGTGATCCCGGTCGCCGTGGGTCAGAATCAGCCCATCCAGCCGGGAAATGCCCTGGCTCAGAAGCGTTTCGGCAGCAATGTCCGCGGTTTCGGTATCGCTGTCCCCGCCGCAGTCCACCATGTACGTCCGGCCTTCGCTTTGGAGCAGAATGCACTGCCCCTGCCCCACATCCAGCACCGTTATCCGGGTGCCGTCCAGCATCGGCTCTGCCCAGGACGCCAGCAGCGCCAGGCACAGCCCCAGCGTACCGCAGCAGAGCAGAACGCCGGGGCGGCGGTTCCGGCTCAGTAGGAACACCAGCAGCAATACATACACGGCCACCAGCCAGATGGTAATGTACGGACTTCTGGTATACACCGCCGCCAAAGGGAAGCCCGCCAGCAGCTTCGCTATCAACAAAACATAACGAATCGGCCACGCGACGATTTTCCCCAGAATCATCGCCCCGCCCGACCAGAACGCGCCCGCCAAACTGACCGCCACAAGCCCATAGAAAATGAAGCTGATGACCCACAGAGTGAGCAGATTGGTCACCACGCCCACAAGGCTGACGGTGCCAAAATACCAGGCGCTCAGAGGCGTTGTGAAAATCATGGCGCCGAGGGTGATGGACACGGAGGCGGTAAACCAGCGAATCAGGGTGGGTCTGACGCCCTTCCCCTTGCCGTCCGGGAACAGTGAAAGCATCCATTTGCGGATGCCCGGCGAAAAGAGGTAAATCCCCGCCACACTGGCCACGGACAGCTGGAAGCCCACGGAGGTGATGACCAGCGGGTTGCCCGTCAGCATCACCACGGCGGCAAAGGAAAGCGCCGCAGGGCCGTCGTATTCCTTGTTCAGCAGCAGCGCCGCCAGCATCAGCGCGCACATGATGCACGAGCGGCTGACCGACGGGGTAAAGCCCGCCACCGCCGCGAAAAGCAGCAGCGCAGGGAAACCGACGAGAGCAGTCAGGAACCGTTTTCGGAAGGTTATGGCAGTGAGCAATGCGAACAGAATCGACACATGCAGCCCAGAAACAGCCGCCACATGGCGGATTCCGCTGATTTTCAGACTGGTATCCACTCCGTAGCTCAAATCGGTGGTATCGCCCAGCAAAAGCGCCCGGGCAAAGGGCGCGGCATCCTGCGGAATGCAGGTCTGCAAAATTTCCTGAATCCGGTGCCGCAGTCGCGCAGGGATATCCCGCCAGGACGCGCCTGTATGGGGCGAAACGGAAGCCTTGTCTGCCTGGTATGCCAGCAGGAAAATGCCGTTGCCCGCGTGATAGGTTCTGTTCTCCTTCGGCGTGGTGGCGCGAAAGCGGAACTGACCGGAGATCACGTCCCCGGGTTCCAGGGGTTCGTCCAAATCCAGATACGCCCGAAGGCGGTAGGATTTTCCTTCCAGCTGCACCGTGCCGTCCACGCCGATACCGTATGCCGTTTCATAGCTGTAGTCCGACACCCGGATGACTACATCTGCCGTCTTCCCGTCCATCGTCCCGGCGGCGCTCAGGTAAAAGCCGTCATACAAGGTAAACCAGCCCATTCCCGCAGCAAAGCCAAGGAAAATCGCGGCAACCCGCCGGAACCAAATGTACTTTCTCCCCGCAATCGCCGTCAGAAGCGTCAGCACACCGCCCGCGACTGCCATAATGACCCGCACGCTTCCCGTGAGGACATACGCGCACAGGCAGCAGGCCGCGCCGAAGCCCAGAGAAAACCACACCAGTTTACGCATCCCGCCGCCCCCTTATCGTTGGAAAAGGCGCCGCCTTTGCGGCAGCGCCTTCCTTATTACTTCAATTTAGAAACCACGTAATCGTCCACGATGGCAAGGGCATTGTCCACCTTGGTGATATCCTTGCCGCCGCCCATGGCGGAGTCGGGCTTGCCGCCGCCGCTGCCGCCGCAGCAGCAGCATACCTGCTTCACCAGGTCGCCGGCCTTGATGCCCCGGGCAATGGCGTCCTTGCCGCAGACGGCCAGGAAGGTGATCTTGCCCTCGTTGACCGTGGCAAGCACAGCAACCACGGAAGCATCCTTATCCCGCAGCACGTCGCCCATCTGGCGGAGTCTGCCGGTGTCGGCGTTGGGAACGCTGGCGGTGATGACCTTCAGGCCGTCCACATTGTGGGAGCCGAAGAGAATCCGGTCGATCTCGCCCACGGTCTCCTTGGCTTTGTAGGCCTCAATGGTGCGCCGCAGCTCCCGAAGCTCCTCCAGCTGTGCCTGAATCCGAGAGCCAAGCTCGATGGGCTTGGTCTTCAGCTTGGCGGCCGCTTCCAGCAGCATGGTCTGGTTCCGCTCCATTCTCTCCAGGCAGGCCTTGCCGGTAATGGCCTCGATCCGGCGGACGCCGGAGGCGACGGAGCACTCGCTCTCGATTTCAAAGGGGCCGACCTTAGCGGTGTTGTCCAGGTGGGTGCCGCCGCACAGCTCGATGGAGTAGTTGCCCATGTTGACCACCCGAACCGTGCTGCCGTACTTCTCGCTGAACAGCGCGGTGGCGCCCATGGCCTTGGCCTCGTCAACGGGCATCTCCCGGGTCACGATGTTGTAGCCCTCCAGAATGGAATTCTGGACGATGGCGTTGACCTTCACCAGCTCCTCCGGCGTCAGCGCGGAATAGTGGGTGAAGTCGAAGCGCAGCCGGTCAGGCTCCACGTAGGAACCCGCCTGATGGACATGGTCGCCCAGCACCGTCTGCAGCGCCTTTTGCAGCAGGTGGGTGGCGGAGTGGGCGCGCATGATGGCCTTGCGGCGCTCTACGTCAATGGAGGCCACCACAATATCGTCCACCTTAATGGAGCCGGTGACCATCTTGCCGTGATGCAGGTACTTACCGCCCTTGTCCTTCTGAACGTCGGACACCACAAAGCGGCTGTTGCCCATGAGGATCACGCCCTGGTCGGCGATCTGGCCGCCCATTTCGGCGTAGAAGGGAGTCTTGTCCAGCACGATGATGCCCTTTTCGCCGCCGGCAATGGTGCCGGAAACCTCGTCGCCCACGCACACCGCCAGGACCTTGGCGTCGCAGTTGTTCTGGGTGTAGCCAACGAAGGTAGTGGGGGTGTTGTCCAGACCCAGGTCGATGCCTGCCCAGGCCAGATCGCCCAGCGCCTTCCGGGCTTCCCGGGCGCGAACCTTTTGCTCCTGCATCAGCTGGGCAAATGCCGCCTGATCCAGCGTCATATCCTCGTCGGCCACCATTTCCAGGGTCAGGTCAATGGGGAAGCCGTAGGTATCGTACAGCTTGAAGGCGTCGGCGCCGGAGAACTCCGTCTCGCCCTTGGCCTTATGCTCTGCCAGCATGTTGGAGAAGATCGCCATGCCGCCGTCGATGGTGCGGGCAAAGTTCTCTTCCTCCACCTTTACAACCTTGGTGATATAGTCGCAGCGCTCCCGCAGATAGGTGTAGTGAACCTCGTTTTCCTCCACCACGGTCTCCACGATCTGATAGAGGAAGGGGTGGTTGACGCCCAGGAGCTTGCCGTGGCGGGCAGCCCGCCGCAGCAGACGGCGCAGGACGTAGCCGCGGCCTTCGTTGCTGGGAAGCACGCCGTCGGCGATCATGAAGGTGGCTGCGCGGATATGGTCGGTGATGACCCGCAGGGAAACGTCCATCTTCACGCTCTGGCCGTAGGTCGCGCCGGTCAGCTCCGTGACCTTGTGGGTGATGTTCATAACGGTATCCACATCGAACAGGGAGTCCACGTCCTGGCAGACCACCGCCAGACGCTCCAGACCCATGCCGGTGTCGATGTTCTTCTGCGCCAGCTCCGTGTAGTTGCCGTGGCCGTCGTTGTCGAACTGGGAGAAGACGTTGTTCCAGACCTCCATGTACCGGTCGCAGTCGCAGCCCACGGTGCAGCCGGGCTTGCCGCAGCCGTACTTTTCGCCCCGGTCGTAGTAAATTTCGGAGCAGGGACCGCAGGGGCCGGAGCCATGCTCCCAGAAGTTGTCCTCCTTGCCGAAGCGGAAAATACGCTCGGCGGGGACGCCCACTTCCTTGTTCCAGATCTCAAAGGCTTCGTCGTCGTTTTCGTAGATAGAGGGGTACAGCCGGTTCTCGTCCAGACCCACTATCTTGGTCAGAAATTCCCAGCTCCAGGCAATGGCCTCGTGCTTGAAGTAATCGCCGAAGGAGAAATTGCCCAGCATCTCGAAATAGGTGCCGTGACGGGCAGTCTTGCCGATGTTCTCGATATCGCCGGTGCGGATGCACTTCTGGCAGGTGCAGACCCGGTGACGGGGCGGCTCCACCTCGCCCTTGAAGTAGGGCTTCATGGGCGCCATGCCGGAGTTGATCAGCAGCAGAGACGCATCGTTCTGGGGGATCAGAGAAAAGCTGGGCAGGCGCAGGTGGCCCTTGCTTTCAAAGAAAGAAAGGAACATCTCGCGCAGTTCATTTACGCCGTAAGGCTTGGGATTCATTGGTTTCTACCTCCATAATAATTGTCGGAGCTGAAAGTGAATTTTTCGCTTCCAACTAAAAACGCCGCCCCTACACAATAGGGGCGACGTAAATCGCGGTACCACCCTAATTCGCCTGAAAATCAGGCATCTTAGCCGCTCTGTAACGGGAGCGCCCGTCCCGGTCATCCCGGGCAACGCGGGAAATGGCTTGCGGGAGTTCATCCGGGGGCTTGCACCTTCTCCCCCTCGCTGAAGGACTACATTTCCGCTTGGTTTCCGCAATGTCTTTCCATATCGTCGCTATTTTATCACAAAAAGGGAAAAAGTCAAGGCTCATTTCCCATTTTTCCGGGCGGTTTTCCGAAAAATATCCTAGGGTTGACGGAAGTCTGCGGAACCGGCGGCTGCCGGTTCCGCAGAGGTTTTCCAATCAGATTCGTTCTTCCAGCCAGCGGCGCATGTTCTCCCGGCCTTCCTCGCTCATGGGGAAGGTGGACTCCCCCTCCATGGTGCTTTTTTCATAGCAGTAAAGGCCGTGCCAATATTCCACATGGATGGCGCTCTGGGCAAAGTCCACCTCTTTCGGGTTCGCCATGACCACCTTCGGCTCCGCCCGGAAGCGAAACAGCCCCTTGGAGCCGGTGAAGATGTTGTTCATGGCGAAGGTGTGCAGCGTGGGCAAAAACAGCTCTGCCATATATTTACTCCCGGGTCAGCGCTTCCATCTCATCCAGCAGCTCGCCGAACAGCGCCAGCGCCTGATTCACAGGCTCCGGGCTGGTCATGTCCACCCCCGCGCCCTTCAATAGGTCGATGGGGGACTTGGAGCAGCCGCCGGAGAGGAAGCCCAGGTAATCCTTTACAGCCGGTTCGCCCTCCCGCAGGATCCGGCGGGACAGGGCAATGGCGGCGGAATAGCCGGTGGCGTACTGGAAGACGTAGTAGTTGTAATAGAAGTGGGGAATCCGCGCCCACTCCATGGCGATGAAGTCGTCCACCACCATGTCCGGGCCGTAGTACAGCTCGTTCAGGCGCTTGTACTCGGCGCTCAGCACGTCCGCGGTCAGGGTCTGCCCCTGGGCTGCCATCTGTCCGATGTTCAGCTCGAACTCGGCGAACATGGTCTGCCGGTACAGCGTTCCCTTGAACTGGTCGAGGAAGTGGTTGATGAGGTACGCCCGCTCTTTTCTGTCCGTGGTTTTGCTCAGAAGATACTCCATCAGCAGCGCCTCGTTGCAGGTGGAGGCCACCTCCGCCACGAAGATCACGTAGTCTGCGTCAATGGGGTTCTGATGCTTGTTGGAGAGATAGGAATGCAGAGCATGGCCCATTTCATGCGCCAGGGTGAACTGGCTGTCCAGCGTGCCGGTATAGTTCAGCAGCACGTAGGGATGCACCACCGTGCCGGCGGAGTAGGCACCGCTGCGCTTGCCCTCATTCTGGTACACATCAATCCAGCGATGATCGAAGCCGTCCTTCAGGATGGCGCGGTAATCGTCGCCCAGGGGTGCCAGCGCATCATAGACGGTCTGCTTGGCCTGCTCGTAGGGGATGCGCTTGTCCACGTCCTTGAGCAAGGGGGTGTACACGTCGTAGAAATGCAGCTCCTCCACGCCCAGCAGCTTCTTGCGCAGGCGGACATAGCGGTGCATCTTGTCCATGTTCTTGTGAACCGTCTCAATGAGGTTCTTGTAGACGGAGGTGGGAACGTTGGTGGCGTCCAGGGACGCTTCAAAGGCCGTGTCGTACTTCCGCGCCTCGGCGAAGAATTTCAGCTGCTTGTTCTGGGCGTTGAGAATGGCGGCGGCGGTGGTCTTGAAGTCGCCAAAAACGCCGTAGAGATTCTCGTAGGCGCTCCGGCGCAGTACCCGGTCGCCGCTTTCCTCCAGGCTGACGAAGGTTCCCTGGGTCAGGGGATGCTTGTTCCCGTCGGCGTCCACGGCGTCGGGGAACTTCATGTCCGCGTCGGTGAGGGAGCCGTAAATGGTGTCGGGCGCCTGGGACATTTCTCCCGCCGCCGCCAGAAGCTTTTCCTCCGCGGCGGAGAGGGTGTGCGCCTTGCGGCGGCGCAGGTCTGTCAGGAAGCGGCGGTAGCGCTCCAGTTTGGGACAGTCCGCGTAAAACTGCGCCAGCTTTTCGTCGGAAATTGCCATGATCTCCGGAGTATCAAAGCTGCACGCCGCCCCCAGCGCCACCACGGTGCTCATAAATTTACCGGTCATCCCCTGGTAGGCGGCGTTCCGGGTGTCTTCATCCGCCCGGCGCATACAGTAATTGCCCAGCAGCTCCGCCTTGGCGTTGACCCGCTCCATGTTTTCCAGATAGGCATACAGCGTTTCGCCGCTCTCCCCCAGGCGTCCGGCAAAGGATGCCAGGGTCTTCCGGCTTTCCTCCAGAGTTGCCCGATCCGCTTCCCAGGCATCGTCGGTGGCGTACAGGTCTTCGATCGCCCATTTGTCCTCCGCCGGGATCTGGTCGCGGCTTGGGATTTTTTTGATTTCTTCCATAATTTATCCTCCTGATTTTTTCTACTATTATACCACACTATCCAAAAAAAGCAACGCCGCTTGCAATGATCGGCGAATTATGCTAAAGTAGCCTGCGGTGATGAAAATGAGGAGAGAACGCATTCGAGGCAGTCTGTGTCTGCTGCTGGGTACAACCATTTGGGGCTTTAGCTTTATCGCCCAGAGCGTGGGCATGGATCATATTGGCCCCTTTACCTTTCAGGCCGTGCGGTGCCTGCTTGCCGTGCTGTTTCTGATTCCCTGCGGGTTTTTGCTGGATGCCGGCAAGTGCAGCTTCCGGGAATCCGCGGCAAAATGGAAAGACCCGACGCTGTGGCGGGTGGGACTGATCTGTGGGTGCGCCCTGTTCGTCGCATCCAGCTTGCAGCAGATCGGCATCGTCTACACCGACGCCGGAAAGGCGGGGTTCATCACCGCCATGTACATCGTGCTGGTGCCGGTGCTGGGGCTGTTTCTCGGGAAAAAGCCGCCCAAAACCACCTTTTTCAGCGTGGTGCTGGCGGTCGCCGGGCTGTATCTGCTCAGCTGCATGGGCGTTTCTCAGATCAACAAGGGCGACCTGTATCTGATGGGCTGTGCCCTGGCCTTTTCCGTGCAGATCACCTGCATTGACCGGCTGGCGGGAAATTTGGACGGTCTGCGCATGAACTGCATTCAGGCGCTGGTGGTTACGGTGCTTTCCCTGCCCTTTATTCTGCTGACGAAGGAATCCGTCAGTTTCTCCGCCATCGCCGCCTGCTGGTTTCCCCTGGTCTTTTCCGGCGTTCTGTCCATGGGCGTCGCCTACACGCTGCAAATCGTCGGTCAGAAGAATCTGGAGCCGACCACGGCGTCGCTGATCATGAGCCTGGAATCCGCTTTTGCCGCTCTGGGCGGCTGGCTGATTCTCCATCAAACCATGACAGCCTGGGAGCTGCTGGGCTGCGGCCTGATGTTTGCCGGTGTGGTTCTTTCCCAGCTTCCTGTTGGAATTTTCACAAAGAAAGCTTGACATAGCACAAAAATTGGGGCTGCCAATGGCAGCCCCAATTTTTCTCGTTTACATTTCCTGCCGCCCTTCCAAGGCTCTGGAAAGCGTCACCTCGTCGGCGTATTCCAGCTGGCTGCCCACCGGCACGCCATAGGCAAGCCGGGTCACCTTGACCTCCATGGGTCGCAGCAGACGGGATATGTACATGGCCGTGGCCTCTCCCTCGGTGTCCGGGTTCGTCGCCATGATGACCTCTCTGACCTCTCCCCCGGCTACCCGGCGGAGAAGCTCCTTGATCCTGATGTCGTCCTGGGTCACATGGTTCAGGGGCGAAATAACGCCGTGAAGCACATGGTAAACGCCCCGGAATTCCCGGCTGCGCTCCATGGCGATGACATCCTTCGGCTCAGCCACAACGCAGATGACGCCCTTATCCCGGGTATCGTCGTCGCAGATGGGACATACCTCCCGATCGGTCAGATTCTGGCAGACGGGGCAGGTATGCACCTGTTTTTTTGCCTCCAGAATGGCGTTGGAAAATTCCTCCGCGTCCTCCATGGGCAGGCTCAGCACATGGAAGGCAAGTCTTTGCGCCGTTTTGCCGCCGATGCCCGGAAGCTTCGCAAACTGGTCGGCAAGATTTTGCAGCGCAGCGGGAAAAAACTGCATACTGACTCCTTAGAACAGGCCACCCAGATTCAGGCCGCCGGTGAGACGGGACATGTTGTTCGCCGCCTCGGCGTCCGCCGCCCGCATGGCCTCGTTGACTGCGGCAATGACCATGTCCTGGAGCATCTCCACATCGTCGGGGTCTACCGCTTCCGGCTTGATTTCGATGCCGACCACCTCATGCTTGCCGTTGACGGTGGCCGTGACCATGCCGCCGCCGGATGCCGCCGTGAAGGTCTTGGCCTCCTGCTCTGCCTGCATCCTGAGCATTTCCTGCTGCATCTTCTGCGCCTGCTTCATCATAGCCGCCTGATTCATTCCGCCGGGCATACCCCGGAATCCACCTTTTGCCATATTATAATTCTCCTATCTTGAAAATTCACATGAAAACTATCGTTTGATCGTTACAATGTCGCTGTGCGCCCTGCCGAAATTCATCAGCTGCTCCATTCTGGGGTTCGCGGCGGGCTTCTCCGACATGTCCACCGTCACCGCCTTCACCGGGCGGGACAGCATGGCCGCCGCCTTCCGGGAGACGACCTCCAGAATTTCCGGCCTATCCAGCATCTGCGCCGTAAAGCCGTTGCTGCACCGAAGCTCCAGCCTGTCCCCCACCAGCGCGCCCTGAACCGGCGCATTGGGGGTCACCACGAAGAAGCCGGAAATGGGGGGCTTCAATTCCTTGCGAACCGCCGCCACCAAGTCCGACCAGAAGCCGACCGGAGCCTCGCTTTCCGCCACCGGCGGCGTATCCTGCGCCGGGGGCGCGTCGGCATCGTCCGGCATGGGCGGGCGATCGTCGTCACAGGGTTCCTTCTCCGGCGCGGCCTTCTCCGTCTTCACGGGAGCCACCGGGACAAACGCGCCGCTTTTCACCTGCTCTTCCAGGCGGGTGAGACGGGCGTTCAGGGCTTTGGTATCCAGGCTCAGCTCCGGCTGGCACAGCTCCACGATGCACAGCTCCGCATCCATGCGGCGGCTGGCGCTTCGGGTAAAGCCGGCCATCGTCTCCTGAAGCCGCTCCATCATGCGCACCAGCTCGGCACTGGTCAGCGCTTTCGTCAATTCCAGCGCTTCTCTGTCCGACGCCACGCCGGAAAGCATGGTAATTCCGGCGTTTCCGGCGGTTTTCAGCACCAGAAGATCCCGGGTCAGGCAGGCCATCTCGTCCAGCATGGCGCCCAAATCCTTGCCCTCGGTATAGAGCCGGTTGAACAGCTCCAAGGCGTTTTTCGTATCGTGGGCGGCAATATAGCCCATCATTTCCCCGCATTTCCGCTCCCCGGCAATGCCCAGGCAGGCGTATACCCGCTCCGCCGTCAGTTCTCCCGTGGTCGCGGAGGCGCACTGGTCGAGCAGACTCAGGCCGTCCCGCATTCCGCCGTCCGCCAGCCGGGCAATCACCCGCGCCGCGCCGTCGTCCAGGTCGATGTTCTCCTGATAGGCAACGTATTGCAGCCGCGCCGCAATGTCCTCCTGGCTGATGCGCCGGAAGGAAAAGCGCTGGCACCGGGACAGAATCGTCGCCGGAACCTTATGAAGCTCCGTGGTTGCGAGAATGAACAGCAGATGCTCCGGCGGCTCCTCGATAATCTTCAGCAGCGCGTTGAATGCCGAAATAGAGAGCATATGCACCTCGTCGATGATATACACCCGCATTTTCACCTGGGACGGCGTATAAATGGCGTCGTCCCGCAGATCGCGGACGTTGTCCACGCCGTTGTTGGAGGCGGCGTCGATCTCCAGCACGTCCATGCAGGAGCCGGAATCGATGGCCTTGCAGGCTTCGCAGACGTTGCAGGGGTTGCCGTGGTCGGGATTCAGGCAGTTGACTGCCTTCGCCAGAATTTTGGCGCAGCTGGTCTTACCCGTGCCCCGGGAGCCGGTGAACAGGTACGCATGGCTCATTTTCCCGGTCATGATCTGGGTTTTCAGGGTCTGCGTCACCGCCATCTGTCCGGAAACGTCGTCAAAGGTCTGGGGGCGGTATTTGCGGTATAGCGCCTGATAAGCCGACATTGTGCTTCTCCTCTCTGCAAGTCTAAGGCAACACCGCACAATTGTGCCTGCGAGTCTCAGCCGTCTTTTTGCCCCACTTCTTCAGTTTGAAAAACGAGAAATACATACAGTATTCCTTCGTTTTCCAAACTTTGAATTGGGACAAAAATCCTGGCTGAGCCTTCTTGTCAAATTATGCAGTGTTGCCCTAAAAAGCCATCCGGCTCATAACAAGATCGCACACCCACATTTGAACAAGGCGAATACCCGGGCCTGACGCAGTTAGCTCAAGAACGGCAACCCCGCGGCACACGAGAAGATCCGCTTAATGCTGCTTGGTTCCCCACCTGACATGGTTCACGGGATCTCGTTGCGCAAGACCAATCTATCAACACCACTTGCGCAGGTCAGACGATATTCAAACTTGCCCGGGTGTGGGAATTCATCCCTGCTGTAGCGGATTGCAGGTACAGGGCACCGCTATCTCCCCGACTAGTGCGACCTTGTTATAAGCCGGACAGCTCAATACAAGGAAATTGTGAAATTATGGAAACTCTGAATCAGTTGAGCTTCGACTCGATGAAGTCGGCAAGCTCCTTGAAGGTGGTGATCTGCTGATCCTCCAGATCCAGCTCCACGCCCAGCTCGGACTCCAGATCCATAATCATCTCAACGATATCCAGAGAATCGATGCCCAGGCTTTCAAAGGTAGCATCGGGAGTGATCTCTGCGGGATCCAGCTCCAGCTGCTTGGCCGCGTAGTTAACCAATTTCTCGTACATGGGTAAGCCCCCTCTCAGTATTTTCTGCGGAACTATCTTATGGTATTCTATTACAGGAACCCGCGTTTGTCAATGCCCTGTTTTTACCTAACCGCCATTCCAGCGGCATAGGCCGTTGCCCAGGCGATTTGCAGGTTAAAGCCGCCGGTGTAGGCGTCGCAGTCGATGATTTCTCCGGCAAAATACAGCCCGGTCACAAGCCTGGATTCCATGGTTTTGGGGTCGATTTCCGATACCTTCACGCCGCCGCTGGTGATGATCGCCTCGGACACGGGGCGCTTGCCGGTGATGTCTATGGGGAAGGCTTTCAGCAGCTCCACCAGGGCGCGGCGCTTTTGCTTCGTCAGGGAATTGGCCTGCATGTCCGGGGCAATGTCCAGCCTGCGCAGTACCACGGGAATCATGCTCCGGGGCAGCAGATCCACCAGTGCATTTTCCATGCTCCGGTTCTGATACTGCTCCAAGTCCCGCAAAATGCGGGCTTCCAGCTTTTCACTCTCCAGGGCGGGCTTCAGGTCCAGCATCAGACGGCAGCCATCCCCTTTTAGGTGGCAGCTCGCCGACAGCACCGTGGGGCCGGAGACGCCGAAGTGGGTGAACAGCAGCTCGCCAAAGTCCTTGTACAGCACCTTTCCCTTGGCGTTCAGCAGTTTGACCCCCACGTTCCGCAGGCTCAGCCCCTGCATTTCCTGGCAGTCGTTTCCCGCCGTTTCCAGCGGCACCAGGCTTCCCTCCGGGGGGATGATCGTATGTCCCAGGGCGGCGGCAACGCCGTAGCCGTCGCCGGTGGAGCCGGTGGCGGGATAGGAAGCACCGCCGGTGGCAAGAATCACCCAATTGGCGGCGATTTCTTCATTTTGGGTTCTCACCCCGGTAACGTGTCCGTCCCGGGTGAGAATATCCCTGACCCGGGCGGTTTTTACGGTGATTTTCTGCCTGTGCAGCTCCGACAGCAGGCAGTCCAGAATGGACTGGGATTTGTCCGTCACCGGGAAGACCCGGTTTCCCCGCTCGGTTTTCAGGCGGCATCCATGCTCTTCAAAAAAGGCCATCGTCTTTTCCGGCGGAAAGGCCGTCATGGCGCTGTAGAGAAACCGTCCGTTCCGGGGGACGTTCTGCAAAACCTCCTGGGAAGCGCAGTTGTTGGTCACGTTGCAGCGGCCCTTGCCGGTGATCAGAAGTTTTCTGCCCAAACGGTCGTTTTTTTCCAGAAGCAGCACCTTCTGCCCCCGTTTGGCCGCCGTGATGGCCGCAAACATGCCCGCCGCGCCGCCGCCGATCACGATCCCGTCATAGCCCATCAGCCGTCCACCCGCTTCTCATACACATCGTATTCTTCCCAGATTCGCTCCAGATTGGCAAAGGTTTTGGACAACTCCTTCTCCTTTTGGGCAGCGACGGCGACGATCAGGGCGTTGACGATGCTCAGCGGCGCCACAAGGGAGTCCACCAGGCTGACCATATCGCTTTTGGCAATCAGCACATGGTCGCAGTTGCTCCCCAGGGGGGACAGCTTACTGTCCGTAATGCCGATGACCGTCGCACCGGCGGAACGGCAATACTTTGCGCCCTTGGTCGTGGTAGAGGAATACCGGGGGAAGGAGAAGGCGATGACCGCGTCACTGCTGTTCACGCTGACAATCTTCTCAAACATCTCCCCCGCTCCGAAGCCGGAAACCACGTGGACGTTGTTAAACATATAATTTAAGTAATACCCCAGGAAATTCGCCAGCGGCTCCACGGAACGGACGCCCAGAATGTACACCCGTTTGGCCTTCAGAATGGCGTTCACCGCGGCGGAAAACTCCTCCCGGCTCACCATTTCCTCCGTTTGGCGGATTTTTTCCATGTCGGAACGGAGCACCGTGGAAACCACGTCCTGATCGCCCAGACGGTCGTTGGCGACCTCGATACGCTGCACGGAGGTCAGGCGGTTGAGCACCATTTCCTGCATGGCCTTCTGCATACTGGGATAGCCGTCAAAGCCTAAGTCCACGGCAAACCGAACCACCGTGGACTCCGAGACGCCCACCGTCTTTCCCAGGCGGTTGGCCGTCATGAACGCGGCCTTGTCGTAGTCCTCCGTAATGTAACGCGCGATCCGCTTCTGCCCCTTGGAAAAGGTGGGTTCCTTCTCCCGCAGAGTGGACAATATATCGTAACTCATAGCTGCCTCCTTGTGCGGCGCTGTATCTTTTTTATGGCGGCCGGCCTGGTTCTGCCGAAAAGCCGCCTTATATTATACTAGCAAAACCGGCGGCATTTTGCAAGAGACAACCGCAGAAAATGCACGGAGATTTTAAGGCAGCACCGCACAATTCGGCAAGAAGTCTCAGCCAGGATTTTTGTTCCAATTCAAAGTTCCGAAAATGGAGGAATACTGTATGTATTTCCCGCTTTCGGAACTGCGGAAGTGGAGCAAAAAGACAGCTGAGACTCGCAGACGCAATTGTGCGGTGTTGCCTTAAATAGAGCCGGGAGCATCCGGTGTCTGTGTCAGTTCTGCAACCTCTGCCTCCGTCAGATAGCGCCATTTTCCCACCGGGAGATCTCCCAGGCGAAGGCTCCCCTCCTGAATGCGGCGCAGCCGGGTGCAGTGCATTCCGGCGGCGTCGCACATCCGCCGCACCTGCCGGTTGCGGCCTTCGTGGATGGTCACCCGGAATTTTGCCGACTGCCCCTCCGCCTTCAGGAGCTTCACCCTGGGCGGGCGAATGGTGTAGCCGTCCAGGGGGATGGGCTTCGCCAGGCGGCGTTCCCCGCCGGGGGTATAGCCGGTGACCCAGACGTCATAGGTCTTCTCCACCTCATGCCTGGGGTGCATCAGGGCGTTGGCAAACGCACCGTCATTGGTCAGAAGCAGAAGCCCCTCGGAGTCCATGTCCAGTCGCCCGACGGGGTACACCCGTGCGCCGCAGTCCGCCACAAGGCCGGCCACGCCCGGCCGCCCCTTTTCGTCGGACAGAGTGGTGACGTAGCCCCGGGGCTTATTGAGTAAGATGTACACGTTCCTTTCCCGGGCGGCCAAAGGCTGCCCCGCCACCCGGATATCGTCGGTTTCCGGGTCGGCGCTGTCTCCCAGAGAAGCGGGGACGCCGTTGACACTCACCTGCCCCGCCCGGATCAGCGTCTCCGCCTTCCGCCGGGAGGCCACGCCCCGGGCGGAGAGTATTTTCTGCAAACGTTCTGTCACGGTTCTTCCTCCCCGCATGGTCGTCCGGGAGCGGCATGTCAGCCGCTCCCTCTGTGGAATAGTTTTTGCCAGAAGCTCTTTTCCTCCGGCTGGGTCTGCTCGATGGTCGCCCCGTAGACGACCGGGACTTTTCCTACAGCCTTGCCCTCTATCAGCACGTACACGACCCCCGCGTCCGCCCCCTCCACCGCCGGGGCATAGACGAAGCCCGGGCCGGGCAGCGCCAGACAGGGGTGTTCCTCCGGCGCAACGGAATAGTCAAAATCCGCCGCCGCCAGCACCTCCACCCGCCGTTTTTCGCCGCCCACGACCTCCAGGGTTCCCACCCGGTCGTCCTGGTTCACGATCCGCTGAATTGCGTACCGGGAGAAGCCCTCCTCCATCAGCGCGGCATGGTCAGACCAGTCGCCGGGGTCGTCGATGGTCACGACGATGACCCGCCGCCCGTCCCGCGTGGCGCTGGATACCAGAATCCGCCCCGCGGCCTTGGTAAAGCCGGTTTTCACCCCGTCGGCGCCCGCTACCCGCCACAATAGCTTATTGTGGTTTGTCAGATACCGATCCCTCACCTTGACATTTTTGGCGGAAACGGTCTTGTAAAAAATGGGATTTTCCATGGCGTAGGCCGCCAGTGTTCCCAAATCCTTTGCCGTGGAATAGTGGCCGGGACTGTCCAGACCGTTGGGATTTTCAAAGTGCGTGTCGGTCAGGCCGAGACTGCGCGCCTTGTCGTTCATCAGCGCCGCGAACCCCTCCACGGTGCCGCCGCAGTAAATGGCCAGCGCTACGGCGGCGTCGTTGCCGGAGGACAGCATCATCCCGTAAAGCAGCTCCTGCAAGGTAAGAATCTCCCCCTCCTTGAGGTACATGGAGGAGCCCTCGATGCCCACCGCTTCCTTGGGGATGCGCATTCTGTCCAGGACATTGCACTGCTCGCAAACGATCAGCGCCGTCATGATTTTGGTGGTGCTGGCAATCAGGCTGCGCTCCGTGGGATTTTTCTCATAAAGAACCCGGCCGCTGACGGCGTCCACCGCATACGCCCGCCGGGCGGACACGGCGCCCGCCCTCACCGGCAAAAACAGGACGGCGGCCAGCAATGCAGCCGCCGTCCCGGCGAAAAATCGTCTCATCTTTTCTCACCCGCGGCTATTGTGTCCCGGTTTGGGACAAACTATGCGCCGCGGATGCGCAAACAGGTCAGTCTTTCTTCTTGGAATCGAGATAGGCGGTAAGCTTGTCCAGCGTGTCCGGAACCATTTCCACGATTCGGTCTGCGGTGGTGTTGGCAGGCTCCGCCACGGGCATCATGCGCACGTTGCCGTCCTTGACAATGAGGAAGCAGATTGGCGTCACCTTGACGCCGCCGCCCACGCCGCCGCCAAAGGGATTGTCGCCGGCGGTCGTCTTTTTGGTAAAGTCGGAGCCGCCGCCGCCAAAGCCAACACTGACCTTGGACACGGGAATGATTGTCACCCCGTCCGGCGTGGAGATGGGTTCGCCGATGACGGAGTTTACGTCCACCATCTCGCGGATTTTCTGAATGGTACTTTCAAGCATATTGGGAATCTGGCTCATGGGTAGCACCGCCTTTTCGTTTTTTCTGAAGTTTTAGAAATTCTTTCAGCGCCCGGATGACGTACACGATGGCAAGACCCAGAAGTCTTCCCAGGGTAACGGTCAAGTCCAGCCGCGCAATGACCAGTGTTTCGGACGCGGTAAAGTCGCACTCGACCTCCACGTCCCGTTTTTTTATCACGAACAGCCGTTCCAGCCGGGGCATCAGATTGCCCACCGCTGCCCAGGCCCTTCCGTAATTGACCGCAAGGTCGCAGGGGTCGCCCTCTGCCAGTATCAGCTTCAGCTCCAGGCGGTTCACCCGCAGCTTCCGCCGGAAAGCTCCCAGAAAGTTCAGCGCGACCTTCACCAATGGCAAAAAGTCCCGCAAACTGCCGCCTTTTTCTTTCCTGTCCGCCGGAGGTTCCTGTTTGGGGGGCTGTGGCGGCTTTGGGAGGGATTCTTCCTCGCTTCCGGGCTGCTTGTCCGTTTTTGAAGGAGGCTTCGGCTTTTTCTCTTTCTTTTTTCGAGGGAACAGGGTCAGCCGGACAGGGCCTGCAATGACCCGCAGCAGCGCCCCCTCCCCGCCGTACCGGGCGCTGACGCCAAGAGGCAGGATTCCCAGAAGGAATACCACGCCCAGCGCAATCCACCAGCCCATTATGCTTCCTCCCCGGCGGGGGGCTGTTCGGGCAGCTCCACCGGCTCGCCGAAGGTGATCTTTTCGATGGGGGGCAGCTCCTCCAGGGAGCTGAGCCCGAAGGTGCGCAGGAAATCCGGCGTCGTTTTATACTGAATCGGGCGTCCCGGAACGTTCAGACGTCCCGCCTCCTCGATGAGCTTCTTATTGAGCAGCGCCGCCACGGAATAGGCGCTGTCCACCCCGCGGATCTGTTCCACCATGGCCTTTGTCGCCGGCTGGTAGTAGGCGACGATGGTCAGGGTTTCCAGCTGGGAGGAAGACAGCTTGGGAGGCTTTCTTGTTTCCAGCGCCTTCGTCACATAGTCCGCCATTTCTCCGGAGGATACCATCTGGTAGCCCTTTTCCAGCTTGAGAATGCGGATTCCCCGGCGCTCAAAGGCGTATTTGTCCGCCAGATCGTCGGCTGCCTTTTCCACATCCGACGCATCCGTTTCCAGCGCGGCGGCGAGTCTTCCGATATCGATACGCTCGCCCGCAGCAAAGAGAATGGCCTCAATGGCACGCTGCAGCTGTTCCGATTCCATCAGGTCATCTCCTCTCTCGGGTGCTTGTCCAGCAGACGGACGTTGGGGTTCTCCCCGCCGGGGTCGTCCTCCAGCGTTACGGAGTTCGTCTTACACAAATCCAGAATGGCAAGAAACGTGGCTACGACCTCGGAGCGGCTCCGGCTGCCCCGGAACAGATTCTTTAATCGCTCCACGCCCCGCAGCAGCAGCTGACGCAGCACCTCGCCGGTTTTCCGGCCGATGGGGTACGGCTCCTTGCCCACGATGCCACGGAAATTTGCCGTGGGCGGGGGCAGCTGGCGCTGACTGCGCTCGGCGATGATGTCCAGCGCCCGAAGCAGGTCGATCACGTCGTGCTGATAGCGGTAGCCCTGCTCTCTGCGCAGAGGCTCCGGCTCCTTGGTAAACAGGCACCGGCCGATCTCGTTTCTCGGCTCCAGCACCGTCACGGCCTGCCGGATCTGCTCCATGGCTTCCTTGCGCTTGCGCTCCACCAGCGACTGGCGCAGCAGGTCCAGCTCGCTTTCCGCCTCGGCCTGTTCCGCCGCCGACAGGAGCATTTTGGTCTTGATCAGCATCAGGTGGGACGCCATGGTGATGAACTCGCTGGCAATTTCCATATCCATCCGCTTCATTTCATCCAGATAACCCAGGTACTGCTCCAGGATCGCGGAAATGGACACATCCTGAATTTCGATTTTATTCTTGCTCAGCAGCTCAAAAATAACATCCAGCGGCCCCTCAAAATCCTCCAGCACGTCAGATTTGGTATGGACGATGCCCTCCAGACGGTATTGCGGTTCTCCCATAGCGGCTTCCTTTGCTAAAACACAAACTTGCAAACATTATAGCATTCTTTTCCCCCGTTCGCAACCCTAATATTCCATTAACTTTCACGAACTTTCTTTCAGAAAATATTGCAATTTTCGATTTTATGTGCTATCATGTTTGTAACCGGAATTCGGAGGGATGAGAAGTGGCAAAACGGAATCGTTATCGTGAGATGGAGAGCTTGATGACCAAGGTCATTGTTGGCGACGCGCTGGTATTTGTGCTGTATTTGCTTTTCGCCGGTCTTGGCTTGACCGTAGTGAAGGTGGCTACCGCCATTATCGCCATTCTTGGTTCCCTTTTAGGCCTGGGCTGGCTGGTCATCACCGGCGAGTTCTCCCGCCGCCGGAGTCTGTGGATGGTAACGGGCTTTATCGCAATTGTTCTGTGCGTGCTGGTGTCCCTGCTTCTGGGCTATCCCGGCCCTGCGCCTACTGTGTAATTTACATCTGAAAAAGCGGCAGCTTCGGCTGCCGCTTTTTATGTTAGGGAATTATCTGTAGAACGTATTCCCCCCGATAAACTCCCGCACCAGACTGGTGGGGGGGATTTCGTCGTCCACGTCCGCTTCCTGGATGTAGTTGAGGATTTTGACGATGTTGCGCACCTCGTCGTAGCACTCGTCCTCCGGCTGAACCGCGGTGAGCAGGGGGAAAATGTGTTTTTTCAGCACCGCCAGCTCATACAGCGTGGAGCTGTTGAAAATCACGTCGGCGTTCTCCTGATAGGGGAAAATCCACCGCTTTTCCCCCCGCTGGACGCTGTCCCACATGGAGAGCGTATGCTGCACCGACGCCCCCCGGGTTTCGTAGTCCCGGACGATGCGCCGCAGGAGCCGCAGATAGCTGGTGGGAATGCGGTTGTGGTTATCCAGGTTCAATGGCAGCAGCGGGCTGACGTAAAGGCGGAAAATCAGCTTTTTGTCCACACTTTCCGGGAGCATGGCGGGGTTCAGACCGTGAAGCCCCTCCACAATGATGACGGAATCCGCTTCCAGACGCAGCCGTTTCCCCCGCCACTCCCGCTTCCCGGTGAGGAAGTTGAAGGACGGCAGCTCCACCTCCCCGCCCGCCAGCAGCGTCGCCATGTCCTCCCGGAACAGGGCGCAGTCGATGGTGTTGATATGCTCCAAATCCAGTTTGCCGTCGGGGCCGGGGGCGATTTTGTCCCGGTCGATGTAATAGTCGTCCAGACTCATGAGGATGGGCTTTTTCCCGTGGACGCGGAGCTGGGTGGCGAGGCGGTTCGCCGAGGTCGTCTTGCCCGAGGAACTGGGGCCTGCCAGCAGCACGGCCTTCGCCCCCCGCTGGCACACCTGATCGGCCACCTGAGAAAACCGCTTTTCGTGAAGGGCTTCGTTGACCCGGATCAACTCCCGGATGCGTCCGGAATTCGTCAGGTCGTTGAGGTCGGCCACCGTCTGGCACTCCATCAACTCGCCCCAGCGCTCGCCCTCGTTATAAACGCTGAAAAAGTTGGGCATGGGCGGCACCTTGGCGCAGATCTCCGGATTGCCGTCGTCCGGATAGACGAACACAAAGCCGCCGTCCGCCGGGAGAATGTCCCACACCGTCAGATACCCGGTGGAGGGCATCATCTCGCCGTAGTAATAGTCGGCGAAATCTCCGTAGGCGTACTCGTCGAAATAGTCTGCCGTCCGCCAAGACAGGAGCCTTGCCTTGTCGGTCTGCCCCTCCTGCCGGAACCGGTCGATGGCCTGCTGCAATTTTACCCGGCGGCGGATCAGGGGAATATCCTGCTCCACCAATTCATTTACCCGCGCCTTCAGGGTCGAAGCGGAAAAATCCCTTGCCCCCGCAACGCTGATGTACACACTGGAGCCAAGGGTGCAGGTCATTTTTGCCGTTGCCTCCGGCCACAGCTGCCCCATGGCCAGGAAAATGGCAAACTGCGCCGTGCGGATATAGCACTCCTTGCCCGCCGGGTCGGCGTAGCGGAGCAGACGGATTTCGCCGTTGGACGCCGCCATTGCCCGGCGCATGGACTGGCGGTCGGCCTCCGCTTCTTTTTGCCGCACGGGAATGTAATTTAATGTAAAGACCTCACCGGCGATTTTCGCGGCAAGGGGTCTTTTTGTCAGGGCGCTTCCGTCCAGCCCCAGCTGCTTCACCAGCTCCAACAGGCTCTGTCCCGGCTGGGGCAGCACCTTCCGTCCGTCCATTGTCAAATCCATATCGTTACCTCCTTGGGGAAATTGCACAAAACGTGTGCCATATTATAGCACACGTTTATGTTTTCTGCAAGTTTTATTTTGATCTCGCCTTGCACCGCCGCAGGAGCAGGTATCCCACCACGCCGACGATCAGCAGCGCCGCCATCCATGCCGGTCTTGTCCAGGCGGGAGTGGTGACGAAAATGGCCGTGGGGCCGTCCGCGCCGCCGATAATGCCGATGGCCGCCGCGCTCCCGTTCTGCACAAGCTCACGGCGCAGAATGAAATAGCCGATCAGGGAAACGACGCCGTCGTACAGCAGCCGCACGCCCCCGATCGCCGCGATTCCCAGAAACAGAAAGCGCCATGGGCTTTTCCGATAGGTGTAGTCCTTCATCTGTTCATTCAGGTCGGCGGCCGCTTTCGCGGGGGTGCCAAGCTCGGCGTAGATTTCCTCGTCGGTCTGCCCCGCCTCCCGGCGGGCGGCTATGGAGCTTTGGAAGTCGCTCATGACCCTGGCCTTTATCTTCAGGGGCAGGTTCAGCCGCCGCTCCACCGCGTTCACATATTTCTTCATTTTCTTTTCCGCCTGGGTCATGGTTCTTGTCCTCCCTGCAAAATAGCGTTTACCGTATTCTCAAATTCCCGCCAGACGCGCTGACGGCGAAGATTCTCCGCCCGCCCGGCCTCTGTGGCTTCGTAAATTTTCTTCGGCGACGCGCGCCCCTCCCCGGTTGACCATTGGGAGCGGATCATGCCGTCGTCCTCCAGGCGGTACAAAATCGGGTACAGCGTCCCTTCCTTCAGGGAAAACCGCCCCTGGGAGGACAGTTTCAGCTCCGACAGCAGCTCATAGCCGTAGGCCGGCTTCTCGCAGATCAGCTTCAGCACCAGCATTTCCAGCACACCCTTTTTTAATTGCTGGGCAAATCTGTCCTCCATCGGCTCCCCTCCTATTTAGTATTGCTAAGTATTTGTAATATAGCATTCTTCCCCGGTTTTGTCAAGCAGCAAAAAGGACTTGCTTATTTTCGGCAAGTCCTTTTTCGCTATCCCAGCTTCGTCAGCGTAGTTCCCGGATAATAGTGCGCCAGAATTTCCGGGCAGGTGCTTCCGGTGACCGCCATGGCGTCCGCGCCGTACTGGCTCATGCCCACCCGGTGGCCGTAGCCTCTGGTGGTGATGATGACGGTGTCCTCGGTGGTGGAGATGGAAAACGCCGTGGAGCGCAGACCCAGCGCGGAGCGGAGATCAGTCCCTTTATGGCTCGTCCCGCCGATGACAATGGTATCAACGCCGCCGCCATCGGTGTAAGTCACATCCCGGAACCAACCTCCGGGGCTGCCGCTGAGGGTAACGCCCAGGGCATCCTGAAAGGCTTCCGCCGAAAAGCGCACCGTATCCGTATAATGCACCGCCTTTTCCTCCCCGGGACTGGCCACGGCCTGCAAATAGGGAAATTCCGTCCCCCACACCGCCGCGGCGTCCTCGGTGCTGCCGCCGGAGCAGGAAAAATACGTTGCTTCGATCAGCTCCCCCTCGTAGGTCAGCACCCAGCCGGAGGCTGCGGCCACGGCGGCGCGTACCTTTTTAAGCCCTTCCTCCGTGCCGCCCTGAGACAGATAGTCCTCATCTCCGATGTAGCCCTGACAGCACTCGCTGCGGGTGCATACGGAGCAATCGCCATGCTTGCCGCCGGTCTCCCAAGCCTTCCGGGCATAGGTTCTCGCAACCACCGACTGGGCTTCCAGCGCTTCGTCTTCAAAGGACACCGGCATTTCCGCCAGCACCACCCCGACGAGGTAGCTGTCCATATCCATCTGGGAAACCGTGTCGTCCTCCTGCCTGACCAGCACGGGAAGCCGCACGGTCTCATGCACTGTGGGCTGCGCCGTCGTCTCCGGTGTTGTCTCCGTCGAGGCTTCCGTCTTTCGCGCCGCAATGCTCAGCACGATCCCCGGCACCACCAAACCCATGACGGCGGCGATCAGAATATCCTTTGCCAATGTTCTCATTGGTATCCCCTCCCGGAGATATGGTAGCACAGCGGGAGGAAAGAATGCTGTCAGAACGTACACAGAGAAATGCAGCCCGCGGACAAAGTCTGCGGACTGCATTCGGGGGTTAGAAAAAGCAATTCAATTACCCTTATTGTGGCAGGAACCGCACGCGGCACAGCCGGCGCAGTTGCCGCCGCAGGAGGACTTTCCCTGTTTTTTATCGCGCATCATACTGCGGATAATCAGGGCAACCGCTGCCAGCAGGAGCAGGCTGATGAGAATTGTACCGATATTCGTGCTGATCCATTGCAGCATAAAAATCACTCCATTTCAAACAATTGCAGCTTGGAGCCAGGCATTTTGCCTGGCTCCGAAACGATCAGACTTTCGAGAGCTTGGTAGCTTCCTTGTAGGGCTTGAACAGCATGTAGAGCATACCCGCCAGAGCAGCCAGAGCGAAGATCAGGCCGATCACATTGGTGTGTCCGGTGAACAGGTTGCCGAACTGATTGATCATCAGGGCGATGATGTAAGCGAAGCCGCACTGATAGCCGATGGCGAACCAGGTCCACTTGGCGTTGTTCATCT
>ENA-UOJL01001188-UOJL01001188.1-human-gut-metagenome-genome-assembly--contig:-P47-NODE-1188-length-30206-cov-21.154423_pt1 | contig 30206 bp, 30 predicted proteins | sample MGYA00242347_ERZ723894 | MGnify/ENA metagenome assembly ERZ723894
CCCAGCCTGCTGCTGATCAACAGCGGCATGGCCCCCATGAAAAAATGGTTCCTCGGCCAGGAGGAGCCTCCGCGCCACCGCGTGACCACCTGCCAGAAGTGCATCCGTACCCCGGATATTGAGCGCGTCGGCATCACGGCCCGCCACGGCTGCTTCTTTGAGATGCTGGGCAACTTCAGCTTCCAGGATTACTTCAAAAAGGAAGTCATTCCCTGGGCTTGGGAGTTCCTGACCAAGGAACTGGAAATCCCCGCTGACCGCCTGTATATCTCCGTCTACCAGGACGACGACGAGGCCTACGATATCTGGACGAAGGAAGTCGGCATCCCCGAAGATCACATGGTCCGCCTGGGCAAAGAGGATAACTTCTGGGAGCACGGCTCCGGCCCCTGCGGCCCCTGCTCTGAAATCTACTACGACCGCGGCCTGAAATATGGCTGCGGCAAGCCCACCTGCGGTGTCGGCTGCGACTGCGACCGTTTCATGGAGATCTGGAATCTCGTGTTCAGCCAGTATGACGCCGACGGCAAGGGCAACTATGAACTGCTGGCTAAGCCCAACATCGATACCGGCATGGGCCTGGAGCGTCTGGCCGTCGTCATGCAGGACGTGAACAACTTGTTCGAGGTCGACACCGTCGCCGCTGTTCTGAACCATGTCGAGCGTATTGCCGGCAAGAAGTACGGCGAGAACGAGAAGGACGATATCTCCATCCGCGTTATCACCGACCACATCCGTGCTACCGTCTTTATGGCCTCCGACGGCATCCTGCCCTCCAACGAGGGCCGCGGCTACGTCATGCGCCGTCTGCTGCGCCGCGCTGCCCGCCACGGCCGTATGCTGGGCATCAACCGCCCCTTCCTGACCGAGCTGGTTGACACTGTCATCGAGTCCAGCGAAGCGGGTTATCCCGAGCTGCGTGAGCATGAGTCCTATATCAAAAAGGTCATCGGCACCGAGGAACTGCGCTTTGGCCGCACCATCGATGCTGGACTGAACATCTTGACCGGCATGATGGGCCGCCTGAAGGAAACCCACGAGAAGGTTTTGTCCGGCGTTGAGGCATTCAAGCTGAACGATACCTTCGGTTTCCCGCTTGATCTGACCCGCGAGATCGCCGCCGAGGCAGGCCTGGCCGTCGACGAGGCTGCGTTCCACATCGAAATGACCAAGCAGCGTGAGCGCGCCCGCGCCGAGCGTCTGGCAAAGGATATCTCCGGTTGGAGCGCTGACCTGTTCGGCGAGCTGACCGCCGATGCCACCCAGTTTGACGGCTACGAGACCTTGAGCGAGAAGGCCAAGGTCCTGGCCCTGTCCGACGGTGAGGAACTGGTTGACGCCATCGCCACCGACGAGGCAGGCGAGGCCAAGGACGGCGTTCTGGTCGTTCTGGACCGCACGCCGTTCTACGCCGAGATGGGCGGCCAGGTCGCTGACCATGGCTATCTGGTCAGCGGAGACGCCAAGCTGAAAGTCACCCAGGTTAAAAAGACCCCGAAGGGCTACTTCGTCCACACCTGTGAGCTGCTGGACGGCACCATCCATGGGGGTGACGAGGTCACGGCCTCTGTCGATGAAAAGCGCCGCGCCGCCATCTGCCGCAATCACACCGCCACCCACCTGCTGCAGAAGGCCCTGCGCGAGGTTCTGGGCGAGCATGTCCACCAGGCCGGCAGCTACCAGGACGACCGCATCACTCACTTTGACTTCACGCATTTCAGCGCGGTTTCTCCGGCTGAACTGGCTGAGGTCGAGCGCCGTGTCAACGAGAAGATTTACGAGGCTCTGCCTGTCACCGTCAAGAACCTGCCCATCGAGGAAGCCAAGAAGATGGGTGCTATGGCGCTGTTCGGCGAGAAGTACGGCAGCGTTGTCCGCGTTGTCGACGCTGGCGGCTGGAGCACCGAGTTCTGCGGCGGCACCCATGTGACCAACACCGCACAAATTGGCTGCTTCAAGATTTTGAGCGAGTCCAGCGTGGCCGCCGGTATCCGCCGCATTGAGGCCACTACTGCCTTCGGCGTGCTGGACCTGCTGGATGACCGCACCGAGACGCTGGCCAAGACCGCTGTTGCCCTGAAGGCCAACAACCTGAAGGACGCCCCGGCCCGCGCCGAGGCCCTGGCTGCCGAGTTGAAAGAGACGGCCAAGCAGCTGGAAATCCTCAAGGCCCAGATGGCCTCTGCCAAGATCGATGGTCTGTTTGAGAATGCCGCCGACATCGACGGTGTGCGCATCGTCTCCGCTTACCTGACCGGCACCGGTGCTGACACCTTGCGTGATATGGTCGATAAGGTCCGCGACAAGGCCCCCAATGCTGTTACGGTTCTCATTGGCAGCGACGGCAGCAAGACGATGATGGCCGTCGGCGTCTCCAAAAACGCCCTGGCCCGCGGTCTAAAAGCCGGTGCCCTCGTCAAGAAAATCGCTGCCATCGCAGGCGGCAACGGCGGCGGCAAGCCCGACTTCGCCATGGCCGGTATCCGCGATACCAGCAAGATCGACGACGCGCTGAACGCTGTGCCCGAGATCGTCAAGGCTGAAATGAATCAGTAATTTTCCACGATAAAATCCACAGCAAAGGAGGGATTCCGAATGGAGGATTGCCTGTTCTGCAAGATCGCCGCGGGCGATATCCCCTCGAACAAGCTGTACGAGGATGACAAACTGCTGGCGTTCTACGACATTGACCCGCAGGCTCCAGTGCATTTCCTGGTTATCCCCAAGCAGCACATCGCGTCTGCCGCAGCCCTGACCGAGGATGACGCCGCGCTGCTGGGCCACATCTACGCCGTTATTGCGCAGCTGTGCAAAAAGCTGGGCGTCGATGAGAGCGGCTACCGCGTTGTCACCAACGTGGGCACCGACGGCGGCCAGAGCGTGAAGCACCTGCACTTCCATGTGCTGGCAAAGCGCAGCCTTGCATGGCCTCCGGGCTGATGCCGAGCGCTGTAAGCACACTCGTGAAATTATAAAGAGAGGTAAACCAACATGGCAGATACCTATACACTGCATATTGCAGGCCTGACCCGCGAACTGCCCATCTGCAAGGTCAATGACCACATGGACATTGCTGCCTTCATCATGTTCAGCGATGTTGAATTGACCGAGGCCTGCGCCGCAGCCCTGCTGAAAAAGGCCCCTGAGTTTGACGTTATCCTGACCGCCGAGGCAAAGGGCATCCCACTGGCCTACGAAATGGCACGTCAAAGCGGCAAATATTGGATTCCTGCCCGCAAAGGCCCGAAGCTGTATATGCGCGAGCCCGTCATTATCGAGGATCAGTCCATCACCACCGCCGGCAAGCAGATGTTGGTCATCGATAAGAAGGATATCGAGTATATGGACGGCAAGCGCATCCTGATCGTGGATGACGTTATCTCCACCGGCGGCTCTCTGCACGCGTTGGAGACGCTGGCCGCCAAGAGCACCGGCACCGTCGTCGGCTGCTGTGCAGCACTCGCCGAGGGCGATGCTGCCAAGCGCACCGACATCTTCTTCCTAGAGCCGCTGCCGCTCTTCCTGCACTAAGCAATGAAACGAAAGCTCGGTTGGTTCGGTCTCGGTTTTGCCGGGGCTGAGCTTGCTGCGGCCATTCTGCCGCCGCTGGTCTGTGTGCCCGCGGCGGCATTTTTGGTATGGCTGGCCTTTTTCAGCAGGAAAAGGCGCAGAGATCATGGGATCCCCCTGCTGGGGGCGGTGTGTGGCCTGGCGTGGTTTTTGATGTTCTCCCTTGTCTGGGTGCGGCCCGCCAGGGCGCTGGCCGGGCAGACTGTGACCTGCACGGCGGTCGTTGAGACAGATGCCGATGCCTCGTACAGCGAGAGCAGACTGCGCGGCACGCTGCGGCTGACTGAGATCGACGGCAGGCCCGCCAATGTCCGGGTACAGTGTTCGTCGTTCCCCGGGGAGAATGCAGGGGAGCGGTTCACGGCGCAGTTTGCCCTGGCCGAACTGCCCGACAACAAATACCGCCTGAGCCGCAACAGCAAGGGCGTCTATTTGCAGGCGGAATACCTGGGCAGCTACCAGCCCCTTGCGGCAAGCCGTGCGCCGCGCTTTGCGCTGTACCGGCTGCGCCAGCGGTGGAGCGCTGTCCTGCGCCGCTGGCTGCCCCGGCAGCTGGACGGCATGGAAACCGCCATGCTGCTGGCAGACAAAAGCCGCTTGGACGATGCCGTACAGCAGGCCTTCCGCACAGCGGGGGTGTCGCACCTGCTGGCGGTATCGGAGCTGCACCTGGCGCTGCTCTGCGGGCTGTTTAGCTTTGGCCGCAGGTGGAAATTTTACAAGCCGCTCATCATCCTGCGCGGCGCGGTGGCGCTGTTCTATGTGCTGCTGACCGGGGTGCCTGTCTCGGTGCTGCGAGCAGGGCTGGTGTTTGCGGTGGCGCTGGCGGGGGACTTCCTGCTGCTGCCGTTCGACCTGCTGACGGCAACCGGCTTTGCGGCTATCTTGATGGGCCTGCAAAACGCCTACGCGCCCTGCGATATCGGCTTTCAGCTGTCCTTCTGCGCCGTGCTGGGCGTACAGGCAGCCGCCGCGCTGACCCGCGCCGAGGAGCGGGCAGCGGAGGACAAGCCCGCCGCAGTCAGGCTGCTTTGCCGCCTGGCAGAGCCGGTGCAGAGCGCCGCGCTTGCCAGCCTTGCCACATTGCCGGTGCTGGTAGCCCACGGCATGGCTGCCAGCCTGGCGGGGCTTGTCTGCAACGTACTGGTCGTCTGGATGCTGCAGCCCGCGCTGCAAATGGGTATCCTGTTGTTGGCAGTCAGCGCTGTACCGTTTTTGCTGCCGTTTACGAACTTGACCGCGCTGCTGCTAAGTCTGTGGCTTAAACTACTGCTCTGGTTGGTAGAGCGCTGTGCCGCGCTGCCGTTCGCGTCGGTTTGCCTGCCGCAGCGGTACACGCTGTTTGTGCTGGCGGTGCTGGGTATGCTGGCGGCTGCCTACTGGCATGCTAAAAAGCTGCGGGCCTGCCTGCCCGCAGTGGCCGCCTGCGCGGTGCTGGCTGTGGGCATGGGACTGTGTATGCAAAGGGACGTTGTGCAGCTGGCTCTCGTGGGTGCGGTCAACAACCCCTGCGTGGTCTGTGTGCAGAATGGAAAGGCGGTGGTGTTTTTCCGCGGCGGGGAGAGCAACCTGGCCGCCGTGAAAAACTACCTTGCCGGGCGCAGCCGGGGCGAACCGGCCCTGCTTGTTGACCTACGGGCCAAGCCCACCGAGTTGGACTTCGCCGCCGCCGAGGTCGTGACGATGCAGGAACAGCCCGACTTTGCAACACGCCCGGTGCTTGACGGATTGGCGCTGGACCTGTATCATAATAAAAGTGCCAGCCTCGCCGTGCTGGAGGTGGGCGGGCGGCATATCGCCGTGGGTGCGGGTAATATCCAGCTGGCGGAGCCTGTGCGGGTGGATGTGCTCTGCGCACCGGGCAGTTGGCCGGACGCCGTGCAGCCGGACACCGTTTTGTACACCAGCACCGCGCCGAAATGGCTGGACAAAGCCGAAAACTGCACACTGCGCTATGGCGAAGAGGAGCCGGGCTTGACCCTGCGCCCCGGCCGCAGCATACTTTGGGAGGAGGCACAGACCGTTGCTGTACAGTGAAAATGAACTCAATAAGCGTCTGAAAGCGGGCTGCGGACTGTACTATTTTTACGCATCGGACGAAGCACTCGTCCACAACGCCGCGCAAAAGGCGCTGAAATTCCTGAACCAGGATGACCCCGAAACCACCGTGTTGGACGGACCGACACCCGCTGTGGAGGAAATCGTGCTGGCTGCCGGTACGATCTCCTTTTTCGGCGGGCGGCGTCTGGTGCTGATGCCGCTGGTGCGTCCATCGACCTACTCGGACAAGGATTTACAGGAGCTTTGCGATACGCTGTCTGACACCGAGAACGCCATCTTTGTGATGACGAGCGTCGTCGAGGAAAGCTACGGCAAGCTGCGCCCCGGCAAGCGGGAGCAAAAGCTCATCAGCTGCTGTGAAAAGCTCGGCTACTGCGTGCAGATCAACAAGCCCACAGGTGCGGCCTTGCAGGCTATGGCCCGGGACTGGGCGAAGGAGAGTGGCGCGGTCTTTGCGCCGGGGGCAGAAAACGCCCTGCTGACCCGCTGCGGCGACGATCAGTTCCTTTTGAAAAACGAGGTGGAAAAACTGGCTGCGCTGGCAAACTACGGCACTATCACGCCGCAGATGGTGGGCGAGATTGGCACCGTGACGCTGGACGCAGATACCTTTGACATGGTCAAGTTGCTGACCGGCGGCCAGGCCGACAAGGCCCAGCAAAAAATGAAAACGCTGCTGGCGCTGCAAAATGACCCCATCATGATCACGGGCGCACTCATCGCAAACTATCTCGATTTGTACCGTGTGTTGCTGGGCCGCCGCAGCCGCCGCAGTCTGGCCGATGTGGCAAAAGATTTCGGCTACAAGGGCAACTGGAACTACCGCCTTAACAACACTGAGCGCACGGCCTCGCGGTTCAAGCGCGGCCAGCTCGAACGCTGCCTGCACATTCTGCAAAAGTTGGACACTGACTTGAAAAGCAGCAAGCTGGACGCAGAACTGCTGATGCAGAAAGCCCTGTGCGAGTTGGCACTGGCAGGGAGGGCGTGATGCTGAAATTGGAACAGGCCCTTCTGGTGGAGGGAAAATATGACGCCGCGCGGCTGGCAAATCTTGTGGATGGCACGATCTTGACGACCGATGGCTTCCGCGTGTTCAGGGACGGCGCATTGCAAAAGCTGCTCAAACGCATTTCCGCGGCGCAGGGACTTATCATTTTGACCGACTCTGACGCGGCGGGGTTTAAGATACGTCACTTCGTCACAGGGTTAGTGGGCGCGGAAAATGTGCTGCAAGCCTATGTGCCCGCCATCCCCGGTAAGGAATCCCGCAAGGCGGAACCCGGCAAGGAAGGTCTGCTGGGTGTCGAGGGCGTGAACAATGATTTGATTTTGCAGGGGCTGGAAACAGCGCTGGCAAGCAAAACTACTTGTCAGCAGAAAACCGCACAGCTGCGGCCCATAACGTATACCGACCTGTACGAGTGGGGCATTTCCGGCACGGCCAACAGCGCCGACAACCGCCGCGTCTTACTGCGTCGTCTTGGATTGCCGCCGCGCCTGAGCAAAAAAGAGCTGCTGCAAATTCTCAATACGCTTTACACCTACGACGCGCTGAACGCGGAAATCGAAAAAATAGGAAGATAAAAAATGTCCGAAACCGAGCAAAACGGTTTCGGACTTTTTTGTATCACTCAAACTTCCAACTTTTCCAGCTCGGCCATCCACAGGGTGTTGCAGGCGTCGCTAGGCATACGCCAGTCGCCGCGGGGGGACAGCGTGACAGAGCCGACCTTCGGGCCGTCGGGGAGGCAGCTGCGCTTGAATTGCTGGGCGAAGAAACGGCGGTAGAAATTCTTCAGCCAGGCCAGCAGCACTTCCGGCTCGTACTTGCCGTCAAAGGCTGTGCGGGCCAGGTGGTAAATCTTCGTTGGGCTGAACCCAAAGCGCAGCACGTAGTAGAGGTAAAAGTCGTGTAATTCATACGGACCAACAAGCTTTTCTGTCTGCTGGGCAATCGTGCCGTCGGCGGCGGTGGGCAGCAACTCGGGGCTGACCGGCGTGTCCAGGATATCCACCAGCACGTCCCGCAGCGTATCGTTGCCACAGGTGTCGGCCACATACTGCACGATATGCCGTACCAGCGTTTTCGGCACGCCGGCATTGACGCCGTACATACTCATGTGGTCGCCGTTGTAGGTGGCCCAGCCCAATGCCAGCTCGCTCAAGTCGCCGGTACCGATGACAAAGCCGCCGTTTTTGTTGGCATAGTCCATCAGTTCCAGCGTGCGCACGCGGGCCTGGCAGTTTTCAAAGGTGACGTCGTATTTGTCGGCGGGCTGGCCGATGTCGGCAAAATGGCTCTTGACGGTCTCGGTGATGTTGATTTCGCCAAAGGTCACGCCCAGAGCCTCGCACAAAATCTCGGCGTTGGAGCGGGTGCGCCTCGTCGTGCCGAAGCAGGGCATCGTCAGCGCAATGATATCTTTGGGGGCGCGGCCCAGCACCTTGCAGGCACGCACGGCCACCAGCAGGGCCAGGCAGCTGTCCAGCCCGCCGGAAATACCCAACACGCCGCACTTAGCGTGGGTGTGCTCCATCCGCTTGGCAAGACCCTCGGCCTGGATGCGCAAAATCAGCTCGCACCGCTCGGCGCGGGTGGCGGCGTCCTGTGGCACAAACGGCGTGCAGGAAACAGGGCGCGTCAGGGCAAACTCTACCGGCGGCAGCTCAAACTCCACGGTGGTATAGCCGTCCGTCTCGGGCATAAAGGTCGTGTTGCGCTGGCGTTCCTGTACCATGCGGCCCAGGTCCAGCTCGGTCACGGCGTCCTCACCCGCAAAGGGGGCGGTGTCGGCCAGCAGACTGCCGTTCTCGGCAATCAGGTTGTGCCCGGCGAACGTCATATCGGTCGTGCTCTCACCGTGGCCCGCGTCGGCATAGAGATAGGCGCAGAGCAGCCGCGCACTCTGCCCGCAGACCAGTTCGCGGCGGTAGGCGGCTTTGCCGACCGTCTCATCACTGGCAGAGAGATTTGCCACCACCGTGGCCCCTGCCAGCGCATGGGCGCAGCTGGGCGGGACGGGTGCCCACAGATCCTCACACACCTCGGCGGCCAGCACAAAGGCGGGCATCTGCTTACAGGCGAACAACAGGTTCGTGCCAATCAGCGTTTCCTGCCCGGCCAGCTCGATACACTCCGGCTCACGCATACCGGGGATGAAGTGGCGCTTCTCGTAAAATTCACCATAGTTGGGCAGGTGCATTTTCGGCACAAGGCCCAGCAGTTCACCGTTGCAGAGTACCGCCGCGCAGTTGTAGAGCTTGCCGTTGTGGCGTACCGGCAGCCCGACGAGGACAACGAGGTTCAGCCCTTCGCTGGCTTTCAAAATTGCGGCAAGGCCGTCCTCGGCCCCGCGCAGGAGCGTTTCCTGCAAGAACAGATCGCTGCAGGTGTAGCCGGTCAGTGCAAACTCCGGCAGACAGAGCAGTTGGACGTTTTTCTCGGCGTATTCGCGCATGACGCCGATGATCTGGGCGGCGTTGTAGGCGCAGTCGGCCACGCGCAGGGCGGGGCTGGCTGCGGCGGCGCGGATGAATCCATTTTCAAAAGCGGGAAAGCTGTACTTCATAGCCAAACTTCCTTTATCATAATATAAAACTATCATAGCACAGCGGGCCGTTTGCCGCAAGTATGTGTTTTGTGTGCAAAATATAAATTTCAAAAAGTAAGATATACTTGACAAAATGTAATGCAAATGATATAGTAAAGCCACAGCAAGAGGAAAGGAACGTAAGGCTATGGCAAAAAACCTGAAGCTGAAAGCCGCCCGCGCCGTGCGCGATATGACGCAGGCGGATCTGGCGGCGGCGGTGGGCGTGTCGCGGCAGACCATCAACGCCATTGAAAAAGGGGAGTATAACCCCACGATCAACCTGTGCCGCAGCATCTGCAGGGTGCTGGGCAAGACATTGGACGAGCTGTTCTGGGAGGAATAAGCAATGAATCTGAGAGAAATTTTTAAGCGCGAGAATCTGGACGAAATGCAAAAACAGACCCTTTTGAAAATCGAGTCCCGCGGCTTTGGGGTGCTGTGGGTGCTGCTGCTGGCGGCGCTGATTATCGAAAGTCTGCTGGGCTTTACCCCGCGGGAGATGGCGGCGGAATGGTTTATCTTTATGCTGGGGTGCGCCTATGCGCTCATTAGTGATCTGCGTGCCGGTATCTGGGACCGCCACCTTAAGGCGAACACGAAAACCAATGCCGCTGTGTCCGTTGTGGGCGGTGCTGCCGTGTTTGTGTGGGGGCTTATCAAATTTGCAGCACTTGGCACGGGCATTGCGGTGCTGCAGGCGGTCATCATGGGGGTCTGTACCTGGGTGCTGTGCTTTGCAACGCTGCAGCTCAGCATGAAGGCTTACAAAAAGCGCCACGCAGAACTGGAAAACCCCAAGGAGGACGACGATGAAAACGAATAAACGCGAGCTGACCGTCTTTGCCGTTTGTGCCTATGTGGTGCCGTTTCTGATGATGCCGCTCTTATACATCTGCCTGCAGAACGGGCAGGATACAAGCATTTTTGCCAACGCCCAGATGTTCTACCCGGCGGCGGGTGTCATGCTGGCGTTTTTGCTGGCAAAGCGGCAGGAAACGCCCAAGCGGTTTTACAGTCTGCACATCGTGTCCGCCGTGCTGATGCTGGTTATGAGTGTGTTGTCCGTGGCTATGCCGCAGACGGGGTGGCTGACCATTGCCAACGTTGTCATTATTATTGCCTCGGTGCTGGGCTGGATACTGCTGCTGACCGAGAAAAAGGAGCGCCGTGAAGCCTACGGCTTGCGCCTGCACGGCAAATTTTTGACGGCACTTGCTATCTGCGTGTACTTCCTCGCCGTCAAGACCGGCATGGTGTTCCTCTCGGTGGCAATGCAGGGCGGGGATACCTGGGCCGACTACCTGGCCTACTGGCGCAGCCCCACACCGTGGATCATGGCGATGGCGCTGATTCCCAATTTCTTTCTGTCCTTCCTGCCGTTCTTTGGCGAGGAATACGGTTGGCGCTGCTACCTGACGCCCGCCCTGCAAAACCGCTTTGGTGCGCGGCGCGGTGCGCTGGCCGTGGGTGTGCTGTGGGGCTTGTGGCATCTGCCGCTGAACCTGTTCTTTTACAGCCCGGAAACAACCTTGCAGAGTATCGCGTCGCAGCTTGTTGTCTGTATGACGCTTGGCGTGTTTTTCACATTCGCCTACGAAAAATGCGGCAAAAACATTTGGGTGCCCATACTGCTGCATTATTTGAACAATAATATGATTCTCGTCTGGACAGGCACGGCGGATATCTCCAACCAGGTCATCCGCTGGGCGGACGTGGGTGTCAGCGCCGTGATGTATGCAGCCGTGTTCCTGCCGTTTTTGGCGGCAAAGTGCTACCGTCGTGGGGAAAAGGCGGTGTAATTCTACGGAAATTCGATAACAGAAGTGCATAGTAAGCTTTGCATCACCAAAACAAAATAAACCCCGCCGGGCATTCCCAAAAGAAAAGCCCGGCGGGGTTGCTGCTTCTGCTATTAAATTACACCGCAAACGCCTTGTGCAGTGCGTCGAGGGCGGCGTCCTCGTCCTGTTGGCGGATGAGCAGAGAAATGTCCAGGTCGCTGGTCGTGATGAGCACGATCTCGACATTGGCACCGGACAGGGCAGCCAGGGCGCGGGCGGCCACGCCACAGCTTGTGACCATTTCCTCACCGAAGAGGTTGATCTTGCTGTACCCGCCGGAAACCAGCGGGGGATTGGCCTTGGCCGCAGCGGGCAGGGCCTTCATGACAGCGGCAAAGTTGTCATAGCTCGTGGTGAAGCTGAAGTCCACCGCTGCGCCGCGCGGGGCGCTCTGGCAGATCATATCCACCACAATGCCTGCCTTGGCGAACACGTCCAGATGCTCGGCCAGGCTTTGGGCGCTGTACTGCGCACCGGGAAAGGTGGTGAGCATGATGTTCTGTTCACTGTTGATTTTGCTGACACCGTACATAAACAATCATCCTTTCTATGCAATATGTTAATCCAACGTAATAAACTGCTCATCAATCGCACCGTAAAGCACACTTTCAATGTATGCGCGGGAGAGGGTAAACACGCCGTGGGCTGCGCCCAGTTCGTCGGTATACTGACTGTACGGGATGACGCGGATATTCTTGTAGCCGGCCTCATACTGGCTGATGACGCAGTGCAGCTTCGGGTCGCGTATCGTGATGCTGGAACTGCCGTCCGGCTGGGTCGTTTTGTCAAAGTAAACGTCCAGAATCGCGCCGATGGTATTGTCGGCCGAGGACTGGGCGTTGATAAAGTTGCCCAGGCTGTACACCACAAAGGTCGTGTTGCCGTTGGCCCCGGTCAGCCATTCGGCGTTCTGCACCACATGGGGGTGGGTGCCGATGATAACATCAACGCCCTGATCAGCCAGCCATTGGGCGGTCTGCTTCTGGAAGTCGTTGATCTCGTGCGTGCCTTCGGTGCCCATGTGGGCGCTGACGATGAGCACATCACAGTTGGGGCGCATATCGGCAATCTGCTTGGCAATCGTCTCCCGGTCGTCGAGGTACACAACGCCGTACTCCGCGCCAGAGGGCGTCGGCAGGCCGTTCGTGTGTTCGGTGTAGGAGAGGTAGCCGAAAGTGATGCCGTTGACGGTCTGGTAGACGTAGTCGTCGTAGGTGCTGAGATTGTAAAAGCCCATCGTGACGACATCGTCCGGCATGGCGGCCCAGTGCGCCATGGAAGCCTCAATGCCTGCCGCACCCTTATCGTAGCTGTGGTTGTTGGACAGGCTGAACACCTGGAATCCCAGATTATACAGCGTGTCGGTGATGGCCCCGGGCGTTGAGAACATCGGGTAGCCGCTGGCGGCAAACTCATCGTTGACAAGTGTTTCCTGATTCAGCCAGTTCACGTCAAACTGGTCGTAGTAGCCCTGCATCGCGGCATAGGCGGCGTCAAAATCGTAGTGGTCGCCGCCTCGTTCTTTCGCCTGCAAGAAAATACCGTCGTGGATCAGGTCGTCGCCGGTCGCGGAAAAATGCACGGTCTCCACGGTGGGTGTCGGCTCGGGCGTTGGCTCCGGTGTAGTGGTAGGTTCCGGGGCAGGCGTTTCCATCATGACCGGCTGCGGATTAACGGCAGGCAGGGTCACAGGCTCATTGACTGGGGCCAGCAGGGAGCCAATTATTGTACCACCCACGCCCAGCGCAATTACCAGGCAGGCGGCAAGGTCGTTGCCTTTCATTCGCATACGAGTTTACCCCGCAGCAGGTCGGTCATCGTGTAGTAACCGGGGGCCAGCGCTGCAATGTAGAGCGCGGCCTGCACGGCACCATCGGCAAAAACACCGCGGCTGCCTGCACTGTGGCTCAGGGTCACGACCTCGTCGGGACCGCAGAACAGCACATCGTGCTCGCCCACAATGCCGCCGCCGCGGATGGAACTGATACCCAGTTCCTGCGCACCGCGCTTCTGGCGCACCTGGGAGCGGTCGTAGACGTACTCATACTTGCCGCCCGCCTCGGCGTTGATAGCATCGGCAATCATCAGTGCCGTGCCGCTGGGGGCGTCCAGCTTGTTGTGGTGGTGCTTCTCGATAATTTCAATGTCGAACTCTCCGCCAAGGATCTTCGTGGCTTGGCGGGCCAGTTCAATCAGCACATTCACGCCCACCGACATATTTGCACTGCGGAAGATGGGCACCTTGGCGCTGGCGGCCTCCAGCACGGCCTCATCCTCTTTGGACAGGCCGGTGGAGCAGATGACGCAGGGCAGGCCGTTCTCGGCACCGTACTGTGCGGCGGCCACCGCCCCGGCGGGGGAAGAAAAGTCGATGATAACGCCCTTGCAGGGCAGCTCAGCAAAGCCTGCGTAGACCGGGATGCCGCCCACATTGCCCGCATCACGGTCAACACCGGCCACGACACGGCAGTCGTCACGCGCACCGATTTTTTCCAGCAGGGCGCGGCCCATGCGGCCATAGATGCCCTGAATGATGATATCCGTCATTGTTACGTCCTTTCGTGAAAAAAGCGAAAAGCCGACCCGCAAAAATGCAGTGGGTCGGCTGTGAAATTATTTCAGCAGGCCGAAATCCTGCATGGCGTTTTCCAGCTGTGCTTGCACAGCGGCAGAGGAGGCGACCAGCGGCAGACGGCATTCACCGGCCTGCCAGCCCAAGCGGTTCATGGCCCACTTGACCGGGATGGGGTTTACATCGGCAAACAGCGCCTTGATGAGAGGCAGGGCTTTCAGCTGCATGGACAGGCTCCCGGCGGTGTCACCTGCAAACCACTTGGCGCAGATGTCGTGGGTGTACTGGGGCGCGACGTTGGACAGCACGCTGATGACGCCCTTGCCGCCCAGTGCCAGCAGCGGCACAATCTGGTCATCGTTGCCGGAGTAGATGTTCAGGTTATCCCCACAGGCCGCCGCAATCTCAGCCACCTGGCTGATGTTGCCGCTGGCCTCTTTCACGGCGTTGATGTTCGGGTGTTTGGCAAGCTCGGCCAGCGTGGCGGGGGTCAGGCTGCAGCCGGTGCGGCTGGGCACATTGTACAGGATGCAGGGCAGGTGCACCGCGTCCGCAATGGCCGTGTAGTGGGCGATAAGGCCTGCCTGGCTGGTCTTGTTGTAGTAGGGCGTGACCAGCAGCAGGGCGTCGGCACCGTCGGCCTCAGCCTGCTGGGACAGCCAGATGGCGTACTTGGTATCGTTGGAGCCGGTACCCGCAATCACAGGCACGCGCCCGGCAACCTTTTTGACCGTATAGCGGATGCACTCGGTATGCTCCTCGTCGGTCAGTGTCGGGGACTCACCGGTCGTGCCGCAGATGACGATGGCGTCAGTGCTATGGGCAATCTGGTCCTCAATGATGCAGCCCAGCTCGTCATAGTTGACGCTGCCGTCTGCGTTCATCGGGGTGATGACGGCCACGGCGGCTCCTGTAAAAACGGGTTTCTTCATACGAATTTCTCCTTACACCAAAGCTGCTTGGCGCAGCAAATCAGTCAAAATAGCCCTTGGCGGCCAGCAGTTCAGCCAGCAGCACACCGCCGCCGGCAGCACCGCGCAGCGTGTTATGTGACAGGCAGACAAATTTGTAATCGTACTGGGTATCCTCGCGCAGGCGGCCGATGCTGACAGCCATGCCGTTTTCAAGCATACGGTCGAGCTTGGGCTGCGGGCGGTCGTTTTCCTCAAAGTAATGCAGGAACTGCTTCGGGGCGCTGGGCAGGTTCAAATCCTGTGCCGGGCCGTGGAACTCCTTCCAGGCCTGCAAGATTTCTTCCTTGCTGGGCTTATTTTCAAAGCGCACGAACACTGCACCCATGTGGCCGTCAGAGACCGGCACACGCAGGCACTGGGCCGTAAAACGGGGCGCAGTGGCAGGAACGATCTTATCGTTCTCGATGCGGCCCCACAGCTTCAGCGGCTCCTGTTCGCTCTTCTCCTCTTCGCCACCGATGTAGGGGATGACGTTGTCGAGGATGTCAGGGAAGGTATCAAACGTCTTGCCAGCGCCGGAAATGGCCTGGTAGGTGCAGACCAGCACGTCGGTGATGCCATACTTGCGCAGCGGATGCAGGGCAGGCACATAGCTCTGCAGGCTGCAATTCGACTTGACAGCCACAAAGCCGCGCTTGGTGCCCAGGCGCTTGCGCTGGGCGGGGATGATCTCGATGTGGTCAGCATTAATCTCAGGCACGACCATCGGCACATCAGGGGTGAAACGGTGGGCGCTGTTGTTGGACACGACCGGGCACTCGGCCTTGGCGTAGGCTTCTTCCAGCGCCTTGATCTCGTCCTTCTTCATGTTGACGGCGCAGAACACGAAATCGACCTTGGAGGCGACTTCTTCCACGTTGGCGGCGTCCAGCACGACCATCTTTTTAACGCTCTCGGGCATGGGAGTCTGCATCAGCCAGCGGCTGCCGACGGCTTCCTCATAGGTTTTTCCTGCGCTGCGTGCACTGGCCGCGAGGGCAACCAAATTAAACCAGGGGTGATTTTCCAGCAACGTGATAAAGCGCTGGCCGACCATACCGGTTGCACCGATAACACCAACATTGTACTGTTTCATCCTGACTAAGACCTTCCTTTCACGATACCCTTCCTTATATCTATGCGAGTTCCCGTAAAAATTTGCACAGATAATAAAAAAACCGGCTTGAAAACCGGCACAAAATGCAATATAATATCATATTGCATATAACACAGCGCAACACACTGATTTACAGTGTGACAGTCCCGCACCTGTTTGGCTGCGGACCCAGGCGGATGCGTGCCGCGCATCACCTTCGGCGAAGGACCCTTTCCCGGTTTCCGCCCTTGGCAAGGGGATAAGGAAAACGGTACTGATGTGCTTCGCGCCTCTGTGTTTGGATTCATTATAATATTCCTGCATAGGAATGTCAAGACAATAGCGCTTTAAAGTGAAAAAGGATGAGAAAATATGCTGAAAAAAGATTTCTGGTATGACCTGCCGAAAGAACTCATCGCCCAGGAACCCGCCAATCCCCGCGATGCTGCCCGCCTGATGGTGCTGGACCGCAAAAATGACAAAATCTTGCACTCGGTCTTTCACGAACTGCCGCACTATCTGGAAAAGGGCGACCTGCTGGTCGTCAACAACTCCAAGGTGCTGCCTGCCCGCCTGATGGGCACCAAGGTTCCCACGGGTGCGGTTTGTGAGCTGCTGCTGCTGCGCCAGGTCAAGGGCGACACCTGGGAGTGCCTGGCCCGACCGGGTAAGCGTATGCAGCCCGGCACGAAAGTCGAGTTCGGCGACGGCAGCCTGACCGCTGTGGTGGACGAGACGATGCCCGACGGCAACAAATACGTGACGTTCACCTACGATACCGAGACGCTGTACGAGAAACTGGACGAGTTTGGCAAGATGCCGCTGCCGCCTTACATCACGAAGCAACTCGAGGATCAGAGCCAGTACCAGACCGTCTATGCGAAGGAGCTGGGCAGCGCTGCTGCGCCTACGGCGGGCCTGCACTTTACCCCGCAGCTGATGGACACCATCCGCTCCCGCGGTGTCAACATCGCCGAGGTCACGCTGCACGTCGGTCTTGGCACCTTCCGCCCAGTGAACGAAGAATCCATCGAGGACCACCAAATGCACAGCGAGTGGTACTCTGTCAGCGAGGAGACCGCAAAGCTCATCAACGACACCCGCGCCGCCGGGCACCGTGTTATTGCTGTGGGTACCACGAGCTGCCGCACGCTGGAATCCGTCTGGGACCGCTACGGCAAGATTGTACCCTGCAGCGGCAACACCAGCATTTTTATTTATCCCGGTATCGAGCTGCACGCCATCGATGGCATGATTACGAACTTTCACCTGCCGGAGAGCACGCTCATTATGCTGATCGCCGCGTTCTATGGGTATGATAAGACCATGGCAGCGTATAAGGTCGCTGTCGAGCAAAAGTATCGCTTCTTTAGCTTTGGTGATGCGATGTTCATTAAGTAAGGATTTAACACATCCTCACAGTCTGTTCAAATAACCCGCAAAACCGCATAAAATCAGCCTCTTTGGGCCCTGAAATCTTCGGATTTTGGGGCCTTTTTCGCTGCTTTAGATGGGGCAAATCGCATCCTTACTAGGTAAAAAACCCGTATATGTATCATTTAACCCGTAGTTGAAAATAAAAATCGGACAGAACACAAAATTCTGTCCGATTTTTCATGCAACATTAGTACATGAGTTTATGCGTGATTCCGTTGCGGAATCGAATCCAAGATGCTGCTTTGGAATGCGCAAAAGTCAAAAAGCCGAACCCGCTCTTGGAAGAAATCCGCTTTGAAATCGTGCAGGGCGGAACCTGCGTGCAGATTTTGCACATTGGCGCGTATGATGATGAGCCAGTGTCTTTTGCAATGCTGGACAAATTTACACGCGCTCTCAGTCTGATACGTGCGGAAAGCTGCCACAGGGAAATCTATCTGAATAACGCCAACCGCACAGAAAAAAGCAAGCTCAAAACCATTTTGCGTTATATGGTAAAATAATTCCGTGCGAGGGTCGTTGGGCTTCCGTTTTACGGTTGACGAATCACGATTTTTCTTTTATAATAATCTATTAGGCGGTGCAGGGAAAAAAGCCCCCTGTGCCGCCTTTTTCGGATGAATCATTTTAAAAACGGAGATAGAAACCTATGCCTTACCGCCTTATCAAACAGGAAGGTGCCGCCCGCCGCGGTGAGTTTACCACGGTCCACGGTACGGTACAGACCCCGGCGTTCCAGAACGTCGCCACAGCCGCCGCCATCAAGGGCGGCCTGTCGGCGCTGGATCTCAAGGATATCCGCGCACAGGTCATGCTGTGCAATACCTATCATCTGCACCTGCGCCCGGGTGACAAGCTCGTGGCCGAGATGGGAGGCCTACACAAGTTTACCAAGTGGGACGGCCCCATTCTGACTGACAGCGGCGGGTTCCAGGTGTTCAGCCTGGCCAAGCTGCGTCATATCACCGAGGAGGGCGTCACCTTCAACTCCCACCTCGACGGCCACCGCATTTTCATGGGGCCGGAGCAGAGCATGCAGATTCAGGCGAACCTCGGCTCCACCATCGCCATGGCCTTTGACGAATGCGTTGAGAACCCGGCCACCTACGAGTACGCCAAGAACAGCTGTGCCCGCACGGCACGCTGGCTGCTGCGCTGCAAGGACGAAATGAACCGCCTCAAGCACGAGGAAAAGGCCGTCAACCCGGATCAACTGCTGTTCGGCATCAACCAGGGCTGCACGTTTGAGGATCTGCGCGTCGAGCATATGAAGCAGATTGCTGAGTATGATCTGGACGGCTATGCCATCGGAGGTCTGGCGGTGGGCGAGCCTGCCGAGGTCATGTACGATGTTATCTCTGCTGTTGAACCGTTTGCGCCGAAAAACAAGATTCGCTACCTGATGGGCGTCGGCACCCCGGGCAACATCATCGAGGGCGTCTACCGCGGTGTTGACCTGTTCGACTGCGTTATGCCCAGCCGTAACGCCCGCCACGGCCACCTGTTCACCTGGGACGGCATCATCAACATCAAGAACCTGAAATACGAGCGCGACGAGTCGCCCATTGACCCGCACTGCGATTGCCCGGTCTGCCGCAACTTCTCCCGCGCGTACATTCGCCATCTGCAGAAAGCGGACGAGTTGCTGGGGATGCGTCTGGCCGTTATGCACAACCTGTATTTTTACAACCACCTGATGGAGCGCATCCGTGAGGCGCTGGACAACGGCACCTTCCAGCAGTTCCACGACACCTATGTGCATAAACTTGACACCCGCATCTGATTTTTCGTGCAAAACGCTTGCACAATGCGCACATATTCGATATAATAGAAGAAATCGTTATTTTTAAGGAGTATACTTGCTATGATTCAGTTCCTGGATGCCGCTACCGGCACGGCTACCACTGCCGAAATGCTCATCAGCTTCCTGCCGATGATTCTCATTATCGTTTTCATGGTCATTCTGATCTACCTGCCGCAGAAGCGCCAGGACAAGAAGGACGCCGCCATGCGCAGCTCTATTGAGATCGGCGATAAGGTCACCACCATTGGCGGCATTGTCGGCATCGTCTGCGCCATCGCTGATAAGGATGACACCATCGTCATCGAGACTGGCAGCGACCGCACCAAGATTCGTTTCCGCCGCACTGCAATTTCCTCTGTGGAGAAGCTGGATGCCGGCAAGGATAGCAAATCCACCCCGGTCAAGAAGTAATCTGACATAAAACTAATGCCCTCTTGCATAGTGTTGACTGTGCAAGGGGGCGTTTTGTTATGGGTGGAAAAAATCTGCAAAGACCGAAACAAGGCAGAGCTGCGGCAAAAAATCCGGCTGTGATGGCAGTGCTGCTTGCCTTTGGCTGCGGCGTGGGGGCGTGTATGGTGCTGCTGGCGCTGGGAGCGTTTTTGCTGACCCACACGGGTCTGCCGCTGGCGGCGGTGCGCCCAATGGCGTGTATGGCGGCGGCAATCGGTGCGGCGGTATCGGCCCGGGTACTGGCGGGCAGGCTGAAACAGAAGCTGCTGCTCTGCGGTCTGGGCTGTGGTACGTTTTATACGGTCTGCCTGATGGCGGCGACATTGGCAGCCAGCGGTGAGCTGGACTGGCAGGGGGCAAACGCCATGCTGCCAATGGCCCTGCTGCTGGGCGGTCTGTTGGGCGGTGCGCTGGCGGCCTTGCGGGGGAGCCGCTGATGCGGGCGGCACAGACGACACTGCGCCGCCCGGCCTTGCTGCTGCCCCGGCGGGCAGAACGACCGCGCCGAGAGTGCGCGGGAACGGCGCACAGCGGTGCGGTGTGGCTGTTTGGCACGATGTTCCTGGCTGGCTACCTGCCGGGCATCTGGCTGGGGCGGGGCGGTGTTTCGGCGCTGGGGCAGCAGCTGGCGGCGTATTACACAAAAAGTCCCGAAAATGCAGCGGTCGCAGCAATTTTCGGGACAGAATTTTCGGTGAGCTTTTTACAGCTGACTGCAGTATTTTTGTGCGGCTTCTGTGTGTTGGGCGTGGGTCTGTTGGTGCTGCTGTTTGCGGCGCGCGGCGTGTTCCTGGGCTACTGCGCGGCCTCGGTGGCAGCGGTGAACGGTGCGGCGGGGCTGGTGCAGTACCGATTAGCAACAATCGTTTCCGACGCGGCAACGCTGTTTTTTTGCCTGTGGCTGGCGGGCTGGTCGGCACGCCTGGCAGGGGAACTGTTTAATGTTATATGCGGCCGCGCCACGCGGGAAACGCCTGGCACGCTGCGGCGGCTGGCCGTACGGTTCGGCGCGGCGCTGGTGCTGTCAGCTGTTTTCAGTGCCGTCGGGACTTTCCTCGCCTTCGTCACTGCCAAGGTCGGGCGCTGACGGCTGTTCTTCAAACGTTTTGTCGGCCAGCGGGGAAGAGGCCACCGCCTGGCGTAGCTGGTCGCGGTTGATGTGGGTGTAAATCTGCGTTGTGGAGACGTTTTCGTGACCCAGAATTTCCTTTAAAGCCAGCATATCCACGCCGCCCTGATACATAAGTGTGGCGGCGGTGTGGCGCAGCTTGTGGGGCGAAAATCCGCGCCCGCTCAAACCTGCACTTTGCAGGCAACGTGCGACGATCTGCTCGACCCGGCGCGCCGAAAGCCGCTTGCCGGTGCGTTTGGAGACGAACAAGGCATCCTTGTCGGCGAGATTCGGCAGGGCAGCGCGGGCTTTTTTATAGCGCTGCAAGGAAAATAAGCAGGCATCGTTCAGGTAGACCAGTCGCTCTTTGTTGCCTTTGCCGACAATGCGGATCGTATCATCGCGAAAATCGCTCAAATCGATGGTTACAAGCTCGGCAAGGCGCATACCACAGTTTAAAAATAACGTTATGATGCAGTAATCCCGCTCATAAAAATCGCTTTGTATATTTTTTAACAATTCAACGGCTTCGTTTTCGGTCAGGTACTTGGGCAGTGCCTTTTGCGGTGTGCCCAGGCTGATATTTTCCGTGGGATTGGCGGTCAGTTTGTTGACCTGGGTACACATATAATGGAAGAAGCCCTTTAAGGCGCTCAATTTGCGGGCGCGGGCCTTGGGGCCGTTGTCCGCGTTGCGGGCGTAGTCCAGGTAGCCAAAAATATCCCTTTTGGTGATACCGGCAATGTCCCTGGTTGATATGCCAGTCAGGTCGATTTTCTCGGGGGGTGCGGCATCATCCGCGCGATCCCATTGCAGCATCATATAGCGGAAAAACCCGCGCAGATCGAGATAGTAACCGTTGACAGTGCGCGGGGAGCGCAGCTTCACGAAATCAAGATAATGCAGGTATTCAATTACATCGTTGGGGATGTCCAGATACGGTGCATGGCGATCCGGGTGGACGACATCAATATAACTGCTCAAAACACAAGCCCTCAGTTAGATTCAGATTGCGGAAACGTGCCGAAATGCCGTTTCTGCTTTTTTATTGTAGCACAGTTGGGGATGAGACGTCAATTTCACAGAGTTATAAGAAATGCAAACAGTCGTGCATATTACAATGTGTATCAGTTCTGCATAGGTGTGAATATTCATACAAAACAACCTAAAAAGCCAAAAGGAGGGGCTTATACGTTCTGTAAAAGGCATAACATACTATTTCGCTAAATGCAAATTTAGCGAAATATAGGGAGGCCGAAACAAGCCCTCCGTGGGCCTGTGGAGCCAGTTAGCTGTGCCCGGCCATAAAACCTCAACCGCATGGTATGGGCTGCCAATCTCCAAAAGCCAAAAATCAATCTTGCAATTTAGAGAAAATCTGCTATGATTAAATAAAAAGGAGCTGCAAACTCATGAACAAGGATACTATCATAAAAATTCTACTGGGCATTATTGCTCTGCTGGTGTTTGCGTGGGTATGGCGCATCATCAGCGGTATGCTTATCGGCACACTGATCGTGACGACCTCGCTGCTGTCAGTGTTGATTGCCTTGGTTATTCAAATTGTGATTCCGATTGCGATTATCGTGTTCGTTGTCAAACTAATCCGAAAGAAATGAGTGTGGTTACGAATGGCGCTGTTCAATAAGAAAAAACAAGAAGTCCCACAGGAGCCCAAACAAGAGTCGAAAACGGATACTGTTGGCAAAATCAATCTTTCCCTGCGGCCGGATGAAATTGACTTGCTGCGCGAGTGCATGAAACGCACAGAAGACTACTATCGCGGTTTGCTGCTGCTGAAGCAGGATTGGAACGCCGAGAAAAATGAGGCCGCGATCGCGGTCATTAAGGTCAAGCTGAATATGATTGACAGATTGCAGGAAAAGACGCTGTATGACGGCCAGTCGGAATACTATCGCAACCTTCAATAAGCAAAAAATCCCACCCGCAGGAAGCAAATAATGCTTCCTATGGGTGGAATTTTTTATCGATTGATGGATTGCGCCATTTTATGGTAAGTGTGGCGCTCACCGCGAATGGCAATCGAATACGCCATGATATTTTGCGGCAAGGCCATACCAGGCACGCCGGTGTCACCGATGTGGTGGATATCCGCACCGACCATCTTGCACATCAGCGCAATTTGACGGATTGTGGCGACGTCCGCGCCTTCCTGCGAAGTGCCGATGGCGGTCAGCGCCAATTTGCCGTGGCTGTGTACCACTTTAATCAAATCATGCGCGTAATTCTGCGTGATGCCGGGCACGGTACCGGGTGCGGGCAGCAGAATGATATCCGCACCAGCGGCCATAAATGCCTCGGCGTCGGCGGGCGTCATGATCTGTTCCCCGCCTTCCCCTGCTACGCCGGATGCGTGCATCTTGCCGGCGGCCAGCATCACGCGGTCGCCAACGGCGGCAGAAATATCTTTTAACGATTCAACGATCAATTCGTTGCTGACGCCGTTGCCAGGGTTGCCAGTCAGCACGATAAGATCAACGCCCATATCGGCAGCACGGCTGGCGTTTTCCGCGGTGGCAAGGCGGCCGCTGCTCATCTTCCACAGCGTACCATCGTTGCTTTTTGCGGCTTGTGGGTCGCAGGGCTCCAGATTGATGCCTACCACGCGGCCCGTCAGGCGCTTGATTTCCCGCACAGTCTCTTCCTCGGGTACTTTGGGCAGTGCATTGATGACCGGGTGCTGCACATCAAACATATTCAAAAGCAGAATGTCCGCACTCAAAGAAGCCGCATACTCGGCGTTCGTCACGTCCACCAGCAGCGGCGGCGTCAGGCCAATGGTCTCACAGGCCAGCACGCGGCCTTCGCTGCCTGCGATGGCCGCCAGCAGGTCGGTTTTGCTGTACGCAGCTAGGTCACTGGGCGTGCAGTCCAGCAGGCGCTTCACGCTCATTCGTCGTCGTCCTCCTCAATCACGCGGCCGATGCCTTTGCGGTAGAATGGCTCACTGCCGCGCATACCCTGTTGGCCCAGCGGAGAAACAGACGTTGTAATGTTCAAGTCCATCTTCTTCTCACGGCTGGCCAGGTATGGGCGGGCAGCCTGCGCCACGGCGGCGAACAGCTTGTCGTCCTTGGGACCATCCAGAACCAGTAAGTAGCTGCGAGCCTCGCCATTGACAATCATGACCTGCAGATAGGCAGAGCCAACGCCGGGCGCACCGGCCAGCACCTCGCAGACCGGGTCGATCATGGCATCAGGCAGCACGCTGGGCTCCACCAGCGTAACCTTGTCGCCAGGATGGATGCGGTGCGCTTCCTGCTGGGCCTTCTGCTCGGCTATTTTTTCCACAATTTTCTTGGCGACTTCGTCCTTCTGCTTCTTGACGGACTCAATGAGCGGGCGTTCCAGACGCAGGCTGTTGTCGCCGGGGTTGACGACCAGACCGGAGGCGTCGGTGTTCTTGGCAATCATGTTGGCGTAGTCGTCAAAGCGCAGCAGGATAATCTGCTGCGCAGCCTTGGGCTGCTTGGCCTGCCACTCGTGTACGGCGTCCCAATCGCTGAAAGCCAGGTAGTAGTGCTTGCCCTCGGGGCTGTTGACCATGACCAGACTGATTTTGGTATCCTTGGGCAGCTGCACACGGCCATCCGCATCGGGCTTGGGCGCAGGCTGGCCCTGTAAATCAAACACGGCAGGGGCCAGCAGCGGCGAGCGCACCAGCTCGTTTAAAATATTGTTCAGATTTTTGGGGCTGTTGTCCTCTTTGAAGGCCGCAATCGTCTCCTTGACCTTCGGGTTGAAAGTCGGTGCCTGGGGCTTTTTCTGTTCATTCTGTTCGGGCATGGGTCGATTCCTCACTTTAATTTTATTGCGTTGATGGCTTCCCGCAGGTAGGACACACCCACCAGCTTCAAGCCGGAAAATTGCGAAGGGTCAATCATTTTCAGGTTGTGCTTCGGTACAATGGCCGTGTCAAAACCGACGCGCTGCGCCTCGCGCAGCCGCGTTTCCAGGTGGGTCACGCTGCGCACCTCGCCGCCAAGGCCGACCTCACCGATAGCAAGGGTCTTTTCCCCCACCGGCAGGTCCAGCAGACTGGACGCCAGCGCAATGCAGACCGGCAGGTCACAGGCGGTCTCGTCCAATTTCAGGCCGCCGATGATGTTGACATAGACGTCTTGGTTATAAAAGGCATACCCGGCGCGCTTTTCCAGCACGGCTAGCAGCAGGTACATACGGTTATAGTCAAAACCGCTGGCGGTGCGCCGCGGGCTGGGAAAACTCGTCTTGGTGGCAAGGGCCTGTATCTCGCTCAGCACCGGGCGGGTGCCCTCCATCACGCAGGCCACGCAGGTGCCGCTGATGCCCAAGGGCCGCCCTTCCAGCATGACCTGGGAGGGATTCTCGATTTGCGCCAGCCCTCGGCCGGTCATATCGAACATACCGATTTCGTTCGTGGAGCCGTAACGGTTCTTGACGGCCCGCAGTACGCGGTATGGCAGGGTCTTGTCACCCTCAAAGTAAAGCACCGTATCAACGATGTGCTCCATGACCTTGGGGCCTGCAATCGCACCGTCCTTGTTGACATGGCCGACGATGAAGGTGGGGATTTCCAGCGTTTTCGCTACACTTAAAAAGCGGGCGGAACTCTCCTTCACCTGGCTGACCGTGCCGGACGACGACGAAATATCGGTGCAGCGCATCGTCTGGATGGAGTCGATGACGACCAAGTCGGGCTTCATCGATTCGATCAGGCCGCATATCTCATCCACGTCGCTCTCGGCGACCAGCGAGATATTATCCTCGGGCACATTCAGGCGCACAGCACGCAGCTTGATCTGCCGCACCGATTCCTCGCCGGTGACATAGAGCACATTGCGGGTCTTGCTGACCTCGCCGCAGAGCTGCAGAAGAATCGTCGACTTGCCGATGCCCGGCTCGCCGCCGATGAGCGTCACACTGCCGATGACGATGCCACCGCCCAGAACGCGATCCAGCTCGCTGATGCCTGTGACGATGCGGCTTTTTTCCTCGGTCGTGCTGATGTTTTTTAATTTCTGTGCCACCAGGCTTGTCTGCCCGGTCACGCGCGGCGCGGCAGCGGCCTTGCCGCCGGATGCCTTGGTGGGTTCTGCCACCACATCCTCGGTCATAGTGTTCCACGCCCCGCAGGAGGGGCAGCGTCCCAGCCAGCGGGGGCTGGTCTCGCCGCATTGGGTGCAGACATAGATGGTTTTGAGTTTATCTTTGGGCATGGACGCCTCCCTAAACTATACTTTACCTATTATAGCCCAAAATGGGCGCGGGGGCAAGTATCCACTGAACAAAAACATTTGTAGCTGTAAAATGTACTCTTCTCTTGCTATTTTTTGAACAATGTGTTAAAGTTAAGAAAGTGCTTTAAAGCTATAAAGCGAAAGAAAAGGTGTGGTGTTATGGACTTCAACGTGAACGCGCCGATCCTGTTTGTGCTGGTCGGCATCATTGTGGCGTTCGTGCTGGCACAGTCGGCGTTCTTTCTGTGGCGCGCGGTCAACCGCGCAAGGGAAATCGGTCTGCCGCAGGAAACCATACGCAAGACCATTTCGGCGGCGGCCGTCTTTACGGTAGCACCAGCAGTGGCCATTCTGGTGGGCGTTATCTCCCTGAGCAAGAGCCTGGGTATCGCCCTGCCGTGGCTGCGCCTATCGGTCGTAGGATCCCTGACCTATGAGACCGTTGCGGCGGGGACCTCACTGGCGGAGCTGGGGCTGGACACCAATACCCCCATCCCTACGGCGTCGGACTATGTCACGGTGGCCGCCGTTATGACGGTGGGCATCATGGTCGGCCTGGTCTTGGTGCCGCTGCTGACCAAGCGTATCCAGGGTGGTATGATGAAACTGGGCGCAAAGGATCACCGCTGGGCAGATATCTTTAATAATGCCATGTTCCTCGGTATGATCAGCGCCTTCCTCGGCTATGTGTTCAGCGACGTGATGAATGTGACCCACGGCGATTTCTCGGGTCTTATCCCGGTGCTCGTCATGCTGACGTCGGCGGTCGTGATGGTTATTTGCGGCGTGGCGGCCATGCGCACGAAAAAGCGCTGGATACAGGACTATGCGCTGCCCATCAGTATGCTGTGCGGCATGGCAGTGTCCATCCCGCTGACAAACTGGCTGAGCTGAAAGGAGCGGTACTCATGGAAAAGACAGTTCTGGAACAGAAAGAAACCTATGTCGACAGTGTGCACCGCTGGGGCCGCATCTGGGGCCTTGGCCTGATGCTGCTGATTTTGGCATACCCGATTACGGTTTCCTTGATCTTCCACGCACAGGTCAACTGGCCCGCGTTCATTAAGGGCTTTATCGCCATCGGGCCTATGTACTGGGCCGTCGGCATTGTGGAAATTTTTACCTATGTGCCGATGCTCGGCGCGGGCGGCAGCTATCTGTCCTTCGTCACCGGTAACATCTCCAACCTGAAACTCCCCTGCGCCCTTGACGCCATGGAGCGGGCGGGCGTCAAGTCCAACAGTGAGGAAGGTGAGGTCATTTCTACCATCGCCATTGCCGTGTCAAGCATCGTGACGACGCTGATTATTTTAGTGGGCGTGGTGCTCATCATCCCGCTGACACCGCTGCTCTCCTCCCCCATCCTAGCCCCGGCGTTCTCGCAGATTTTACCCGCACTGTTCGGCGGTCTGGCGGTGGTGTTTGTCTCCAAAAACTTCCGCCTGGCGCTGGCCCCACTGCTGCTGATGCTGGTGCTGTTCATCTTTGTACCCGCGCTCAATGCGTCCACGGTAGGTATCATGGTGCCGGTCGGTGTCATTTTCAGCCTGGTAGTGGCACGTATCCTGTACAAAAAGGGCCTTGTCTAAGCCCATAAGGAGGAATACAAAATGATCGTTTTATGGTTGATTCTGGCGGCTGTCGTCGTGCTGGCCGCCGTGGTGCTGGTGCGCACGGCCCTCTTTACGCCGGGCACTGCCCCCGCTGTGCCCGAGGGCGAGGAAACCATCGACCGTGACAAGGCCGTGGAAAACCTGCGCACCCTTATCCGCTGCCGTACCGTCTCCAACACGAACCACGCGCTGGAAGACGATGCCGAGTTTGAAAAGCTCATCAATACCCTGCCGACGCTCTACCCCAACGTTTTCAAGACCTGCAAGTTTGAGCGCCTTGAGGACCGTGGCCTGCTGTTCACCTGGTCCGGCAAGGAGCACACCGAGCCGACCGTATTGATGGCTCACTATGACGTTGTCGACGTTGACGAGGCAGGCTGGAAGAAGCCGCCGTTTGAGGGCGTGCTGGAAGATGGCGTGCTCTGGGGCCGCGGTGCGCTGGACACGAAAGTTACTTTTAACGGCGTGTTGACCGCTGCTGACAAACTGATTGGCGAGGGCTACACCCCCGCGCAGGATATCTACTTTGCATTCAGCGGCGGCGAGGAAGTCAACGGACTGGGCGCGGTACACATTGTAGATTGGTTTGAAGCCAACCACATTACCCCGGCGCTGGTTGTGGACGAGGGCGGCGCGGTCGTCGAGGATGTGTTCCCCGGCGTCAAGCAGCCCTGCGGACTGATCGGCATTGCGGAAAAAGGTATGCTGAACGTGGAGTACAAGGTCAAGTCCGGCGGCGGCCACGCCAGCGCACCCAAGCCCCACAGCCCGCTTGTGGCCCTGAGCGAAGCCTGCACCAAGATCGAGAGCCACCCCTTCAAGGCGCACGTCACAAAGCCAGTGGCCGAAATGTTCGATACGCTGGGCCGTTACTCCAACGTTACCTATCGCATGATCTTTGCCAACCTCTGGCTGTTCGGCGGCGTGCTGGATTCCATCTGCCGTAAGAGCGGCGGCGAGCTGAACGCCCTGATGCGCACGACGGTGGCCTTTACCCAGGCCGAGGGCAGTGCGGGCCGCAATGTTATCCCGCCGGAGGCAGCCTTTATCAGCAACCTGCGCCTGAACCCTGAGGACACGATGGACAGTGCTCTTGCCTACCTGAAAGAGACCATCAACGACCCCGCCGTCGAGATCACGAAGCTGGAAGGCATGAACCCGAGCCGTATCAGCGAGACGAACTGCCCTGCCTGGGACAAGGTCGCCAGCGCTGTGGCAGGCACCTGGAAGGGCTGTCTTGTCTCGCCCTATTTGATGGTGCAGTGCTCCGACAGCCGCCACTATGGCCGTATCAGCGACCATGTGTACCGCTTCTCCGCCATGGATCTGACCGCCGAGGAGCGCGGTACCCTGCACGGCAACAACGAGCGTATCCGCGTCGAGACCGTCGGTCGTGCCGTGGAGTTTTACGTCCGTTTGATGCGGCAGTGTTGAGAAAATAAGCATACAAAGAGGTGCAGCCCGTTTGAAGTGCTGCATCTTTTACTGTTTATATCCCGAAATGTATAGAGGGCGGCATTCTCGATGCCCAATCATACAAACTGGAAGTTGGTTATTTTATTTTATTCTTTCTTTTTTGCCATCGTTCAAACTCATCTTCAGTCATAATATCAGAAAATGCCTCATATGAATTCAATACTCCGTTCTTTTTTTGTACGAAATAAGTGATTCCTATAGCGACACCAACGATAGCAAAGAGAACAGCAACAATTATCAGCATTGTAAAAAGTCCCTCAGCAACACCACTGACAATACTCTCTACAATACCTCTCGATAAACAAGTGAACAGTAGGTTGATTCCCAAGCAAATCAAAGCTGTTCTGTTTAACTTTTGCCCAGCTAAATCTGTTTGCCATAAAATAGAAAGCACCAGAAAAAAAGAGAGTATAATCCATATAAATATCACAAGCGACAAATTACGTACACCAACAGGAAAGCCGGAAGATCTGATCATGATGTCTAGAGCTGGATTATCTGAAATTTTCATTCCATAATTGATTCCACCAAATATACAAAAATATAAATAGCCAACTATATACAAAGTTGAAAATATTATCAATCGTTTCTTATTCTTTACTTTCAAATTTTATTCCTCCCAAAATTCCGATTTGTTCCATTATACTACACCAAAAGCCCCCTGTCCAACAACATTTGCCGTGCGGACAGGGGGCTTGTTTGCTTATAGTGTGTGATGAAATTGACTGTGAAGCAACTTTGCTTTACAGCGTGACCTTGTGGTAAACCTTCTTGCCTTTCTTGATGACAACGCCCTTATTCAGCGCGTCAACGGTCAGAACAGCCTTCGGGTCGGTGACTTTCTCGCCGTCGACGAGGACGCCGCCCTGCTGAACCAGCTGGCGGGCCTCGCGGTTGGAGCCGCACAGACCGGCAGCTACCATGGCAGCCAGCAGGCCGACAGCGCCGTCCTTGACAAGCGCTGCATCCAGCGCCGTGCTGGGCATATGCTCATGATCGGCGGCACCGCTGAAGAGGCCGCGGGCGGTGGCCTGGGCTTTCTCGGCCTCTTCCTCGCCGTGGACCATCTTCGTCAGCTCGTAGGCCAGAATCTCCTTGGCCTTGTTCAGCTGCTCGCCCTCCCAGTGGTCCATCTCGTCGATCTGCTCCAGCGGCAGGAAGGTCAGCATACGGATGCACTTGAGAACGTCCGCGTCGCCGACGTTGCGCCAGTACTGGTAGAACTCGAACGGGCTCGTCTTGTTGGGGTCAAGCCAGACGGCGTTGCCCGCAGTTTTGCCCATCTTCTTGCCCTGAGAGTCGGTCAGCAGCGTGATGGTCATGGCGTAGGCATCCTTGCCCAGCTTGCGGCGGATCAGCTCGGTGCCGCCCAGCATGTTGCTC
>ENA-UOJL01001194-UOJL01001194.1-human-gut-metagenome-genome-assembly--contig:-P47-NODE-1194-length-30110-cov-139.030444_pt1 | contig 30110 bp, 22 predicted proteins | sample MGYA00242347_ERZ723894 | MGnify/ENA metagenome assembly ERZ723894
CAGCTGCTGACGCTTGTACTCATGCAGGCGCTTGGACTGGATATCGAACATGGCATTCGGGTCGATGGTGACGTTCTGGGTCCGCTTGAGCCAATCGGCCAGTGCCTGCTTGTTCTGGGACTTGACGGCGGAGAACTCCTGCAGGGTATCGACGTTTTCGGCGTAGGGCAGCAGCTTTTCCAGCTCGGTGGCGTCCTTGCGGAAGCCGGAACCGATGAGCTTTTCAATTTCGGCAGTCAGGGCGGGGTCGCACTCCAGAAGCCAGCGGCGGAAGGTGATGCCGTTGGTCTTGTTGTTGAACTTCTCGGGGTACAGTTCATAGAAGCCGTGCAGCTCGGCGTTCTTCAAAATTTCAGTGTGCAGGTAGGCAACGCCGTTGGTGGAGTGGGTAAAGTGGATATCCATGTGGGCCATATGGACGCGGTCGTCCTTGTCGATGATGGCAAGGCTCTCGTCCTTGGTGCGGGTGCGGGCCAGTTCATCCAGCTTCTCGATGATGGGCATGAGCTGCGGGACCACGGCGTCCAGATAGGCGCGGGGCCACTTTTCCAGCGCCTCGGCCAGAATCGTGTGATTGGTGTAGGCGCAGGTCTTGGTGACGATCTCGACGGCCTCGTCGAACTCGATGCCCTTCTCGCCCAGCAGGCGGATCAGCTCGGGGATGACCATGCTGGGGTGGGTGTCATTGATCTGGATGGCGGCATAGTCGGCCAGGTCATGGTAATCGCAGCCGCGGGCGGCGCACTCAGCCAGAATCAGCTGGGCACCGGCGGAAACCATCAAATACTGCTGGTAGACGCGCAGGCGGCGGCCGGCCTCGTCGGAGTCATCGGGGTACAGGAACAACGTCAGGTTCTTGTCGATGGCGGTCTTATCGAAGGTGATGCCATCGTGGACGATAGTCTCATCGATGGTGTCCAGGTCAAAAAGGTTCAGCGTGTTGGTGCGGCCCTCATAACCGGTGACGGCCAGCTTGTACAGGCGGGCATTGTAGGTTTTGCCTGCCAGCTCGACCGGATAGACCGTGTCAGTTTTTTCGGCCCAGGAGTGTGCGGTCAGCCAGGGGTCGGGCAGCTCGTTCTGGACGCCATCCTTGAAGGATTGGTGGAACAGGCCGAAGTGATAGCGCAGGCCGACACCGTCGCCGGGCAGATCCAGCGTGGCGAGGGAGTCGAGGAAGCAGGCAGCCAGGCGGCCCAAACCGCCGTTGCCCAGGGACGGCTCCGGCTCGACTTCCTCAATGTCGGACAGGTTCTTGCCCGCAGCGGCCAGCGCGGCGCGGGTGTCGTCGTAGAGACCCAGGTTAATAAGGTTGTTGGACAGCAGCTTGCCAATCAGGAACTCGGCGCTGATGTAGTAGAGCTTGCGGCCCTTGACAGGCTTGACGTGGGCGGCGCTCTGCTCGCGGACGATGTCCAGCAGGGCAAGGTAGATTTCCTGGTCAGTGCAGGATGCCAGCGGCTTGTTGGTTTTGGCTTCGATCACAGTGGTCATATTCATGAGAGTTACCTCCTCATATACTTGCCTCCCCTGGCAGGGGCGGAAGGGTTGAGCCTTGCCTTGGCCCGGAACTTTTGGGCCAATAGGTATATTTCTTGACTACACCTAGGTTATACCACACAAAACGCGCATGATGCTTGCAAAATAATGGCCAATAGTGGTACAATACTATCAACGAGGTGAAAATCATGCCAAATCAGAGAACCTTGCGCGAAACGAAGCAACACGGGGCCGCGTGGTTTCCTTTCAACATCTATCCCTGCACGATCCCGCAGGATTTTCCCCAGGTGGCACTGCACTGGCAGGACAGCATGGAGTTGGTGTTTGTCAAAAAAGGGCGCGGCGTCGTGCAGGCGGGCCTGACGACCTACACCGCCGAGGCGGGCGATGTCTATGTGTTTGCCCCCGGCGTGCTGCACGCGCTGCGCCAGCTGCCGGGCGAGGTGATGGAATATGAGAACATCATCTTTGATTTGGAACTGCTGGGCGGTGCGGGCGACCTGTGCGCTGAAAAATACCTGCTGCCTCTGCAAAGCGGCCGCCTGGCGCTGCCCATGCGGCTGGCCCCCAACGACTGGGGCTATACCTGGGCCGTAAACTGTCTGCACGCGGCAGAGGAGTTCAACAAGCTAAAGGATGTTGGCTATGAGCTGTGTATAAAGGGTGAACTGCTGTTGTTTTTGGCGGCGCTGGTGGGCCGCAGCGGCGACCTGCCCCCTGCGGATACCCCCGACACCCGACGTTTGAAAACCGTGGTACAGCTGGTGAACGAGCAGTACGCGGGCGCACTGCACGTGACCGACGCAGCGGCAGCCTGCGGGTGCAGCCCCAGCCATTTTATGCGGTGGTTCAAGAAAATGACCGGCCAGGGCTTTACCGAATACCTGAACGAGCACCGCCTGAACGCCGCCGCCGACGCCCTGCGCAGCAGCAATGACACGATACTGGCGATTGCCGAGCAGTGCGGGTTTGACAACTTGTCGTATTTTAACAGGTTATTTAAAAAAAGATATGGCCTGACACCGAGGGAATACCGGATGAGGAAATAAAAAAGCCGCCGGCATCAACGAGATGCCGGCGGTAATTTTATGCTTTCTTACTGTAATCCCGTGCGCCGTAGATGGCGGTGCCTACGCGGACGATGGTCGCGCCCTCGGCGATGGCGGCGGCGTAGTCGTGGCTCATACCCATGGACAAAATATCCATCTGCGCCCGGTCGTAGTGCTGGGCATCGGCCTTGGCCAGCAGCTCCCGCATCTGCGCAAAAAAGCGGCGCGTCTCGGCATCGTCTGCGTCAGCGGGCGGAATCGCCATCAGACCGCGCAGGCGGGTATTCTCCCTCGCGGCGGCAGCTTCCAGCAGCGGGAACAGGCTGTCGGCGTCGACGCCGCTTTTGCTGGCTTCCTCGCCGATGTTGATTTCCACCAAAATGTCCTGCACCAGACCCAGCCGCGCGGCGGCAGCGTCGATTTTATCGAGCAGCCGCGTGCTGTCCACGCTCTGAATGAGCGCGGCACGGCCTACAACCTTGTTGACTTTATTGGTCTGCAAATGACCGATAAAATGTCCGGGCTTGCCATTGTAGGCCCCGGCGTCGGTCTTTTCCACAAGCTCCTGTACGTGGTTTTCGCCGAACAGGTCAATGGGCAAATCGGCGCTGTACCGAACTTCTTCCACCGTGCGGGTTTTGCAGGCGGCACAAAGGCGCACGTCGGCAGGGTCGCGGCCTGCGGCCCTGGCGGCGGCAGCCATCGTCTCCCGGATCTTTGCGACGGCCTCGGCCATCTGCTGTTTTTGTGTTTCTGGGATCATCGCACTTCCTCCTGACTGTAAACGGCGCGGGAGCCGCCGATGAACGGCGGGCGGGTGCGGGCGCAGAGCAGAATCGCCTGCCCGATGTGATCCATCGACAGGCGCACCGGCACAGCCACGCGGCGCAGGTGCATCCCGATGAGCGTGCCGCCGATGTCCATGCCCGCTGCAGCTTTGACTTCCTCAACGAGCACCGGGTCGTTAAAGGTGCGCCAGCAGTTGGTAGCCCAGCTGCCGCCCGCGTGGGGCTGCGGGATGGCCGCCACGATTTGATAGCCGTTGGCCCTGGCGACCGTGCGCTCGATGACGATAGCGCGGTTCAGGTGCTCGCAGCACTGGGCAGCAAGGTAGACGCCCTGCTCCTGCAAGGGCGGCAGCACACCCGCCAACACGGCGGCAGCAGCCTCCATGCTGGAATCCTTTCCGATATGTCCACCCATGATCTCGCTGCTGGAGCAGCCGACCACAAAGATATCCCCAGTTTCCAGGTGCGCGGCTTCCAGCAGTTCTTCCGTAGCCTGCCGGGCCTGTGCGGTAAGTTTTGCGTAATCCATGAAAAAGCCCCCTTTGGTACTATTATAGCAGGGGTGTCAATAACAAAAAAGCCTTCCCCTGAGGGGGAAGGCGGCCGAAGGCCGGATGAGGGGTGGCCTTGCGAATATTGTCCACTAACGGGTTGTGGCGGCAAAGCAGCCCCTCAGCCGTCCGCTTCGCGGACAGCTTTCCCCCCTTGGGGGAAGCCATATATGCGGTTGCCCGTTGGGCGGTTGGAGGCATTTCTACCTTGGCAGGGTATCCGCGTACTGCGAATAACTGTTTTTCACCATATCCGCATACGCGGCATAGGCTTCCTCCAGCGTGGTGTACTCGGTACCCTGAATATAGGGGTTCAACGTCGTACGGTTGGTAATGCCTTTGCCGATCACGTTGTAGGTCTGATTCTTCACCTTTGAGGTCGTCACCGGCATCGTGGTGATGTAAAACGTGCCCCCGTCCTCCTTGCTGACAAGGACCGGCACCTCCGTGCCTACTGCAAATTTAGTCACATCCACCGATGTCCAGAACAAATACCGCCCCGGGTCTTCGCCAGAAATCTTGCGGAAATCCCACGTTCCGGTGCTCAGCAGGCTGTTTTTCCCGATTTGCGCCTGCACCTTGGGTACCATTGTGGAGTTCGGGCAACTGGAGTCGATCTCGTAGAATTTCCCGCGGGCGGTAAAGTCCTTTAAATCCGTTTCCAGCAAGCCGCTGTTTTTCAAAATACCGTGCAGGTTTTCGGTCAAATCAACGGTCGGTCGGATGGGGGCGGGCTGCGGCTTGCTGGCGCCTGACCACGTCAGCACCACGCCTGTCCCATCCACATAAGAAACCGTGCAGGTTCCGCGCGCCGCGGGCGAGCCTATCCAGTTGGCGGTGTTGCCCTCATCGGCATAGTGGGTGATGCCCGCAATGGTGACGGGGTCAAAATGCTGCCACCCGTCCTGCCCCTGCTTGAGCTGCACGGTCTGTTCGGCAGTGACATCGCCAGTCATTGCATCGGAAAGCACCTGCATATACGCGGCGCGCACGTTGACAATATCCGACGTTTCCAGCGCTTTTTCAATATAGCCTTGCAGCGCGGGGATCAGCATCGCCGCCAAAACCCCAAGTATGGTCAGCACGACGATCAGCTCCACCAGCGTAAAGCCGCGCTTATTTTGCAGTTTTTTCCTCATTCGTTCCGCACCTTATCGTGTTATATGCACACAATTCCAGAATAAATGCATTACATTGTAACACAGTTTTTGTCGATGCGCAAATGATTTTTCGATTTTTATGCAGGTTTTACCTGTATTTTACAAATTATTTACATTTTGATGCTGCAGGGCGGACAGTGCACCGGATGAGGGGGCAATGTCCGGCAGGTGGCAGGCCCCCTCAGTCACCTGCGGTGACGACTTCCCCCAAAGGCGGAAGTCTTTACGCCGTTACATCCTCAAATTGACTATTATACAGATCCGCGTAGAACCCGCCCTGATCGATCAGCTCGTCATGGGTTCCCTGCTCCACAATATCTCCGTCGCGCATGACCAGAATCAGATCTGCGTCGCGGATAGTGGACAGGCGGTGGGCAATGACAAAGCTTGTGCGGCCCTGCATCAGGCGGTCCATGGCCGTCTGGATGCGCTGCTCGGTGCGGGTATCGACGCTGGACGTTGCCTCGTCCAGAATCAGGATGCGGTTGTCCGCCAGAATCGTGCGGGCAATCGTCAAAAGCTGCTTCTGGCCCTGGCTGACGTTGGAGGCGTCCTCGTTCAGCTCCATCTGGTAGCCGCCGGGCAGCGTGCGGATAAAGTGGTCTGCGTTCGCGGCCTTGGCGGCGGCGATAACTTCCTCGTCGGTGGCGTCCAGGCGGCCATAGCGGATGTTCTCCATGATGGTGCCTTTGAACAGCCAGGTATCCTGCAAGACCATACCAAAGCCCTCGCGCAGGGCGCTGCGGTCAAAGTCGCGGACATTGTGGCCGTTCAGGCTGATTTTGCCCGCATCCACATCGTAGAACCGCATCAGCAGCTTGACCATCGTGGTTTTGCCCGCGCCGGTGGGGCCGACGATGGCGACCTTCTGGCCGGGCTTGACGTTGCAGCTGAAATTGTGGATGACTGTCTTTTCCGGCGTGTAGCCGAATTTGACGTGGTCAAACGTGACCTGGCCATCGATGCAGGCAGGATTCGCGCGGTGGGCGGGGTCGGCCTGCTGGTTTTCCTCTTCTTCGTTCAAAAATTCAAAGACGCGCTCGGCTGCGGCAGCCATGCTTTGCAGCATATTCGACACCTGCGCCAGCTGTTGGATGGGCTGGGTGAAGTTCTTGACATACTGGATGAACGCCTGGATATCGCCGATGGTGATGCTGCCCGCCGCTGCAAAAATGCTGCCGACGATGGCGACCGCCACATACCCCAGGTTGCCCACAAAGTTCATGATGGGCTGCATCAGGCCGGACAAAAACTGGGATTTCCACGCGGATTCATACAGTTTGTCATTGGCGGCGTTGAAGTCTGCCAGCACAGCGTCTTCACGGTTGAACGCCTTGATAACGTTGTGGCCGGCGTAGACTTCCTCGACCTGGCCGTTGACAACGCCCAGCGTTGCCTGCTGCGCCTTGAAGTATTTTTGGCTGAATTTGACGACCAGCAGCACCAGCGCCAGCGACACCGGCAGGATCAGCAGCGCAATCAGCGTCATCTTTGGGCTGATGGTGAGCATCATGATCAGCACGCCAATCATCGTCGTGACGCTGGTAATGAGCTGGGTCACGCTCTGGTTCAGGCTTTGGCCCAGCGTGTCCACATCGTTGGTGATGCGGGACAGTACCTCGCCAACGGTGCGCTTTTCAAAGTAGGCCAGCGGCAGGCGGTTGATTTTTTTGCTGATCTGGTCGCGGAAATCATAGCAGACCTTCTGGGACAGACCGCTCATGAGCCAGCCCTGGATAAAGCTGAATGCCGCGGAAAGCAGGTACATCCCCGCCAAAAACAGCAGCACTTTCCCAATATAGGCAAAGTCTATGCCGCCCACGCCGCGCAGCTTGGCAATCCATCCGGTGGCCAGCGCTGTGGTGGCCTTGGCAAGGATTTTCGGCCCTGCAATGTTGAAAATTGTTGACAGAACGGCAAAGATAACGACCACGATGAGCGACAGCTTATATTTGCTCAACGCGGAAAGCAGCTGCCGCAGCGTGCCCTTAAAATCCTTGGCGCGCTCGGTCGTCATGCGTCCGGTTCTTGGCATATCACTCACCCTCCTTCTGCAAATTGAGTTCCTTCTGGCTTAACTGGCTGCGGGCAATCTCCTGGTACTCTGGGCAGGATTCCATCAGCTGGGCGTGTGTGCCCTTGCCGACGATGCGGCCCTCATCCAGAACCAAAATCTGGTTCGCGTGCAGCACAGTGGAAATGCGCTGCGCCACGATGATGACGGTAGCGTTGTCGGTCTGGGCTTTCAGTGCGCGACGCAGCGCCACGTCGGTTTTGTAGTCCAGCGCCGAGAAACTGTCGTCAAACAGGTAAATCTGCGGGTGCTTGGCAATCGCGCGGGCGATGGACAACCGCTGTTTCTGCCCGCCGGAGACATTGCTGCCGCCTTGGGCAATCGGAGCGTTGTAGCCCTCGGGCTTGGCCGAAATAAATTCGGCGGCCTGGGCAATCTCAGCAGCCCTGCGCACGTCGGCGTCGGTGATGTGGTCGCCGCCAAATTTCAGGTTGGAATCAATGGTGCCGCTGAACAGCACACCTTTCTGCGGCACGTAGCCCAGTTGGTCGTGCAGCTGCGCCTGGCTCATATCGCGCACATCGACGCCGTCGATCGTCACACTGCCTTCGCTGACGTCGTAAAAACGCGGGATGAGGTTGAGCAGCGTCGATTTGCCGCAGCCTGTGGAGCCGATGATGGCCGTCGTCTGCCCGGGTTTGGCGGTAAAGCTGATATGCTCCAGCGCATCCTCGTCAGAGCCGGGATAGCGGAAGCTGACATCGTTAAAGGCCACAACGCCCTTGGTGCCGCCCTCGGGCAGGGCTTTCGGCGCGGCAGGGTCGTGGATGGCAGCGGGGGTCTTGATGACCTCGTCGATGCGGTCTGCGGCCACACCCGCGCGGGGCAGCATGACGGCGACCATCGAGAGCATCAGGAACGACATAACGATCTGCATGGTGTAGGTGATGAAAGCAATCATCTCACCCACCTGCATATTGCCCAGGTCCATGGCCTTGCCGCCAAACCAAACGATGAGCAGACTGGTCCCGTTCATGATAAGGGTCATAAACGGCATCATGGCGACCATTGTGCGGTTGGTGAAGAGCTGCGTTTTCATCAGGTCCGTGTTGGCCTTGTCGAAGCGCTCCTCCTCAAATTTCTCGCGGCTGAAAGCGCGGATGGGCATGATGCCGGTCAGAATCTCGCGGCTGACAAGGTTCAGCCGATCCACAAGGGTCTGCATCTGCTTGAATTTCGGCATGGCTACGTTCATCAACACCGTGATAAGCACGAGCAGCGCGGCCACCGCCACAAAGATGATCCATTCAAGGCCGGTGTTGCCGCTGGCAACGTGCAGGATGCCGCCGATGCCCAAAATGGGCGCGTAGGCTACCATGCGCAGCAAAATCACACAGGTAAACTGCACCTGCTGGATATCGTTGGTGGTGCGGGTAATCAGCGATGCGGTGGAGAATTTCTCGATTTCGGCGTTGGAGTAGCCGACGACGGTCTTGAACACATCCCGGCGCAGGTCGCGGCCAATGGCGGCGGAAACGCGGGACGCGATGAAACCGACGGCGATTGCTACGGCCACCATCAGCAGCGTCAGGGCCAGCATCTGGCCGCCGGTGCGCAGCAGATAAGACATCTGTACATCGTGGGCAATGCCCTGGGCGTCGTATTCCAGTGCTACCAGCAGCATAGCCTGGCTGGATAAGCTGTCTGCCACGGAATCGTCCTGCGGCGCGGCGTCGGCCAGCTGGGCTTGCAGCATTTCCCGCGCACCGGGGGCCTGGGCCATGGCGGCAAACTGGGTCGCGACGGCGTCCAGGTCATAGCTGGTTGGCGTCACGGTGTCGGTCGTGCCGGCGGCGGTCGCAGCGTTCTGGGCAGCGGCCATATACAGCACGACGTCGGGGGTGGCAAACGCGTTTTCCAGTTCCGACATGGCAGCGGTGGCATCATGAGAGAGGGTACGCACACCGTCGGCATCGGGGGCACTGTACCACTGTTCGGCCAGCACGGCGTCCTGCTCGGACATAAGCAACTCCAGTGCTTGCAGGGTCGTGTCGCGTACAGTCTCGGGTACAGGGCTTTCAATGCCGCCCTGCTGGATGCCGGTGTCCACGATTTTGCTGGTGTAGTCGGGCAGGCTCAGGTCGCAGTAGGCCTGCACGACGAGCAGCGCCACGACGGCGAGACACGCCGCCCAGTGCCGCCCCAGCTGTTTAAATATCTTGGTCATGCGTGGGTTCTCCTTTCCGGGTTGGTTGTGCCATCGATTCGTTTTCAGCCTCGATGGCAGCCAGCAGTGCATCCTTTACGGCGTTGGCCTGGGCCAGTTCCTCGGGGGTCAGCCGTGCCATGATGCGGGCAAAATAGGCGTTCATGGCCTGCTCGTTTGCGCTGCGGGCACGCTCCCCTTCCGGGGTGATGCGCACCAGCGTTTTACGGCGGTCGCCAGGGTCTGTCTCGCGGGTAATGTGGCCGTCCTGCTCCATGGCACGCAGCCCGCGGGAGACGGCGGGCATCGGCTGGTGCATATACCGCGCAATGTCCGAAACATAAATTGCGCCGTCATAGCCGTGCTGCTCGATGAGGTTATACAGATGTTGGAGCATTCCGTACCGGCATTTTGGCTCATTGGCCAGGGCCGCACGCATACCGCGCTTGGACAGGGTATGCAGCCGCGCGACGAACCGGAACACACCGTGCAGATTGGGTGTTTCTGAGGTAGACATTACACACCTCCTGTTAATAATTATCATGTGTTAATAATTGTGCCGTGATAATACTACACCCCCTTGCATCGATATGCAAGGGGGTGTAGGGAAGGTTTAAGATTTGTTTACAAATGGCAGGTGAAAAGGCTTCCCCCTCGGGGGAAGCTGTCCGCGAAGCGGACTGATGAGGAGAGAAGTTCCCGCTATGACCCGTTTATGGGTTACCAGGGTCAACACGCCCCTCATCCGGCCCTGCGGGGACACCTTCCCCCGAGGGGGAAGGCTTGGAGAGTGTGACGTTGTAGAGATTCACCCCGCTGCACAGCCCCAGCTTCAGTTCTGCGCTCTCCTTCGTGATTGTGATATCCTTAAACGTAATATCCTCGATCTCCCCGCCATGGCAGTCGAACCCGACAATCTCGATGGGCGCGGCGTCCTGCCAGATGTGGTCGTGATCCAGCGTGCGGCCGGTCAGGGTCAGCCCCTCAAACCAGCAATGGCTGAACTTCGGCGGCTCGGGGGCGGGTTCACCGTCGTCATTGTAGGATACGCTGTGCAAAATTACCCGCGGGGCGGTGCAATCGCGCACGGTCACGCCGCGCACATAGCCGCCGCGCTTGGGTGTGGCCTTGATCTCAATGCCGTACAGCGAGTTGGCAAAGTCGCAGTCCCAAATCTGCACGTCCTCCACACCGCCGCTCATCTCGCTGCCGATGCAGATGCCGTGGCCGTACCCGATGCGGCAGTCAAACACCTTGATGTGGGCGCAGGGACGGCCGATTTCGTTTCCCTCGGGGTTTTTGCCGCTCTTGATGGCAACTGCGTCGTCGCCGGTATGGAACTCGCTGGCGAACAGCGTGCAGTTTGTCGAGGAATCCGGGTCCCAGCCGTCGCCGTTCCAGACGCCCTCGGATTCAAAAACGCAGTGGTCGGTCTGGATATTATCGCAGTAGACCATGTGGAAAGTCCACGCCGGACTGTTTTTGAACGTAATACCGCTGAACCAGACATTCTCGCAGTTGCTCAGGTTTACTAAGCGCGGGCGCACACGGCCGGGGAGCGTGTCGTCGTTCTCGCAGCTTTTGACAAGTTCCTCGTTATCGTCCGAAAAGCTCTTGATGCGGGCGCGCTCGTCCTCGATAATTTTCTTTGCCAGCACCTGCCCGCCGCCGCAGATGGTGCCCTTGCCGCGCACGATGATGTTATGGCAGCCCGAGCCTTTCGTGTGGTCAAGCCGCCCGGCGTTGAGCAGGCTGGAATAGCAACGCATCTCCATCCCTTCAAAGCGGCTGGGGATGCGGGGCGAATAGTCGTTGATGTTGGCCGTGCCCTGCAAAACAGCCCCCTTGGAAAGGTAAATCTCCAAATCGCTGTGCAGCTGCAGCGCCCCGGTCAGGTAGTCACCCGCCGGAAAATACAGGATGTCATCGGCGCGGCAGTCGTTGATGGCCCGCTGCAAGTTGTCGGTGTTCAGCGTTTTGCCGTCGCCCTTGCAGAAATAGGGCGCAGCCGTTACGTTGACGCGGCGCTTTTCTTTGCCGAATTGCAGCGTCTCGACCCCGACGCAATAGCTGCCGCTGGCAACTTCCAGCCGGTAAGTGCTGCCGTAAGGCAGGCCCTCGATGGTGAAATGTGTTTTATCCGTGCGGCCGATGACCTCGCCGTTCAGCGAGACGGTATACTCCGCCCCTTTGGGCGCAGCGGCGGGTTTATCCCAATAGAGCACCGCGTAATCTTCGGTGCAGCGCAGTTTTAATTTACTTTGCTTCATGATGTTTTCCTTTTACACGCAAGTTGTCTGTTGCTTACATATTGTACCACAGCCCGCCGGTTTATCCAATACATAGGGGTGCCAAAATACAGTGGTCGAAACGCGGCAGGTTTTGACAGTTTTACAGGCTTGACAGCGCGGGAGGCGACGTTTATAATCATATAAGCATAGTGGGTATATGTGCTATGCCGTTGCAGGGGCCGGGCAGATCCGGCCCTCAACTTTGCCGAACCCGCAGCTTTACGGTTGAGAGAGGATACAACGCCGGTGAGGTCATCAACGATATTGCGCTGAACCGCGCGTGAGTGATTGGAACATCCTTCTCCCCTGCCGTTTGGCGGGGGAGTTTTGCTTTTACTGGGGAAATATGATATAATTTCAACATCCGTGCAGGGGCCGGACGCCTCCGCAGGGCGTCGAGGACGCCGCCCCCTACAATACACGCCGCCATGCGAAAAATATTTACTATTTGCCGAAAGGAGCCGCCATGGACAAACCTGAATTTGCATCCGCCCATATGGCGGCGCTGAACCCACAGCAGCGGGCGGCGGTGGAGGCCGTACACGGCCCGGTGCTGCTGCTGGCCGTGCCGGGCAGCGGCAAGACCACGGTGCTGATCACCCGGCTGGGATACATGACGCTGGTCTGCGGCATCCCACCGCAGTCGATTTTGACAATGACCTACACCGTGGCCGCCACGCGGGAAATGCGTGCCCGCTTCGCCGTGCGGTTTGGGGATGCGCTGGCCGGGCAGCTGGAATTCCGCACGATAAACGGCGTGGCAGCGCGCATTATCGCGCTGTACAGCCGTATGTACAACCGAACGCCGCCCGACCTGATCCAAAACGAGAACGACACCGCACCGCTGCTTACACGCCTTTGGCAGGAGACGAACCACGAATACCCCACCGAGAGCACGCTGAAGGATCTGCGCACAGCCATCACCTACATTAAAAATATGTGCCTGACCGACGACGAGCTGGACGCGCTGGAAACCGACATCGACAACTTACCCGAGTTATACCGCGGCTACCAGCGGGCGTTGAAAGCCGGGCACAGGATGGACTACGACGACCAGCTATGCTTTGCGCTGCAAATCCTGCGCGGTGCGCCCGCTGTGGCGAAGGCGTTCCGGGAGCGGTATCAATATTTCTGCGTGGATGAATCCCAGGACACCTCCAAGGTGCAGCATGAGATTATCCGCGTGCTGGCGCAGGAAAGCGGAAATATCTTTATGGTTGGCGATGAGGACCAGAGTATTTACGGTTTCCGCGCCGCCTACCCCCAGGCGCTGATGGACTTTGAAAAGACTTACCCCGGCGCACAAATCTTGCTGATGGAGGAAAACTACCGCTCACGGGAACCGATTCTGGACGCGGCCAACCGCTTTGTGGCCCGCAATCGTTATCGCCGCCCCAAAACGATACAGCCCACGCAGGGCGCAGGCGAACCGCTGCAGATCGTCACGGTGCGCCGCCGTGCCGATCAGCTGCCGTTTTTGTTTGAGACGGCGCAGAACTGCGAGACGGAAACCGCCGTGCTATTCCGCAACCACGAGAGCGCCCTGCCCATCATCGACCTGTGCGAGCGCCGGGGCGTGCCCTATGGCTGCAAAAACATCGACCCCACGTTTTTCTCCAACAAAATCGTGCGGGATGTGGCGGATATCTTTGCGCTGGCCGCCCGTTCCGCCGACGCAGATGTTTTTCTGCGCTGCTACTACAAATTTGGTGTGCCGGTCACAAAGGTGCAGGCGCTGTACGCCTGCAGCCAGGCGCGGCAGTACGGCCAAGGCTGCTGGACAGCCCTGCTGAACGAGGACAGCATCCGCCCGCGCATCCGCGCCGCCATGGCCGATGTGGCCCACGGCCTGGCTCGCCTGCCCAGGATGGCGGCGGACGACGCCGTGCGGTTTGTGACCGACGAGCTGGGCTACGGCAAATACCTGGACAAAAAGGGCATGGACCGCACGAAATTGGCCGTGCTGGAAATGCTGGGTGCCCAGGAGGACAGCCCTGCCCACCTGTTAAAGCGGCTGGAAATTCTGCGCGGCATCGTGCAGGATCATATTACGCCGCCCGGATGCAGGTTTATTTTATCCACGATACACTCCGCCAAGGGGCTGGAATACGACCGGGTGATTTTGTTGGATGTGCTGGATGGCATCCTTCCGGCCAAGCCGGAACTTGCCTGCCGCACCCCTGGCGAGACCCAGCAGTACGAGGAGGACCGGCGGCTGTTCTACGTCGCCATGACCCGTGCCCGGCAGCAGCTGGTGCTGTTTGACTGCGTGGCCGAGCGCTCGGCCTTTGTGGAGGAAGTGTTGGCGGCCCTGCCCGGGCACCGCAAGCGCCCCGATGCGGAACCCGCAGGCCGCCGCCCTGTCCCGCCCGCCGCGCGGGCACCCCTGCCGCCGGTGGATGTGGAGAGCATCACGACCGTTGGTGCCCACGTGCGGCACGCGGTATTCGGCCCCGGCACGGTAGAGAGCGTGAGCGGCCACCGCGTGACCGTGCGCTTCACCGCTGGGTCGCGGACATTGGACGCCCAGGTCGTAGCCGAGCGGCATTTGATGTGGAAAGAATGAGGTACCCCCATGAAAAAAATCCTACTCCTCGCCACCGGCGGGACGATTGCAAGCCGCCCCACGGCGGCGGGCGGGCTGGCCCCGGCCATCACGTCGGAGGAATTGCTGGCCTGTGTGCCGGAGCTGGCCGACCTGTGTGCTGTGGATGCCGTGCAGGTGTTCAACCTGGACTCAACGAACGTAGGCCCCGCGCAGTGGCAGAGTATTGTACACTGCATCAAAGAAAATTATGATGCCTACGACGGCTTTGTCATTGCCCACGGCACGGACACAATGGCCTACACCGCCGCCGCGCTGAGCTACATGGTGCAGAACAGCGCCAAGCCGGTTGTACTGACGGGCAGCCAAAAGTCCATCTACAACCGCGACACGGACGCCCGCAACAACCTGTACCGCGCCTTTGTCTACGCGGTCAGTGACGGTGCATGGGGCGTGCAGCTGGTATTTGACAACAAGGTCATCCTGGGCACCCGCGCCCGCAAGACCCGCACCCGCAGCTTCAACGCGTTTTCCAGCATCGACTACCCGGAGACGGCGGTTTTTCGCGACACGCGGCTTGTCCTTTTCCTGCGCCGCCCGGCTGCGCTGCCGCCGGTGCGGTTCTATGAAAAGCTCGACCCCGCCGTTTTTGTGCTGCGCCTTGTGCCGGGGATGCGGGCTGATATCATTCCGATGCTGGCCCCGCATTACCGGGCACTGGTGTTGGAGAGTTTCGGCGTCGGCGGCCTGCCGGGCAGCAAACATGGCGCCATGTTTGCCGAGCTGCGCCGCTGGTGCGAGAGCGGACGGCTGGCGGTGTTTACAACGCAGGTTCCCCACGAGGGCTGCGACCTTGCCGTTTACGAGGTGGGGCGCGCCGTGAGTGAGCTGCCCGGCGTATTGGAGGCCCGCGACATGACCCCTGAGGCCGTCGCCGTGAAACTGATGTGGGCGCTGGGCCAGACAGACGACCGCGCGGAAGTAATGCGGTTGTTTGAAACGCCGATCGAGTGCGATATTGTATAAAAAATGACCATCCAACATGTACGCTGGATGGTCATTTTTATTTTAGGCAATACCGCACAATTCCCGCCTTACGGCTTAAGCACCGCTCCGGCGGCTGCGGCACGGCATCTGCGTTGCCAAAATGCTCGATAATGTCGGGTTGCGGTACCCGCATCGTGCTTCGGGGGCAAAAGCCCCTCGCACTCTGCGACCGCTGCCCCTGCTTCGGTTCGCTGTTTCCGCCACTGGCGGCGCTCACCTTTGCAGCATCCAGTATTATCTGCGCTTTTGGCTTAGCAGCTGCCGCACCTTGCTCGCCGTATCGGCACTTAGAATTATGCGGTATTGCCTTTACTTTACAACTTCCACCGCGCAGGCACCATAGCGGCCCAGGGTCACTTCCCCGCTGACGGTTTTGCCGGTCAGCAGGTCGGCCCCGGTGGGCACAGCCACGGTCTTGTCCGTTTCAGTCGTGTTCAGGTAGAAGTGATACACCGCGCGCTCGTCCTCGCGGCAGTGGTACTCAACGCCATCGGGCAGGGTCTGCATCGTGCAGCCTGCCTGCGCCATGGCGGCGCGGAACACCTTCGCGTTGCCGTCGGCATCCATGCGGGCCGCAACGTAGTAGGCGTGGCCCTTGCCGAAGGCGTGGTGGGTCGCCACGGCGTAACCCTTGTAGAAGTCCTCGCCGTAGGTTGCCAGCACATCGGTGTTGTCCGTCGTTTCCAGCAGCTCGCAATAGTCCTGGATGGCGGCCTTGCTGCCGTCCGGGAAGGCGGCGGTGTTGCGCTCGCCGGGGTAGAGGGTGTCCAGCTCGGTGGCGGTCACGCCGAACACCTCCCGCAGGCCATCGCCGGGGAAGCCGCCCAGCCAGGCCAGCGTAGAATCATTGACATAGCCCAACAGGTAGGTGCCGATAACCGTGCCGCCGTTTGCCACAAACTGACGAATCTTCTCACCGAAGCCGGGCTTGACCATGTAGAGCATCGGCAGCACGACGACTTTGTAGCGGTCGAGAGATTCCTCGACGCCGATGACATCGGCATCGACGCCGCAGCGGCCCAGCTGTTCATGCAGGGCGCAGACGGTCTCGCGCAGGTTCTTCTGCTGGATCTGCATACCCCAGGCATCTTCCAGCGCCCAGCGGCTGTCCCAGTCAAAAATCAGCGCGGCCTCGGCGCGGGGCAGGCTGCCGATAACCGGCGTCAGCGCGTTCAGCGCGGCGTTCGTCTCGGTCACATCCTTGAACACCCGGGTATCGTCGCGGCCATCGTGGTCCACTACCGCGCCGTGCCACTGCTCGGTGCCGCCGCGGCCCTTGCGCCACTGGAAGTACTGTACGCCGTCGCCGCCGCAGGCGACCGTCTGCAAGCCCTGCAGTCGGTTGACGCCGGGGCGCTTGAGCTTGTTATACTCGTGCCAGTTGACGAGGCTGGGCGTGCTCTCCATCGTGAAGAAAGGTACGTCCCGCTTGCAGCCGCGAATCAGCGCGTGGTCAAACGCGGTCATGGCAAAGGTCGTCGTGATGCTGCGGTCGGGGCGGCCCCAGTGGGGGTAGCTGTCCCAGCAGACGAAATCCAGTTCTTTCTGCAAATAGTGGTAGTCCAACCCGGGGAAATACTCCATCAGGTTGGTGGTGATGGGCACGTTCGGGGTCAGCTTGTGCAGCAGCTCGGTCTCGCTGTGGACATAGTCGGTCATGTTCCAGGTGGTGAAGCGCCGCCAATCCAGTTTCAGGCCCAGCAGGCTCTGTTCGCCGTTCTCAAACGGCGGCTCGATCTCGTCAAAATCGTTGTAGTGGTGGCTCCAGAAGCCGGTCCACCAGGCGTGGTTCAGCGCGTCGATGGTCTTGTACTTGTCGCGCAGCCAATCGCGGAAGCGGGCCTGGCAGCGGGGGCAGTAGCAGTCGCCGCCCAGCTCATTGGAGATGTGCCACAGAATCAGCCCGGGGTGGTCACCGACGGCCTCGACGAGCTTTTCAATGATGTTGTGGACCTTCTCGCGGTAGATGAGGCTGCTGGGGCAGGCATTGTGGCGCATACCCTGGTGGTCGGTCACGCCGTTGGCCTGCATGCGCAGGATCTCGGGATATTTTTTCGCCATCCAGTTGGGCTTAGCGCCGCAGGGGGTGGCAAGCTCGGTGTAGATGCCCGCCGCGTACAGGCGGTCCATCATCTCGCGCAGCCAGGCAAAGTCGTACTCACCCTCCTGCGGCTCGTACTTGGCCCAGGCGAACACGCCGAGGGTGGCGGTGTTCATGCCGGCCTTTTTCATCAGTTCGACGTCCTTTTCCAGGATGTCGGGCCGGTCAAGCCACTGGTCGGGGTTATAGTCCCCACCGCGGAACAGGATGGGGGCTTTGGTGATCGTTTTCATGGTGAACCTCTTTACTTTAAAATAAGGTGCCTTGTAGTGGCCGGGCATATCCGGCCACTGCGTTAAATCTGCCCTTCACCCACAAAAGCGCTGCCCCTTGCGAGGCAGCGTTGTTGTGATAAACTATCAGCCCTTTGCCGCGCCGGAGGTGATACCCTCGACGTAGAATTTCTGCATGATGACAAAGAGGATGGAAATGGGGATGGCGACCAGCACACCGCCCGCGCAGAAACGGGAGAAGTAACTGTTGATCAGAGCCTTTTGCAGCATGTTGTACAGGCCGATGGCAACCGTCCAGTCCGTGCTGACACCGGAGTTCAGGATCATCTTTGCCATAACAAAGTCGGTCCACGGCGTCAGGAAGAAGATGCGCGCTTCCGAAGCGCCGTCCAGCTTGGCGGCCTCACGCAGGGAAACCGGAACCGTGTCGAAGAAGCCCTTGCAGATCAGGTAGCCCAAACCGGAAGAACCGGCATAGACCATGATCAGGCCCGCGTAGGAATTCGTCAGGTTCATGTACTTCAAGACGAAGTAAATTGCGATCATGGCCAGAACGCCCGGGAACAGGTTGACCGTGACGGACAGGTTTTGCAGCAGCCTGCGGCCCTTGAAGCGGCAGCAGCTTATGGCGTAAGCCACCATCAGCACAAAACAGGTGGAGATCACGCAGTTAAAGCAGGCCACGACCAGGGTATTCATGAACCAGCGCGGGAACTGTGCAACGGAGTCCGGCGTTGTTATAATGCTGATGTAGTTCCACAGGGTAAAGCCTTCCGGCACAAAGCGGGTAAAGTTGATGCCCTTATCGGTGGAGAACGAGGTCAGCAGCAGCCAGGCAATGGGCACCAGCCAGATAAAGGCCAGCAGCGCCAGGATAAGATGGCGAATGATGGAGAAAATTGTTTTCTTGACGCGGCCCTGTTTGAGCTGTTTCTGCACGGCGACATCGTTGATGGTAGTGGTACTCAAGAGAACGTCGCCTCCTTCTTATTGATAAAGTGGAAGCACACAACGGTGAACACTGCGCAGACGATAAACACCATGATGCCCAGCACAGCGGCCATCTTGTAGTTGTAGTATTCCTGCGTCAAGCGGAACAGCCAGGTGACCAGCAGGTCGATCTCCTTGGCGTTGGACTGGGCCAGCTGCTGGTTGTTCGTGACAAACACGCCCTGGGTCAGCAGGTAAATAACGTTGAAGTTGTTGACGTTCCTGACAAAGTCCGTGACGAGCGACGGTCCCTGCACGCTGAGCAGGTAGGGCAGCTTGATGCGGAAGAACATCTGAACCGGATTCGCACCGTCGATGCGGGCGGCCTCGATCATGTCGGCGGGAATGTTCATTAACACACCCGTAGAAATCAGCATCTGGTACGGTACGCCGATCCAAATGTTGATCATGATGATGGTGAACATGGCCCAGCCCGGCTGGGTCAGGAACGGAATGTAACTAAGGCCCTTGTCCAACAGGCCGATGTTATGCAGGAAATCCGTAACTCCGGCGTTGGCCATCATTGTGTTGAAGATGCCGTTGTTGGAGAAGAAGTTGCGTACCAGAAGCAGCGTAACGAACTGAGGCACGGCGATGGTCACCATGAACAGGGTACGCCAGAACTTCGGGCATTTGGTCTTGTTGTCATTGATGAACATGGCCAGCAGGATGCCGCCGAAGAAGGTGGTAAAGGTGGCAAAGAACGCCCAGACCAGCGTCCAGGTCAACACCTTAGCAAAGGAGTAGCCGAAGGTCGAGGTCATACCGCCGCCGCCAAACAGCGTGAAGAAGTTGGTCAGGCCCACCCAGGTGAACAGGGCGTTCGGGGGCATATGCTGCTGGTCATAGTTCGTGAACGCGACCGCAATCAAGATGAACAGCGGCACGATGGTAAATACCACAACGCCCAGCACAGGCAGGGTCAGCAGCGTGACATAGAACTTTTCATTCAGGTAGACGTTGATGTCCTGTAAGAAGTTGTTCGTCTTTTTGCCCGCTGCGCGGATTTTTTGCAGCTGGTAGTTGGAGGTGACCACCATCATGGCGGCCGCGATCAGCGCGGCAATGACCACGAAGGAAATCATGCTCATCAGCAGGATCTCGAAGGAGTTATCGTAATTGTTCACGACGTTTTTCATCGTCGTAACGTCGAACACCATCTCCATTTTGACAGTGCCCAGCGTGCCGAATTTAGCAAGGCTCGGCGCACCGTAAAATGCCAGGAAGTAAAGTCCCAGACCCTCCACGAGGGTGACAAGGAGCGCTTTCATCAGCTGGCCGTGACCGATATAGCCAAGGCCCCATACCAGGAGCGAAACTTTGGTAAAGATATCGCCTTTTACAAAGGCTTCCCCAAAAGTCTGGAAGAAGTTCTTCTCGCCCGGCATGGCTCGCGTTGCAGTTTTCGCCACAGCGAAGTCCCCTTTCGTTCACACGATCTTCATAAATCATATGGATAAAACAGCCCGCTTGCATCGGTCGTTTTCTACCACAAGCGGGCTGTCTTATCAGATCATTTCTTTATTAATTATTTATTATAGATAGGAGCAGAGATTACTGGGTAACAGGAGCGGTGATACCGGCGACAGCGTCATCGACCAAAGTCTGGGTGTCCTTGCCATCGGGGTTGCCGTTGACGCAGATGGAGCCGAGGGTCTCAGCGGAAGCCCAGAAGTTGCCGCCAACGCGCTGCAGGTTAGCGTACTCAGACTGAGCAACAACAGCGGTCAGAGCCGGAGAAGAAGCGGCTGCCAGAGCGTTGGTGTTGGAGGGGCCCTGTGCGCGCTCCTTGAAGCGCAGTTCCTCGTTCTCTTCGTTGGTAACGAAGTCGGCCAGCAGCATAGCAGCACCGACGTTAGCGCTGTGGGGGTTGACACCGATCAGTTTGTAGCCGGAGAAGGAGGCCATCTGGACCTGCTCACCGTTCAGGGTGTAGGTAGGCAGCTTGCAGGCGGCGTAGTTGTCGCCCCAAGCTTCAGCAGCGTCGTTTGCACGCCAGGTGCCGTTGACGCCAGCAACCAAAGTGCCGTCCTTCAGCTTACCGGTGAACTCCTCGTCCTTCAGGGCAATGAAACCGGGGTTTTTGCAGATATCGATGACAGCCTGAGTGACATCAGCACCGGGAGCCTCGTTCCAGTTGCAGACGGTGTTCACGCCGTCATCAGCCAAAGCCAGATTCAAGCCGGCGCCAGCATAGAAGCTGTACAGGTACCAGCCGTTAGCAACGTCCATAGAGACCTTCTTGCCTGCGGCGGCTGCCTTGTCCATCATCGTGTCAAGGCTCTTGACATCGTCCTCGGTGAAGAAGCTCTTGTCGTAGAACATGAAGTAGCCGTTGTCAGCGGTCAGGGGGTAAGCATAGAGCTTGCCATCGACCGTGGCAGCATCGACAGAAGCAGGAGTGTTGCGGCTCTTGATATCGTCCGCATTCAGCTGCACTTCCTGCAGAGCGCCAGCCTGAACCAACTCGTTCAGCTGGTCATCGGCAAAAGCAAAAACATCAGCAGCGGCGGTGGGGTCGGTCAGGACGGTATCCTTAGCCTCCTTTTCGGACTGAGCGCCCAGGTTGATGGTGATCTTGCCGCCGTAATTGCCGTACTTCTCGATGAACTTGTCGCTGATCTCACGCAGTAGATCCTGATCCTCTTCAGCGCCCCACATGGTCAAGGTAACGTCCTGAGCGAAGGCAGCGGCAGCAGCCTGATCAAGGACATCGCCGGCAGCAGCGGCCTCGGTGGAAGCTGCGCTGGAAGCCTCGGTGGACTCAGCAGTGGAAGCTGCTTCGGAAGTGGAGGTGTCGGTGCTGGCAGAGCCGCCGCAAGCGGCGAGGGACAAAGCCATTACACCGGCCAGAGCCAGGCTGATTTGCTTTTTCATAATGTACTCTCCTTCTTTTAAAAATGTTCTCTTGTGAACACCTTGAGCGGTGCTGCACAACTTGTTTGCGCACTCACCTTACGTTTTTTAGTATACAGGATTTTCCGTTTGGTGTCAATGTACAGATTATACGTGTTTCGTAGTGCGTTTTTGGCTGTTTTGCCGCTGGAAACGGTTTATTCGACGAAAAATACGCGCAACTTGCGCAACTTCTGGGTTGCACGCGGTTGTTTTTGGACACATTTTCCCTGTTTTGTACAGCAATCTGACGTTGCCGTAACTATTTTGTAATTTGATTTGATGATGTCATAAAATAGGAAGTTGCGCAGAGCCGGAAACCATGACACCGCCAGAATAGCAAAACCGCCCCGGAAGGCATTCCTCCGGGGCGGCATGATAAACGCTATTCACTTTGTCGAATCCCGTAAAATGACCTGATACCCTTGCAGCTGGCGCTTCGGCACGTCCTTCCCGGCCAGAATGTCCAGCAGCATCCGGCAGGCAGTGGAGCCGATGCGCTCGGCGTCAAACTGCACTGCCGAGATAGAGGGTGTTATGTCTACGAGCAATTCGCTGTCATACAGGCTTGCCACGCGGATGTCCTGGGGTACATGGATATGCCGTGCCCGCAGCTCCCGCACAACGTCAAAGGCCAGCCGGTCGTCACAGCAGAGCAGGCAGTCGGGGTGGCGCTCCAGCGTAGCTTCCAGTGCGTCGGTGCGCTGTTCGTCGCTCTCCAATCCCGTGTGGATCAGCGTTTGGTCGGCCTGCACACCGAACTCGGCCAGACCTCGCAGATAGCCACGCAGCCGGTCGACGTTGACGGTATAAGTGCCGCTGCCGCCCAGGTAGGCGATGCGCCGGGTGCCCAACTGCAGCAGCAAGCGGGTCATTTCACACGCCGCACCGAGCTGGTCGTTGTCGGCCTGGGGAATCTCCGGGTCGTCGATGCGGCCGATGGCCACAAAAGGCACACCGTACTGATTCAACAAGTCGATGCAGGGGTCATCCGACATGGTGCGGGAAAGGATGACACCATCAACTTTATGGCTTGCCAGCTGGCGTTCCAGTTGGTCGGTGTCGGTCTCACTGACATAGCAGAGCAGCAGGTCATACCCGCGCTGCGCAGCCATGGCGCAGATGCCGCCCATACATTTGCGCAGGAAGGGCAAATCCAGGCGGATGAAGTGTTTCGGGATGATGAGTGACAGATTATGTGTTGCGCCCTGTGTCACCGGATGGGGCGGCGCGACCTCGCGCCCGGTCAGCCCGGCGTAGGCAAACACCCGGGCGCGGGTCTCCTCCCCCACGCGTCCTTTTCCGGAAAGCGCACGTGATACCGTGGTTTTTGAGATTCCGAGCGCGTCTGCGATCTCTGCAATTTTCATGGGTGTAGTGTTATTCGCCATGGTGCGCACGTTCCCTCCCTTGCTGAAAATGTTGCGCATGATAGTTGCGCGCAGTTCAAGGATACCGTTGCATTCAAAAAGTGTCAATCCGCAAACCGCACAAAAAAACGGACGAAAATTTGGCAAGGGTGGCGGGCATGTTCTTGTTTTATATGGTATGTACACACTTGTGCAGGGGCTGCGCATATTGATCGCTGCACAAAATCACGTATTATCGCTGTATTTCAAAACTTATTGCATATTTTATGAACAATCATTACACAACTTGTAAACATTAGCACTCTGCTATTGACAGTGCTAATTTACCGTGCTATTATAGAGGCGTTCCAAGGGGAACAGGGACGAAAGAGCCAGAACCCCCAAAGGAACAACAAAGCTTAATTCAAAAGTCAACTGTACGCGCAGTCTACGTTCAGCCGATGAAAATTGGAGGAATGACTTATGATGATGGTTCCGTATATGTTCAATGATGGTTTGATGGATGATTTGTTCAGCGATGCCTGGGCGCATGACTTTGACCGTGCAATGCGCGCTGCCGAACCCCGCAGTATGTTTGGCAAACGTTCCGCCAATGTGATGAAGACCGACGTCCGCGAGAACAAGGACAGTTACGATGTGTTTGTCGACCTGCCCGGCTTCAAGAAGGAGGATGTCAAGCTCGACCTTGACAACGGCTATCTGACCATCAGCGCCCAGCGCAATGAGGAACTGGACGAGAAGGACAACGAGGGCCGCTACATTCGCCAGGAGCGTGCCACCGGCAGCTGTGCCCGCAGCTTCTACGTTGGCAAGGAGCTGGAACCCAAGGATATCAGCGCCAAATTTGAGAACGGCATCCTGAGCCTGCACCTGCCCAAGGCCGACGCCAAGAAATTGGAGCCGAGGCAGACGTTAATTGAGATCGAGTAATCGCTCATCTTCCGGAACGCCGTAGCGGCGGATGTGAGCATCGACCCCTGCAAGGCATACTCTTCCGGGCCGCAACCCTAAATTCTTAGGGCTGCGGCCCTTTTGTTTTGCCCAAAAGTGTGTTATAATTCCATATAGATGAAATAAAAGTACAGGGAGGTCCTGCCCGTGCCATATTCCGACGAGCATCTGCGCTATCTGCGCCTGCTTTCCCAGAAATACCAGACCGTGGCCGCCGCGGCCAGCGAGATCATCCGCATTGAGGCACTGCTGCGTCTGCCCAAGGGCACCGAGCATTTTATGAGCGACCTGCACGGCGAGCATGAAGCGTTTGTACATATTTTAAACAGCGCGTCGGGCGTCATCCGGGAAAAGATCGACACGGTGTTAGGCTCCGGCGTCCCCGCCGACGAACGCGCCGATCTGGCAACACTAGTCTATTATCCCAATCAAAAATTGCCCGAGCTGAAAGCCCGCCAAAAAGACCTGCACGCCTGGTATCGGCTGACACTGCTGCGGCTCATCGATCTGTGCCGGTTCGTGTCCAGCAAGCACACCCGCGACCATGTGCGCCGCTGCCTGCCCCAGAATTGCGGCCACATCCTCGACGAACTGCTTCACGCCCACTTTGAGGACCACGACAAGGACCAGTATTACGGCGAAATCATCGAGAGCATCATCCGCTACGACCGCGCAGACGCCTATATTGTTCGTTTCTGCGAGGTCATCAAGTGGCTGGCCGTTGACCGCCTGCACATCGTGGGCGACCTGTTCGACCGCGGCCCGCGCCCTGACCGCATTCTGGACAGCCTGATGGCCCACCACCAGGTGGATATCCAGTGGGGCAACCACGATGTCGTCTGGATGGGCGCGGCGGCGGGCAGTCCGCTCTGCATCATGACGGTGCTGAAAACGACACTGGCTTACAACAATCTCGACACCCTTGAGGGCGGCTACGGTATCAGCCTGCGGCAGCTCGAGCGTTTTGCCCAGCATACCTACGCCGATTCCGATGTGTCGCGCTGGCTGCCCCACGCAGACCCGCGCACCGCTGCGGGCGATTTGACCGCCGCCGCGCGGATGCACAAAGCCGTGACCGTCATGATGCTCAAGCTCGAAGCCCAGGTCATTGCCCGCAACCCGGATTTTGATTTGCAGGGCCGCGACTTCTTAAATCACATCGACTTTGACGCAGGCACAGTGGATTATTTTGGCACGACCTATCCCCTGCTGGACTGCGATTTTCCCACCGTGGATCCGGCGCACCCCACCGTGCTGACCGCCGACGAGGGCAAGGTCATTGCCGGGCTGGTGCGCAGCTTTGCCGAGAGCGAGCGGCTGCAGCGCCATGTGCAATTTTTGTACGCTCACGGCGCATTTTATAAAATGTGCAACGGCAATCTGCTCTACCACGGCGCTGTGCCCATGACCGAAAACGGCGCGTTTGCGGCTATCACCTTTGAGGGCGTTGCCCGCAGCGGCAAGGCGCTGTTCGACTACTGCGACCGCCGCGCCCGCCAGGGTTACAGTGCGCCGCAGGGCAGCCCTGCGCGGCTGGCTGGGCAGGACTTTTTGTGGTATCTGTGGTGCGGGGCAAAATCGCCGTTGTTTGGCCGCAGCGCCATGACGACGTTTGAACGGCTGTACATTGCCGACCCCGCCGCCCACGTCGAGGTAAAGGACCCCTACTACAAGCACATTGCCGACCCGCGCACCGCCGAACATATTTTGCGCGAATTTGGCTTGGAAGGCGAGGGCAGCCATATCGTCAACGGCCATGTGCCGGTCCGCGCTATTGAAGGCGAAAGCCCCATCAAGGGCGGTGGGCGGCTCATCATCATCGACGGCGGCTTCTGCCGCGCCTACCACCAGCGCACCGGCATTGCGGGCTACACACTGGTCTACAATTCCCGCGGGTTGATTCTTCGCACCCACCAGCCGTTTGAAAACACTGACAAGGCCATCCACGAGGACGAGGATATCACGTCCAAGAGCGAGTACATCTACACCGCACCGCAGCGTATCCTGGTGCGCGACACTGACGAGGGCGGCCGCAAGCAGGCGCTCATCCGCGATTTGACCGCCCTGGTGGAGGCCTACCAAACCGGCGTTATCCCCCAGGGCGTGGCACAGGAATTGTGATTGAAATTTGGGAAAACAGGTTTATAATAGGGTTATATAATACATAAGGAGATGTTCAAACATGGCTTGCACTACCATTCTGGTCGGCAAAAATGCGTCGTATGACGGCTCCACGATGATTGCCCGCAACGACGATTCCGGCTCCGGCCATTTTACCGCGAAAAAATTTACCGTGTTCCAGCCGCAGGACTACCCAGCTGTCTACAAATCCGTGATTTCGGGCGTCGAGATCCCCCTGCCCGGCGACGGCCTGCGGATGACCGCCGTGCCCAACGCCGTGGAGGGCAAGGGCCTGTGGGCGGCCAGCGGTGTGAACGCCGCCAACGTCGGCATGACCGCGACCGAGACCATCACCTCCAACCCGCGCGTGCTGGGCGCTGACCCGCTGGTCAAGGGCGGCATCGGCGAGGAAGATATCGTCTACCTTGTGCTGCCCTACGTGCGCACCGCCCGCGAGGGTGCCCGCCGCCTGGGCAGCCTGCTGGAACAGTACGGCACCTATGAGATGAACGGCATTGCCTTCCAGGATGTGGACGAGATTTGGTGGCTGGAGACCATCGGCGGCCACCATTGGATGGCCCGCCGCGTACCCGACGATGTCTATGTCGTCATGCCGAACCAGCTGGGCCTGGACACGCTGGACCTGGACGACGCTTTGGGCGAGCAGAAGGACTTCATGTGCTCGGCTGATCTGCGTGACTTTATCAAAAAGTATCACCTCGACCTGTCCCAGGACGGTGCGCTGAACCCGCGGGATACCTTCGGCAGCCACGACGATGCCGACCACGTCTACAACACGCCCCGCGCGTGGTATATGCTGCGGTATTTCAATCCCAACACCTTCGTATGGGACGGCCCCGACGCCGACTTTACGCCGCGCTCCGACGATCTGCCCTGGTGCATGGTGCCCGAGAAGAAGGTCACGCCCGAGGATGTAAAGTACGTGCTGTCGTCCCATTATCAGGGCACGCCCTATGACCCCTATGCGGCCGCAGCCGCCGAGAAGGGCATCTACCGCCCCATCGGCGTGAACCGCAACGACTTTATGGCGCTTTTGCAGATGCGCCCCGACGTGCCGGAGGATTTCCGCGCCGTGGAGTGGCTGGCCTTTGCGTCCAACGCCTTCAACACGATGCTGCCCTTCTACGCCAACGTGGACACGACGCCGGAGTATCTGTCCAACACGACCGGCGATGTCTCCACAGACAACTTCTACTGGGCCAGCCGCTTGCTGGCCGCCATGGCCGATGCGTCCTACGCAAAGTCGGTGTTCCACATCGAGCGCTACACCCTGAGCGTCGGCGCAAAGTCCAACGGCTTCATCAACCGGTACGACGACGCCCAGCGCGCCGAGGCTGACCCCGCCGCCCGCGCCACCCTGCGCGAAAAGGCCAACGAGGAAATTGCCGCCATGGCCAAGGCCGAGACGACCGACGCGCTGAACAAGGTGCTGTTTGAGCTGAGCAGCGGCATGAAGAACGCCTATTCGCGTTCGGATGCGTAAATAATTCCTACATAATCCATACGAAAGCGAGGGACGCACCTATTGCGGCGCGTCCCTCGCTTTTTATAGTTCTTTCACTACGTACAAAATGCCCTTGTCCGTTTCCTGCGCCGCCGTGGTTCTGCCGGGCGCAAGGCAGGCCGCAGGGTCAAACCCGACAAACCGCCCGCCCTCTACGGTGATGGCCCCATCCCCTACGCTGTACAGCAGGTGGTCGGCGCTGTCGCCCTTTACGGCGTACAGGCCGCCGTGCAAAACCACCTGCCCCGCCGCCGCACAGACGGCACAGGATCCGGCACCGCCCAGATAGCGGCCGCCATACAGGTCCACGCGACAGCCCTGCCCGCGGGCGTAAATGGGGCAGCCTGCGCGGCTGTGGCTGCGGGCGGTAGCCTGTATCATGCCTTTGCCATGTACTGTCAGGGCCGCACCGTCGGCCAGCTGTATCGTGCCTTTCAGGCGGTGGCCGCCGGGGTGGGTGTCGGCTCGGCGGTAGGTTCCGGCGTGGCAGTCGGTTCTGCCGTGGGGGACGGCGTAGCCGCAGGTTCCTCTGCGGTCAGTGCGGCGGGGGCCGGCGCGGCGGCCAGCAGGGTGTCGGGGGCTATGGTTTCCTCGTCGAGGAATACGGGGGAGTCCGCCTCGGGGGCGTCAGATTGCCCGGCGTTATTGCTCCAAGTGCCAGCCTGGATATCGGCGACCTGCACGGTGGCGGTGCTGGTGAAATAGGCCGACGTACTGCCCACATGCAGCGATGCAAACAGCGCCGAACCCGCCGCCGTCAGGCAGAGCGCCCGCAATAGGGTCTTGCGATTGAGATTTGGCATAAAAAGCATCCTTTTAAGGTTGTAATTTACAGCAAGCAAAGGACGTAAACGATATAGTTTGCGCCTTTTGCTTGCCGCCCCTCCGGGGAGGGGACGGCAATTTAGAAAGGAAGTGATGAGAAAAGCGGATTTAGTGTGCCGAAATGGCACGCCCGTGCCTTGCAGAGAATGTAGGGGCGAGCATTGTTCGCCCGCCAACCTGGCGCAACTGCGCGTTCATGGGAAAGTTTCTCACTAGGCAAACGGCCCGGGCGAGCAATGCTCGTCCCTACACAAGGGAGCTTGTCTGTTTATGATAGACGTTAAAAGGTAACTGCGGCAACGTTGATTGTGCTGGACTCGGTGCTAGCCGGGGCATCGGCGGACTTCTTGACCATCACAGGCTTGGCAGTCGTCAGGGCAATGGCGCTGACAAACAGGCTGCGCTTGACCGATGTTCGGTTGTCTTTCATTTAAATTCCTCCTAATTTTTTCAAAACTGTCAAATGCAGTTTCAACGAATACCCATATTTTACCACCCGGGGGGGGTAAGGCTATTCGCAATTTCACAAAATATACATAAATATTCTTGTGGATTTTTTACAAAAAGGGGAATTTTTTGGGGAAAGCGGCGGTAAAGGGGATGCAAAAGCCCCTCCCCCTTCGCTCCGCTCGCCCGGCACAGTCCGCGGGGCATCGGGGACGCCGCCCTACAACGTGTATTTTTTAAAATTCAAACTATTTTACAATAATGTCACAATCTTTGAAAGAATTTGGCCTTGCTTTTGCGGCAAAATCTTTGTATAATAAATGCCAGGATGGGGCACTAGGAGGCTGACTTAGACCCCTGTTGTCCCATTCAGCCAAAAGTATAGAGAAAGAGGTATATGTAAACATGGCAAATCTGGATTTGACTAAGTATGGCATTACCGGCACGACCGAGATCGTGCATAACCCCTCTTACGAGATGCTGTTCGAGGAAGAGACCAAACCCGAGCTGACCGGCTATGAGAAGGGCCAGGTCACCGAGCTGGGCGCTGTCAACGTTATGACCGGCGTTTACACCGGCCGTTCCCCCAAGGACAAGTACATCGTTGTTGACGAGAACTCCAAGAACACCGTCTGGTGGACCAGTGACGAGTACAAGAACGACAACCATCCCATGACCGAGGCCACCTGGTCTGCCGTTAAGGACATTGCCAAGAAGGAGCTGTGCAACAAGCGCCTGTTCGTCGTGGATGCTTTCTGCGGCGCAAACAAGGATACCCGCATGGCGATCCGCTTCATCGTGGAAGTGGCCTGGCAGGCACACTTTGTCACCAATATGTTCATCAAGCCCACCGCCGAGGAGCTGGCCAACTTCGAGCCTGACTTCGTTGTTTACAACGCCTCCAAGGCTAAGGTCGAGAACTACAAGGAGCTGGGCCTGAACAGCGAGACCTGCGTTGCCTTCAACATCACCAGCAAAGAGCAGGTCATCATCAACACCTGGTACGGCGGCGAGATGAAGAAGGGTATGTTCTCCATGATGAACTACTTCCTGCCGCTGAAGGGCATGGCTTCCATGCACTGCTCTGCCAACACCGATAAGGAGGGCAAGAACACTGCCATCTTCTTCGGTCTGTCCGGCACCGGCAAGACCACCCTGTCCACCGACCCGAAGCGCCTGCTGATCGGCGATGACGAGCACGGCTGGGACGACAACGGCGTCTTCAACTTCGAGGGCGGCTGCTACGCCAAGGTCATCAACCTGGATAAGGACTCTGAGCCTGATATCTACAACGCCATCAAGCGCAACGCTCTGCTGGAGAACGTTACCGTTGACGGCGAGGGCAAGATCGACTTCGCTGATAAGTCCGTCACCGAGAACACTCGTGTGTCCTACCCCATCAACCACATCCAGAACATCGTTCGCCCGATCTCTTCTGCCCCTGCCGCCAAGAACGTCATCTTCCTGTCTGCTGATGCGTTCGGCGTTCTGCCCCCGGTCA
>ENA-UOJL01001206-UOJL01001206.1-human-gut-metagenome-genome-assembly--contig:-P47-NODE-1206-length-29734-cov-7.577243_pt1 | contig 29734 bp, 44 predicted proteins | sample MGYA00242347_ERZ723894 | MGnify/ENA metagenome assembly ERZ723894
GTTTGGAACGACCAATCAAAAATATTTTTTACGGGGGATATACTCCCATATAAAAAGGAGCAGCGAACCCTTGACCTTCCCTGTGTCCGCTTGTCATGCCCTTTCTCCGCTGTTTGCGCATGACCACCAGCTTTATATATCAAGCCACGTCAGGTTGATAATCTTTGAACCAACGTTCGATATACTCTACCCACTGTGATTGTACAGCCGTCCTGCTATCATCGGCGGCAAGCCGCCGGATGCACTCGTCTTTCGGTGTGTCAATGTGAATTGCTTCCGCTCCTAACGTTTCAATACGGCGCATTCTGTCTCCAAGATATGCACCGCCCTCAATAACAAAAGCCTGTTGCCATAGTCCCGCTCGCGTCTTTATACTGTCAAACACTGCATTTCTAACGTTAAATACAACATCTTTCAATGCTGTTGGTTTTATATATTCCGGCTGTCCGCTCAAAGCGGACCATATGCGGTCAATATCAAGTATCAAATCCCCCGCTTGCATGTTTTCCCGTACAAACGTACTCTTTCCGCTACACGGTGCGCCATACACATAATATACTTTACGTTGCCATGACTTCACACGCCCGCCGAAACGATTATGTATTTCGTTGTGTGACTTCATAGAAACGATCATGATATTATCAGGATTCAAGCTAATGCTTCTATCGTTTACGTTCTGCATGGTCAATTCTATTTTGTGATGCAGAATAATATCATAGCTTTTCAAAAGAGGTTTACCGCTGTACTCATCGTATAATATACCGTCTTTTTTGTTTATACGATCTGCAATAACTATTTCGCGGAATTTGCGCCATTCTGTTGATGTATAGAATTGTGATAGACTTCTAAACTCCATCAATTCAACTCCAAATCAAAATTATTTGCTTCAGCAATAGCTTTTCTTAAATCCATTTCCTGTTGTTTCAAATCAGATGTGATATTGTCCTTGTCTCTCCATTCCTTGTCATAGTTACGCAAAAGCATTGCTGCTGCTGTTGTGTCAGGTGGCATATATCTTTTGTAAATCTCAACGTTTGCCATGCCATCACCTTTTTTAATGCCCTTGCGTTCCTCATATTCAAAACCAAGCGCACGTTTCAAAAGTGCGGCTTTTATATCAAGCACAACATTTTGTCGTCCCGCGCGTAAAGATTCCATCAATGCCGGATATTTGTTTTTGTACTCTCCAAACGTGCTAACTGCAATACCTAAAGCGGTACATATTTCTTTTTCCGTTGCTCCCGATGCGCTCCATTCTTTGATCTTCGGGATGAACGGTTTGACGTATTCGTCATATTTGCTTTTACGTCCTCCCGCCATATTTACACCCCTTTAATGCAAAAATAGGGAAAACCGCTCCCGCATAAGCGGTTATTTGCAGCTTTCCCATGTCCGTTTCGTTTTTATATTTTTACGCGGACATTATAACACAATAAATATAATTTGTCAATATGTTTTATAAAATCAGTTTCAATTCATATCAATCTTTACTGCTTTTTCTCCTGTAAGTGTTTCCCACCGCTTAATTATCACATCACAATATTTCGGGTCAAGTTCCATCATGTAGCACTTACGGTTTAGCTGTTCACATGCGATCAATGTTGTCCCGCTCCCACCAAAAATATCAAGCACAATATTATCACTGCGACTTGAATTGTTTATCGCTCTTGCTATAAGATCAACAGGCTTCATTGTCGGATGTTCTATATTTCTCAATGGCTTATTAAATTCCCAAAATGAAAACAAAAAGACACAAAAAAGAGAGGACAATTGTTTGCCCTCTTTATTGATTATTTTTGTTCACGCCAAATGCAACTCCGAAAAAGAAACTTGCAAGGCAAAAGAAAACAATGCTCATGATCTCGCCCATGTTTTATACCCCCACATTTTGATGTTCCACGTGGAACGTTTTGTTGCTATCTCATCAAAAAATCATCGTTTCGGCGCGTTTTACACCTCTTTAATCCGTATACCGTACACGTACAACATCAATTTTCTTTTTATCACATAATCTTTTGTCCTAAAACCTTTGGTGTCCTCCACAACCGTTTTTCCATTCTCCATGTAGACAAAATCAGCTACATATCTCACAGGATTTTCAATCACGCGCCCCAGCTTTTCTTTTCCTGTCTTGCTCATTGTTGACGGCTCACGCTGTGACGGTATCAACTCAAACGGCTTTTGCAATTCAAGGTTTTTGATCTGTCCTGCTCGTTCCATCAGTTTTAATTCGCAATATCTCGTAGCTTCTTTTTTTGAGTCAAAGACAATACCATCAATCTGTACTTTCTTTGCTCCATACTTCAATCAATTCACCCCCTAACGTGCGAATATTTACGCGGCGGCGTTGCTACCGCTCTTTCAAACGACCATCCACGGCGCAACCGAATACCAAGCAAGCAGTGATCAATTTTGTACACCCTTGACCATTGCGCGACTGTTTTTGTCTCTCCTTATAATCTCTTTTCTTTCATGACTTTGTACCGTTTCAAAAAATGATATTTGCAGACAAACCGGCGCAATTAAGACGCGCGGTTTTTAGTCTTTGAAAATAGAACACGGAACAACTGATCGTTTGTAATAATTCCGTTTTCACGTTTGAATGCTGCAAGCTCTCCAAGCGTCGTGATATCTGCCGCGCTTGCCAATTCAAGAAAATATCTAAATTTTCGATAAGTCATTATTTATATGCCCCCTCAATCATCATCCGTCCCGCTCCGCTGTTTAACATATCCGACAAGCTCAATTCGTTTTGCTTCTCTCTCAATGGAGATGTAACACGGATGATCTGATGTACTGTTTGCAGTGTTTGCGCGTCAAGCGGTGTGCCGATATATATTGTTTCTTCGTCGTCGTTTATCTTTGGCAGTCCCTCCGTCGCGTATTTGTGTTCCCGCAGCATTTCCTGTGCCTCAAAGTATAGATTTCGTATCTTTTTACGCACCTCACTGATTGACGGCGGGAACGTGCTTTCGCTTATGATCTTGTTCACGGCTATGTATACGATGTTTGCTGGTATATCCGAAAACTGCATTGACCATACTGTTATCATGCCGTTCGCTTCCTCTTTGGTCATTCCCTTGTAGCTGTTTGGGTATGCCGCTTTCAGAATTGACAGCAGCTTGATTGTTTCTTCGGTTGTCATAATAGCCCGCGCTCCTTTGCGATTTCCAAAAATGGATTATTGCTTACCGTTTTCTTTTCTCCCTGTTTTCCTGCTCCTGCGCCGTATTCCTTGATAGGATAAAACGCTTGCCAACCTCGCATGATTACTTCCTCAAGATATGTTTCAACGGTCATATTGCTTTCTTTTGCGTATTCATTCAGCTTTTTCAAATTCAATTCAATTGCCTTGTCTGTCAGTGCTGCCCGTTTTGCTTTCCGTACCTTTAGCCAGTCCTGCAAAAGTCCTTTGATCTCGTCTGCTTTGAGCGGATCAACCGTTTTGCAGTATTCATCAATCAAATTGTCAAAGCTGCCTTTTCCTTTTTTAACAACACCCATATTTTCTACACCTTGTTTTTTCTCATTCGATGTATTTAACTTTTTTTCAATAGGGTGTTCGATTTCCTCTCTTTCTTTCTTATTCTCTTTTATATTTGTGTTTATATTTGTATTTATATCTGGTATAGGTTGAACATTTTCGTTTTCTCCATTTTGCAAATTTCGTTTTTCCATTTCACAATTTTGCAAAATGCTATACCCCTTTTCTGTTATTGCATACCAAAGTGTGCGATCATATGCTATTTGATTATAATTGCCTGATACAATCACGCCGTCATCAATCAATTTTTTCAACGCATAGTCAATTTGTCTTGATGTCATATACGGAAAAAGTTCTGCAAATGCTCGTTTGCTGTTGTACGTCCAATAATGACCGTCATAGAAGTGTTTACCGTTCGACTTGTTCTTTGCTATCCAATGTTCAAGGTTATTCAAAAGCACTGCCGCGTGCACACCGTATAATTTTGCGATGTATACATTAAAATTGTGATTCATGATATATCCCCTTTGTATGCAAAAACCCCTGCAATGTTGCGTGTCGGCGCAAACATTACAAGGGCAATGATTGACAGTTATTCTGTTTGACTTGACTGTGACAGCCGTTTCCGACAAAACAACTATCAACCGTCTTTAGTTTACACCGACATTTTCCAAAATGCAAGCACTTCGGCGCATTATTTACATTTTGTTTTCATTTCGACGCATTTTGTTTCAACACATTTTTCTTGATTTGCTTTTTATATAATTTCATTGAAATTGATATTTTCTAATTTGTTCATTTACTCTTTTCCCTTTTCAAAAAAATCATTAGTTCGTATACGCAGCAATCGCATAAATCAAAATTTCCATAAGAATTTGTTTCTGTTCCTAAATTGATGTAAGAAACTGAATGTCCATTGAATTTTTCTTTGTATTTATTTTCGTTTTTGGTGTAGAATTTACCGCACCTGTCACATTTCATTGCGTTCATTTGTTTAACCTCTCAAAATGGCAGATTATTTTTGTTTGTTTTTTCATGAATTTTATACATCAAATCAAAAATTGCGTCGGTTTCTTTTTTTGATAGAACAACAATTTCATCTTTTTCTCTATTTTCAGTATCATAGATTCTTAAAGTGATCATTCCATTTGAATTTATGCTTGCTTGGCATTCATAGTTATAACATTGTTGACTTTTATAACTTTCTGTACTGTTCATTTCTCTTTTCAAAACAACCATTTACTTTACCTCCAATGATTTTGTTTTTCTCCTTGTTTCTGCTCTGTGAGCCGCGTCATATCTGTTATGGCACTTTTGACACAATGCTCGCAAATTATCGTAATCGCAATTTTCAGGTGTATGGTCTAAATGCGCTATTGTCAGAACACCTTGCTTCCATTATCGCGGATTGTGTAATTTTCAATTCCGCAAAACTCACACCTATTACATGCGCGTTTCAAGATCGCTGCACGTATTTCTTTCCAATTCGCAGGATAGCGTTTCTTGTTCTCCGGTTTTATTGGCATTGTTTCACCTCACAATTTCTTTATCTGCAAACGGTACTCCGTACGCGCCGCGACGGTGTATTCTTTCCGCTCAATTTTATTGCGCGTTATCAAGTAGCTGCCTGTGATAACCTTTTCACGATCTCCGACACGCGCCTTGATCTCCTTGTCAACCTTTTCATACTCTCGCTTTGATTCTGCAAGCTCCTGTTTTCGATTGATAAGGGTTTCCAGTTCGTCATCAAGTTCAACGTCAGCAGGAACGCGCTTCACGTCTCCGCAAATATGCTGTAAAGGGCATTTCTCGCACACGTTCACGTCGTCGCAACTGTCCGGCGGTATGTTTTCATCCAATGCCTTGTAAATTCTTTCAGCCTTTTGCAAAAGGCTTTCCGCGTATTCATAATCAAAAGGCATTTCAATAAATTTTGTTTGCCCTGTTAGTTTATTTGTCAGCGCAAAGAACCCCTTTTCCTTTGAAAAGTGGTACATGTAGATTTGTAGCTGTGCCGGATATCCTCGCACATAATGACGTTTGCTTTTGAAAAAGTCATCAATGCTGTTCAGCTTGTCAAATTCAAACGGTGACAGTCCCTTGATCTCAACGGGCAGCAGTTCGCCGTTTTCATCTTTGATTCTGATATCCTCACGCCCCGTGATAAACGGTTTGTCGATCTTCCAGCTTCGCACCGTCGGCGTGATAACCTCATATCCTGCCTCTTTGATATTCTTGATTGTGTATTCTTCCATTGTATTTCCAAGGTCAAAAATCGACTGCAAGCCAACGTCATGCGGTTTTTGCTCATCCCAATGCTTTATAAGTAAATACAAATACCGCTCGCATGGATGCCCCAAATTGCTTGCCCTCAAATTGTTGCACGGGTAAACCTTGATTTTCTCTTTTTTGGCGTTGTAAAGCCGTTCATTGATCTGTGTTGCGTTCATCTTTTTGCTCCTTTTTTCAAAAAATTATGATTCTGTGCTTTCTTTCTTTTGACAATCCATACAAAGTACAGCACCAAATTTCTGTGTACTGTATGCAGCTACTTTTTGAGAAACATTTGCGCCGCATTTTGAGCATTTTACTGATTGTTCATCTTCTGTTTTTCCACCTTTCGCCCCAGTCCTAAATGTGTAACCACTGATTTTTGACGTATCAAATCCGGCTTTTTCTAACGTATCAATGTCAAGTCCACGCAAACCGGGAATTAAACGTTTAATTCCGTTGTTCAAGCAATTTGTATATGCTGCCATCTTTACGTCTCGTTCGTCGATTTCATCCGGTTTTTTTGTTTTTCCTTTTCCGGCAAAAAATTCATCGCTTGCCGATCTGCTTCCCTCACATTCGATATACTGATCTTTCAAAAGAAAACGTGCTTTGTACGTATATGTTTTATATCCGTGTATGTCGCATTCAACTACTGGCACACCGATAAGCTGTACACTGATTCCGAAAAGTCTTGCGATCTTTGTTGCTCCTGTTTCTTGCAGATATACGCTTTTACCAATCAAACACCAGTCACGCTCATTTGTGATCTTCAATGCCGCGTCCATGATCTTATTCATGGCTGTAATGTATTGATCTGCTCTTTCTGCTAAGTACAGAATGTTGTCCGTGTTGCTGTCAAGCAAACCGCCGCTTTGCGGTCTTTCTGTTAAATCTGTGATATCCTTTTCAATTACTTGCACTTCGTTGTTATTCATTTTCAAATATCCTTTCTGTATTCGATGTTAGATGAATTATAAGGCGATGCCTTTGCAGCGGCTTCCATCGCTTCAATCTTATGTTTCAGCGTTTCGATTGTAATTTTGTCCATGACAATTTGTTCGTTCTTCTTTTTCAAGATTTCCGCAAGTTCTGATAAAAGTACATCGTATTTGTTATCCATGTTCTTTACTCCTTGCTTTCATTTCCTGTTCGTCTTTTCATTGACTGTGCGACTGCTTCACCAATCAAACGCAAATTCAAAACGTCTCCGCGCTCGACAAGTTCAACAGTCATGTTTCGTTTGGTTGTTCGTCTCCTTGACACGGTTATTCCTCGCTTTCATAGATTTTTGTTAACTCCCACATTTCCGCATCGGGAATGTAAAACGCAGACTGCAGCTTGTTCAAAAATGATTGACTGCATCCACGCTTTCCGCTCTCGATCTCCGCGTATGTACTGCGCGAAACGCCGATTTTTTTCGCCATTTCTCCAATGTTCAATCCATACCGCGCCCGCAGCACTTTCAAATTGCGTCTATCCATGTCATCACCTCCTTTTTTGTTTCAAAACGTCTCATTAAACGCCTGATATGTTCCACTTATCCTCGCGCACTTGAAACGCGTCGCCGCATTCGATTATGTCGGGATAATTGCTTTTTGCAATCTGCATTGCATACTTATCTATTTCGTATGCGAAATATTTCACATTCGTAAATCCCATTTTATCAAGGCAATATCGTCCTGTTCCTATACCGTCATACATTGACAGAACGACGATTTCCTCGTCGCGCGGAATATCTTTCAATGCACCGTTAAGAATATGAATGATAACCTCTGCCGTCCAGCCGTTACCAATCCCTTTATATGCCTGCGTTGCACTTACCGACCTGCAATAATCGTCCGGCAACGTCTGCAATCGACAGCACTCTGTAACAGTTAGTTTACGGATAATATAAAATCCGTCTGAAAGTTTAATCGGATATTTATTACCTTTGATTGTAATCTGTCCATCTTTGACTTCGTAAACAGGATATGTTTTACCGTTTAACTCTATCTTGTAAATCTGTACGGCATACAAGCCTGTTTTTGCACCCACACCGCCAGCCTGTCCTTGTAGTGCAACGCTTTTTCCGTCTATGCTGTAAACTCTAAAAGGTTTTGAATCGTGTTTTGTTTGTGTTTCGCTTTCGATTGTGCCAATTCGTACAGGATCAGCAACCATTGTATGCCGTTTCCGTTTTATAGTATCTTCTGGAATTGCTCCAGAACAGCGTGTTGTCAACGCATAGCCTTTTTCTATCCAACTCTCCCCCGATTCAAGAACATCTCTCAATAAAATTCCTCTATCTTCTGGCTGTTCAACATCTCCACAATTATGGACATAGAACCTTTGACGGTTCTGCGCCGATACGAGCGCGGAATTGATTTCAATATATCGCGCGTCTGATTCCCCGACTTTCAGTCTCTTTTTTATTTCATTTTTTATTGCCTGTGCTGCCGATTTATTGTTTTCATAAAGAAAAAAGTCGGGTTGAAACTTATCTTTCGCAATCAGATAATTCTCGAACAGTTCCCAACCAATACCGAACGGCTCTGTTTCCCTGTTGTTTTTCTGCGCAATGCTCCAATATGTGCAAGGGCTACCACCAATCAGAAGTTTAATCATGTTTCTTTTTTGTTTACTCCTTTCAAGTTTTGTTTCATTCCGGCGCATTTTGCGCATATATCAACGGGGATTTTCCCCGTTAACAGCTTTATATATTTTACAAAACAAATTGTTCCATTGCTCTTGTGTTATATGACCATATTCTACGGCGAATGTTATTTTTCCAACTAATTCAGCCATTTTCATTTTGTCGAACATGTCACCTTGTGAAATTAAGCACAAGATTTTGTATTCGTCATTTAGACGGTCATATGCAGTACCGCAATGTTTCATTTTATGCATCTCCTTTTGTTCGTATATATTATATACCATTTTATGGTAAATGTCAATACATTTTGCATAATTTATGCAACTTTTTATTTGACAAATACGCCAAAATGGCTCACAATCTTTATATCATGATAAAAGGTGTGTTGAAAAGTGGAAGATATAGGACGGAAACTGCGGACGCTCCGCAAAGGTAAAAAGCTAACACAACAGGACGTTGCAGACAGGCTCGGACTTGTTCGCGCAACAGTATCAAATTATGAAGTCGGAAAACGCACACCGCATTTGTCACTTTTGAAAAAATTCGCTGATTTTTACGGTGTGACGCTTGATTATTTCGGTGTAACGACAAACGATGAAATATTTGAATTATTAAGCCGTGCGCGTGAGGTATTCAACAATGACGCTATTTCAACGCAAACAAAAGAGGAATTATACAAAGAATTTATGCGTTTATATCTTAATTTGAACAAGGAATGATGCATCATGAAAAACAAACACGATATAAAAGACATACGCGCTGCCGTTTATATCCGATATTCTTCTGAAAATCAGCGCGACGGGTATTCCGTCGAGTATCAGCTCGACGAATGCAAAAAGTATATTGAACAACAGGGATTTATTTTTGAAAAATCTTATATTGATGAGGCAGTGTCCGGCAAATCTGCCGATAAGCGCACTGCCTTTTTTGAATTGCTTGCAGACGTCAAAAACGGGCTGTATGACGTTGTTATCGTGTACAAATACAGCCGTTTTGCCCGTAATCTTTTAGAGGCGACGCTATACCGTCAACAAATAGAAAAAAACGGCGCAAAGCTCATTTCTGCAATGGAACGTATCGACGATAGTACACCAGAGGGACGAATGATGCGAAACATCATCATGACTATGGATGAATACTATTCAGATAACCTATCAACGTTTGTTCAATCGTCTATGTATACAGCTGCAAAAAGCGGTAAATATCTCGGCGGCATTCTTCCTTATGGTTTTTCAGTGAATGAAAACGGGGAATTTATAGAGAATAAAGCAGAGGCGGATATCGTGCGCCGCGTGTTTGAATTACGCGCCTCCGGCGCAATGCCCGCCGACATTCTGCGCATATTCCGTGATGAGGGAATACGCGGACGCAATGGAAAACCGTTCACTCAACAGCTTTTGAATAAGATTGTACGCTCTGAAAAATATATCGGCGTGTATAAATACGCGGTCAAAGGATATGAACCGATAAGGATTGAAAATGCCTTTGCTCCTATAGTTCCGCGTGATCTGTGGGACAAAGTGCAACACGTTGTCGATAATTTGAATGTAAAACGCGCCGCAAAAGGTCGCGCACGAAAAAACATATACCCGCTCACGGGGAAAATATTCTGCGCGTGTTGTGGCGAACCGTTTACGGGTAATAGCAAGGGAAACGGGCTTGCATATTATACATGTCGCGGTCAAGATAAACTGCAAATATGCAAAAACGGCTCTGTCAAAAAGGATATACTTGAAAATTACGTTTTCGGAAAAATTAAAGAATTGATATTATCGGAAAACCATATTGATGAAATAACAAACATTGTATATCAAAAGTTCAAAAATGATGATGCAGGAAATATTGACGCGGAAATATCCGATCTAAAAAAAGAAAAAGCAGATATTGAGCGGAAACTCGAAAATCTGCTTGATCTCATGTTGGACGGAACAATTTCAAAAGATATTTTACAAAAAAAATCCGCTGCTTTGCAAGATGAATTGAAAATCGTCGAAAGTGCGTTGAAATCAAAGGAATATACAGCCGCAACAGTCGTAACATATGACGGTATACGGTCATTTTTGTTTGATATGATAAAACAGCTTGAAAATGCAGACGATCATGTCAAAAAGGCGATTGCTTCGCAATTTATTGATAAAATAACGATCAATTCCGACGATATAAACGTTCGGTTGACGGTATCGCCGTTTTCTATGAGGGATAAACTCAATAACGCCTGCCCGTTGTTTTCCTTATCCGCCAAACGTTCAAAAAGCCGTAGCGGTGGATTGACGCGGTTAAAATAAAAAAAGCAGAGCGTCAGCCCTGCTTTTTATCAATAATTCGCAATACGATTTATTTGCGTATCTATTCCTTGTTCTGCAAGAGAAATAAACTCTAATATTTTTTCGCTCCATCCTGCAATTATGTTTGTTTTTTCTCCGATGAATTGTTGTGTTCCGTATCCCTGCAAATCAACTGCATGTACCCACATATTCGGATTTATTTCCTTGCGGTATATATCAACATACGATTGGCATGTTTTTTCATATCCTCGCCATACGCTGTTTATCTCATTGTCGGACAGAATGATCAAACGATCTGCTTTAATTTCGTCGTTTATCATTTTACGGATTGGAAGTGTAAGGTCTGTCCCCCCTACATTGAAAGGAATATTTTTTGCTGTTTCAATTATTCCACCGCGCGAAGAAACTTGAACCTTGCAAATGTTCGTGTCGAATGAGTAAACAATGGCGTTTTCACAAATATGCGAAGCCATTACTGCAAGCAACATAGCAATATCACAACAACGAATTTTCGATTTTTCACTTATATAACATCCCATGGAACCGCTTGTATCTATTGCGATTACGGTCGTTCCTTTTAACTTTGTAAGATTTTCAATAGAATAATCTAACGCGGTTTCAAGAATATCAAGAACCTTGCTCCCAGATGTTGCGATCTGCGCGACTTCTCTATACGCCGAATAGAAACGGAAAGGCAATTGCTTTGAATTAAGTACCGCGCTCTTATCGGAAAGCCGATCATATACCATATCTATATTAGATGGCTGCGCGTTTATAATGTTCCTCAAATTACGCAGCATTGCCATATATCCGATTTTATTTTCATTGATCAATTTTTCCCATACTTCTGCGGTGTTTCCGTTCTGCGACAATTCCGTTTCCCATCGTTCCGCTTTCGGCAAAGTATCGTTGATTATGCCGTTAAACATTTTTTGCTGCGCGTCGTTTTTCGGCTTTGCGTGCGTAAGTTTTAGAACGTCTTTGAATTTCACCGACTTATTGCCGCCGTTATACTTAGCCACTTGATACTCGTTAAACCTTGTCATGGCGTTTGCAAGTGCCTTTTTCAATCCGTTTGGAATAGGCTTTCCAAACATAGCAAGATAGCACGCCAAAATCTCCGTGATGTCGTCGGCGCGTTCTACAACATCAGAAACAACCTGCTTTATAAATGGTTTGCTTTCGACATTGTGCGCAATCAATGCGGAAAGCGCGTGTGAAACGCTCCGCAAGTGCATTTCTTTTCTTGCGTATCGTGCAAGATTCGCTACAAAATGCGGATCTTCTTTAATTACTGCATTCGCCGTGTCGATCAAATCGTCTGTCGTGTCTCCGTAAAACTTTTTTTCTCTGAAAAACGACGTTAAAACTTGCGTCACAAGTTTTGATTTGTTTGACATTGCATATGCAACATGACCGCTTTTGTTTGTAGTCTTGTTTTTTCCTACATTTGATTGATTAAACTTGCTCATTTTTCTACTCCTTATTTTTTTGTTTATATGTATAAAAAAAGCTATCGACATATAGTCAATAGCCTTTCTTTTCATAATTAAAAACAAACTTTCACGAGAAAATCGAAAACGGTATCATTACGTTGCTCTACCTATTGAGCTACCCTGCTATTTGTAGCAGGGGCAGGACTCGAACCTACAACACACGGCTCCAAAAGCGAAGTAACCGCAATCTGCACTACGTGAAGTATTTGTTTTCAAGTAAAGACTATTGAAAGAATTATCGAAAACGGGTCGATTTCAAAACTGTTTGAAGTATCCGTTTCCTGCACTGTTCAATACTCCAACATATAAAAATAACTACCGCTAATGAGCAAGATCACACGGTAGTTATAATTATATCTTTTGTTTTGTGTAGTCTTGCTCCCTACGCTTATATTACACCAATATATTACATAAATGTCAATAGTTAAAACAAAAAAACTTATACTTTTTTTATGTTATTTCTTTATATCTCTTGATTGCATATCGTCTCGAATAAGTTTTTTGATATATCCGTTTTTGTTTTTCTGCGATTCAAGCACTTTTATAATGTCAGCGTCATGTACGATGTGAAACTTGAAATTGTACTGTTTCAATATATTTCTAACACTTATTTTGCGCTGATACTTAGACTGTGCTCTCTTTAATGCTTCGGAACGGCTCATTTCATCCCTCTTTTTTCAGCTTTTCAATGATACGTGTCGCCACCGCTGCCATTTGCGCCCGTGATACAACGCGCTGTGGGTCTTCATTGTCCATGATTCCGTATTCATTCGCCTTTTTCATGCTTTCCTCTGCTGTCTCTGATACGTCCCATGTGTTGCCAAAGCATCCGGCGCGGTCAAGAATAACCAATACGCGCAAAAATTGATAGCTCAACTCCAAACTACCTTGATCATTTCCCTGTAAAATTTTATTGTCATATAATTTTTGAATGGTCTGCAATGCCCATTCCGGCAAATTCTTGTCAATATATGCCCATTTCACGCCGACTTGCTCAAAAAGTTCGTTGTACTTATTTTTTAGCTCGATGTTTTCTTTGCTCAAAGCCTGTACTTGTGATTGTAATGTTTTGAACGCCTGTTTTTCTTCTGCTGTCATTGGTTCGTCCTCCTGTGATTCCTTTCGTTTTTGTTCTACACGTGCGCGAAAATCGTCCATATTCTCGCCGAATTTATTCAACCAGTGGTCAATATCGCTGTGATTGCTTCCCATTCCCTGTATATATGATTCATGATGAGAAACAACTTTTGATGTAGGTATCCCATACAATTTGCAAAGATATGCGCAAAGCTCCGCAGCTTCGTCCATGACTTGATCAAAATATGATCTATCGGTCAAATCGTCCTCGCAAATTTCAAACTGTACATGCGTATTGTTATAACTTCCGATGCTTCCCGCTCCACACCCCCACGGTAGCATATCCCACGGCAATGTTTGAACGGTTGCGATGCTTCCGTTTGCCAATTTACCGATAAAAGCATTCACGCACGCGAAACGCCCTTGTGTGCCGTCTGCATAGTATTGATTCCAGTGATTCCCGTACATATTAACGCCGATGATGTTTTTTAATTCTACCGCAGACGGATTGACACCCTCTGTTTGCCCGTCAATCGGCTGTACGTATCTTTGCAAATTCGGATTGTTTGCGCCTGTGGAATGTACAACAATACCTTTCGGATTTCGTCGAACATTGTTTTTGTAACAAGCATTTTTGATCAAAAAACATTGATACAAATTCATTGTTTCAAGTTCCTTTCATGATGTTTTAACAGACTTTCCCGCCGTGTCTGTATGGTCTTGATCTGTTGTATGCGATCTTCTCCATTATAGCACTTTCAATGTCGATTTCTGCATAACCGCAGTAGTCAAGAATGCGGATAATCACGTCCGCAAGCTCCGTCGGCACTCCCTCCGGCTTCTTTCCGTCTCGACGGCTGTAATATGTTTCCGTCGGCTCGTGACCGTTCCTGTATTCTTCCAGTGCTTCCGATACTTCCGAATGTATCAAAGCAAGGATTTCGGGAAAACCCCGCTCATGATCCCACCAGCCGTGTGAAACAGCGTTTGCGTGAATTTCCTGTACAAGTTTGTTGATTTCCATTTGTTCAATCTCCTTTTTTAGTTGTTTTTATCATCATCAAAATATCGCCGGAAATGTTCGACGATTTTTCAATGTCAATGTGTTTATCTCTCTGATGATCTTGCACAGCGGACAAATTTATGTTTGCCGCTCCGCCGTGTTCATTGTCAATCAAATAGGACAAAACAGCGGTCAAAAGCTCGTTTGTTTTGGCGGTATTCTCCACCGCCTGTTTTAACTCTCTTATTTCTTTGCGCTGCTGTGATACAAGCGCGTTAAGAAATTTGATACTTGATTCTTGCAAAGCGTCCATGCTTCAATACTCCTTTTCTGCCCGCGTTTTTCCCTACGGGCGGGGTTTGTTATTTATTATGCGTGATATTTTGCAATAAGATTTTCAGTGTTAAAATCATAAATTTCTACCGTTGATTCTTCATCTATGTTGAACCATTTATTAGCCCAATTGCTCATTGCTTTTTCAGAGCAAAACAATTTTGAACCAATCATCTTTCCGTTTTTGTCATGCGCAAAACCTGCAAATTTTATATTTTTTACTTTCATTTCTTGCTCCTTTTGTTCGGGGTTCTCCCCCCTTTGTTCGTATATAGTATAGAATATATAAATTAAGACAAAAGGCTGTTTACTTTAAGTTTCATATGATGTTTTATTAACTTTTTATAAACAAAAAGGACAGGGAAATCATTCCCCATCCTTTCGTTTGAATTGATTTTGAACGCCGACGGATGCAAGCCCGCTTGTGATGCCCGTAGCAGCCGCCGCAAGCACGTTATCCGAATGAATGACATTTGGGTTACTGTAATAGGTTGAAACGCCTAAAAACAGCCCCACAGCCCCGCAAAGAACGGGTATAAATGCAAGTGCCTTTCCGTTCCTCACTTTTCCGTCATTGTCTGCAATCGCCCATTTGAACGCCAAAGAAATTAAAAAGCATATAGACATGATGGCAGGAATACTCGCAAAGCTCGTTATTTCTGTCAATGTCAACGCCGCCTTTCATGATGTTTTTAACGATCCGGCAAACTTACTGCATATGTTCCTCGTACGTTAAACGTTGTTGATGCGCCATTTGTGACTGTTAGTGTCGTTATTGTATCGTTTGCCGCTCCGTTTGCTCCGCTTGCCGTTTCAATTGCTTTACTTTGCGTATAACCGCTTTTTGTAACCGTCGGGCAGCTCATACCGTTTGTGATTGCTGTTCCTCCTGATGCAACATAAAGTACGTATGCTGCTGATCTGGTTTTTGAATATGCAAGATATTCGCCTCCGTTGATTCTCAAAAGTGAACCTGATGTTACATGAAAGCATGGGATAGCACCTGTTTCTGATGTAACAATAGCCTTGCAATGATCAAACGTTCCTGTTGATGATATTGTCGCAACACTATTATTATATAATGTATAAACCCAAAAACGGCAATCACGTGCATAAACTTCCGTAGATGTTGCAGAAAACATTGAAAATCCTTCTGATGTTTTCGCGTTCACTTCAATATTTGCATTTATAATATTTACACCGCTTCCGAATATTCCAATATATCCACTTCCTGATTCACAATTCAACGTGATTTTTGAGCAGTTCGCAAAGTCAAAAATGATGCGCTTCTTTGTCGTGTTTGCTGCTCCAAGGCTCATCCAGCGATACCGTGACGACGATGAACCAGTACCACCATAAGGCGTTGTTGCTCCAAACGTACCGCGCACATAAACGGTCATTTGGTCATAATCCGTATCGCTGGCAAGGAAATTTTGCGCAATGTTGGATAATTCCACGTTGTCCGTGCTTCCGTTGCAATAATACGTAAACTCGTTCAATGTCTCCATATCATTTTGCAATTCGGTGATTTCATCCGATACGCTGCCAAGTCCTGTTCCGTCGATGGATTTGTATACAAATACATGTATTGTTGTTCCAAGCGGTTGTGGTTGATTGAAATTGATAGTGCTACCGCTCAAAGTATATCCAAGCGAACCTGATTCATCTTGAAATAAAATTGTCGTCGCTGTACCGACTTGCTTTACAACTTTTACAATGTCCGTTCCTGTTGGGTCATACTGTGGAATATTAAAAGTGACAGATGGCGCTGATGGGTCTGTTATCATCTCGCTCCATGTGTATTGCTTCACCATCGTAACGCTTGCAAGTGTGTCCTTTGTGTTCTTGAACCATGTGTTAAACTCTGTATCAAGGTTTGTAAAGTAATCATCATATCCGACTGGCGACGTTATCCACCCACATACGTCTGTATATGGTCTCCTGTCGTAAATATCTGATTGTGTAATTGTTGTTACATTCGGATTTACTGCGATATCTGCAAGCGCGATTTCGTACACGTCGCCGGAACGCTCAAGCTCCGGTGCTGTTGGGTCTGCTGCCGGTGTGCCTGTTTTATATACAAGTTCAATCAAACGACCTGAGACGCTGTTATCAAGCTTCAAAACAACACGGTCAACGCGTCCACGGTCTCCAGTCGGTGCTGTCGGCACAGAAAAGTCCGTAAATGCTGTGTCGTTCTTGTACCATTTCCCCTCAATCCATGCGCGCCCTGCATTGATGGACAGTGCCATGCCACCGGATGCTTGCACATACAGATCATTGTCGCCGCTTCGGCGCACTCCTGTCGTGATAATCGCGCCCATGTTGTCAGAATAGTCATTTGCATTGTATTGTCTATCGTATGTTGTTCCTGTCTTTAATGCGTTAAAAAATCCGCTCGTTTGTGCCATTCTTTCTTTCCTCCTTATGCGCCATACTCAATATCAATACTATACCCGTTTTCGTCCTGTACCTCTGTGACGGTCAATATACGCGCGTTGATGTACTTTCCAATGTCCTTATCTTCTATCGTGATAAGGTCGCCAAGCGCGTAATCTGTACCATATACAAAACTGCTGTTTGTCGTGTCGATTTCACCATCAAAAGTTTCAACGCGTGTCATTTCTGCAATATCTTGTCTGCCCTGCGTTTCAAGCATTTTCCGGTATACGTCATTTGTATATGTCTTTTCTTCCTCTCCGTCTTTGTACGTGCTTGAAATGCTGCTTGCATCAACAAATGTTTCACGCCGTCCAATTCCTTTGATGTACTTCAAAGAATCTGCACCGCTTCCCCACGTGAACAGGAACGCGCATTTTCTTTCCGTTCCCTCTCCCTCTCCGCCGATCAATGCCGTGTTTTTAATTCCTGTCGTGTCTGCGGTATAGGTTGATGAAACAAGATTATCAAAATCTTCAGAAAATATGACTGGGTTATTATTTACAGAATTATCAATCGAACGATCTGCGCCCTTAAATACTTTGTATCGGAATTTCAAAAGATCAAGGTCAAGCCACATTTTCGCTCCGCATTGATACTCTTGTAAAACTCCATCAGTATAATCAAGCAATACCTTGTATGTGACTTGTTTTTCCGCGCTCTGTTCGTCTCCGCTGTCGTCTGTTGTAACAATTGTATCAGTGATTCCTGTTACATCTGCGTCAGTCCAATATATTTCGTCGATATTCCTATATGAACCGACTTCTGGACGGCTTCCCGTTGCGTTTACAGCGTTGTCATATATGAGCTTTCGGACGGCTGTTTCAACATTACCGCTCAACACGCTTCCATCACATGACCACAAGTAATTTGTTCCGCTTCCGACGATTGATGCAGAAAAGACGATACGACGGTCAAAGATTGATTTTACAAAACGACCGCTTGCTGCAATCATCTTTCCGTCTTGCAAGCTGTTTGTGATTTCAATGTGTTCAATGATTCCGCATTCGTCGTTGTTCGGTCTTGTAATATAATTATCTTCTGCAAGTAGTCCTACCGTGTAAGGCGTTGCAGCAACGTATATTTCAAACTCACCAACGCCATAGTATGACGACTTCCATATGATTGATTGTGCCGTGTCAATGATTCCGACAAGCTCGCGCGTGTCCTTGCTTCTCACCTCTACATATTCAATCATCACACGTACCTCCGGCGATATACGATGTTGAAATACATATTGCTTTCCGTTCCGTCTTCACTGTCAATTGTATAATCTTCATCGCCTGTATCAAGTTGTAGCCACGTGCTGCCGCGTCTCAATTTTGCCATGATGTTTTCGCCGTTCATTGTAATTGACTTTTCGCCCTTGCCTGTCTTGATTATGATCTCGTCGTTTGTTTCCATTGTCACATCTGCTCCGATATACTCACCGTTTGATTTGGATATCACGGGATTTGTAACGCCTCCAAGCGCGATAATGTGAATATCCATGCCAACAGAAACATCACCGTCATTGACAATCGTTTTCGTGCGATTCGCGTCATATTCACCTAAAACGATATACCCGTTGTTTGTAAAAAAGTCAAACGCAAGCATATCACCAGCATCGTTTGTGAAATAATGCTTGTCTAAAGCTTCGGTAATTTCTGTAACGTTGCTGTCAACATCTTCCCAATACGGCTGTGAACAATACAAAGATACTTGCATTGTTACGGAGTTTGAAAAGCGCGGCATTTCGATTGATTCAACAATTCCTTTGATCTGTGTCACACGATCATTTTGCGTCATGCGCAACGTTGCTGTTTGTTTCGGCTTGATATATTGCATTATATACCGCTTGACGCTCTCAACGTCTGCCGTCTCTATGGATATATCAAGTACAATGCTGCGCGGCTGTGTCGTTTTTGCCGTTACAAAGTCCCCGTCCATGCCGGAAACGGTTGTGCTTGAAATATCAACCTCTGCAAGCGTTATTCCGTCAACGTTTGACAGCTTGAATTTGCTGTTATTTGTTAAAGGCAGCACAGCACCTTTTTCTGTAATGTATTCAAGTTTTAACATCATACACCCCCTGCCATTGCAAGCCGTACAGCCGCCGCCGTTTGTTGTTTTGATTTGAACAATTCATATCTGCTGTGTGCTTGCGAATATGTGTTGTATTGATTTACTACAATTCCGCGTGCCGATCCTGTTGCTGCGCTTCCTGTTCCATGTGCACCAACATCGATATCGCTTCCGATGCCGGACATAGATTTGACAATTGATTTTCTAACGTTTCCAATCTTTTCGTCAAAACCATCTACGATACCAAGTGCCATTCCCTCTCCCATGTATAAACCTAATTCATCTCGGAAAAGACGTGACGGGGAATTTATTCCAAAGAATGATTTTGCACCATTTACAATAGAATTTCCTACACCTTTAACACCTCCCCAAATTCCACCGACAACAGATAACATTCCGTCTTTTAATCCTCCGATTAGTTCTTTTCCGGCTTCTTTTAATTTTGGTAAACCCTCATTGATAAAAGTGTCTGCTATATCTTTTACCATATCAGGTATCTGCGAAAACATGTCTTTCAAACCTTGCCATAATCCGCTTATTATATCCCCGATAAACTCAACACCTGTATTGATGAAATACAACGGGTCTTCTGCAAATTTTTTTGCAATGTTTCCAACGATTTTTGGTATTGCGTTCATAAGTATAGGAATTGCCTTTTCAAGTCCATCTCCAAGGCTTGAAAACAGTTTTTTACCGGATTCCCACATTTTGTCGAGGTTTTCTTCGCTTGTTATTGTTGTAGCAAGATTTGTGATTCCTGTTACTGCCATCGGTAAAAGCTGCGGCAACATTTCACTGATACCGTTCAACAGTGATGTAATGATGTCAATACATTTTTGACAATATACGGGCAATTTTGTACTCAAATCTGTCAAAATATTGTTAAAAGTGTTTGTTATGTCAGTAGAAAGTTTTTGTGTAGAACCGGAAACACCATTGAATACATCTGTAAAATCATCCGCAAGAAGTGTCAATGTTGGTGTTACATTTTCAATGATATTTGTTTTTAATTCTGTAAGTTTTGTGTTTATCGGCTCTATTGCCGCTCCAAGGTCAGCTTGTGCCTGTGTCAAATCTGCCTGTGCTTCGTTTGCCGCAATTATATCTTTGTTAAGTTCTTTGAATTTTTCAGACTGATCAGCGTATAATCCATTTAGTGTTTCAGTTATAAGTTGTTGCCGTTCTTGTTCTGTCGAACATTCGTCCAATTTTTCTTGAAAATCTTCTTCGTTGACTCCTGCCCAATTCAATGCGTCTGCAAGAACGCCTGTCACGTCTCCTACTTTCGCCGTCTCGTTCGCTGCCTCTGTCAACCCCTCAATAGGCAAGCTATCGCCAAACTGCGCATATACACCCGTCGCAATATCAGTCCACTTTTCTAAGTCCTGTGTATTATCTGCAAGCAGTGCCAAGTGTCCTGCCGCTTCAGACGCTCTGTCTGCGTCTCCAAGTACGCCATACAATGTCTTATAGGTTTTTGTTGCATCTTCTGCGGAATGTCCCGCCGTTGTAAATCCCGTTTCGAGACGTGACATTGCTGTTCGCGTTTCTCTTGTGCTTTCTGCAAGATCAAGCAAGGCTTTCACTCCTGCAATAGCCGCCGCCGCAACTGCTGCAATGGCTGCTACTGCGATTCCTGCCGATCCTTTTAATCCTGCAAATCCGCTTCCTGTTGATTTTGTACTATCTGCAAGATCATCGGTACTGTTTGCAGCATCTTCGCTTTCATTTCCGAGATTTTGCAAAGCAGCAGTCTGTTGCTTCAATTCTTTTTCGTTTTTGTTAAGTGCCGTTGTTTCGTTGTTTATTTTCGTACGTAACTCAACAGCCTGTTTGCTTGTTGGGTCAAGTCCTTTTGATATAAGATCGCTGTACTGCTTTTGTAAAGCGTCAACCTTTTTACGTTGTAAATCACTTGTATTATTCAACTGTTTTATTTTTGCATTGATACCGTCAGACGATTTTGTCCAATCGTCCATACCTGCCGCCGCTGCCTTAAATTCGCTTTCGCTCTCTCTGATCAATCTGTTAGCTTGTGCAAGTCCTGCTTTCAAATTTGTGGTGTCTATTGTAAAGCTTGCGCCTAAATTTTCAGAACCCGCCATGTTATCACCACCTTAATACCAACCGCCTGTTGCCGTTTTATTATTCACGCGAATACGTTTAATGCCCGAAATTATTGTTTGTTTTCCATTTACTTCGTTGTTTTCATAGTTTCCTTTTTCGATGTAATAATTTATCAGCATTATTACGTCATCAGTATCCTGTTGCAGCATTTCAAAAATCGTGATCGGTGCGTTCAAATCCCGTGCGCTTCGAATACATAATGATTCTGTTACCGATAACAATTCGAAATAAGTACCTTTAGAGGGAACGGCGTTACCCGCTCCCTCTATCCGTTTTTTGGGGATTCAATACGATTTGCAGACGATAAAAGTTGTTTGAATGTGTTCATAACGTCCCGACCGTCTGCCTGTTCCAATTCCTCATCCGTTAAACCTTTGAAAATTGACTTAATAAAGTCATTGACTGCCTCAAATTGTTTTGAAATTGATTTGTTTTTGATTTCGTCATTCAATTGGATTGCATTCAAAAAAACACCCCACCGGATGTGATCTGTTTCATATGTTTTAATGATTTCGTCGTTCTCTCCGTAAATATTAAGTGTGTATTGTGCCATTGTTCTGCTCCTTTATTTTATTTTGTTGCCTGTTTGTAAATTTGATTGATACCTGTTGCACCTAAACCTGAAAATAATCCGATTTCAATTGCTGTCAAAATGTTATCTGCAACAATGATCTCCGGCGCGACATAGTACGCCACCACCCCCAAAATAACGCCTAAAACCGCCGACCAAAGCGGTATCAATTTGCGCCATTTTTCGGCGGTCAAAAGTTGCTTATACACTGTCATAATTCCGTACACAATCGCCGCAATAACAGGAACGCTCACAACTTCCATTTCTTCACCCCCTATCGTGTATACTTTCAAGCCGATCAATGCGCTTGTGTGCCTGCTTCGCGCTTTCTTCAACGCGTGTAATGCGTTCGGAATTCACTTCAAATTTGTTCACGATTGCAAGTTGTTCCGTATATAGTTCATCAATTCTTGTTTTGATGTACTCTATATCAGATTTCAATTCCCCCTCGTCTTTTCCACGGCTTTTTTCTTCTTTCTTTGTAGCAACTACGCGACCAATGATAAAAGACGCGACTGTGCAACATGCCGTCACGATAGGGATTATGATTGCAATCAATGGATTTTCCATTTCTCCGTGTTCTCCAATTCACAAGCGCATTGACGGTTTTTTATTATTCTGCTGTTGTGTCCGGCGTGTATACTTCGCCGAAAAATACTGCTTCCGTAATTGTTGCAGACGGTTCAACTTTCATTGCTTTCACTGGTGCTTTTACACCTGTACCGCCTCCATTTGTAAAGTTGTGTGTCGTATAAATACCAGTAAAAGTCAATGACATATTGTTTGCTGTTGTTGAATTATCTTTTGTTGCTGATGTCTCATCAGGAATGTTGAAAGAACCTTTGTACCTCCACACATAAGATTCTTCTTCACCCTCTCCAACTTCTCCAATGATATAACCAACGGCAAAATATTTGTTTTTTCTCGGTGCTTCGATGATTGCTTTTTTCGTTTGATCATAAACGCGACCGGAAATCTCCGCCAAAACTTCGTCGGTCGGGATTGCGATTGTGAATGTTACGGTGTCGCTACCCTCTGAATCAACATTGATTGCTGCGATATTATCATAATAATGTGATTCGCTTGACGTCTCTACGGTTTTACTGATTTCTGCTACTGGTGCAAGAATTTTCACGTCACCTGTAACATAACCGCCGCTAACTTCATTGTCATCGGTAGTTACTTCTGCATAAACAAGATTACGGCAACCTCTGTATTCAACTGCCATTTCGTTTTCCCCCTTTTATGATTGTTCGTATTCCATTCCGTAAAAGCTCATTTCCCACCCTGTGTGCGTCGGCTCATCGGACGGAATGTCCATGCCTTTTCCTTGTGAAATAAACCCCGCCGCCTTTAGTGCCTGTCGGATTTCTTCAGGCTTTGTGTTCACAAGCGCAGGACTATTGCTGTAAAACATGATTGAAAAATCCCACGCATACGACGTTGTATCGTCGTTGTAATGAGATTCGTCTATCACTTCATCAGTCCAAAATGTTATGAACGTGTCGGGGTATGTTTCTTTTTCATTCAAAGAACCTTGTAAAAAAACAGGGTATCCGAATGATTCAAGAACGGTTATAAGTTTTTGTTTCATTTCTTCAACCCTTTCAATATTTTGTCAAGTGTATCACTATAAAACTTTTGATTTTTGCGATATGCTGCAAGTTTTGATTTCTTGATAAAACCATGACTACCGCGCGGGTGTGAAGATTCTTCGCCCCTGTTATATCCGGCTTTTGTTGTTCTTTTTGGTGTTCCGTAATTGAAAAACATAACTTTGTAAGTGTCAGGAAGTGGATTCGTCTTTGATGGTTTTTGTTTTTTCCATCCTACCTCATAAGAATATACATTTTGTTGTCTGTAATATTTTTCATCCATCTTTTCCAAAAGATTATTAGATAATCCGGCACTTTTTGCTTTGTTATATAGTTCGTCATACAGATTTTCACTGCATTTTGTCCAACAATCGTCGATTTCTTTGTCAGTCAGTTTTTGCGCTTCGTTAAGTTTTTCAAGAAATTCCTCAAAACCTTTCAATTGCAACATTGATTTTCTTCGTGCCACATCATGCGCCGCCTTTCACACGTCTAATTTTGAAATATAATATTTGATTCCTCATTTCAAGATTTTCGGGATCTCCTAAAATTTCAAAAATAGCTCCGTCGGACATACGTTTCAAACGGCAATTTGCTTTGATGTCGGGGCGATACCAACATGTGATTTGTGCCGTGTCAATAACACTTATTATGTCATTATTCAACGATTCCGTACCGCCGAACGTCTTGAAATTGCAAAAAATCATGTCGCCGTCGGTGAATGATTTTGTTTCAACTCCATAATCGGTAGATATTACAGGTATTTGTAGCTGCATCGCCGTTGTCATTTGATTCGCCGATGATGGTCTATACATTTACATCACCCACTGTCTGTTGTCCGGCAAGTTGTATCACACGTTGTATGAAATACTCGCTAAGTTTTACGCTACCGCTGCCGTAATTCCATAAGTCCGCAACGCCTCGCATGATAACTCCGACAGATTCGGAGCTTTCGACGGTTTCCTGCGGAACGCCCGCTGAACGCATGAAGTTTCTCACTTCATCAATATAAAATTGCAAAGCCTCGTCTTGATATGTTCCTGTTATTCCAAGTCCGGCTTTAATCTTTGCCAAAAGCTCCTGATCTGTCATTGTTTACACCTCACTGATTATTGTTTCAATATGACGCATTAATCCTTTGCGGGAATTTGTGCGACAACAAAACCATGGTATACGCCCATAGCAGCACCCATTGATGCAGTACCGCGAACGGTCAACATATCCTCTGCGAATTTGTAATCTTCGGACGTGCTGATCTCGTAATCACTGAACATTGCCAACTCAATAGCCTGCGGCGCACCATAGAAAATGCCCTTGATTGCGTCGCTTGTTTGCGTTGTTCCGCTCAATGCGTTGCACTTGTCATTGATAACATAACGAACAGCCAAGCCGCCGTCCTCGATCATGCCGGTATTTGGATCTGTCGTGCTGGGGGTGATTTTATATACGGGCAATTTTTCGTTTGTCCCGCGGATATCACCCAAAGCGATCAAATCCAATTTGTTCAACATCAATACAGCACCGCCCATTACAGCTTCATCACCGCCATAAGACAAAGTGATTTTGCGCAAAAATCCTGCGTCAAGCACGCCTTTTGTACCTGTAACGCCGATATTAAGTGTTTCGGCAATTGTGCTTGATTCCAAAGCAGAAACGATCATTTGAGATGCTGCTTTTCTTAAGGCTGTCATAGCACTGTCACGAACTTTTTGTTCATATGTCAAAGGCGTTTGTTTGCGCACTTTGTTTGAAATATACGAAACAAGAGCCTTGTCAGTTGCCGTGACGGTCAAAACACCAAACGTCGGTTCGCTTTCCGTTGCTGCGCTTACCTCTGTCTTTGTAGCTGCTTCTGCGTCGGTCATTTGATATGCGATTTTGTAACCGCCGCCCATGTTTGATGCGTCGACGATTTTAACCATATCAACGATGCTTGATACTTGCGGCAAAAGTCCATTGATACCACCAACGCCGACGGGCTGTGCAATGCTTTCACCGCTAACCAAAATAGACGCGCGCGCTTCTTTATTGCTCAAAGTCATGCGGTTTGTTTCTGCCAACTTTTTAGCGCGTGCTTCAACCTCGTTTTCCTTGTTTTCTCCGTTTCTCATTTCCATGGTGGAAACGGGATTGAAAGAACGTCCGTCCTGCGGTCTGTCTTGCTGCATAGATGCGCCGTCTGCCGGTTCGTCCATATCTTTGAGCCATCTTTCGACTTCTGCAATTTCATTTTGCAATGATTTCAAAGTTCTTCCGACTTCTGCGCGTTCCTCTTTGTCATCGCTTTCCACCATTCTTGAATTAAGTACATCACGCTGTTCATATTTCGTTGCAAGCATTTTTTCCATAGAATTTTTCATTTCAGACATTTTTCATTCCTCCATACATTGTGATAAGTGTTTTTGATTTGTAATCGATTTTTGTTTTGTTGCCCTTTTCAGCCTCCGCCTGTCTTAACCAAGCCTCCGCCTGTTCAAGACTTCGGGCATATATAGCGGTCTTATCTCCATAAGCACCGTTATCACAAATTGATACGTCGAAAAGCTTTCCGACTTCTAAAATTCGACGGTGTATATATCCGTCTGATCTCTTTTCTTTTTCGTCTTTGCGGACTGTAAATGCAAAACTTCCCTCTGTAAGCAATCCTGCGCGAGTAGCGATGTACATATCTTTGTTAAAACTTGTAGGAATAAGGTCACTGTCCATAAATAGACCTGTTTCATCGACTGTAAGACGTAAACTATTGTTTCTCGTTCGCGACATGATCATAAAATTATAACTGTGATTATATCGCAAACAAACGTCCGACATGTCAGCATTTTCAAAGGCTTTTGGGTCAATACTTTCATAAAATCCTTGCCCATCAAATCCTATAAATGTTTCTTCGTCAAATACAACAGGATATCCGCTTGCTTTCATTGCTCCGCTTTCATCATCTGCGCGTTGTTCTATAACAAAATCTTTAATTGATGCAAGCCGCGTTTCTTTTTCAAGCCGTTGTTTTATCTGTGCTTGTGTCTGTGACATTTTCCGTACCTCCTTGCTGTTGCAGTGTGTTGTTGTTATTCTCGTCAAGTAGCGCGTTATATCCCTGTGCAATGGTCTGTCCTTGACCGTTCGGCAACGGTGGATATCCTAAAAGCTCCCGCGCTTCGTCTTTTACGAAAATTCCTGCCGGCAGTCCGATCTGTAATGCGGACAGCTTGTTTTCCATTGACATGAATACAATACTATTCGGGTAAAACACAATTGAATTTCCATAGGTTTCTTCACGTTCAGTGAATACAGCTTTTGTCATTGCTTCTCCAAGCGATTTGATATCGCTCTCAAGCGCGTGCTCGTAAAACGCTTCCTTTTGCGCTTTTGTGTAATCTCCGTTGAGTATTGCAATGCTCACGCCTGTATTTCTCAAAATGTTATTATAGAAAAATTCCATTGTGTCTTTGTCTACGATCTTTACGTCACGTGGAATATTTATATATTCCGTTTTCAAGTCAGTAAATAATATCCCGCTTTCGTTGTTTTCAAGTTTACGGTTGAATTCTGCTTGATCTGCTTCTTGCTTCTCATCTGCAAGATATGAATTTGACCGGACAATACCATTTATTTTGCACGATACATTCAATGCGACTGCGATTGATTGTGTTAGTTTGTCATACTGCTGTAACAGAGATAAAAGTCCGCGGTCATCATTTCCACCATAAGAATTGCCACCAAAAAAATCATTTACTCCATAATCTTTTCGCCAATGAACAACATCAGACGCGGGCAAAGTCACTTGATACCCATTATTGAATTGAAAATAGATAAAATATTTACCGCTTTCGTCTGTCTGATATTCTACATATACAGGCTTCAACGGATATAACCCTGTGTAAAATCTGTCTCCGCTTTTTGTCGTATAGTATGTTGGATAAATAAAAGCATTTTTGTTCAGTTCAAGCAAAATCGTGATCTTTTCAAGAAAATCACTTTGCGTCATATATTCGTTTGGCCGTCTCAAACATTTAGAAATTGAGCTATCGTTGATTGTTTGTATTGTACCGTTTCGTGATACGATATGTCGCGGTTTTAATTTCTTAAATTCGTTCGCTTTGCATCTGATTGCTTCTACGATAATATCACTTGCATAAATATTATCACCAAACATAGAAAACGACGGAAAATTGCCTGTTTGTGTCGGTGCTGGCTTCATTCCTGTTTGTTTTGGTTTACGTTTGAAAAAGTCCCAAAATCTCATGATTTCCCCCTACTTCACATATCGCATGTACTCACTTCGGAAACGCTGCAATGTCGCGTACAAAATAATAAGCGTCACAGCTCCGTCAATTCTTCTTGACGGTTGTTTTCCTATTTTGACGCATAATATTTGACCTTTGCTGTTCATTTCTATAGCACCATTTGACAAACACCATTTATCAACGGGATTTTCTCCGTAATTGATCAAGCGGCTTTTCAAATCTGCCTCGACAAGTCTCATCGGGCTTGACATGACTGCCGGATTTTGTTGAATGACTTCCGTTTCGATGCCGTATTCATCCATTCTGTTTATAAAATCACGCGCAAACCGTACATCATACCCGCATTTTACAACGCGAATGTTGTATTTGTTCTTTAATCCGGCGATCCAGTCAGCAACTTGTGTCAAATCGTTGTCGTTACCGTCGCACACGGTCATATATCCGTCTTTGATCCATTCTTTATACTTCGCGCCCGCGTTCTTATCATCGGAATTATCCAATTTGCTTGCGGGTAGCCAATAATGAGAAAAGATATACTTTGTATCATCATTCGGACGCATGAAAAGAAGTTTGCAGTTTGTCAAGTCCGTTGTTTCTGCCAAGTCCACAGCAGCCAAGCAAAAGCAACCGCGAAAATCTTCAAGCGTTTTTATCTCTTGCGTATAGTCGTAATCTTCAAGCATAAGCCATGCGGACGCTGTGTTTTGCGGTATATTGAAATCCTTGCATAGCAAGTGAATACGTGTTGCATTGTCTCGCTTTGCCGTTTCAATATCCCGTTTCAGCTTCGCGACTTTCTTCACGCCGTAAATGATTGACGGGTTGGACTTCTGCCAGCTGTCCTCGTTTTGCCATATCTCTTGTTCGCTGTCCTGTTCATACAGGAACGGCAAAAAATGAATGTCCTCGATCTCTCCGCTAATGACTGCCTTTGCTGTCTCGATCTTTCCGTCAAGGTAGCACTCACGGTTAAACCCCTGCGTCGTACAGTTCATGAAAAGCGGCTCATCTTTTGAGGACATACCGCGCCAACATGCTTCCGCAATCTCGCTTTGCTTGTTTTCCTCTTTGATATCATGTGATTCATCAAGGTATGTTTTGTCAATGTTGAAACCGTCTTTGTTCTGCGTTTTGCTTGATAAACGAAAAACGGTGATGTTCCTTGCTTCGTTCCGTATCTCAACCAAATTTGCACCCGTGATTTCTTTTTTCGGGTCAAGGCGTGATCTCATGCCGCCGATCTCGCGCCATATCAATTTTGCTTGTCTATCATCATTTGACGCGCAACAAATATCAGTACCGCCATTCCCTATAAACAAATCAGTTGTACCATCTGCGGCAAACATGGTTGACTTTCCATTTTTACGGGCAACCTCAAGCAATGCCTCGTTAAAACGACGCAATCCCGTGTCTGCCATTTTGAAAGAATATAAGGCTTCCCAAAATGCTTTTTGCCATAACATCAATTTCACTGGCTGCATGTAGTACGGGGCTTTGCTTTGCAAACAAAACCGCTCTTGAAATTTCATACGCTTGTATGCGTGTGACGGGTCAAATATATATCGCGGATTGTTCAAGTCATCAAGCAAATTGTCAAGCTCGCGCCTTATCCAGTGACCGACAATGATATTTCCTTTTCTGATTTCATCGTCGTACTGTTCAAGATATATTTTTTTGTTAATCATCCATTTCAAACTCTTTCAATGCTTTCATAAGCGGGCTTTCTCCCGTCTCTCCCGCTCTGTATAGCGTCGTTTGTAATACTTTCAGTGCGTTCAAGTATGATTGCATATATTCTTTGTATTGCTTCCCTGCGGGCGTTGTTTCCTGCCGTGCCGGATTATTCTTGTGTACTCTGATCATAGGCAGTTTTCGCAGCTCTGCAAGGCGTTTTTCTATAAATATAACGTCATACAAAAGAGGCTCTATGACTTCTCGTTTGTCCTCGTCAACGTTCTCAAATATCTTTTGCAGCTTTTCAAGCCTTGTCATATATACCCCTCACATTTTTTTCGTAATTATTTCCGGCGTTTTTGGATTATGCGCCGATTTTCAAATTTTTCAGAAAAACAAATCCGAAAATCTCGTTTTTTTGCCCCGTGTGCAAAAACAG